>Ga0126362_10000011_pt1 | contig 322666 bp, 294 predicted proteins | sample ANMtaG_FD_126269 | JGI IMG/M metagenome (GOLD analysis project Ga0126362, IMG submission 126269) | Continental margin sediment microbial communities from North Pacific Ocean - ANME2c_DSS_Sorted | ecosystem: Environmental > Aquatic > Marine > Continental margin > Sediment | place: Pacific... | reverse complement strand
TCGGGAATTTCGATGCCGAATTCGTCTTCGAGTGCCATCACGAGTTCGACCGTGTCGAGAGAGTCCGCGCCGAGGTCGGCCACGAAAGCCTTTTCGTTCGTCACTTGGGACTCTTCCACGCCGAGTTGCTCGGCGATGATTTTCTTGACACGTGCTTCGATATCGCTCATTTGGTTCCCTCTGAGGGTTGTAGGTAATCGGTGGATTTTAGCCGGGCGCATTGTGGCATTTGCCGTGCCCCCGGGACGGAGAAAACTTGCGCCTTGCGGCTACATGTGCATGCCGCCGTTGACGTGCAGCTCCTGCCCCGTGACGTAGGACGCCTGGGGCGATGCGAGGTATGCCACCGCGTGCGCGATGTCGGCCGGCTTGCCCAGGTGGCCCAGGGGGATCTGCTGCAGCAGCGCCTGTTGCTGGGCTTCGGGAAGGCTGGCCGTCATGTCGGTCTCGATGAAACCGGGTGCAACGCAGTTGACGGTGATGTTGCGACTGCCCAGTTCGCGGGCCAGCGCACGGGTCATGCCCGCGACGCCAGCCTTGGCGGCCGCGTAGTTGGCCTGGCCGGCATTGCCGGAGGCGCCGACCACGCTGGTGATGCTGATGATGCGGCCGTAGCGCTGCTTCATCATCGGGCGGATCACGGCGCGCGAGAGCGAGAAGACGGCCTTGAGATTGGTGTCGAGCACCGCATCCCAGTCGCTGTCCTTCATGCGCATGGCGAGCGTGTCGCGCGTGATGCCGGCGTTGTTCACGAGCACGTGGATAGCGCCGTAGGCATGCACGATCTCGTCGATCAGGGCCTCGACGGCGGCACCGTCATTGACGTCGAGCGCACGGCCGCGGCCGTCGTATGCACTCAGGGCGGCAGTGATCTTGGCCGCGCCGTCATCGGTGGTGCCGGTGCCCACGACCTTGAGGCCGCGCTGGGCCAGCTCCAGCGCGATCGCCGCGCCGATGCCGCGCGTCGCGCCGGTGACCAGGGCAACCTGCCCTTCGAATTTGGGAATGCTCATAAGAAAAGTATGGGAGCCTTGCGCCGGTCAGCCGGCGAGCGATTGTCGGGTGTCCGCGAGCGTTGCCGGGTCGTACACCGACGCGGCTTCCAGATCGGGGGCGATGCGCTTCACCATGCCGGCCAGCACCTTGCCGGGGCCGCACTCGATGATGGCGGCTACCCCTCGCAGTTTCAAGGCCTGCACGCTCTCGACCCAACGCACCGGGCCGGCGGCCTGGCGCACCAGGGCGTCGCGGATGCGGTCTGCGTCGGTTTCGATGGCAACGTCGATGTTGTTCAGCACCGGGATCTGCGGCGCCGCCAGCGTGATCGAAGCCAGCTTCTCGCGCAGCGCCTCTGCGGCAGGCTTCATCAGGCTCGAATGGAACGGCGCGGAAACCGGCAGCAGCAGTGCGCGCTTGGCGCCGTTGGCCTTCAGCAACTCGCAGGCCTTGTCCACCGCAGCCTTGCTGCCGGCGATCACGGTCTGCGCGGGGTCGTTGAAGTTCACCGCTTCGACGATTTCGGCACTGCCGGCACCGAAGCTCGCAGTAGCTTCCGCGCAGCCCGCGACCACCTTGCCCGACTCCATGCCGAGCACCGCAGCCATCGCGCCGACGCCGACGGGCACCGCCTGCTGCATGGCCTGCGCACGAAAACGCACAAGCGGCGCGGCCTGCGCGAGCGTCAACGCGCCCGAAGCCACCAGCGCCGAATACTCGCCCAGCGAATGTCCCGCCACGACGGAAGGCGCCGCACCGCCCTCGGCCAGCCAGGCACGCCATGCGGCAACTCCAGCTACCAGCATCACCGGTTGGGTGTTCGTGGTGAGTGCCAGCTCTTCCTTCGGGCCGTTCTTGATCAGAGCGCCGACGTCTTCGCCGAGCGCTTCGGATGCTTCGCGCAGCGTTTCAGCCACGGCCGGATGATCGCCCCAGGTGTCGAGCATGCCGACCGCCTGCGAGCCTTGTCCCGGAAAGACAAATGCAAAGGATTTCATTGTTCTATGCGTCATCTCGCATTGCAGGCACCCTCTTGCGGGCGCCGCAACGCACTACAGATTCAATAGCACCGCGCCCCAGGTGAAGCCGCCACCCACGCCTTCGAGCATGAGCGTTTCGCCCTTCTTCACCTTGCCGGAACGCACGGCCTCGTCGAGCGCCAGCGGAATCGAAGCGGCGGAAGTGTTGCCGTGCTCGTTCACCGTGACGATCAGCTTCTCGCGCGGAAGCTTCAGCTTCTTCGCAGTGCCTTCCATGATGCGGATGTTGGCCTGGTGCGGAATGAGCCAGTCGATGTCGGCGTCGACCTTGCCGGCCTTCGCCAGCGTGGCGCGCGCCGCCTCTTCCAGCACGCGGACTGAGAGCTTGAAGACGGCCTGGCCGTCCATGTGCAGCAGCGGCGTGCCCAGCACATTGCCACCCGACACATGACCCGGCACACAAAGAATGCCGACGTGCTTGCCGTCCGCATGCAGATCGCTGGCCAGGATGCCGGGCTCTTCGCTGGCTTCGAGCACCACCGCGCCCGCGCCATCCCCGAACAGCACGCAGGTGGTGCGGTCGTTGAAATCGAGAATACGGGAGAACACTTCGGCGCCCACCACCAGCGCGCAACGCGCGGTACCGGTGCGGATCATCGCGTCGGCAACGGTGAGTGCGTAGACAAAACCGCTGCAGACCGCCTGGACGTCGAACGCCGGGCAGCCGGCGATGCCGAGCTTGTTCTGGAGGATGGCGGCCGACGACGGAAACACCATGTCGGGCGTGGAAGTCGCGACGATGATCAGGTCGACGTCGCCGGCCTTGCGGCCGGCAGCTTCCAGAGCGTGCCTGGCCGCCTCGAACCCGAGGTCACTGCTAGTGACATCCGGTGCGGCGAAATGCCGGGCGTGAATACCGGTGCGCTCGACGATCCACTGGTCCGAGGTTTCAATGCCTCGCGTCGCCAGATCCTTGGCGAGATCGTCGTTGGTCACGCGGCGTGGAGGCAGATAGCTGCCGGTGCCGGTAATGCGTGAGTAAGGAGTCATCAAACGTGAAGGGCTGTCGCGTCGACCGGCGCCGCCGGCTCCTGCCGCGCGAGCAAAGGCGCGGCGTGGGCGATGCGGGCCCGCACGCGATCGAGCAGGTTGTTGCGAGCGGCATCATAAGCGCGATCCAGAGCGTGGCCGAAAGCCACTTCGTCAGCCGAGCCATGGCTCTTGAAAACCAGCCCGCGCAGGCCCAGCAAGGCTGCGCCGTTGTAGCGACGATGATCCAGGCGACTTTTGAACGCTTTTAGAACCGGATAAGCAACAATTGCCGCCACCTTGGTAAAAATGCTTCGCGAGAATTCGACGCGAATGAACTCGCCGATCATCGAAGCCACGCCCTCGCTGGCCTTCAACGCCACGTTTCCGACGAAGCCATCACAGACGACGATGTCGGTCGTGCCCTTGAAGATATCGTTGCCTTCCACGTTGCCGTAGAAATTCAGATCCTTGGAGTTGGCAGCCGTACGCAGCAATTGACTTGCCTTCTTGATCGTTTCGCTGCCTTTTATGGCTTCTTCGCCAATATTGAGCAGGCCGACCGAAGGAGCCTCGTTGCCGGTCAGCGCAGACACCAAGGCCGAGCCGAGCACGGCGAACTGGAGCAGGTCTTCGGCGTCGCAATCGACGTTCGCCCCCAGGTCGAGCACGGTCGTTGCACCACCCTTGGCGTTCGGAAGCTGAGGCGCGATCGCCGGGCGATCGATGCCTTCGAGCGTCTTGAGCAGGTAGCGCGCGATCGCCATGAGGGCGCCGGTGTTGCCGGCAGAGACTGCCGCTTGGGCGGCACCGTCCTTGACCTGCTGGATAGCGACGCGCATCGAAGAATCCTTCTTCTTGCGCAACGCGATTTCGACCGGATCGTCCATACCCACCACTTCGCTGGCAGCGACGATGCGGGCACGTGGATGCGCAGCGAACCCCGCCAGCGCAGCCGGCGCACCAACGAGCAGCAACGAGGCTTCGCTGTGCCGCTCAAGGAATGCGCGGCAGGCCGCGAGCGTGACGCGCGGCCCATGGTCGCCCCCCATGCAATCCACGGCGAGCGTGATTGCGGGAGACGCAGCAGTGATTTCGGGAGAAGAAGGCGTAGCCATCAAAACAAAGGCCCGACGCTACAGCAAAAGTAGCTTCGGGCCTTGGCCTTGGGATGCAAAATCAGGCTTCGGACTTGTTCTTGAGCACCTGACGGCCACGGTAGAAACCGTTGGGGCTGATGTGGTGGCGCAGGTGCGTTTCGCCGGTGGTCGGCTCCACGGCGATGCCGGGAACGACCAGCGCATTGTGGGAACGGTGCATGCCGCGCTTGGAAGGCGACTTCTTGTTTTGCTGGACGGCCATGATGGCTCCTGGACTGTAAGGTTGGTGATTGGATGCGGGCTCAAGCGGTGGCAATACAAGAAACCCGGTGGCATGTATGGAATGCCCCTGTTGTCGTTTCGTGTATCGCTGCTCACGGCGGCGCGCGCGAAGCCCATGATTATAGCCCAGCCCGGGAGAAAGGGCTACTTTCCCTCTTCCGGCTTGCGCGAACGCAACGCACCGAGCACTGCGAAGGGGTTCGGCTTGGCTTCTTCCGCCGCATTGAAGTCATCGTCGCTTGAAGAAAGCTGCACCGGCGTCGGACAGACATCGTGGGTCGGCATGACAGGAATTTCCATCAGAAGCTCATCCTCGATCAGTGCGTGCAGGTCGAAATCCCGGCTCACGACGAGCAAATCTTCTTCGGATTCCTCGTCTTCCGACTCGGCGACGGCTTCGCTGGCCACGAAGCGGAACCAGCGATTCACTTCGAGCGAGGTGTCGACCGGCGACAGGCAGCGCTGACAAACCAGCGGCACGACGGCCTCGGCCTCCAGGTGCAACCATGGCGTGGCCTTGCCGTCCACGCCGGGACGCTCCTCGCCGTGGGCCGTCCAGCGGACCACCGCCTCGGGCGCGGGAATCGCCAGTTCGGCGACCAGGCGTTCGTATCTGGGAACCGGATCGGTAGCTTCCAGCGTGGCGCCAGCGGCGGCGAAACCGGGCACATTGAGCCGTTCGGGGGCGAATTCTCTCTTCATCCGCGCCAGTCTAGCGCGCCGGCCGCCCCGCCGGCATGGGACAAGCCTGAGGGCTTCGGGCGGCTCACGCACAATCGTTCCCATGCACCGCACAGTGATCCTCGCCTCTACCTCGCGCTACCGCCGCGAATTGCTCACCCGCCTGCGTCTGCCCTTCGACGTTCACTCGCCGGAAGTAGACGAAACCCCGCTGCCCGGAGAAACACCGCACGACCTTGCCGTGCGCCTTGCACTTGAAAAGGCCAACGCCGTGGCCGCCCGCTTCCCGGAAGCCGTGGTCATCGGCTCCGACCAGGTGGCCGACCTCGCAGGCGAAGCGCTCGGCAAACCCGGCGACCACGCCCACGCCACCGCCCAGCTGCGCCGGATGCGCGGCCAGACGCTGATCTTCCAGACAGCCGTGGCCGTCGTCTGCAAGGCCACGAGCTTCGTCCAGCGTGACATCGCGCCCGTGCGCGTGATGTTCCGCGATCTCAGCGACGCCGCCATCGAGTACTACCTGCAGGCCGAACAGCCCTACGACTGCGCCGGCAGCGCCAAGAGCGAAGGCCTCGGCATCGCGCTGCTGAATTCCATCGACAGCGACGACCCGACCGCCCTGGTCGGCCTGCCGCTGATAAGAACCTGCCAGATGCTGCGCGCTGCGGGAGTCGACCTCCTATGACACAGCCAACGAAAGGCAAGCTCTACCTGGTCCCCGCGCCGCTCGACTTCGGCTGCGACGTGCAAGCTCCGTTGCAGGACGCCCTGCCGCTGGGCACGCTGCAGACTGCCGCGGGCATCACCCACTGGATCTGCGAAAACGCGAAATCCGCCCGCGCCTACCTGAAGCGCATCGACGCCGTCGCGCCGCTGGCCGCCCCCCTGCAGGCGCAGAGCATCCAGGAGCTGCCGCGCGAAGTGCACAAGAAAGGCGACCACGCGGGCCAGTTCGACGCTCGCCCCTTGCTGGCCGCTGCGCTCGAAGGCCACGACATCGGCCTGCTGAGCGAGGCCGGCATGCCGGCCGTGGCCGACCCGGGCTCGTCGGTGGTGCGTGCCGCGCACGACCTCGGCCTTGTCGTTGTGCCACTGACCGGCCCCGTCTCGCTGCTGCTCGCGCTGGCCGCGAGCGGACTCAATGGCCAGAACTTCGCCTTCGTCGGCTATCTGCCGCAGGACGCCGGCGAGCGCCAGGCCCGCATCCGCGAGCTGGAGGCGCTGGCGCTGAAGTCGGGCCAGACGCAGCTCTTCATCGAGACGCCCTATCGCAACGCCGCGCTACTGCAGGCCCTCGTGCAGACGCTGCAGCACAACCCCCGCCTCGCCGTCGCGCGCGGCCTGACGCTCGCAACGGCCCACGTGCGCAGCGAGACGGTCAAGTCCTGGCGCGCGGCCAAGCCCCAGGCCACGACAGACGAACGCCTGCCCGCCGTGTTCGCGATCGGCCGCTGACCATGCTGGCCATTACCGCAGCCACGCGCTGGGCATCGCGCGCGCAATTCTTCGCCGCCGGCTTCATCTTCGCGACCTGGGGGGTGCATGTGCCCACGGTCAAGGCGCATTACGGCATCGACGAAGCACAACTCGGGCTGGCGATGCTCGCGGCCGGTGCCGGCGCCATGTTCGGCCTGACCAGCGCGGGCCGCTGGATCGGACGCAACGGCCCGCGGCGCATGGCCGGCATCTGCGGCACCGTCTATGCGCTGCTGCTGGCCGGCCTGATCGCCATGCCCGGCTATGCCGCACTGCTGGTCCTGCTGGCCGCCTTCGGCCTCGTGACCAGCGTGTTCGACGTGTCCATCAACACCGAGGCGGCGCAGCTGGAACTGCACGGCGGCACGCCGCTGATGAGCGGCATGCACGGCATGTTCAGCCTGGGCGGCATGGCCGGTGCCGCCAGCGGCAGCGCCGCACTGGCGGCCGGGCTGGGCGCGCAGGCGCATTTGCTGATGGTCGCGGCCGCGATGGTGCTGCTCGTCGCCGTGGCCTCGACGCGCATGCTGCCCAGGCCCGCCACCAGCGGTGCGACCGAAGTCGACCATGGCTTCCTGCTGCCCCGCGGCACGCTCGCGGTGCTGGGCGTGCTCGCCGCGCTGGGCCTGATCGCCGAAGGCGCGATCTACGACTGGAGCGTGCTCTACATGCAGCAGGAAATCGGCAGTCCGCAACAGCAGGCAGCGCTGGCCTACGCGAGCTTCTCGGCCGCGATGGCGGCTGCGCGCTTCGGCGGCGATGCGCTGCGTGCCCGCTTCTCGCCGGCTGCGCTGCTGCTCGGCAGCGGCTTGCTGGCGGCAGTGTCCATGGCGCTGGTGCTCATCACCGACCTGCCCTGGCTCGCGCTGGCCGGCTTCGCCGGCGTGGGCGTCGGTTTCGCGAACGTGGTGCCAATCCTGTTCTCCGCCTCGGCGAAGGTACCGGGCATCGAGCCCGCGCGTGGCATCGCGTCGGTCTCGGCACTGGCCTATCTGGGGTTCATGGCAGGCCCGGCAGTGATCGGGCTGCTGGCGCGGGCCACCTCGCTGACGGCCGCGCTCTATGTGGTCGTGGTCTTCGCTGCGGCGCTGGCGGCATCGGCGCGCTACACCGCCAGCCGCAGCGAAGCCAGATAGGGAAGAATCAACGCAGGGCCGGAGTGGTGTGCATCAGGCGCACGGTGGTCTCGGCCATCGCGGCGCCGAACTTCTTGGCCAGCTTCTCGGCCACGTTGTCGCGACGCGTGTAGTCGATCACCTCTTCGGCCTTGATGACCTCGCGGGCCACGTAGTCGACATTGCCGAGCTGGTCGGCCAGGCCGTATTCGACGGCCTGCTCGCCGCTCCAGAAGAGGCCGCTGAACAGGCCCGGCGTGTCGAGCTTCAGGCGGTCACCACGGCCGGCCTTCACCACATTGATGAACTGCGTGTGGATCTGATTCAGCATCGTCTGGGCATGTGCACGCTGCGCGTCGCTCATCGGGCTGAACGGGTCGAGGAAGCCCTTGTTCTCGCCGGCAGTCAGCAGGCGGCGCTCGACGCCGACCTTTTCCATCACGCCGGTGAAACCGAAACCATCCATCAGCACGCCGATGCTGCCGACGATGCTGGCCTTGTCGACGTAGATCTTGTCCGCCGCGGCGGCAATGTAATAGGCCGCCGAGGCACAGGTTTCCTCGACCACGGCATAGACCGGCTTCTTGTACTTGGCCTTCAGGCGCTTGATCTCGTCATTGATGATGCCGGCCTGCACCGGGCTGCCGCCGGGCGAATTGATCAGCAGGACCACGCCCTTGGCGCCCTCGTCCTCGAAGGCCGTCTTCATCGCGGCGACCACGAACTCGGCGCTTGCATCCCCTCCATTGGCGATCTCGCCCTTGATCTCGACCACGGCCGTGTGGGCCGAGGTCTTGGCCGTGCTCGGCGTGCTGCGCGAGAAGGCGACCCAGGCCAGGAAGACGAAGAAGGCCAGCCATGCCAGGCGCGTGAATGTCTTCCAGCGGCGCGCGGCCTTCTGTTCGTTCAGCGAGGCGAAAGCGAGCTTCTCGAGGGTGGCGCGCTCCCAACCGGGGCGCTGCGTGGGATCTTTGGCCATGTTCGTGGAAGGAGCCGGCTCAAATGGCTCGAACCCCGCGGGTTCGGTTCGGTTCGGGTCGGTCATGTCAGAAAGTCAGGGGGTGAAGGTTCCAGCCAGTATGCCAGTGCACCACGCCGTCATGCTCGCTCAGCGCGATCTTCACGAGGCCGCCGCGGCATGGGCCGCCCGCGCATTCGCCGGTATCGGGCCTGTAGACCGCGCCATGCGTCGCGCACAGCAGCCACTGGCCTGTGTCGTCGAAGAAACGGTCGGGCTGAAAGTCGAGTTCCATCGCGACGTGGCTGCACCTGTTGAGGAACGCATGCGGCTGGCCTTCGAAACGTATCGCGAAGGCGCGACAGGTTTCTCCGCCATAGACCACATCGAAAGGCACGGCCAGGCCGCCTTCGGCCAGGTCGGAGGCATTGCACAGGGGAATGCGTTCTTCCTGATCGCTCATGGCGAAGTCCTCAGGCGTTGTCGAGGAGCCAGGCTTCGAGGTCAGCCACCGAGTGCGCGACGTGCAGCGGCTTGAACTCGTCGAAGCTGGCGGGTTCGTGCGCGCCGTAGCTCACCCCCACGCTGGCACAGCCGGCGTTCTGCGCGAGCTGCAGGTCGTGCGTGGTGTCGCCGATCATCAGGGTGCGCTCCGGCGGCACGTCGAGTTCTTCCATCAGCTCCAGCAGCATGCGCGGGTGCGGCTTGCCGAAGGTCTCGTCGGCGGTGCGCGAGGCGTCGAAACGGTCGCGCAACGCGACCGACTTCAGCGCCTCGTTGAGGCCTCGGCGCGACTTGCCCGTGGCCACGGCCAGCTTGTGGCCGCGCGCGCGCAGCGCGTCGAGCATCTGCAGCACGCCTTCGAACAGCACGAGGTCGTCCTGGTGCTGCAGGTAGTGATAGCGGTAGCGCGCGCCGAGTTCGGGGTACTTTTCCTTCGGCACGTCGGGCGCCGCTCGGGCGAGCGCTTCGGCCAGGCCGAGGCCGATCACCCAGGCGGCGTCGTTCTCGCTCGGCTTGGCACCGCCGACGTCGATCACCGCAGCCTGGATGCAGCGCACGATCAGCCGGGTGGAGTCATAGAGCGTGCCGTCCCAGTCGAAGGCGATCAGGTCGAAGCGAAGGGGTCTCGTGGATTCAGTCATGGGCCGGGGGTGTGGGGTGTTGGGCCATCGCCTCGAGGGCGGCGGGTGGCATCAGCGCGTTCAACTCGGGCGGCAGGTCGGCCTGCAGCGCCACACGGTCGCCGCTGGCCGGGTGATTGAACTGCAGTCGCCAGGCGTGCAGGAACATGCGTTTGAGGCCCAGTTTCTGCAGCGCGCGCTGGCGTTCGGATTCGCCGTACTTGTCGTCGCCCGCGATCGGATGGCCGGCCGAGGCGAGGTGAACACGGATCTGGTGCGTGCGGCCGGTCTTGATGGTCACTGCGAGCAGCGACATCGGCTTCGCTTCGCCCGGCAGCGAGAGCTGCGCCAGCACCCGCACCAGCGTGACGGCGCGCATGGCGTCCGGATGGTCCTTGGCGACCACGCGCACACGGCGCTCGCCCGCGCCTGCGGAGCCGTCGGGCTGGAGGTATCTCGCCAAGGGCGCATCCAGCACCTTCTTGTTGGCGGGCCAGTCGCCTTCGACCAGCGCCAGATAGGTCTTGCCGGTCTCGCGTTCGCGGAACTGATCCTGCAGCGCGACCAGCGCGCTGCGCTTCTTGGCCACCAGCAGGATGCCGGAGGTTTCGCGGTCGAGCCGGTGCACCAGCTCCAGGAATTTCGCAGCAGGCCGCGCCGTGCGAAGCTGTTCGATCACGCCGAAGCTCACGCCGCTGCCGCCATGGACGGCCACACCGGCCGGCTTGTCGACAGCCAGCACGGCCTCGTCTTCGAGCAACACGGGAAATTCACGCGCCGGCGCGGGCGGAGCCGCCCCCTCCTCCGCACGCGCCGAAATCCGGATCGGCGGCAACCGCAGCACGTCGCCGGCTTCGATCCGGGTCTCGGCCTGCACGCGCCCCTTGTTGATGCGCACCTCGCCCGACCGGATGATCCGGTAGACGTGCGTCTTCGGAACGCCTTTCAGATGGCGAAAAAGGAAGTTGTCGAGCCGCTGCCCGGCCGATTCGGCGTCGACCGTGAGGAATCTGATGGCTGAAGGCGGCGCCCCGGCTTCGCCTGGAGCTTCGCGGCCTGCGGGATTTCGAGCAGCCGCGGGGCCTTGCTTCGCACCTATAATGTTTTTCACCAGCGCGGTCATGTAAGTGCTTGATTAGACAGAAGTTTAGTCCACTGCCATCAAATACCCAGGGCGGCGCTGGGAGGTCGATGCCGCTTTGGCGCCGAGCTGCAAACCCCGCGCAATCGCGCAAAGTGGCAGACCAGGCGTCCAAGTCAAGCCGACACCCACGAAACACCGATACGGAATACCCCAGCCTGCAGCTTCCAAGCTGCCGGCGGATCGAAGCGAGTCCCTTGTTGTGTTGATGCTGCTGATTCGAATGTGCCTGCACTGGCTTCTGCCAGTGGCCTCGGGCATTGAATCGTCCGCAGCGCGAGTCATCCTTGCGCAACCTGCTATCGAAAAGATAGCCGCCCAACACCGAATCTGGCTCGCGCCCATCCACGCGCCCCCACCCCGGCTGTCTTCTTGAGCTAACGCTCGAGAAGCCTGCCCGCGCCTTGCGCGGCAGCGACAGCATCCGGGGCCCAAGCGGCAATTCCCTGGTTTCGCGGGCGTCGTCCGTGCATCGTTGGCTCGTCATGGGCCGGTAGAACGATACATATAAGGACAACGCATCATGAAGCGGATGCTGATCAATGCCACGCAGGCCGAAGAACGCCGCCTGGCAATCGTCGACGGGCAGAAACTGCTCGACTACGAAATCGAAATCGAAGGGCGCGAGCAGCGCAAGGGCAACATCTACAAGGCGGTCGTGACGCGCGTCGAGCCCTCGCTCGAAGCCTGTTTCGTCGACTACGGCGAAGACCGCCACGGCTTCCTGCCGTTCAAGGAAATCTCCAAGCAGTATTTCGCCGAAGGCGTGTCGGCCAGCCAGGCCCGCATCCAGGACGCGATCCGCGAAGGCCAGGAACTTACCGTCCAGGTCGAAAAGGAAGAACGCGGCAACAAGGGCGCGGCCCTCACCACCTTCATCTCGCTGGCCGGCCGCTATGTCGTGCTGATGCCGAACAACCCCCGTGGCGGTGGCGTCTCGCGCCGCATCGAGGGCGACGACCGCGCCGAACTCAAGGAGGCGATGGACCAGCTCGAGTACCCGAAGGGCATGAGCATCATCGCGCGCACCGCCGGCATCGGTCGCATCGCGTCCGAACTCCAGTGGGACCTGAACTACCTGCTCAAGCTCTGGAGCGCCATCGACGGCGCGGCCAAGGGCGGCAAGGGCGCCTTCCTGATCTACCAGGAATCGTCGCTGGTCATCCGCGCCATCCGTGACTACTTCAATCACGACATCGGCGACATCCTGATCGATACCGACGACATCTACGACCAGGCGCAGCAATTCATGGCGCACGTCATGCCCGAGCATGCCGCCCGCGTGAAGCGCTACCGCGACGACGCGGCGCTGTTCAGCCGCTTCCAGATCGAGCACCAGATCGAATCGGCCTACGCCCGCACCGTGCAATTGCCCTCGGGCGGCGCCATCGTGATCGACCACACCGAGGCGCTGGTCTCGGTCGACGTGAACTCGGCCCGCGCCATCAAGGGCGGCGACATCGAAGAGACCGCCACCCGCACCAACCTCGAAGCCGCCGACGAAGTGGCCCGCCAGATGCGCCTGCGCGACCTGGGCGGCCTGATCGTCATCGACTTCATCGACATGGACGAGTCGAAGAACCGCCGCGAAGTCGAAAGCCGCCTGCGCGACGCGCTGCGGCAAGACCGTGCCCGCGTGCAGTTCGGCTCGATCAGCAAGTTCGGCCTGATGGAAATGAGCCGCCAGCGCCTGAAGCCGGCGCTCTCCGAAGGCTCGTCGATCCCCTGCCCCCGCTGCGGCGGCTCGGGCCACATCCGCGACACCGAATCGAGCGCGCTGCAGATCCTGCGCATCATTCAGGAAGAGTCGATGAAGGACAACACCGCCGCCGTGCACGTGCAGGTGCCGGTGGAAGTGGCTTCGTTCCTGCTGAACGAGAAGCGCACCGAGATCGCCAAGATCGAGCTCAAGCAACGCGTGAGCGTGCTGATGGTGCCCAACAAGACGCTCGAGACGCCAAACTACAAGCTCGAGCGCCTGAAGCACGACGACCCGCGCCTGGACCACATCGAGGCCAGCTACAAGATGGCCGACGAAATCGAGGACCCGACCTCGGTCACGCGCCGTTCGCAGGAGCCCACCAACAAGCAGACGCCGGTCATCAAGGGCGTGCTGCCCGATGCACCCGCGCCCGTGGTGCAGCCCAAGCCCGAAGCGGTGCGCGCTCCTGCCGCACCGGCACCGGTCGCTCCGCCCGTGGTGAGCGCGCCGGTTCCGGCACAGAAGGGCTTCTTCGCCTGGATCAAGAACCTGTTCGGCGGCACGCCGGCTCCCGCTGCGGCGCCCGCACCTGCAGCGATCCCGGTCGAGGCACCGAAGCCCCGCCGCGACGGCCGCCCTGGCCGCGACGGTGAAGCCCGCGGCGGCGCGCGCGACGGCGAACAGCGCCGTGGCGGCCGCGGTGGCGAAGGCCGCGGCGAGGGCCGTGGCGAGAACGGCGGACGCCCGAACGGTCGCGACGGCGAGCAACGCCGCGGCGGCCGCGGCGGCGAGCGCCGTGAAGGACGCGGCGAGGGCCGTGGCAATGAACAGCGCAACGAGCAACGCAACGAAGGCGCCAACCAGCCGCGCGAACAACGCGAGCCGCGTGAAGCGCGCGCACCGCGCGACGGCGAACAGCGCCGCAACGGACGCGGCGAGCGCCGCGAAGGTGAAGGCCGCGAAGGTCGCAACAGCGTGCTGCCGGCCGAGGCGCTCGACGGCGTCAACCTCGAAGCCCAGCAACTGGCTGGCGCTGCCGCAGGCGACGAAGGCAATGCAGCGGAGCGCGCGCCGCGCGCCCGTGGCGAACGTCGTGAACGCGGCGAGCGCAACGAGCGTGGCGAACGTGGTGACCGCAATGGCGACAACGGCGCCCGCGAACGCAATGCCGAAGTCGGCGAAGGCGCCGCGCAAGGCGAGCAACGCCAGCCACGCAACGGCCGCGACGAGCAGCGCGCACCGCGTGGCGAACGCAATGACCGCAACGACGGTCGCCGCGAACGTCGCAACGATGCGCCGCAGGCCGAGGCAGACGCACGCGGCGCCGAAGCCGCGGCAGCCGATGCCGACCAAGGCAACGAGGCCGCCATCAACGGCAGCAACGAGCAGGCACCGCGCCGCGACGGCGAAGAGCGCCGCGGCCGTTCGCGTGACCGTTATGGCCGCGACCGCCGCGAACGTGGTCCGCGCGACGAAGCCGAAGCCGGCGCAGCAGTGGCTGCCGAAGGCCTCTCGTCGCAAGAGCCCCAGCAGCAACTGCCGCTGGTGTCCGAGCGCGCCGAAGCTGTGGAAGCCGTTGCTGTCGCAACGGAAGTCCGCGAGGCACCGCAGCAGCAGGTTCGCGCCGAGCGCCCCGCGCCGGTCGTCGCCGCCGCGGTTGCCGAGCAGATCGTGATCGCCGAAAGCGTCGCCGCCAAGGCACCCGCGGCGGCCAACGGTCGCGCACTGCCCAAGGTCCAGCCCTTCGAGCTGCCGCTGGCCGAGCTCGCGCAGATCGCCGAGAGCTCGGGCCTGCAGTGGGTCAACTCGGACGCCGAGCGCATCGCGCAAGCCCGCGCCGCCATCGAAGCCGAGCCGAAGCCAGTGCATGTGCCGCGCGAGCGCCCGCCGGTGGTCGTGCTCGACGAAGGCCCGCTGGTGCTGGTCGAAACCCGCCGCGACCTCGGCTCGATGTCGCTGCCGTTCGAGCAGGAACAGCAGCAGCAACGCTCCATCTGAGCGACGCAAGCTCGCAAGTAGAAAACGGCGCCTCTGGCGCCGTTTTTTTATTCATGCCCTGTCGTGCGCCGGCAGTTCCGGCATCTCCAGGATCAGTTGGCCGAACCGGCAGGCACATTCCGTCCTGCCGCCCTCGCTCCAGATCAGCGAGAAATCCACGCTCGGCAATGGCGGCAAGCCGTAGCGGCCATCGACGATCTTCATGCCCGGCTCAACGTCCTCGCGCGTGAGCACTGTCACGGCCAGCCCCGCCAGCACCGCCGCGCGAATGCCGTGCTGGCTCGCCGAAGTGAAGACCACGTGCCAGTCGCGCGAAGTGGCATCCAGGGCTCCGGCCGCCACCTCGCGGTTGACGCAAGGCTTCGGGAAGAAAGCCAGCGGCAGCGATGCGCCCGGCGACGCCTCGAAGGTTTCCGCCGCCGCCCAGACCAGTTGCGTGCGGCGCAGGCGCGTGCCCTCCTCGCAGCCGGGCGGCGACATCACCACCGCAAGATCGAGTTCGCCCGCGCGGATCATGGCGCGGAAGTCGAGATGCATGCTCACGCTGACCTCCATGCGCGTGGCGGGAAAGGAGCGCGCGAACTGCGACAGCAAGGGCGGCAGTCGCTCGCCCATGAAGGTGTCCGGCGCGCCGAAGCGCACCACGCCCGCGATCGGCGACGGCTGGAAGCGCCGCGTCATCGCGTCGAGCGTTTCGAGGATCTGCTGGGCGTAGCGGAGAAAGTCCTCGCCGTCCTCCGTCACCGTGAGGCGGCGCGTCGTGCGATGCAGCAGCGGCCGGCCCACCTGCTCCTCCAGCCGCCGGATCTGGTGGCTGATGGCCGACTGCGTCAGGTGCAGCCGCTGGGCAGCACGCGTGAAGCCGCCGGTTTCCTTGACGGCCACGAAGGCTCGCAACAGCGCTGGGTCGAAATCCATGGCAGCAGATCAATGATGATTGATCATGGATTCTAGGAAATTAAATCATTTCCATCATGAAGAGGCTTTCCCCAGAATCGCCCGGACCTCTTTGCCAAAGCTCCCAGAAAGATCCCCGATGCCTCTCTCCCACACCGGCAGGAACCGTGTCGCGCTGGCCGCCATCTGCCTCATCGCGCTGATGTTCGGCCTGGAAATCTCCAGCGTGCCGGTCATTCTTCCCACGCTCGAAAAAGCACTGCATGGCGACTTCAGCGACATGCAGTGGATCATGAACGCCTACACCATCGCCTGCACCACGGTACTGATGGCCGCCGGCACGCTGGCCGACCGCTACGGCCGCAAGCGCATCCTCGTCGTCAGCGTCGTGTTGTTCGGCCTGACCTCGCTGGCCTGCGGGCTCGCGCAGAACGCGCCGGTGCTGATCGCCGCGCGCCTCCTCCAGGGCCTGAGCGGCGGCGCGATGCTGATCTGCCAGCTCGCGGTGCTCTCGCACCAGTTCCAGCAGGGCAAGGAGCGCAGCCGGGCCTTCGCCACCTGGGGCGTGGTCTTCGGCATGGGCCTGGGCTTCGGGCCGATCATCGGCGGCGCGATTGTGGCGCTGTCGAGCTGGCAGTGGGTGTTCCTGGTCCATGCGCCGCTGGCCGTGGTGGCGGTCGTGCTCGTGCTGGGCAGCGTGCAGGAGTCGAGCGACCCCGATGCGCAGCGGCTCGACCTGCCCGGCATCGTCACGCTGTCGCTCGCAGTGCTGGGCCTGACCAGCTTCATCACGCAGGGGCCCAGCCTTGGTTTCTCGAGCCCGCTGTCCATCGGCATCGCGGTTGCGTCGGCCGCGAGCTTCGTGCTCTTCCTGTGGGTGGAGAAGATCAACCCGCACCCGATGTTCGACTTCTCGGTCTTCAAAATCCGCAACTTCTCGGGTTCGATCATCGGCTCCATCGGCATGAACTTCAGCTTCTGGCCGTTCATGATCTACCTGCCGATCTACTTCCAGGGCGCGCTGGGCTACGACGCAGTCGTGGCCGGCTCGGCGCTGCTGGCCTACACGCTGCCCACGCTGGTGCTGCCGCCGCTGGCCGAGCGGCTGTCACTGCGCTACCGGCCGGGCGTGGTCATTCCGGCGGGCCTGTTCGTTATCGGGCTCGGCTTCATCGCGATGCGCTACGGCAGCGGCATGACCCACGCGAGCTGGATGACGATGCTGCCCGGCTGCCTGCTGGCCGGCATCGGGCTGGGCCTGACCAACACGCCCGTGACCAACACCACCACCGGCTCGGTGCCGAGCACGCGCGCGGGCATGGCGTCGGGCATGGACATGAGCGCGCGGCTCATCACGCTGGCCATCAACATCGCGCTGATGGGTTTCGTGTTGCTCGAAGGCATCCATTCGCATCTGCGTGGCGCGCTCTCGGCGTCGCTCGACGCACTTCAGCTGCGCACGCTGGCGGAGAAGATCGCGGCCGGCAGCTTCGCATCGATTGCCGACAGCTTCCCGGCGCTGTCGCAGGCCGATCCATCCGGCGCGGTGGTGCACGCGGCGCTGGTACAGGGCTTCGGGCTGGTGATGCTCTACGGCGGCGTCGGCGTGTGGGTGCTGGCCGGCATCAGCTGGCTCGTCTTCGGTGGCGGAAAGCAGTCGGCACAACCGGCGCCGGGCCTGAAGAAGCCCGCGTGCCCCTGACAAAACCCCCGGTTCAGCTGTTCTCGACCTGCGCCGCGCGTTTCCAGGCTTCGGCGGCCTGCTCGGCGTCGTCGCGATCTTCGGCCAGCTGGGCCAGTGCAAGCCAGGCGCGACGATACAGCTCGGTGTCCTGCAGGCCGAGGCCGGCCTGCATCAGGAGCTGCTGCGCCTTGCCCCAGAGCTGGCGCTTCATGCAGGCCATGCCCGCGAGGTACTGCAGATTCGGGTCTCGCGGGTTGTTGCGCTGTGCGCTTTCGATGCGCGCCAGCCACTCGGCATCCACCGAATCGAGCCCCGCTTCGAGCGCGCGCGCCAGCTTGACGCGCAATGCGTCACCCAGCCCGCGCGGATTGGCCACCATGCGCTCCCAGGCCGGCAGCAGCCAGCCGCGCGCGAGGGCGAGATCGCCGCGCAGCGCGACCATGCGCTGCGCCGCGTGGATCGCCACCTCGGGCATCTCGCGTTCGTTGGCATCGAGCTCGGTCCATGCACGAAGCAGCTGCGCAGGGTCATGTGCGCCCGACAGCAGTTCGGTCGCGAGGCCGCGCACGATGCTCTGCGCCGCCGCCTCCGAGAAGGCGCGGTGCTTGGCCAGCAGGCGCGCGGTTTCGAGCGCTTCGAGCGTCCGGCGATCCTGGCGTGCCGCCTTGAGCCGCAGGCGCAATGCGAGCGTGCGACGCTGCGCGCCCTGCGGCAGCTCTTCGAGCCGTGCGAGCGCGGCGGCCGCGTCGCGGTCTTCGAGCGCCCAGCGCGCCGCGCGCAACTGGACGCCTTCGCGCGTCTCGGGGCTGGCGAGCACGGTGCGGTCCGCACTTTCGTTGAGGGCCTGCTGCAGATGCGCATCGCGCGCAGCCTTGTCCTGCAGCGCCTGCGCACTCTCGGCCGCGAGCAGATGCGAAAGCACGCGAACCTGCTGCGCCTGTGGCAGGCTGGCGCCGAGCGCGGCCAGCGTCTTTTCTTGCGTGAGCGCGGCCTGCGCGGCCTTGCGCGCGCGCGAGAAGCGGCCGGAGATCAGCTGCACCATCGCGTCGAGCAAGGCGGAGTGAAGCGTGCGCTCCTTCTGCTGCAGTCGCCACTGGCGCGCCTGCGTGGGCAACGAGAACAGCGCCGCCAGTGCCCGCAGCGCCGCATGCAGCAGCACGAAGGCCACCAGCAGGATCACGAGCACGAGATTCAGCGAGAGATCGACGCGCCATGGCGGCCAGAACACGGTGATCGTGCCCTGGTTGTTGCCAGCGAAGAGAGCGACTGCCGCTGCAACGGCGAAAAGGGCGAGGAGCCAGATTGCTGCGCGCATGGATGTCCGATCAGCGGCCTGCCGCTGCGGTGGCAAGTGCCGACAGCGTGTCGTCGATACGGACCGGCTCGGTCGTCTTCACCAGGGCCTGCAGTTGCTGCAGCAGCGTGGCCGCAGCCTGGGTGCGGCGCGACGCAGGGTCGAAGTAGCGATTGAGCGAAGCCGTTACCTGCGACAGCTCGCTGCGCGTGGCTTCCATCTGCCGCGACAGCAGCGACAGGCGCGCATTGAGCAGCTTGAGCTTCAGGTTCTCGCGCAGGAAATACGACTGCTCGGGCGCCAGCAGGATCGCTTCCGGGCTCTGGATGCGGCCGACGCGCACCAGCGAGCGGGCCTCGCCGCGCACCGTGAGCAGCGCGCGGCGCCACCACGGCGCGTCAGCGGGAATGGGTTCGGGCTGCCATGCATTGGTGCCGGTGCCGCGCACCGCGACCGCGTTGAGCGTCGGCAGGTCGTCCACGTTGCGCATCAGCTCGTCGAGCTTCTGCAACGCCTCGCCGCCATCGTTGCTGGCGCTGCTGCGCAGGCGGTCGGCGTCGCGCTGCATGGCGCGCTGCAGGGGCGTCAGCCGAGGCTGCGCGGCGCGCGCGATGCGGGTGTCGCCGGCCTTCAGGGCGGCCAGCAGCGGCTCTACGCTGCCGGTGACCTGCGCCTGCTGCAGGGCAAGGCGCACGGCGGACTCGATGTCGACCACGAGGTTCTCGTCGCGCGAACGCGAGAGGCTCTGGATGAGTTCCTCGAGCTGCGAGCGCTGCAGCGCGATTTCGGTCACGCGGGTTTCGACCAGCGCCACGCGGGCAGATGCATCGCGCACCGTGTCGCTGGCCTGGCGGGCCAGCGTGCGCGCTTCCATCGATTGCGCGATGGCGTCGGCGCTCTGGCGGGCGAGCTGCTCCTTCATGCCGCCGACCTTCTGCCACAGCGCGATGGACATCAGCAGCGCGGCCAGTGCCACGAGGGCCACGAGGGCGAATCCGATACGGGAGAGAAGCAGCGCTCCGGCGGCCTGCGCGGCAGGTGTCTGATGCGGTGCCAGCGTGGCGGGCACCGGCGCCGTGGCAGCGGATGGGGAAGAAGAAAAATCGTCTGTGGGGGACGCGGCGCTCATGCCAAGGATTCTATAGACGCGACCAGCGCCTCCAGCAGCGGTGTGCATACACGCAACGTCCCGAAACCCGCGCCCCGCGCGGCTTCGCCGATGCGCGCATGCGTGGCGACAGCGCTCGCGGCATGCCATTGCACGCCGGGCATCGCGCGCTGGAGATTGCCGATGGCCTCGGAGCTGCTGAAGAGCCAGATCGCGCGGCCCTCGGCGCCGTCCATGGCCAGCTTGCGTTGTACGACATCCAGCGATGGCGGCAAGCGGCGATAGGCCACCACGGTGTCGCGATGACCGCGCGCGGCATCGATCTCGTTGGCGAGCCAGTCGCGTCCCGCGGGTCGTCCGGCTTCGTCGCCGCCGCGCACGATCAGCACGCGCACGTCCGGCGACACCTGCGCGTGGACGCGCTCCCACAGCGCCTCGGAGTCGAAGCGCGTGGCTTCCGGAGGAGGTGCGTCGATGGATTCCCGCGGCACGCCCGCGCGCAGCAAGGCGCGCGTGGTGCCGGGGCCCGTGGCCCAGAAGCGGTGACCTGCCAGCGAATTTGCGGCGCCCCTGTGCTGGAAGAAATGCTCGACGGCCGTGGCGCTCACGAACATCAGCGCAGCGTAGTCCCCGATTCGCTGCCATGCCGCACGCAATGGCTCGACGTCGGCCGCAGGCTCGATCACGATGAGCGGCAGCGCCACCGCATCGAGCCCCGCGTCGCGCAGGTCGCTCACCCATTGCGCCGCCTCGCGCGCCGGCCGCGTGACGATGACGGAGCGGCCGGTCATACGACGACCACCGGTATCAGTGGGCCCCGGCGGCACGCAACAGCGCCGCGGCATGCTCGCCGAGCGCATCCGCCTGGGCGAAGTCGCCGGCCGATGCCAGCGCATGCACCTTCACCAGCGCCGCATTGCCTTCCGGATCGCCCCATGCGGCGTCGATGCGCAATGCGCCGTCGGCCTGCCAGCGTGCGTGGGCCGCCAGCGGCATCGAGCAGCTGCCGCCCATCGCACGGCTCACGGCGCGCTCGGCAGCGGTGGAGAGCCAGTCGCCCCTGTGGGCCAGCGAGCCCAGCAGTTCGATGAGGTCCTTGCGGTCGGCGCGCACCTCGATGCCGAGCGCGCCCTGCCCCGCGGCGGGCAGCATGGTGTCGGGATCGAATGCCACGCGGATGCGGCTTTCCAGCCCCAGCCGCTTGAGCCCGGCCGCGGCCAGCACGATGGCGTCGTACTGGCCTTCGTCGAGCTTGCGCAGGCGGGTGTCGAGGTTGCCGCGCAGCGGTTCGATGCGCAGGTCGGGTCGCAGCGCGCGCAGCAGCACCACGCGGCGCAGGCTCGAAGTGCCGACCACCGCGCCCTGCGGCAGGGCGTCTATCGATTCATAGCGGGGAGAGACGAGCGCGTCGCGCGGGTCTTCGCGCTCCAGCACGCAGGCCAGCGCGAAGCCTTCGGGCAGGTCCATTGGCACGTCTTTCAGCGAATGGACCGCGATGTCGGCGCGTCCTTCTTCGAGCGCGAGTTCGAGTTCCTTCACGAAGAGCCCCTTGCCGCCCACCTTGCTGAGCGTGCGGTCGAGGATCTGGTCGCCGGTGGTCGTCATGCCCAGCAGGCTGACCGTGTGGCCTCTTTCTTGCAAAAGGGCCTGCACGTGTTCGGCTTGCCACAGTGCCAGGCGGCTTTCGCGCGTGGCGATGACGATATTGCTCAAGACCGGTCCCAAAAGTACGTGTTTCAAACCTTTGGAATGCTAGCATGTTGCGCCGCAACAACGCAGGCGGCGCATCCATTCAAGAAGTCATAAGTCCAGGACAAACATCGAATGAAAGCCAGCAAGACCCCTGCTCCCCCGAAGCGCCGCCAGGCGGAAGACCAGCCACTGATCGAAGACATCCGGCTGCTGGGCCGGATCCTCGGCGACGTGATCCGGGAGCAGGAAGGAGACGAGACTTACGCACTGGTCGAGAAGATCCGCACCCTGTCCGTGGCTTTCCGCCGCGATGCCGACCACGCGGCCGACCGGGCGCTGAAGAACCTGCTCAAGGGCCTGAGCGCGATAGAGACAGTGCGCGTCATTCGCGCCTTCACCTACTTCAGCCACCTGGCCAATCTTGCCGAAGACCGCCACCAGATCCGCCGCCGCACCGAAACCGAACGCGCGGGCGAAAGCGTCGAGGGCGATCTGCAAACGGCGCTCGCGCGCATCCGCAAGGCCGGCGTGAAGACCGACGACATCGTCGCCTCGCTGGCCCACAGCTATGTCTCGCCGGTGCTCACCGCGCACCCGACCGAAGTGCAGCGCAAGAGCATCCTCGATGCCGAGCGCGCCATCGCGCAGCTGCTCACCGTGCGCGACGAGATCCGGCTGCGCCAGAGCGCCTACGCGGGCGGCAAGGACACGCTCACGCCGCTCGAATTCGCCGAGAACGAAACGCAGATGCGCATCCGTGTCACGCAGATCTGGCAGACGCGCATCCTGCGCTTCTCCAAGCTCACCGTGGCCGACGAGATCGAGAACGCGCTGAGCTACTACGAGGCCACCTTCCTGCGCGAGATCCCGCGCGTGTACGCCGACCTCGAGAAGGCCCTGGCGCAAGGCGGCCAGGCACCGTCGGTCGCGCCCTTCCTGCGCATGGGCCAGTGGATCGGCGGCGACCGCGACGGCAACCCCAGCGTCACGGCCGAGACGCTCGAATACGCGCTGAGCCGCCAGTGCGAACTGGCGCTGCGCCACTACCTCACCGAAGTGCACTATCTTGGCGGCGAGTTGTCGCTGTCGGCCACGCTGGTCGATGTGTCGGTCGAGATGCAGGCGCTGGCCGAGCGCTCGCCCGACACCAACGAGCACCGCAAGGACGAGCCCTATCGCCGCGCCCTCACCGGCGTGTACGCGCGCCTCGCCGCGACGCTGCGCGAACTCACCGGCGGCGAGGCCGCACGCCACGCCGTCGCGCCGCAGAACCCGTACGCCAACGCGGAAGAATTCCTGGCCGACCTGCGCACCATCGCGGAGTCGCTGGAGGAAAAGCACGGCAGCGTGCTGGCCGCGCCGCGCCTGCTGCCGCTGATCCGCGCGGTGGAGGTGTTCGGCTTCCACCTGGCCACGGTCGACCTGCGCCAGAGTTCCGACAAGCACGAGGCGGTGATCGCCGAGCTGCTGGCCACCGCGCGCATCGAGCCCTCGTATGCGTCGCTGGCCGAAGAGGCCAAGCAGACCCTGCTGCTGAGGCTGCTCGACGACGCCCGCCCGCTGCGCGTGCCCGACGCCGACTATTCGCCACTTGCGAAGAGCGAGCTGGCCATCTTCGCCGCCGCCCGCACGGCGCGTGCGCGCTACGGCGCGGCGGCCATCCGCCACTACATCATCAGCCACACCGAGACGGTGAGCGACCTGCTCGAAGCCCTGCTGCTGCAGAAGGAAGTGGGCCTGCTGCGCGGCGCGATGGACGGCAACGCGACCTGCGACCTGATCGTGGTGCCGTTGTTCGAGACTATCGAAGACTTGCGCAACGCCGCGCCCATCGTGCGCGCCTTCTACGCGCTGCCGAACATCCAGGCGCTCATCGAGCGCTCGGGCGCCGAGCAGGACGTGATGCTGGGCTACTCCGACAGCAACAAGGACGGCGGCATCTTCACCAGCAACTGGGAGCTGTACCGCGCGGGCATCGCGCTGGTGTCGCTCTTCGACGAGTTGAACAAGAAGAAGGCCAAGCCGATCCGCCTGCGCATGTTCCACGGCCGTGGCGGCACGGTGGGACGCGGCGGCGGCCCGAGCTACCAGGCGATCCTGGCCCAGCCGCCGGGCACGGTGCGCGGGCAGATCCGTCTGACCGAGCAGGGCGAAGTGATCGGCTCGAAGTACGCCAACCGCGAGATCGGCCGGCGCAACCTCGAGACGCTGGTGGCCGCCACGCTCGAGGCCACGCTGCTGCCGCAGGGCAAGTCGGCGCCCGCCAATTTCCTCTCGGCCGCGAGCGAACTGTCGGCCGCGAGCATGGCCGCGTACCGCAAGCTGGTCTACGAGACACCGGGCTTCGGCGACTACTTCTTCGGCTCCACGCCGATCCGCGAGATCGCCGAACTCAACATCGGCTCGCGCCCCGCCTCGCGCAACCCCAGCCACAAGATCGACGACCTGCGCGCGGTGCCGTGGAGCTTCAGCTGGGGCCAGTGCCGCCTCACCATTCCGGGCTGGTTCGGCTTCGGCTCGGGCGTGGAGCAGTTCCTGGCCGCCGCCGGCAATGCCGCGGGCAAGAAGGAACGGCAGGCGCTGCTGCAGCGCATGTACGTGCAGTGGCCCTTCTTCCGCACGCTGCTGTCGAACATGGACATGGTGCTCGCCAAGAGCGACCTCGCGCTGGCCTCGCGCTACGCCGAGCTGGTCACCGACCGCAAGCTGCGCCAGAAGGTGTTCTCGATGATCGACGCCGAATGGCACCGCACCTCGGACGCGCTCTCGCTCATCACCGGCGCGAAGCAGCGGCTCGAGGGCAATGCCGAGATGCAGCGCTCGGTGCGCCACCGCTTCCCGTACATCGATCCGCTGCACCACCTGCAGGTCGAGCTGATGCGGCGCTACCGCGCGGGCGACGGCGGCGAGCGGCTGCAGCGCGGCATCCACATCTCGATCAACGGGGTCGCGGCGGGGCTGCGCAACACCGGCTGACGACGCACCACGCGGCGAAGTGAAGACGGGCCCTGAACGGGCCCGTCTTTTCTTGCGGCAGGCATAGACTCGCAGCCCCACTCACCCATCGCGACCGAAAGAAGGAAAAGCCATGAAAGGCTCCTGCCTGTGCGGCACCGTCCGATACGAGGCCACGCGCCTCGCCGGCCCCGTCATCCACTGCCATTGCAAGACCTGCCGCAAGGCGCACAGCGCGGCTTTCACGACGACCGGGCGCGCCGACAGGGCCGACTTCCGCTGGACCGCGGGCGAGGACGCCATCGGCTCCTTCGAATCGACGCCCGGCAAGCTGCGCCACTTCTGCACCCGCTGCGGCACGCATCTCGTCGCCGAGTGGGTGGCGCAGCCGCAGGTGATCCTGCGCCTGGGCTCGCTCGACGACGATCCGGGCCAGCGCCCCACGGCACATATCTGGACCTCGCACGAAGTGCCGTGGCTGGACCACGCCACCGCGATTCCTTCGTTCCCCGAAGCACCGCCGGCCAAGGCATGAGCACTACCAGGATCCGGTTCAGGCGCAAGGTCATCGTCGCCGTGCTGCTGTGCGTGGCAGTGGGCGGCGCGATCGTGCGGCACTACGCGGCGCCCGGCACCACCACGCGCGACATCGCCACGCTGCTGATGGTGCTGTGGGTGCCGATCATCGGCAATGTCATCGCGTGGCTCATCAGCAAGCGGCCGCGCCGTGCGCCACCTCCCGCGCCGCCCGGCTTCGACGACCTGGGCGCCTTCACGCCCAACGTGCTCGCCGAGATCACCTTCCGCAAGCCGGCCCTGCCCTCGCAGGACATTCCCGTCGCCCCGGGCGAATACCGCTGCGCGCTGGTGCTCGACAAGGAAGGCTTCTCGGCGCGCTGGGTCGTGCCGCCGGGCGATGCGCTGGAGCGCGGCAAGCCCGCCGCGCTCGAAGTCGAATTCCTCTCGCCGGCCATCGCGATGCCGCGCTTTCCGGTCGGTGAATCCTTTCGTGTGCTGATCGGCGACTCTTTCATCGCCGACGGGCGGATATTGCAGCTGCGGCCAGCACTGGCGTAGCGGGCATCAGGGGCGCATTGATGGCGATGGCCATCAAAAGAGCCGATTGTTCGCCCCAGGGAAACTGACTACTGCTCCCCGGTCTCTTTGTCGCGGAGGCGACGGCTCGCACACTTCGATGCCTCTTCAACGGCATCGGTGCGCCTCGCCTCCGGTGCTCCCAAGGACCGCTTCCCATCATGATGAATTCCCCAAGCAGCAACCCGTGCATCGACGACCTCGCTGCATCGGCGCCGGCCTCCGCGCCGGCTCCGGCATCGCGCTCCGCATGGCTCGCCGTCGGCTCGATCGCCGTCGGCACCTTCGCGATGGTCTCGACCGAGTTCATGCCCATCGGCCTTCTCACCGACATCGCGCGCGGGCTCAACGTGTCCGATGGCACGGCCGGCCTGATGGTCACCATGCCCGGCGTGCTGGCCGCGTTCGCCGGCCCGGCGCTGATCGTCGCCTCGGGCAGGCTCGACCGCCGCACCGTGCTGATCGCGCTCACCACGCTGCTGATCGCCTCGAACCTGCTCGCCGCCTTCGCGCCCAACTTCGGCACGATGCTGGTGGCGCGCCTGCTGCTCGGCCTGTGCGTCGGTGGCTTCTGGACTTTTGCGCCCGCCGCCGCCACGCAGCTGGTGCCGCATGCCTCGCAGGCACGTGCCATGTCGCTGGTGCTGGCGGGTGTGTCGGCCGCCACGGTGCTCGGGGTGCCGGCCGGCTCGTTCCTCGGCACGCTGTTCGGCTGGCGCGCCTCGTTCGCCGTGACCGGTGCGCTGGCTGCGTTCGTGCTGCTGGTGCAGCTGTGGCTGCTGCCCGCGATTCCGCCAGTGCGCGCCATCGGTGCACGCGACCTGCTGACGCCGCTCACGCGCCGCATGGCGCAGGTCGGCCTGCTAGCAGTGCTGTTCTTCATCGCCGGCCACTTCGCGGCCTACACCTACCTGAAGCCGCTGCTGCAGCAGGTGTTCGGCTTGGCGCCCAACTCGGTCTCGACGCTGCTGCTGGTCTACGGCGCTGTGGGCTTCGTCGGCACCTTCCTCGGTGGCAGCCTGGTGGCGCGCAGCGTGCGCGGCACCACCCTGCTGGCGGCGCTGATGCTCGCCACGGCCCTGCTGCTGACCACCGTGATCGGTTCCGGCTTCGTGCCCGGCGCGGTGGTTGTCGTGATCTGGGGCGTGGCCTTCGGCCTGATTCCGGTGGCGCTCACCGGCTGGATGATGGAAGCCGTGCCCGACGCGCCCGAAGCCGGCCAGGCCCTGCTGGTGAGCGGCTTCCAGGTAGCGATCGCTTCCGGCGCGCTGATCGGCGGCGTGACGGTCGACAGCTTCGGCATCTCCAGCGCGATGGTGCTCAGCGGCGTGCTGGTGCTGATCGCGGCGCTGATCGTCGGCACGCTGGGCCGCGCACGCGGTGGTGCAGCGCTCGCTGCGGTTCCGGAATAACGCGGCATTGGTCGGTCAACAGCTGCCGGGCTTCTTCCCGGCAGCTACGATCGCATCGAGCACTACGCGCAAGGCCTTGTTGACGGGCTTGTCGCGCCGGATCACGACGGCCAGCGTGCGGTGCATGCGGGGATTCAGCCGGCTTGTCTTCAGCTCGGGATGGGCGCCCCGCCCCACCATCGACATGCCCGGCACGATGGCATAGCCCAGCCCCGCGGCCACCATCTCCTTCATCGCCTCGACGCTGCCCAGCTCCATCACCGGCTGCGGCTGCAGTCCCTCCGCGGCAAACCAGCGGTCGACCAGCTTGCGCGTGTTGGCGGCGGGCTCGAACAGCACCAGCGGCAGCGCGCCCAGGTCGCCCGGCGTCACGCGCGTCTTCAACGGCTCGACGTCCGCCCGGCCGATGGCCACGAACTCGTCGTCGAGCACCGGCATCACCTCCAGCGAACGCCCGGCCACCGGCAGGGTGACCAGTGCGAGGTCGAGGCCGTTCTCTTCCACCTTGCGCGCCTGGTCCTCGGTGTTGCCGGTGCTGACCACCACGCCGAGTTCGGGAAAGCGCTCGCGCAGTCCGCGCAGCACGGCCGGCAGGAAATGCAGGCAGGCCGTGGCGCCCGTGCCCAGCCGCACGCGGCCCGCGATGCCGCTGGCGTGATCGGCCAATGCGTCGACGGCGTTCTCCACCGCAGTCTCGATGTTCTGCGCGTGACGCAGCAGCTCCATGCCCGCGGGCGTGGCCTGCGCGCGCTTGCCGACACGCTCGACGAGACGTACCGCCAGCCGGCGTTCGAGCTGGCGGATCTGCAGGCTCACGGCCGGCTGCGAGATGCCCAGCCTGTCGGCGGCGGCCGAGAAGCTGCCCGTTTCGATCACCAGCGAGAAGGACCTGAGCTGGTCGAGATTCAGCGATTTATCCAAAGTATTTCTTATGCTTTGCATAGGTCAGCGAAGCTTCACTTATCGATTGAGGATCGTCAAGATCGGTCCATGTCATCGCCACATCTTGCTTCCACCACCGTTGAAATCCTCGATGCCGAGCCGCGCCACATGACGGCCGTGCAGTCCATCTACAGCCACTACGTGCTGCACGACCTCTGCTCCTTCGAGGAGGAAGTGCCGGGCGTCGAGCAGATGCAGGCACGCCGCGCCGACGTGATCGCGCGCGGCATGCCCTATCTCGTGGCGATGCTCGACGGCGAGGTGGCCGGCTACGCCTACGCCACCGCCTACCGCGCCCGCTCCGCATACCGGCACACGGTGGAGGACTCGGTCTACGTGGCGCAAGGCATGCACGGCCACGGCATCGGCAAGGCGCTGCTGGGCGAGGTGATCTTGCGCTGCACCGACGCCGGATTCACCCAGATGGTCGCCTGCGTCGGAAACAGCGCCAACACGGGCTCGCTGCGGCTGCACCAGAGCCTGGGCTTCGAGCAGGTCGGCGTACTGCGCGACGTCGGCTTCAAGTTCGGGCGTTGGGTGGACACCGTGCTGATGCAGCGCGCCCTGCGCTGAGACCCCGTCATGCCGCACGACACAACTGGCCCCGCGCGCGGCTGGCTGGCGCTGCTGTGCGCGAGCCGGCTGCTGCAGTCGATGATCGTCACCGCCTATTCCGGCGTGCTGCCCTTCGCGATGGTCGACTGGCACATGACGGCCGCGCAGGCCGGCTCGATCCAGAGCGCCTGGCACGTGGGCTACATGAGCTCGCTGTTCGCGGTGGGCCTGCTGGCCGACCGCTTCGGACCGCAGCGCATCTTTCTCGTGGGCAGCGCAGTCAGTGCGATGGCGGCGCTCGCCTTTGCCCTCTTCGCTCGCGACCATCTCTCGGCGATGCTGCTCTACGGCCTGGCCGGACTGTGCGCGGGCGCCTCGTACACGCCGGGCCTGCAGCTGCTGGCGCAAAACACCGAACCCGCCGTGCGAGGACGGGCGATGGGGCTCTTCATCGGATCGTCGTCGATGGGCTATGCGCTCTCGCTCGCGGTGGTGGCGGCGTTCAGCCATCTGCAGCACTGGCGGCTGGGCCTGCTGGCGGCGGCTTGCTGCACCGTGGCGGGCGCGCTGCTGACGGCGCAGGCGCTGCGCCGCATGCGGCCGCCTTCGGCTCCGGCGCCCGGCGCGGCCCGCGAAGGCACCTGGCATGCGCTGTCCGCCACGGTGCGCGACAAGCCCGCCATGGCCGGCAACTGGGCCTACGCCTTCCACTGCTGGGAGCTCATGGCACTGTGGGCGTGGCTGCCGGCCTACCTGGTGGCCTCCTCGGGCACCGCTGCATCGTGGCAGGGCGCGGGCATCGCGCTGGCGGCGCTGGCGCATCTGGTCAGCGTGTTCGGCAGCATCGCTGGCGGTGCGGCTTCCGACAGGCTGGGCCGCGCGCGGGTGATGATGATCGCGACCGTCGCGAGCCTGTGCATGTCCTTCTCCTTCGGCTGGATGTGGAGCTGGCCGCTGTGGCTGCTGGCGGCAGCGGCCGCCGTCTACAACCTGCTCGCCATCGCGGATTCGTCGGTCTACTCGACCGCACTGGCCGACGTGGTCGCGCCGCACCGGCTGGGCGTGGCCTTCTCGGTGCGCTCGGTGATGGGCTTCGGCGCCGGCGCGCTCAGCCCGTGGATGTTCGGCCTTGCATTGGACTGGGGGCAGATGCGCTTCGGCCTCGGCAGCACGCACGCGTGGGTCGCGGCATGGAGCTCGGCCGGCCTGGGCGCGCTGCTCGGGCCGCTGATGATCGCGCGCTTCTCGCGGTTGCATCGCGTGCACATGGCGGCCCGCTGAGCATGCGCACGGCCTCGGGTTTTAAAATAAAACTGAGGCCGGCGCTGTTGCCCGAGCCCATCCCGATCCGGAAAGAACACAGTCCCTCATGGCCCAACGAAAAAGCCTCAAGGCCGACACATGCCCGATGGCACGCGCGCTCGACATCGTCGGCGACCAGTGGTCGCTGCTCGTCATCCGTGACGCCTTCGACGGCATGAAGCGTTTCGGCGAGTTCCAGCAGAGCCTGGGCGTCGCCAAGAACATCCTGTCGGACCGGCTGAAGAACCTGGTGCAGGAAGGCGTGCTCGAACTCGTGCCAGCCTCCGACGGATCGGCCTACCAGGAGTACGTGCTGACGGCCAAGGGCAAGGGCCTGTTCCCCGTGGTGGTCGGCCTGCGGCACTGGGGCGAGGCGCACCTGTATGCCAGGGGCGAGCCGCATTCGGTGCTGCTCGAGCGCGACAGCGGCAAGCCGGTGCCGAAGATCGAGCTGCGCGCGCGCGATGGAAAGCAGCTGGACCCGGACGCGACCTTCGTGAAGAAGCTGCCGGCCAAGGCGGCGCGCTGACGGGCGGCGCGCCCGCTCTTTCGCTCCTTTCTTCTCAGTTGCCTATCGGGTACTCCATGGCCACGCGGATCTGCCGCGTGTTGAGTTCGGCCTGCGCCTTGTTGTTGCGGTGCTCGCCGTAGCGCAGCAGGAAGGCCAGCCCCTTGGCGCTGCCCTGCTGGACCGTGTAGCGCAGCCACAGGTCGCGCTCCCAGTGCCTGCCGCCCTGGCCGTAGCCAAGCCAGGCATAGCCTCCGCGCACGGGCACGCGGCTGCCGTCGATGCCGCTGCCGCGGATGTAGGCCGCTCCCAACGCCAGCCCCGGTGCGCCCCAATGCGTGGCGTCGACTTCGTACCGCAGCTGCCATGACTGCTCGCGCGGCGCATTGAAGTCCGAGAGCTGCGCCGCGTTCCCGAGCCAGATCGCGCCACGCGTCACGTAGTCGAACGGCGTGTCGCCCGCCACCTTCTGCCAGCCGAGGCCCACGCGGTGCGGACCGTGGCTGTAGGTGCCCATCAGGCTGGCCGTGGTGTTGTCGATCGGCCCCGCCAGCGCACGGCCGGTGTCCTTGCTGCGATAGACCTGCAGGTCGAGGGACAGCGCGCGCTTCTCCCGGAGCGGCATCGTGTAGTGGGCGCCCAGGTAACCAGTGCGCCAGGTGTCCTTCAGGCGACCGAGATAGGCCGTGAGCGAGAGCGACGGAATGCCCTTCCAGGTTCCGCCGACGAAGTCGAACGCGTCGCCGCGCGGGGATTTCGGGTCGAGGTAGTTCACGACCAGCGGGTTGTCGGTGCCGCGCGCGTTGCGGTCGGTCGAGCCGGTGAAGCGGCCCGCCTGCAGCGTGAGGCCGTCGAACTCGTTGCTGGTAATGAGCCAGCCGTGCATGGTCTCGGGCAGCAGGCGCGTGTCGGACGAACTGAAGATCGGCGTCTTCACGCGCTGTTCGCCCACTTTCAGCACGGTGGAGGAGATGCGCGCCTTCAGCGCGATGCCGCCGCGTGCGATGCCGTCTTGCGCGTAGCCTGCGCCATCCACCGGCAGCATGCGGATCTTGCCGACGCGGAAGTCGTCGCCGGAGAGGTTGCGCGCAAGCGAGACATGCGCGTCGGCACCGAAGCCGATCCAGCCTTGCGTGAACCCCGACTCCACCGTGCCCATGAGGCCGTAGCCCCATTCCTGCGCGTAGTCGCTGCGCCGCGCTTTGGGCAGCGTGGCATTGCGCCCGCCATTGCTGCGGTCGCCACGCAGGTAGCTGCGGTTTTCGTACACGCTGCGCTGGAGCACGTTCCAGCGCGTGTCCTCGACGAAGCCGCCGGCCTCGCCAGCCATCGATGTGCCGCCCAGCATGGCAAGGGCCGCGCCGAAGAACCGGCCTGCGGCCGGCCTCTGAATTCCAACGGCGCTCACAGGTACTTCAGCCAGGCGATGTCGCGACGCCGCGCCTTCAGTGCCGCGAATGCGCGCACCGCGGGATACAGCGCGAAGGCCAGCGCGATGGCAGCGAGCCACACCGCCCAGACTGCGTCGAAGCCGAAGAACTTGCCCTGGTTGGCACCCCAGACGGCTTCCGCGCCGAGGTAGAGGAACTTGAGCACGTACAGGTGCAGCACGTAGAAGAACATCGGCGCCGAGCCGTACACGGCCAGCGGCGCGAGCCACGCTGCACCCTGCCGGCGCTCGAATGCGCGCAACAGCAGCAGGCCAGCTCCCAGCGTCAATCCGATGAACAGCAGCGACGGCGGGTACTTGGTGATGTTGAGAAAGGCCATCAGCGTGGTAACGGCGCTGTCGCCGGCCGCCCATGGCCTGTCGCCATAGATGTTCAGCGCCCTCAACAACACGAAGCCGGCCAGCAGCGCCAGGCCCCATGCCAGCAGCAGCCGCTGGCGACGCGGCGCGTCGGCACCGGGCAGGAACCACGGCCCGGCGGCGTAGCCCAGCGCGATCACGCCGATCCACGGGAGCAACGGGTAGGAAGTGCGCAGGCGCAGCGCGTCGGACACTTCGATCCAGCCCCTGTCGTGCAGCACCGCCCATGGCACGTGCAGCACATGACCCACGGGGAAGTGCACGCCGTCGAGCAGGTTGTGCCCCGCGACCAGCACCACACCCAGTGCGATCAGCGCCTTGCGCGGCAGCCACACCAGCGCCGCCAGGGCCAGCATCGACAGGCCGATCACCCAGATCACCTGCAGGAACACCTTGGCGGGCGGAAACTGGAAGGTCCACGCGAAGTTGATGACCGTGACTTCGAGCAGCACGAGGAAAAGCCCGCGCTTCCACAGGAACGACGACGCAGCCACACGGCCGTCCGCCTGCTTCGAGCCGTAGAGGAAGGCCGACAGCCCCGTGAGAAAGACGAACACCGGCGCGCACAGGTGAGCCAGCAGGCGACTGAAGAACAGCTCGGGCGGCGTTTCCGCGATGACCATCGGATCGGGCACCTGGCGATGCAGGTAGAAGGTCTCGCGCACGTGATCCAGCAGCATGAACAGGATCACGAGGCCGCGCAGCGCGTCTATGGAGAGCAGCCGGGCCGGGTTGCTGGCCCGGGTCGGTGAAAGAGTGGATGAAGATTCGGGCACAGCGTTATTGGGAATTGAATCCCAATATCGTAGCCCACCGATATGACACCCTCGCCGCCGCTCGCGTCGTCGGCGGCGGGTCGCTTACCCGGCGGCGGCTGCAGCCGCCTTCGCCTTGGCGGCCAGCGCGGCGAACTCCTCCTTGCCGAAGGCGGTGCCGAAGAGGCCCCAGCCGCCTTCCGCCGCCTCGGTCAGGATCACCCAGGTGCGCGCCGCCTGGCTCGGATCGCCCGAGAGCTTCGTGACGATCTCGGTCGCCTCCCTGGTGATCTGCTTCTGCCCTTCGCGGTTCAGCGAACCGGGCGGCGTGATGATCTGCACGCGCACCGTGCGGGCCTGCGCGGTGGTGGCCGTCTGCACGGCCGAAGCCGGCAGGCGGTGGATGTAGGCGGCGGTGTTGTCGAGGTGGAAGGGGCCGGGCTTGGCCACTCCCTCGGCGCGCAGCACGGCCAGCGTGAGGGCTTCGCCGAGCTGGCGGTCGGCATCGGCGGGGAACATGTCTGCGGGGGCGTAGACGTCGATCATGGGCATGGGAGTGCGTCCTCTGGCGTGTTGTGTGGGATACGGTCTCGATCTGAATGATGGTCATCATCCAGAAGCAGCATGATGATGAACATAATCCTCATCGTCAAGCACACGGATCGAGGATTCACGTTTCACCGCCATGGGCCATTCCAAAGCCAACAAGGAGCAAAGCCACGCGCGCATCGTGCAGACCGCCGCCGCGCGCTTCCGCGAGGAAGGCGTCGACGGCGTCGGCGTGTCCGACCTGATGAAGGAGGCCGGCCTCACCCATGGCGGCTTCTACCGCCACTTCGCCTCGCGCGACGAACTGGTGGCCGAGGCGGTCGAAAGCGCGCTGAGCGACGGCAGCCGCGCCGTCGAGGCGGTGGCAGCTTCCAAGGCGAGCCGGCAGGTTGTGGCTGCCACGCTGGTCGACGCCTACCTCAGCACCGCGCACCGCGACAGCCTGGCGACGAGCTGCGCCGTGACCACGCTGGCAGGCGACGTGGCCCGCAGCAACGAGCGGGCGCGTGCGGCCTACACGCAGCAGGTCAACACGTACCTCGACCTGCTCGCCAACCTCGCGGCAGCCGAGAAATCGAAGGGAAAGCGTGCGAAGGCCATCGCGGCGCTGTCCTCGCTGGTCGGCGCGGTGTCGCTTTCGCGAGCGGTCAATGACGAGGCGCTGTCGCGCGAGATCCTGAAGGCAGCGGCCGACGAGCTGAAGGCCCTGCTGGGTTAGCGTGCTGCCAGGGCCTCGGGCATCAGCCAGTGCCTGTCCTGGCTCCAACCGAGGAAAGGCCCGACGCCACGGCCCGTACCCTGTGCAGCCGCCGCCAACCCCGACAGGGCCGGCGCAAAGACACGCCGGAACTCGTGGCCCTGCGCATCCAGATGGGCTTTCGCCCCGACAAGGAATGCGTCAGTCTCGCTCGCACTGCACAGCGAGAGAAAAAAGACCATCTGGCGCCAGGCGCTGGCCGAGTTCTTGATCTGGATCAGCCGCGCGTGCCTGTGGTCGACCGCTATCTGCAACCGCTCGCAGACCCAGGCAAAACATGCGTGCGCCATGCCCGGCAACTGCCCTTCCAGGCGCGTACCAAGCCCGAGTTCGGTGAACAGCACGGCGAGGTTGTGAGTAGTCAGGACCTGTGCCTGCTCGAGCACCATGCCGTTGCGCGCTGCGCCCCATCCGCCCGGCTGCACGCCGGCGCGCGATGCGCACAGGTGCGCCAGCGCGTCGGACTTGCCATGACCCGTGCCCTTGGATTTCTCCGACGGCACGGGCATGGCACCGAGCGCAGCGCAGTCGATGCCGTAGTACCGCTCATACAGGCCGCCCTGCAGGAGCTTTGCCGCCACTTTCGCGGCCATCAGGAACTTGGGCGAGAACCGGCCCATGAAGATGTCGGCTGCCACCTCCTCGACCAAGGGCAGCTTGAGACCCGCCGCATCGCCCAGTGTCCACAGCTCCTGCAGCAGCTTGTTCGGAAGGATGGCCTGCGGAAACGCAACCAGCGCCAATTGCGAAGCTTCGGTCAGCGCCTGCAGCGCGGCACGGCGCGAGTCGGCGTCGCCCTCGCGGAAGCGTCCGATGGCCGCCACCCACGGCAACTCCTCGAAGCGCACCTGGGCCTGCAGGTCGACCAACAGCAGCGAGCGCCTGAGCCGGAACGCCCGGTCGAGAGACACCAGGAGCCTGCGCAGCACCAGGTCGGACACATCCGCCGCGCGCAACGCAGCACTCCATCGCGGCAACACCCTGGCCAGCACGTCACCAGAAGGAATGACGCCACGCTCGACCAGCTCGGCAGCCGTGCCCTTGCAAGCCCGTTCGACCTTGCGCCGCAGCGAGGACGGCACAGGCGTTCCCGCACGGATGCCGCTCGCGGCGGCTTCACTCACGTCGATGGGTGCGACCAGGGGTGCGGTGTCGTCGAGGCCCTCGTCGGCCCGACAGGCTTGCAGCCGCCTCGTGACCTGCTGTGCGATCTCCGCGAAGGTGGCCACGCCGACCTGCTCAAGATGTTGTTGCCGCCATGCCACGCGTCCGGCCGCATCCGGCAAGCCGCGCTTCGCGCGATAACGCGCCAGAACGAGGCGGATGCGCCCCACCTCCTTGCCGGTCAGCGACGCAGGTGTATCGACGCAGCGTTGCAGGGCTTCACGCAACGTGGAGAAGCTGTCGCCTTCGCGCTCAGGCCGGGCGCAGCGCGTATGGACCGCACGCGCCTGCGCGCAGTCCGCAAGCACAGCCAACGCACGCTCGCGCCATCCTTCGGGATAGCGTGCGCACGGCCAGCCGCCGGTCACCGTGAAGCCACCGGTCTCTCTGCGCAACCAGGCACCGTCGGCGCCACGCAGTGCGAGGGGTGCGTCGCCAGCCACAGTGTCGAACATCAGTGTGGCCATCCGATCGTAGAGCGGCCCCCAGACCCCCACAGCCTCCTTCTGCGCCAGGATCTGCGGATTCGGCTTCACTGCCTGCAGGCGCTTCGTGGCCGTTGCCACGTCGTCGACCCACAGCTGCATACCGTCGGTCGGTGTCTCGGGCAGTTCGGCAGGATAGAAGCGCAACGTAGAAAACAACGGCGACAGCGCTTCAACCAATGCCCATGCATCGTCCACCGCGCCAGCATGCACGAGCCAGGCCACCACGAGCAACGCCCCCTCCTCCGGCACCTCGATGCCGAAGCGCCCGGAGACAAGGAGCGACTGCAGCCTTTCGAGCCCCGCGTCCGTAAGGAAGAAGCTGTTCAGCGCGCGTCGGGCGTCAGCGTCCGGCACACCGGGCGCGCACTCACCACGCCACCGGCGTTCATGGGGTCTGAGAAGCCCGCCCGCAAGGAGCGCCCCGGTCGCGAACCCGCCGGTCACCACTTCGAGTGTGGCCCAGGCGGGCGTGCCCTTTACCGGCTTGCGCGAGCCGGCATCCAGGATGCCGCCTGCGCTGCCTCGGAGCACCGCAGTCCATTGGCGCAAGCGCTTTGCCGCGCCCTCGCGTACGTCGACATCCGCGTGCTCCAGCGCGGCGAACGCACGGGCTAGCTGGAAGCCCGCGTAGCCGCGCAGCGATACGTTCGAGTCGTCGTCCATGGGGGTAGCGAAAGTAGTGGGTCCGGGGGCTGGGGTTGAACCAGCGCCTTCTCGGTCCAAGCCGAGCGTTCTGCCACTGAACTACCCCGGAGCAAAAAATCAGGTGCCGTGCGTTTCTATCACGTGCACCGTGCGAGCTACTCGCCCAGCAACTCCCCGATCGGCTGCAAGTCTTCCACCCGGTCGCAGATCGACTTGATCACCATCGTGATCGGAATGCCCAGCAGCAGCCCCCAGATGCCCCAGAGCCAACCCCAGAAGATCACGCCCACGAACACCGCCACCGGGTTCATGCGGCTGGTGCGGCTGGTGAGCCAGGGCATCAGCAGGTTGCCCACCACCGTGTGGATGCCCAGCGACACGCCGGCCACCACGATGCCCATCTGCAGGCTGTTGAACTGCAGGAAGGCCACCAGCCCCGCGGCCGCCAGCACGATCACCGAGCCGATGTAGGGAATGAGATTGGTCACGGCCGCGATGATTCCCCAGACGGCCGCGTTCTCGACGCCGATGGCCCAGAACGCTAGGCCCGTCGCCACGCCCACGATGGCGCTCACCAGGATCTGCACAAGCAGGTAGCGCTCGATGTTGCGCGTGATGTCGTCGAGCACGTGCACCGTCACCTTCTTCCTCTGCAGGCTCGAGCCGGTGATCTTGATGAGCTTGCGGCGGAAGGTGTCGCCCGAGCACAGCGCGAAGTACGTGAGGAAGGCCACCAGCGTGAGCTGCCCCAGCGCGCTCAGCAGCCCGACGGTGCCGCTCAGGAGGTAGTCGCGCACATTGAAGCCGGGACGCTCGATGATGACGCGCGCCACGCCCTTGCGGGACGCGACCCGGGCCGAATTCTCTTCGGCGGCCTTCTCGAGCTGCGCCGCCGCCTGCTGCACGTTGTCCAGCGGCGTGGCGCTGGCGCCCTTGTCGCGGCGCATGGCCTGGCCCAGCTTCTGCGCCGCCACGGGCAGCGAATCGAGCAGCTGCGTGGCGCTGCCCGAGAGCGAATAGCCGGTCCAGCCCAGGCCGCCGAACAGCCCCGAGAGGATCAGCGCCGCGCCGATCCAGCGCGGCAGCCGCCAGCGATGGAGCAGGTCCACCAGCGGCGACAGCGCGTAGGTCAGCAGCAGGCTCAGCATCAGCGGGATGAAGACGGCCTGCCCCCATTGCAGCGCGAACACGCTGGCCAGCACCGCGAGCACCACCAGCGAGGCGCTGCGCACGTCGACGGGCATGTGCAGCAGCAGGCGCTCGCGCGCCGGGGCGGGAGGCTCCGGCTCGGTCTCGGCAGGCGGCTCCTCGGGAGCAGATACGGGCTCAGGCTCCGGTTCGGCCGCAACCGGCGGCTGTGGCGGCTCGGCCGCCGGCTCCGGCGGCGGGGCCTCAGCGGGCGCTGGCTTGTCGTCGCTCATCGCGCTTCCTTCAGCACCTCGCGCACGGCGGCGAGCTGGCGGCGCGACACGGCCACGGGTTCGGGAATGGCGTCGAGCCGCAGGGCCCAGCCTTCGGCATCCTCGCCGTCGTCGTATTTCTCCAGCGCGCGGATCGCCGCACGCGCTACCAGTGCATTGCGATGCACGCGCAGGAAGCGATGCGGATAGCGCTCCTCGAACTCGTTGAGCGAGCCGTCGAGGATGTGGCTGCGCGTGGCGGTGCGCACCGTGAGGTACTTGTATTCGGACTTGAGGTAGAGCACCTCCGACAGCGGCACCCGCTCGGCGCGGCCGCGGTCCTGGATCAGCACCGTCTCGGGCGCGGCCTCGGCCTGCAGCGCGCGGCGCTCCTTCAGGAAGCGCTCGGCCTTCTGCAGCGCATGCTGCAGGCGCTCGGCGCGCACGGGCTTGGTGAGGTAGTCGACCGCGTCGAGGTCGAAGGCCGTCACCGCGTGCGCCGCATGCGCGGTCACGAACACCACGGCCGGCGCGTCGGCACGGCTGCGCAGCGCGCGCGCCACCTCGATGCCGTCGATGCCGGGCATGTGCACGTCGAGCAGCACCAGGTCGAGCGCCAGCGTGCCCAGCTGCTGCAGCGCCTCGGCGCCCTGCGAGGCCTCGGCCACCACCTCGGCGGCGGGCGATGTGCAGTCGCGCAGCAGCGTGCGCATGCGCGAGCGCGCCAGGGCTTCGTCGTCGACGATGAGTGTCTTGAGAGTCGTCATGATTCGGCGGGGATGGCTATGCGCACCCGGTAGCTTTTCTGGTCCATGCCTGCGCTGAATTGCATCTGCATGTCGTGCAGCAGCCGCAGGCGGTCGCGCACATTGGCCAGCGCGATGCCGTGGCCGCGCGGCAGCGGCTCGTCGGCCCAGCGCAGCGGCGGCAGGCTGTTGACCACCTCGATCACCACCATGCTGCCGCGCCGCTCGGTGCGGATGCGCAGCTTGGCGCCCTCGGGGCTGGGCTCCACGCCGTGCTTGATGGCGTTCTCGACCAGCGGCTGCAGCAGCAGCGGCGGCAGGCGCGCGTTGCTGGCGGCGGCGTCCAGGTCCCAGCGGATGCGCAGGCGGTCGCCGAAGCGCACCTGCTCGATGGCCAGGTAGCGCTCGGCCAGCGCGATCTCGTCGGCCAGCGTGCCCGATTCACCGGGGTCGGCCAGCGCCTGGCGAAACAGCTCGGCCAGGTCTTCCAGCATGGTCTCGGCCTTGGCCGGCTCCTCGCGCACCAGCGCGATGGCGCTGTTGAGCGTGTTGAACAGAAAGTGGGGACGGATGCGTGACTGCAGTTCTTCCAGCCGCGCGGTGGTCGCCGCCGGCGTCTGGCCCCGCGCGCGCAGCACCATCGCCGCCATCACCAGCCCCGCGAACAGGGAGCCGGCCAGGGCGCTGGCCAGCCAGGGCGCGCTGGAGAGCACGCCCGTCAGGCGCAGCAGGCCGCAGCCATAAAGCGCCGACAACGCGCCAAGCAGCGCGCCGGCCGTGTACTGCCAGTGCTTCGGCAGCCGCCGCAGCGGCTTCTTGAGCCCGCAGGCGCTCACCAGCCACAGCAGCGTGGCGGGCAACGCCCCGCCGGTGATGGTGGCGGTCTGCACCAGCCATTCGCCGGGCGTGGAAACCACGAAAAGCGCGGCGATCGCCACCACCGCCTCGACGAACACCACCGTGCGCAGCACCACGCCGATCTGGCACGCATCGAAGATCGACGGGCCGCCGTACGCGGAGGACGCGGCCGTGCGCGCCCTTTCCGACGACGGCGGGGGCGTGGGGGAGGAGCTGGCCGATAAAATCGCCGGGTTGCGCATCGCAGACATCTGATCCATCGGGTAACCAACCCATTATTGCCTCCAGGACGGCTCCCATGACCCAAAACCACCTCGACAAGAAATCCGAAGCCTGGTCGGCCCTGTTCTCCGAACCGATGAGCGACCTGGTGAAGCGTTACACCTCCAGCGTCTTCTTCGACAAGCGCCTGTGGCAGGCCGACATCCAGGGCTCGCTGGCCCATGCCGGCATGCTGGCCGCGCAGGGCATCATCAGCGTGGAAGACCACGCCGCCATCGAGCGCGGGATGGCGCAGATCCGTTCCGAGATCGAATCCGGCGCCTTCGAGTGGAAGCTCGACCTCGAGGACGTGCACCTGAACATAGAGGCCCGCCTGACCCAGCTGGTCGGCGACGCCGGCAAGCGCCTGCACACCGGCCGCAGCCGCAACGACCAGGTCGCCACCGACGTGCGCCTGTGGCTGCGCGGCGAGATCGACCTGATCGGCGACCTGCTGGTCGAGCTGCAAAAAGAGCTGGTGAACATCGCCGAGAAGAACGTCGACGTGATCCTGCCGGGCTTCACCCACCTGCAGGTGGCGCAGCCGGTGAGTTTCGGCCACCACATGCTGGCGTATGTCGAGATGTTCAGCCGCGATGCGGAACGCATGGCCGAGGTGCGCAGGCGCGTCAACCGGCTGCCGCTGGGCGCCGCGGCACTGGCCGGCACCAGCTACCCGCTCGACCGCGAGCTGGTCGCGAAGACGCTGAGCATGGACGGTGTCTGCCAGAACAGCCTGGACGCCGTGAGCGACCGTGACTTCGCCATCGAATTCACCGCCGCCGCCACCCTGTGCATGGTGCACGTGAGCCGCATGAGCGAGGAACTCATCCTGTGGATGAGCCAGAACTTCGGCTTCATCCAGATCGCCGACCGCTTCACCACCGGCTCGTCGATCATGCCGCAGAAGAAGAACCCCGACGTGCCCGAGCTGGCGCGCGGCAAGACCGGCCGCGTGGTCGGCCACCTGATGGCACTCGTCACGCTCATGAAGGGCCAGCCGCTGGCCTACAACAAGGACAACCAGGAAGACAAGGAGCCGCTGTTCGACACCGTCGACACGCTCAAGGACACGCTGCGCATCTTCGCCGAGATGATCGGCGGCATCACCGTGAAGCCCGAAGCCATGGAAGCCGCCACGCTGCGCGGCTACGCCACCGCCACCGACCTGGCCGACTACCTCGTGAAGAAGGGCCTGCCCTTCCGCGATGCGCACGAAACGGTGGCGCACGCCGTCAAGGCCGCCACCTCGCACAAGGTCGACCTGGCAGAGCTGCCGCTGGCCGTGCTGCAGCAGTTCAACCCGGGCATCGAGAAGGACGTGTACGACGTTCTGAGCCTGCGCGGCTCGCTGAACGCGCGCAACATCCTGGGCGGCACCGCCCCGGCGCAGGTGAAGGCGCAAGTGGCGCGTCACCGCGCACGCCTCGGCTGAGCGCGGCGGCAACAGCGGCAGCCGCACCGTGTTCTACGCCATCCCGCTCGAGAACAAACCGAGCTGGCGCAACCCACCGTGGATGACGGTGCTGCTGATCCTCGTGAACATGATCGTGTTCTGGGGACCGCAGCGCAGCGAAGAAAAAGGGCAGGAACGCGCCGCCGCCTTCTACGTGAAGAGTGCGCTGCCCGCACTCGAGCTGCCGCCCTTCGTCGAGTGGCTTGAAAAGACCGACCCCAAGCGCGGCAAGCTGGCCCGCCGCATGCTGCGGCACGAGGAGGCCTATCCGCAGCTTCTCGAAGGCCTGCAGAACGACCGGAAGTTCCTGCAGAAGCTGCATGCAGACGAGGTCATCACGCCCGCCAATCCGCAGTACGGCGACTGGAAGCGCGCCCGCCAGCAGTACGAGGCGATGCTGCCCGCGCCCTTCACCGAACGCTGGGCGCAAAGCTACGCGACGGACGCCGAGTTCAGGCCCTGGACCTGGATCACCAACGCCTTCCTGCACGGCAGTACGGGCCACCTGCTGGGCAACATGGTGTTCCTCTTCCTGTTCGGCTTCTCGGTCGAACTGGCGCTGGGCCGCGGCACCTACCTGGCCTTCTACCTGCTGGGCGCCGTTGGCGCCTCGGTGCTGGCCGGCTGGGCCTATGCCGGGGGCACTTACGGGCTGGGCGCCTCGGGCGCGGTCTCGGCGCTGATGGGCATGTACGCGGTGATGTACCGCTTGCGGCGCATCCGCTTCTTCTACCAGCTGTTCTTCTATTTCAACTACGTCACTGCGCCGGCCCTGCTGCTGCTGCCGGCCTGGATCGCCAACGAGCTGATGCAGCACTGGCTGGGCGGCAAGGGCATCGCCTACATGGCCCACCTCGGCGGCCTGCTGACGGGTGCGGCGCTGATGGCCGGTGCGATGCTGCTGGGCCGGGCGAAGACGCCCGAAACCGTCAAGTCGGAAATGGCAAGTGACGACGGCGGCTTCGAGGAGCACGTGGCCGCGGCCCGCAAGTTCGGCGCCGCGATGAAGTTCGACCGCGCCTGCGCCGAATGGCGTGCCGCCGCCGCGCTGCGCCCCAACGACGCCGATACGCTGCGCGCCTGGTTCAACACCGCCCGGCTGCAGCCCGCGAGCGACGACTTCCATCAGGCCGCGCGACGCATCTTCCGCCTGCCCGGCACCGACCCCGAGACGATCGCGCTGCAGCACGCCAGCTACAAGACCTACCTCGACCAAGCCAGGCCGGGGCTGCGCCTGAAGCCCGACGACATGGCCCGGCTCGCTCGCCGCTTCGCCCGCATCCGCGAGTTCGGCGATGCCGACATGCTGTGCCGCATCCTGCTGAAGACCGCGCCCGACCATCCGCAATTGGCCGACACACTTTCCGTGTGCGCCAACGGGCTGCTGCATGCCGGCGAGCGCGAGAAGGCCCTGGGCCTGTTGCCGCACTTGCTGCGGCTGGCCCCGAACGACATGGTGACGCGCGCCCTGCAGCGCGCCTGACAAGCAAGGAGACACGCATGAAACAGCCCGTGCCCTCCCACGCCATCGACCGCCGCGCCTTCTGCGCCGCGGGCGGGCTCCTGCTGGCGGGCTGCGCCGGCACCAAGGCCAGTTCGCAGGCAGCCGCCGCGGCGGAACTCGGCGCCACCGGCAAGCTGCGTGCCGCCATCAACTTCGGCAACCCGATCCTCGCCAGCCGCGGCTCGGGCGGCGAGCCGAGCGGCGTCTCGGTGGACCTCGCGCGCGAGGCCGCGCGCCGCCTTGGCCTGGCCGTCGAACTGGTGCAGTTCAACTCCGCCGGCAACGTGGTCGAGGCCGTCAAGGCACGGCAGGTCGACATGGCCTTCGTCGCCATCGACCCGGTACGCGCAGCGGACATGGAATACACCGCGCCCTACGTGATCATCGAAGGCGCCTACCTGGTCCGCAACGCTTCGCCGCTGCAGCGCAACGCCGATGTAGACCGCGCAGGCACCCGCGTCGTGGTGGGCCGCGGCAGCGCATACGACCTGTTCCTCACGCGCGAGCTGAAGGCCGCCACCCTGGTGCGCGCATCGACCTCGCCCGAGGTCACGAACCAGTTCCTGGCCCAGAACCTCGACGTGGCTGCCGGTGTGAGGCAGCAGCTCGAAGCCGATGCCGCGCGAGTGGGCGGCGTACGCCTGTTGCCGGACCGCTTCATGGTGATCGAGCAGGCCATGGGAGTGCCGAAGGGCCGTGTCGCCGCGCAGGCATGGCTTGGCGATTTCGTCGAGGAGATGAAGGCGTCAGGCTTCGTGGCCGAGGCGCTGAAACGGCACGGCATCGAGGGCGCCGCCGTGGCGCCTCGTAGAACCCTGTAGCGCCGGGCGCTAGGCGGCCGGGGTCGGCCGCAGCAGCCAGCGCACTTCCTGCGTCTGCTCGCTGTCGGGGTAGCGCGCTTCCATCGTCGTCAGGATGGGCTGCGCCATGTCGGCGCGCCCCAGCCCCTGCACCAGTGCGCGGGCGGCCAGTTCGTAGGCCTGCGGAATCGTCTCGTGTCCGCGAAAGCGCTTGTCGAAGCCCGAAATCAGCGCCAGCGTGGCGTGCGCGTCGCCGTTGCGCCATTCGGCGCGCGCCATCGCGATCACCATGGCCGGATCGTCGAGCGCGAAGGCCTTGTCCTTTTCCTTGCAGGACTTGAAGACCTTCAGCGCCTCGGAGGTCAGGTCGCGCCGCATCAGCAAGGGAATGAAGCGCCGTGCCTGGTCGAGCATGGTGTCCTTCTTGTCGGGCATCAGCGCCAGCACGCGGTGGTAGCGGCGCTGCGCCGAGAGATCGTCGTAGGCCGCCGTTCGCTGCGCCTCGTAGGCCATGCCCAGCGCGGCCGCGAGGTCGCCCTCGGTAATGAGCTGCGCCACTTCCGCGTCGATGCGCTGCGCCTCGATCTGCGCGGGCGTGCGGCGGTCGGCCGGCGCGCCGTCGGGCAGTTCGCTGCCCGGCACGGCGTCGAAGCCGAAGGCGTCGTGGTGCTGGAACATCACGTAGCCCAGCAGGCTCGCCATCACCCAGCCGAAGTAGATGAAGGCGAAGTTGATGATCGGCAGCACGATGCGCCCGTCGAACATCGGCAGCACCATCGCCAGCGCCACCTGCGCGCCGGTGCTCAGCAGGAACAGGAAGAAGCACAGCAGCGCATACGGCCAGCCGATGGTGCGCATCGCGTCCATCACGTGGGCCGGGTTCATCGCCTGGAAGAAGCTGGCCGACTGCACCAGCACGATCACCGCCGCCGGGAAGGTGAAGGACATGACGAAGAGGCCCACCGTGCCCAGGATGGGCGCGTACCAGGCGAGCCAGCCGATCAGGAAGGCCTGCACCAGCGAGATGGCGAACAGCTTCCACGGCATGTAGGTCCAGTCGTCGCTCGATTCACGGCCGAAATCGGCCGAGTCGTGGATGCCGCGCGCGCCCAGCGCGATGATCTTGAAGCCGTAGCGGCTGGCCGCCAGCATGATGCCGACCTCGATGACGAACAGGGCCAGCCCCTGGGGCAGGAAGAAGACCGCGTCGAAAAGCAGGCTGCAGAACGACAGCAGCAGGCCGTAGGCAAACGGCCGCATCTGGAACGGGAAGGCAAAGAAGCTGTTCAGGCGGTGCCAGAACGGTGGTGGCGGCGGCAGCGCATCCTTGACGGCGATCATGGCAACTCCCTGTACTGGCTTCTTTTTCTGACTTACTTGCGGAAGAACTCGCTCTGGCTCATGGCGCCACGGCCGCCCAGACGGACGACGGAGGCCTCCTGGGCGTGCACGAGGCGCATCTGGCCGAGCTCGCGCTCAAGGCGCTGGGTGAAGCTGGTCTTGACCTGGAAAGCGGATTCGCCCATCTGCAGCACGCTGGTGCCCTTGACGATGGCGCTCTTGCGGTCGGGAGCGACTTCGACGGAGTCGATGTGATAGTCGTAGTCGAAGGAAACAACGGCGCCCATCCGGTCGCCGACCATGCGCAGGGTCTCGAAGGTCTTGCGCTGCGCCTCGCAGGCCTCCTCGCGGTTGTGCGAAGCCTCCTCCGTGCGGCCCATCATGGTCGTCTTGCTCTCGATGACGGCATTGCGGCCGAGCTGCTTGCACAGCTTCTCGGCGTCGCGGTCGGAAATGGCGCGAGCCTCCTTGCGGTAGTAGTCGTGGACCATCGGCTCGTCGAGCTTGCGCCCGCCGACAAAGAAGTACCACGCACCCACGCAGAGCGCGATCACGATCGCAATTTGCTTCATTCTTCCCGTCCGCGCCGTGCGCGGTCCCTCGTTTATGCGCGGCAGTATACGTTCACAAATGTTTCCAAAAGACTTCATTCGCGCGGCGCATTGAATCCGGCGGCCGGGCCGCCCCGTATACCGGGCATGCGCATCGATGCCCCACAATCCGCGGATGCCAGCACCCAGCCCCGACGCCGAATTGATGGCGCTGATCGACCGGATCGGCCATCGCGACGAAGCCGCCCTGCGCCTGCTGTACGACCGCACCTCGCCCCGCCTGATGGGGCTGGCGATGCGCGTCGTCCGGCAGCGCGAATGGGCGGAGGACGTTCTCCAGGAGAGTTTTCTGACCGTCTGGCGGGTCGCCGGCGACTACCGCGCCTCGCTCAGCCCGCCGCTGGCGTGGCTGGGGCTCATCGTGCGCAGCCGGGCACTCGACCTGTTGCGCCGTCGCACCGCCGACCGCGCCCAGCTGACGCAGGAATTCGACGAGCTCATGGCCGACCAGCTCGAGTCGGACGCCCCCAACCCGGCCGACACGGCCGATGCCAGCGAGCAGGCCTGGGCACTGCACCAGTGCCTGAGCCAGCTCGAGGGCCGCCAGCGCGAGGTGGTCAGCCTGGCCTACCTGCGCGACATGAGCCACGGCGAGCTGGCCGAACAGCTCAAGCTGCCGCTCGGCACGGTCAAGACCTGGATACGGCGCGGGCTGGAAAAGCTGCGCGTCTGCATGGGGCGCTTTGCGTGAAGGCGATGGCGACGAAGAAAAAGGCGGTCACCCCATGAATCTCATCGCACACCCCGAACTGCTCGAGCTGCTGGCCGCGAGCCATGCGCTGGGCACCCTGCGTGGCGGCGCCCGCCGCCGCTTCGAGGCCCTGGCCCGCGAACAAGCCCCGGTGCGCGCCGCCGCGCTGGTCTGGCAAGGCCGGCTCGCGAGCATGACCGAGCTGCAATCCCCGGTCACGCCCGACCCTGCCGTGTGGACCCGCATCCGCAACATGATCGACGCCGAGCAGTCCGCGCTCGCCATCGAGCGCCAGCGCCAGGCCGCCAATGCCAAGGCCGGCGGCGAGCCGACCCAGGGCGGCTGGCTGCGCAGCCTCGCGCTGTGGCGCACCGCCACCGCAGCCGGCGCGCTGGCCACCGTGCTGGCCGTGACGGTCGGCCTGAACCTGCGCGACCAGCTGCAGAACGCCCCGGCGGTGCAGTACGTGGCCGTGCTCAGCGACGACAAGGACGCGGCCTCGATGCTCGTGACCTTCGATCCGAAGAAGAAACAGCTTGTGCTGCAGCGCGTGGGCAGCTTCAACGAGGGCAACGACAAGTCGCTGCAGCTCTGGGCCCTGCCCCCGGGAGGCGCGCCGCGTTCGCTGGGCGTGCTCGACAACGCCCCGGGCCTGCGCCTGAAGGCGTCGGAGTCCGACGTGCAGGCCGTGCCGGCGCTGGCCATCTCGCTCGAGGCCAAGGGCGGCGTGCCGGCGGGCAGCGGGCCGAAGGGACCGATCCTGTTCAAGGGCGCGCTCATCGAGAAGACCATCTAGGCGGGACTGCCTGTCAACGGCCATGGGCCCTCGGGCGTCGTGGTAGAAAATCCGGTTACTCCCGCCCTTTGCCTTCCCCGCCCCTCCGATGCATCCGATGAAAACCGCGATCGCCGCGGTCGCCCTGCTTGCCACGGCGATTGCCGCGAACGCCCAGTCTTCCTTCTTCCCCCAGGAATCCGAGACGGCCGCCGCCGAAGCTGCGTCCGCGCGCGACTACCTGGCCGCCAAGGCGCGCTGGCACAACGAGCTCGCAGCCTTCGCCCGCGCCGACCAGGACCGCTTTCCCGCTCCCGGCGGCGTGGTGTTCGTGGGCAGCTCCACGGTGCGCATGTGGAGCCGGCTGCAGCAGGACTTCTCGCGCGTGCCCGGCGGCGTGATCAACCGCGGCTTCGGCGGCTCCACGCTGGCCGACTGCGCCCTGTTCGCGCGCGACCTGGTGGTGCGCTACAAGCCGCGCCAGGTGATGGTCTACGCGGGCGACAACGACCTGGCGGAAGGCCGCACGCCGCTGCAGGTGCTCGACAGCTTCGCGCGTTTTGCCAACGCGGTGCGCGCCGAGCTGCCGGATGCGCGCATCAGCTTCATCTCGGTCAAGCCCAGCCCCTCGCGCGAGCAGCTGATGCCGCAGATCCGCGAGACCAACCACGTCGTCTCGGCCTACCTGAACCTGCTGCCCAACAGCGAGTTCATCGACATCTACACGCCGATGCTGGGCGCGGACGGACGCCCGCGCATGGAACTGTTCCGCAGCGACCGGCTGCACATGACGGACGAGGGCTACCGGCTCTGGCTGTCGGTGATCGCGCCCCACCTGCCGGGCCCTCCCGCGGCATCTGCGGCCAGCCTGCCCTGAATCGGACAGCCGCCTCGCTCAGGCCGGCGCAGGCTCCGAGGGCACGTCGTCCGCGGGCGGCGGCACATCCGCCGCACGCGTGAAGCGCGCCACGAAGTACATCCCCGAGAACACCACCGCCAGCAGCAGGCCGTCGCCCCACCAGGGCCGCGCCGTCTGGCTGTCGCCGTAGAAGGCCAGCACCAGCAGCACCGCGACAAGGTGCGCGCAGAACACCGGCAGCGATGCCGAGCCCATCGCCTCCAGCCAGCTCAGCCGCGGAATCCGCCGCATCAGCCACGGCCCGAAACGCACCGCGAGGATGCCCAGCGCCACCAGGTTCACCAGCCGCAGCGGCCCGAGCTGCCACTTGTCGAACAGCAGGTTCAGCTCAACGTCGCCGCCGAACGGCGCCTGCCCGTTGATGCCGGTGTGGCGCCAGTAGAGGCCGTAGAGCGCAACGCCCGCCGCCAGCGCCAGCAGCCACGCCGGGAAGCGCAGCGGCCGCGCATCCGGCCCGTTGCGGGTAGCACCGATGCACAGCCCCGCGAACCAGAGGAACTGCCACGCGTAGGTGTTGAAGGCTCCCATCTCGTGGAACGGCACCGGCACGCCCAGGTAGCGCACCGCCAGCCCGTAGACCCATTCGCTGAGCCCGAACTGCGCCGCAGCCCACACGGCTGCGCTCGCCGCCATCACCCCGGTCCAGCCGTGGCGCATGGCGAAGGCCAGCACCCAGGGGCTCATGAGCATGAAAAAGATGTACATCGGCAGGATGTCGAGCAGCGCCGGCTCGTAGATGAGCAGCAGCCCGTAGATGAAGCCCTCGCGAGGCTCCGCGAGGTAGTACGACACCAGGTTCTTCACCGCCGGCTGGTCGATGTGCAGCCCCACCGCGGTGATCACCGTGAACAGGAACAGCAGGGTCGCCGCCTGGCACAGGTATACCTTGAGCACGCGCCGCCAGAAGGCCTGGCGCATCGAGTCGACCCCGCGCACATGGCCGATGCGGCTGTACACCAGCCCGGCGACGAAAGCCGACAGCAGCACGAAGCCTTCGGCCGCCGAGACGAAGCCGAAAGGCTGGCCCAGCGGGTCGGTCAGCCGGGTGGGAAGGTGGGTGACGGTCATCAACACGAGCATCAGCCCGCGCAAGGCGTCTATTTCCCAGTAGCGTTTCATCGGTCGGCGGCGAGGTCTTGGTGGCGGTCTGCGCGGCGCACGCACGACGGCGTCGATTGTAAGAAGACCGGCGTAAGGCCCGCCGTGCCCGGCGATCAAGCCAACGGCCTATGACTGTTGGCACTCCCGAACCGTCGTGCAAATCGGCTACGCTGCGCGCTGCCTCTAGGTGGAGATACAAAAAAGTGAATCGTTTCCTTCCAACATTGCTCCTGGCCGGCGGCGTACTCGCAGCCGCCCCGGGCCATGCCCTCCAGATCATCAGCGTCACGCCCCAGGGCGAGGTGGCGCGCGTACGCCAGGTGGTCGCCAAGTTCGACCAGCCCGCCGTCAACTTCGGCGACCCCAAGGCTCCCGCCCCGCTCACGGTGAGCTGCAACGACGCGCAGGCCGCCAAGGGCACCGGCCGCTGGACCGACGCCAAGGCGTGGGTCTACGACTTCGAGAACGACCTGCCGCCCGGCGTGCGCTGCACGGTCACCCGCATTCCCACCTTCAAGCCCGCCAGCGGCGAGCTGACGGGCCCCGAGCGCTACCAGTTCAACACCGGCGGCCCCTTCGTGCGCAACTACATGCCGGGCAGCTACAGCCGCATCGACGAGCAGCAGATGTTCATGCTGGAGCTCAACGGCGCGGCCACGCTCGAGAGCGTGCGCCAGAACGTCTGGTGCACGGCCGACGGCGTGGGCGAGCGCATTCCCGTCAAGCTGCTCGACGGCGAGCAGCGCACCGGCCTGCTCAAGGCCTTCGGACGCGACAAGTCCGCCGAGAAAGACCCGCTGCGCTTCATCACGATGCAGTGCAACCGCACGCTGACGCCCGGCGCCAAGGTGCAGATCGTCTACGGCAAGGGCGTGGCAACGCCCTCCGGCGTGGCCAACAACGTGGAGCGGCGCCTTGAATTCCAGGTGCGCGAGCCCTTCGCCGTCTCGTTCACCTGCGAGCGCGAGAACGCGCAGGCCGCCTGCCTGCCGCTGCGCCCGATGCAGCTGCAGTTCAACGCGCCGGTCACCCGCAAGCTGGCTTCGCAGATCCAGCTCAAGGGCGACAAGACCGTCAAGGCCAAGCTCGACAACGAGGGCGGTTCGCAGAGCGATGACGACGTGGTCAACGGCGTGAGCTTCGAGCCGCCGCTGGCGGAGAGCGCGCAATACAGCATCGAGCTGCCCTCGAAGTTCGAGGACGCCTCGGGCCGCCCGCTCGCCACGCCCGGCAACTTCCCGATGAAGGTGGCCACCGGCGCGATGCCGCCGCTGGCCAAGTTCGCCGCCTCGCCCTTCGGCGTGGTCGAGCGCCTGGCCGAACCCGACACGCCGGCCATGATGCCGGTCACCGTGCGCCGCGTGGAGCCGAAGCTGATGGTGAACGACCTCGCCCCCGGCAAGGTCAGCGACATGAACCCGAAGACCGACGCTGAAATCATCGCGTGGTTCCGCAAGGTGCGTCGCTACGACAACTTCACCGTCTCGCGCGAACAGGCGCGCAAGGACGTGAAGGGTCCGCTGCCCCCGGTCATCGACAAGGACGACCGCACCACGCTGCAGACCCGCATGCTGTCGCTGCTGGCCGGCCAGCCGGGCGTGAAGGCGCTCGACATGCCCAAGGCCGACTCGGGCGATCCGCGCCCCTTCGAGGTCATCGGCATCCCGCTGACGCCGGGCTTCCACGTGCTCGAAATCGCCTCGCAGAAGCTGGGCGAGGCCCTGCTCGACGAGCGCTACAACGCCGGCCGCACGATGTACGTGCGCACCACCGCGCTGGCCACCAACCTGGCGGTGCACTTCAAGCTGGGCCGCGAGAACTCGATGGCCTGGGTCACCACGCTCGACAAGGGCAAGGTCGTGGCCGGCGCCGAGGTGCGCGTATCGAGCTGCGACGGCAAGGCCGTGGCCAGCGGCACCACCGACGCCAACGGCGTCGTCATGCTCAGCGGCGTCTCGCCGCAGGCGCCGTCGTGCAACGGCCCGAACGAATACGACAGCGGCGCATGGTTCGTCAGCGCCCGCGCCAAGGACGAAAAGGGCGTGGAAGACCTCGCCTTCACCTGGAGCGACTGGCAGCGCGGCATCGAGCCCTGGCGCTTCAACGTGCCGACCAGCCTGCAGGCCGAGGCCGACCGCGTCGCCCACACCATCTTCGACCGCACGCTGCTGCGCGCCGGCGAGACGGTGTCGATGAAGAGCCTGATCCGCACGCAGACCAGCAAGGGCTTCGGCCTTCCCGAAAGCCGGCCCGACACGCTGGTCATCACCCACGTGGGCAGCGGCCAGCGCTTCACGCAGCCGCTGAACTGGCGCAAGACCGCCACCGGCGGCCTGAGCGCCGAAAACAGCTTCGCCATTCCGCCGGCCGCCAAGCTCGGCGTGTACGAGGTGATGCTGCGCACCGGCGGCAAGGACGCCAACGGCGAAGGTGACGGCGAAGAGGACTACGGCCGCAGCTTCAGCACCGGCATGTTCCGCGTCGAGGAATTCCGCCTGCCCGTGCTCGAGGGCCGCATCGCGCCCACCGACAAGAAGCCGCTGGTGGCGGCCACCAACGTGCCGACCGACGTGCAGATCAACTACGTCTCCGGCGGCGGCGCGGCCAACCTGCCGGTGCGCGTGTCGGCCATGGTGCGCGGCAAGAGCCTGAGCTTCTCCGACTACGACGCCTTCAGCTTCAACCCGCCACGCTCCACGCAGGGCGACGGCAGCGAGGCCGCCACGGCGGTCAGCGCCGCGGCCGAGGCCGGCTCCGGCGAGGAAGACCTCAACAGCGTGAACGACACCCGCGTGATCGCCGACAAGCTGCCGCTCACGCTGAACAAGGACGGCGCCGGCAAAGTCACGATCGACAAGGTGCCGAAGGTCAAGGCGGCGCGCGAGCTGCTGCTCGAGGCCACCTACGCCGACCCGAACGGCGAGGTGCAGACCATCCGAAGCACGCAGACGCTGTGGCCGGCTTCGGTCATCGCCGGCATCAAGACCGAAGGCTGGGTCTCAACCGCCCAGAAGCTGAAGTTCCAGGCGCTCGCGCTCGACCTGTCGGGCAAGCCCCAGGCCAACGTGACGCTCAACGTGCGCGCCGTGGCCCGCATCACCACCACCAGCCGCAAGCGCATGGTGGGCGGCTTCTACACCTACGACAACAAGACCGAGACGAAGGACATCGGCACCGTCTGCAGCGGCAAGAGCGACGCGCGCGGCCTGCTGCTGTGCGAGTCGGAGCTGAAGGAAGCCGGTGAGGTCGAACTCATCGCCAGCGCCACCGACGGCGAAGGCCGCGACGCCAAGGCGGTGAGCTCTGTCTACGTGACCAAGCAGGGCGAGCTCTGGTTCGGCGGCGAGGACAACGACCGCATCGACGTGCTGCCCGAGAAGAAGAGCTACCAGCCCGGCGAGATCGCCAAGTTCCAAGTGCGCAGCCCCTTCCGCTTCGCGACCGCGCTGGTCGCGGTGGAACGCGAAGGCATCATCGAGACGCACGTGGTCAAGCTCGACGGCAAGGACCCGACCGTCACCCTCGAAGTGAAGCCCGAGTGGGGCCCGAACGCATACGTGAGCGTGCTCGCGCTGCGCGGCCGCCTGCGCGAGGTGCCCTGGTACAGCTTCTTCACCTGGGGCTTCAAGTCGCCGCGCGAGTGGTGGACGGCCTTCTGGTACGAAGGCAAGGAATACGTGGCGCCGACCGCCATGGTCGACCTGAGCAAGCCCGCCTACCGCCTCGGCATGGCCGAGATCCGCGTCGGCACGCGCGCCCACCAGATCGACGTGACCGTTACCAGCGACAAGCCCAGCTACCCGATCCGCAGCAAGGCGCAGGTCACCATCAGCGCCAAGCTGCCCGACGGCAAGCCGGCCGCCGGCGCCGAAGTGGCACTGGCAGCGGTCGACCAGGCCCTGCTGGAGCTGATGCCCAACGACAGCTGGAACCTGCTGAACGCGATGCTGCAGCGACGCAGCTGGGGCGTGAGCACCTCCACCGCGCAGATGGAAATCGTCGGCCGGCGCCACTACGGCCGCAAGGCCGTGCCCGCGGGCGGCGGCGGCGGCAAGGGCCAGACGCGCGAACTGCTCGACACCCTGCTCGTGTGGAACCCGAAGGTGGTGCTCGACGCCAACGGCCAGGCCGTGGTGACGGTGCCGCTGAACGACGCGCTCACCACCTTCAAGATCGTGGCCGTGGCCGATTCCGGCGCCAACCTGTTCGGCACCGGGCAGGCCAGCATCCAGGCCACGCAAGACTTGCAGATCATCAGCGGCCTGCCGCCGCTGGTGCGCGAGGACGACCAGTTCCGTGCCCCGGTCACTCTGCGCAACACCACGCAGAAGCCGATGAAGGTCGAGGCCACGCCGCGCGCCACCCTGCTCACGCTGGAGCCGCAGACGGTCGACATTCCGGCCGGCGAGGCGCGCGAGGTGGCATGGACCGTGACCGCGCCCGCGCAGCTCGCGCAGACGCGCGCCGAAGCCATCATCTGGGAGATCGAGGCGAAGGACACCATCGGCGGCGCTCGCGACGCGCTCAAGGTGCGCCAGCGCATCGTGCCCTCGGTGCCGCTCACGGTGCAGCAGGGCACGCTGGTGCAGGTCGACGGCCCCTTCACGCTCGACGTGGCACCGCCCGCCGACGCCCTCCCCGGCCGCGGCGGCCTGAAGCTCTCGCTGCAGCCCAAGCTGGCCGAAGGCCTGCCGGGCGTGCGGGACTGGTTCGCGAACTACCCCTTCATCTGCCTCGAACAGAAGACCAGCAAGTCGGTCGGCCTGCGCGACGCGAAGATGTGGCAGGGCGTGCTGGCCCAGTTGCCAACCTACCTCGACAGCGACGGCCTGGCCAACTACTTCCCGCCGCGCGACGGCGAGGCCAACCGCGGCAGCGACATCCTCACCTCGTACCTGCTCGCGGCGACCAACGAGGCGGCCCAGCTCAACCCCGCCTTCGCGCTCGCCGACGACGTGCGCGCGCCGATGGAGTCGGGCCTGATCGCCTTCGTCGAAGGCCGCATCACGCGCGACTTCTGGAGCCCGCGCAAGGACCTCGACGTGCGCAAGCTGGCCGCGCTCGAAGCGCTCTCGCGCTATGGCAAGGCCAAGGGCAGCATGGTCGGCAGCATCACCATCGCGCCGAACCAGTGGCCCACCAGCGCGGTGATCGACTGGCTCAACATCCTCAAGCGCGTGAACGACGTGCCGCAGCGCCAGCAGCGCCTGGACGAAGCCAACAACGTGCTGAAGGCGCGCCTGTCGTACCAGGGCACCAAGCTGATCTTCAGCACCGAGCAGGACGACTACTGGTGGTGGCTGATGACCAACGGCGACGTCAACACCGCCCGCCTGCTGCTCAGCGTGATGGACGACCCGAGCTGGAAGGACGACATCGGCAAGCTCGCCAACGGCTTCATCGGCCGCCAGCAGAACGGCGCCTGGCACACCACCACCGCCAACCTGTGGGGCGGGCTGGCGCTGGAGAAATTCAGCAAGGTGTTCGAGAGCACGCCGGTGGCCGGCGTCACCGCCGCCACGCTCGGCGCGGTGAAGGCGCAGGTCGACTGGAGCAAGGTCGAGCGCGTGAAGACCACCGACGCGGCCGGCGCGCCCAACCAGACCACCTTCTTCGGCGCGCCCGCCTCGCCGGGCAACCTGAAGAACAACACGATGTTCCTGCCGTGGGCGGCTTCGCCTTCGGGCGCACCGGTGCGCGACACGCTGCTGGTGACGCAGCAGGGCACCGGCAAGCCGTGGCTCACGCTGCAGTCGATCGCCGCCGTGCAGCTGAAGGCGCCGTTCGCGGCCGGCTACGCCATCAAGAAGACCATCACCCCGGTCGAGCAGGCCACCGCCGGCAAGTACACGCGCGGCGACGTGCTGCGCGTGACGCTGGAGGTGAACGCCAGCGCCGACATGACCTGGGTCGTCATCAGCGACCCGATCCCGGGCGGCGCCACCATCCTCGGCGGCGGCCTGGGCCGCGACTCGCAGATCGCCACCCAGGGCGAAAAGAAGTCGGGCTCCGGCTGGCCGGCCTTCGAGGAACGCAGCTTCGAGGCCTTCCGCAGCTACTACGAGTACCTGCCCAAGGGCGTGGTGAAGATGGAATACACCGTGCGCCTGAACAACGTCGGCGACTTCGCGCTGCCGCCGAGCCGCGTCGAGGCGATGTACGCGCCCGAGATGTTCGGCGAGGCGCCGAACGCGCGGGTGAAGGTGGAAGCGGCGAAGTAACGATTTAGCGGTCATCGATCCTTCACCGGCGGTCGTCACCATCGCGGCGAACCAACAACCTGGAGGAAAGATCATGGGTCTGGCTGTCTGCGTCGGCATGCTCGCCGAGTTGCTCGAGGACGATCCCGAGAGCGCCGAGGGCTTCGAGGAGGAACTGGCCGAAGTCAACCGCGTGCTGGCCGCCGCGGGGCTTCCCCAGCACACGGAGCCGCGCGAGCCGATGGAATTCGACTCGCGCGCCTCGATCGACGGTTTTCCGTACTCCTTCATCCACTACCTGCGCCGCGCCTACGCGCACCGCCTGCTGTCGCCGGACTGGGTGGCCACGCCGCTGGCCGACGACGTCGATCCCACGGCCGACCCGAAGATCCAGGCGCTGCTCGATGGCTCCGAAAGCCACTTGCTGTGCCATTCGGATGCGGAGGGCTTCTACGTTCCCGTCGACTTCGACGACGTGCTCTTCGACGAGGAATGCGGTGACGGGGAGGACGAAGCTGAAGAAGGCGACGCCGACGACGACCGGGGCGAGGACGAGCTGGTGGAAGAAGTCGGCGGCCTGCCCGGCGGCATGCTCGGCTCGTCCTACCGCCTGCTCGAGGAACTCGTGTTCGTGGCCCCCGCCCTCGGCATCCGGCTCGAGGATGGCGAACTCTCCGACGAGGAAGCACAGCGCATCGACGACCTGATCGAGGAAGACGACGGCCTCTACCGCGAATACGTGTCCTGGCTGCTACTGTACGAATCGGCGCGGCTTAGCATCGAGCACGGGACGGCAATCGTTTTCTGCTGAATCGGCTGAAAATGCGCGGCATGGAGGCTCCCCGACATCCCGCATGAGCATCGCTGCAGCCCTTCGCTCCTACCTCTCGCAAGCCTTCCGCTGGCAACGCGGCCGCCAGGGCACGGGCTACGACAAGATGCTGCTCGCCACGGCACCATGGCCGCTGCCGTTCGACAGCTACCTCATCCGCTACCCCGAAGGCTCCGAGATTCCGCCGCATACCGACCCTGTGCAGGCCGGGCGGCACTACCGGCTCAACATCGTGCTCAAGTCGCCGCGCTCCGGCGGCGAGTTCGTGTGCGCCACGCCGATCTTCGCTACGCGGCGCATCAAGCTGTTCCGTCCCGACGCCTGCGAGCACAGCGTGACGCGCGTGGTGGGCGGCAGCCGCTATGTGCTCTCGCTCGGCTGGGTGTTGCGGCCGGGCAGGTCAGAACCAGGAGAAAGGCCACAGCCATGAAGAAACTGCTGCTCGAGATCCGCACCTACCGGCTCAAGCCCGGCACCATCGATGCCTTTCACCAGGCCATGCACGAACGCGCGGTGCCGATGCTGCGCGACAAGGGCATGAACGTCGTCACCTACGGCAAGTCGGACCATGAGGAAGAGACCTATCACCTCGTGCGCGCCTACGCCAGCCGCGAGGCGCTCGACGCCGAGCAGGCCGCGTTCTACGGCTCGCCCGAATGGCGTGAAGGCCCGCGCGGCGCGCTGGTGGATCGCATCGAGACCTACCTGAACACATTGCTGTGGGCTTCGCCAGAAGCCGTTGACAGCATGCGCGCGCTCAACGGCACAGCTTCTTCCTGAAAAGACAAGTACCGCCGGCCGGTCGGCCTATCGCTGCCACGGCGGGCTCGCGGGCCTAAACTGCGCCCCGGTCTCAGTTCGTTCGTTCACTCGCTCGCTCCCCAACGTTCAAAGGAGAAACTCATGAACACCAAGGAAATCGCCGACAAGCTCGTGGCGCTGTGCAAGGAAGGAAAGTTCGAAGAAGCCGAGGTGCTCTACACGCCCGACGCCGTGAGCGTCGAGGCCGGCGCCGTGCCCGGCATGGCGCGCGAGGCGGTCGGCCTCGCGGCCATCAGGGCCAAGGGCGAATGGTGGGTCGCCAACCACGAGGTGCATTCGATGCAGGTGGCCGGCCCATGGCCGCATGACGACCGCTTCATCGTCGGGTTCCGCTTCGACGTGACGATGAAGTCCACCGGCCACCGCTTCACCATGGAAGAAATGGCGCTCTACACCACCAAGGGCGGAAAGATCGTGCGGGAAGAGTTCTTCTACGACGCCGACGAGTAGGCGCCCCCCGTCCGTCCCGCACGTGACGGGCGTTACGGCGGTGACGAAGCACCCCGCCGCCGCGCTTGCCGCCACACGAGGCGGCCCCGGATCATCCCGGCCTTTGCACACATCGGACAACGCAAGGAGCCGACCGGATGATTCTTCGACACCCACTTCATCGACTGCGCCTCGGCCTTCTTCTCGCAGGCTGCGGCGCGGCGATGCTCGCCACCCTCGCCCACGCCGAACCCATCGGCTTCGCCACCGCACCGGCCGCCATCGTGGCGCGCGTGATGAACGGCGCGCCCGGCAGCATCGTGGTCGGCATCTCGCGCGAGGACGGCACGCAGTTCGCGATGCAGCGCAACGCCATCGGGCAGCCGGGCCGGATCGTCGAGACGACGCAGCCAGACGCGCAGCCGCTCTTCGAGATCGGCTCGATCAGCAAGGTGTTCACCGGCGTGCTGCTGGCGCAGGCGGTGGAGCGCGGCGATCTCGCGCTCGACGACACGCTGGGCAAGCTGCTGGCCGGCCAGACCACCATGCCGCCGCAGGTCGCGGCGATCACGCTGCGACAGCTCGTCACCCACACCGCCTGCCTGCCGGGAATGCTGCCGGACGCACCGGGCCTGGCCAGCGGGCAGCCCTTCGCGCGACCCGACCGGCCGCAGCTGCTCACGGGACTCTCGACGCTCAGGCTCGAACACGCACCGCCCTGCAAGGGCCCCTACAGCAGCCTGGGTCTGGGCCTGCTCGGCCAGCTGCTTGCCGACCGCTACGGCAAGCCGTGGGACCTGCTGGTGCAGGAGAACATCGCCGTGCCGCTGGGCATGAGGGACACGCTGCAGCACCTCGGCGGCGAAGCAGGCAGGCTCGCGCCCGGTTACGAGCGCGACACGCCGCGTACGCCCTGGGACTTCGACGCGCTCGCGGGCGCGGGTGCCTTGCGCTCGACGGCGGCCGACCTGCTGGTGTTCGCCCGCGCGCTCATGGCCGGCCGCAACGGTCCGCTGGGTGCCGCGGCCGAACGCGCGCTCACCCCGCTCGGCCATGACGGCACCTACGAAGTGGGCTACGCCATCCGCATGCGCGGTGCTCCCGGCCACCGGAGCTATTTCCATACGGGCCAGACCGGCGGCTACCGCGCGCTGCTGGTCTTCGACCCGGCGAAGCAGCAGGCCGCGGTGATGCTCGCGAGCAATGCGTCGGCGGCCGCCGCGCGCATGGTGGACGACATCACCCTGCCCGCCTCGCCGGCACCCGCGCGGCGACACCGGTAGGACGCAAGTTCTCATGCAGGCGCGATGCGGGCAGAATGGCCCGCAGGTGCCCTCATGAACACAAGATTTGTAGAAGCCTTTCTCTGGGCCGCCCGGCTCGGCAGCTTCCGCGCGGCGAGCGACCGGCTCCACATCACGCAGGCGGCGGTGTCCAACCGCGTCGCCTCCCTCGAAGAAGACATCGGCGCGCGCCTGTTCGAACGCGATGCGCGCGAGCTGCGGCTCACGCCGGTCGGCGTGCGGCTGATGGACTACGGCGAACGGCTGCTCGAACTGCGCCGCGAGATCGTCTCTCTCGGTCGTCCGCGCGAAGACATCCTCGGTCTGGTGCGCATCGGCGCCATCGAGACCGTGGTCCACACCTGGCTGCTGGGTTTTCTCACCAACCTGCGCTCCACCTACCCCGGCATCGAGGTGCAGCTGACCTCCGAGACCACGCTGGCCCTGCACCGCGGCCTGCGCGAAGGCGCACTCGACATCGCGCTGCAGACCGACCACATCGCCGGCGCGGGCATCGTGAGCACGCCCTGCCTGCCGATGCCCATGGGCTGGGTCGGGCCGCCTGGCGTCGAGCCCGTGCAGACCGTCGAGCAGCTGCTGCGCCAGCCCGTGCTCACGATGAGCCCCGGCTCGCAGCCGCACGAGGCGCTGAAGAACCTGTTCCGCGCGGCGGGCATTCCGCTGGGCAAGGTGCACTGCGTGAGCTCGATCTCGGCGCTGGCGCGGCTGGTGAAGGCGGGCTTCGGCAACGCGCTGGTGCCGCTGCCGCCCTGCTATGAATACGTGGCCATCGGCGATGTGCGGATCATCGAGTGCGACGCGCTGATCTCGCCCCAGCGCATCGTGGTGAGCCACCTGGAAGCCGCCGACTCCGACGCCATCCGGCTCGTGGCCGAGCTGGCCTGCCGGGCCTCCGACCAGTTCACCACGTCGGCAATCGCACCAACCTGGAGCGCGTCGACAGAGGGTTAACCCTCGAAATGGCGCATTTCAGCCCCGAAAAGGGGCCAGTAATTCTTGTGGCTGCGGCCCAGAAAAACTCGTTTGTGACAGTTCGACCCTGCGACGGAAGATCGCGCCTTCATTTTTTCGAAGGCCCGACGCTCTTCCGCCGCCATGAACACACCTGACTCCTCTTCTTCCGCAGCAACGGCGGCAAACGGCATGCTGTTCGTCGCCTCCGACGTGGAGCCGGCCGACGAAGCCGACTTCAACCGCTGGTACGACCAGGAGCATGTGGAAGAGCGCGCGCGCATCCCCGGCTTTCTCTCGGGCGCGCGCTATTTCTCGCTCGAAGGCGGCCGCAAGTACCTGGGGCTGTACCGTACCGCATCGCTGGCGGTGTTCGGCTCGGCCGGCTACCGCGCCGCGTTCGAGAAGCAGACGCCGTGGTCCGTCGCCAACCTCGACCGCATGCGCCAGCCGGTGCGCCGCGTGTGCGCCGTGCGCGCGGTCACCGGCTTCGGCAGCGGCAGCCATGTGGTCGTGCTGCCGTTGCCGGTGGCCGCCGATGCCGAGGCGCAGGTGGCGCACGCTGCCTGCATCGGCCTTCAGCTGAAGAAAGAGCAGGCAGGCTTCGTGCAGTCGTACCTGCTCGTGCCCGACACCGCGCTGAGCACGCCGCTGCCGCGCGAATCCACCGAAGGCCGCGTGCTGCAGCCGATGCTGGTGATCGAGACCAGCAGCGCCGAAGCCGCGCGCAGTGCCCGCGCCACGGCCGCCGCAGCCTTCGATGCCGACCCCGCCACCGGCTGGCTCCTCGCACTCGGCTGGAAGCTGAATGCGACCGAGCTGGCCTGAACCGGTTTCCCTGTCTTCACCGAACAAAGGTACCTCCATGACCGAACATGTTCTCCCCGCTGCGGCCACCGCAGCCACGCCGCCCACACCCGGTTCCAGTTCCGGGTCCGCCAAGATGGGCCGGCTGGCCATGGCCAGCTCCATCGGCACCACGCTGGAGTGGTACGACTTCACCGTCTACAACATCATGGCCGCGCTGGTCTTCAACGCGGTGTTCTTCCCGTCGTTCGACCCGCTCACCGGCACCATCCTCGCGTTCTCGACCTACGCGGTCGGCTACATCTCGCGGCCGCTGGGCGGCGTGGTGTTCGGCCACCTCGGCGACCGGCTGGGCCGGCGCTTCGTGCTGGTGGCCACGCTGGTCATCATGGGCGTGTCGACCGGCCTGATGGGCCTGCTGCCCACCTACGCGAGCTGGGGCATCTGGGCGCCGGTGGCGCTGGTCGCGCTGCGCTTTGTGCAGGGCGTGGCGCTCGGCGGCGAATGGGCCGGCGCGGTGCTGCTGTCGATGGAGCACGGCAAGCCCGACGAGCGCGGACGCAACGCCTCGTTCACGCAGGTCGGCCCGTCGTGCGGCACGCTGATCGGCACCGGCTTCATCGCCATCGTGTCGGCATGGCTGAGCCCTGAAGACTTCCAGAGCTGGGGCTGGCGCATTCCGTTCATCTCCAGCGTCGCGCTGGTGCTGTTCGGCCTGTGGCTGCGCCGCGGAGTGGACGAGACCCCCGTGTTCCGCGAGATGGAAGAGAAGAAGGCCACCGCCAAGACCCCCATCAAGGAAGTGCTCACGCAGCACTGGCGCCGCCTGCTGGTGGCCGGCGGCTCGCGCATCGGCTCCGACGTGCTGTACGCGCTGGTGGTGGTGTTCACGCTGACCTACGTGACCACCGTGCTGCACCTGTCGCGTCCGCTGGCGCTCACCGCCACGATGATCGGCGCGGCCTGCAACGCGATCGCGGTGCCGTGGTTCGGCAGCCTGTCCGACCGCATCGGCCGCCGCCCGGTCTACATGGTTGGCGCACTGCTGGGCATGGTGTGGGCCTTCGTGTTCTTCGTGCTGATGGACAGCGCGCACCCGGTCGCCATCTGCGCGGCGGTGGTGGTGGGCCTCTTGATCCACGCGATGATGTACGGCCCGCAGGCCGCCTTCGTGACCGAGCAGTTCCCCGGCCGCGTGCGCTACGCGGGTGCCTCGCTGGCCTACACGCTGGCCGGCATCGTGGGCGGCGGCTTCGCGCCGCTGATCATCGCGAGCCTGTTCAAGTCCTGGGGCAGCACGGTGGCCGTGTCGCTGTACGTGGTGGCCGCGCTGGGCCTGACGATGATCGCCCTCGCGGTGGCCCGCGAAACCGCCAAGCGCCCGCTGGAGAGCTGATGACGACGAGCAACATGCATTCCGCCCTCCTGCGCTTCGCCTGCGAGAGCATCGCCGAAGACGGCACCCGCTCCACCGCCGTGCACGCCGTCGCGCCCCGCGCGCTGGTGGTGGCGGGCTGGACCGGCCGCGACATCGCGGCCATCGAGCATCACATCGAGGAACTGGCAGCGCTGGGCGTGCCGCGCCCTTCGAGCGTGCCGCTGTACTACCGCGTCGCGGCCCAGCTGCTGACGCAATCGCCGGCCATCGAGGCGCTGGGCGACCAGAGCTCCGGCGAGGCCGAGCCCGTGTTCTTCTTCTCGCAGGGCGAGTGGTGGCTGAGCGTGGCCTCGGACCACACCGACCGGCAGGTCGAGAGCTACTCGGTGGCCGTGTCGAAGCAGATGTGCGCCAAGCCCGTGGCCGAGACCGCCTGGCGCTGGCGCGACGTGCAGGCCCACCAGGACACGCTGGAGCTGCGCTCGCGCATCCTCGAGGACGACCGCTGGACCGACTACCAGCGCGGCACGCTCGCATCGATCCGGCCGCTGGCCGCGCTGCGCGACGGCATGCCCGGCGCCGGTTCCGCGCCCGAGGGCCTTTTCATGACCTGCGGCACGCTGGGCGCCCTGCCCAACGCGAAGGGCGAAGGCATCCGGCCCGCCGCGCAAATGGAAATCGAACTGCACGACCCGAAGCTGCGGCGTCGCATCGTGCATCGCTACGCGGTGGAAGCACTGCCGGTGGTGGCGTGATGGCGACGAAGAACAGCTTCACCATCGCGGCCCTGCGCGAACGCATCGCACGCGGCGAGCTGTCGCACGAGGCGCTGGTCGAGCAGGTGCTCGAGGCGGCCGCGCAGCCTGCAGCCGAGCACGTGTTCACGCGGCTCTACGCAGATGCGGCACGCGCCGCAGCGCGACATGCAGATGCGGCACGCAAGGCCGGCGTCGCGCTCGGCCCGCTCGCCGGCCTGCCCGTCTCAGTCAAGGACCTGTACGACGTGGCCGGCGAAACCACCATGGCCGGCTCGGCCGTCTGCGCGGGCGAACCGCCGGCTGCGCGCGACGCGGTTGCGGTGGCCCGGCTGCGCGCGCAGGGCGCGGCCATCGTCGGCAAGACCAACATGACGGAGTTCGCGTTCTCGGGCGTGGGCATCAATCCGCACTACGGCACACCGCGCAATCCTGCCGATACGGATACGGCGCGCATCCCGGGCGGCTCGTCGTCGGGGGCTGCCGTGTCGGTGGCACTCGGCCTCGCGGTCGCCGGGCTGGGCTCGGACACGGGCGGTTCCATCCGCATTCCCGCCGCGCTGTGCGGGCTCGTGGGCTTCAAGAGCACGCAGTCGCGCGTGCCGCGCACGGGCGCCTTCGAACTGGCGCGCTCGCTCGACACGGTGTGCGCCATGGCGCGCAGCGTCGAAGACTGCCTGATCGCCGACGCGGCCATTGCCGACACGCCGCTCGCGGTGCGCCGCCGCCCGCTGCAGGGCATGCGCCTCGCCGTGCCGCGCACGCTGATGTTCGACGACATCGAGCCCGCCGTCGCGCAGGCCTTCGACCGCGCGCTGCAAGCCCTTTCGGTGGCAGGCGCGCAGATCGTCGACATCACGCTGGCCGAACTCGCGGAGATCGCGACCGTCAACGCACCCGGCGGCTTCTCGCCGGTGGAGGCTTCCGCCGTGCACCGAGAACGCTTCGCCGCGAAGCGCGACGGCTTCGACTCGCGCGTGGCCGCCCGCATCGCGCTCGGCACCGAGGTGCGCGCCGCCGACTACATCGCCATGCAGGACCGCCGGCGCGACTGGATCGGCCGCGTCGAGCGCGCCATCGAAGGCTTCGACGCCCTCGTATGCCCGACCGTGCCCATCGTCGCGCCGCCCATCGCGGCGCTGGCGGAAGACGCCGCCTTCTTCAAGGCCAACGGGCTGCTGCTGCGCAACACCTTCGCGATCAACCTGCTCGACGGCTGCGCCTTCAGCCTGCCGTGCCATGCGCCGGGCGAACTGCCGGTGGGGTTGATGCTGGCGTCGGTGCGCGGTGACGACGCGCGGCTGGCGGCGGTGGCGCTGGCCGCCGAACCCGTGCTGCAGCGCATCGGCTGAACGGGGGCCGGTGACGGGGCTCTTCCGTCATCGGCTATCGTCCGGTTCATGTCGACCGCGCAACCATCGCTCACCGGCCCCCGCCTCCTGCTGCGCCCGCTGCTCGCCTCCGATGCGGCGGCGCTCGTCGAAGCCGCCTCCGACGGCGAGCTCTGGAAGCTGCCGTTCACCGTCGTGCCATCGGCCGAGACTGTCGATGCCTACATCGGCAGCGCCCTCGCCGGCCGGGAAGCCGGCACCGTGATGCCCTTCGCCACGGTGATCCGCGAGACCGGCAAGGTCATCGGCTCCACGCGTTTCTGGAAGATCGACCGCATCAACCGCAAGCTGGAAATCGGCAGCACCTGGATCTCGGCCTCGTGGCAGAAGACCTTCGTCAACACCGAGGCCAAGCTGCTGATGCTGCGCTACGCCTTCGAGGAGCTGCAGTGCGTGCGCGTGCAGCTCACCACCGACGAGATCAATGCGAAGTCGCGCGCAGCCATCCTGAGGCTGGGCGCGAAACAGGAAGGCATCGTGCGCAACGAACGCATCATGCCGGACGGCCGCAAGCGCAATTCGGTGCGCTTCAGCATCATCGACGACGAGTGGACGGCGGTGAAGCAGCAGCTGGAAGCACGGCTTCGTGCAACGGAAGCTTCCGGGGGATGAAGGGCACTCCACCGGACCAGTGAATTCCTCTGCAAAGCGATCGATATTTAGATAAGCATTCGGAGCAGATCCGAGCAGCATCGAGGTGTTCATCATCACCCTCCGTCATGACGCTCAATTCCGCTCATACCGCGCCGCCCGCTCCCTTCCCGGCCTTCGCCGACGCACTGGAAGACAGAGGCAGCCTTCGCGCCGGCATCACTGCCGCGTACCGGCGGCCCGAACCTGAAGCGCTGCAGCCTTTGCTGCAGGCCGCCCGGCTCGCCCCCGCGACCGCAGGCGCCGCGCACAAGCTGGCGCACCGCATCGCCTCGCAGCTGCGTGACCGCAAGAACGCCAGCGGTCGTGCGGGCCTGGTGCAGGGCCTGCTCCAGGAATATGCGCTCTCCTCGCAGGAAGGCGTCGCGCTGATGTGCCTTGCCGAAGCGCTGCTGCGCATTCCCGACGCTGCCACGCGCGACGCCCTGATCCGAGACAAGATCGCCGACGGGCAATGGCAGGCGCATGCGGGGCACAGCCCGTCCGTGTTCGTGAACGCGGCCACCTGGGGGCTGCTGCTCACGGGCAAGCTGGTCGCAACGCACAGCGAGGCCGGGCTTTCGAGCACGCTCACGCGCCTGATCGGCAAGGGCGGCGAGCCGCTGATCCGCAAAGGCGTCGACATGGCGATGCGGATGATGGGCGAGCAGTTCGTGACCGGCGAAACGATCCGTCAGGCGCTTGAGCACGCGCGCAAGCTCGAGGCGGAGGGCTTCCGCTATTCCTACGACATGCTCGGCGAGGCCGCATTGACGGCGCAGGACGCGCAGCGCTACCGCGCGGCCTACGAGCAGGCGATCCACGCGATCGGCAAGGCGGCGGCGGGGCGCGGCATCTACGATGGCCCGGGCATCTCCATCAAGCTCTCGGCGCTGCATCCGCGCTATGTCCGGGCCCAGCACGGGCGCGTGATGGACGAGCTCTACCCTGTGCTGCGCGAACTCACGCTGCTGGCCAGGCACTACGACATCGGCCTGAACATCGACGCCGAAGAGGCTGACCGGCTGGAGCTTTCTCTCGACCTGCTGGAGCGGCTTTGCTTCGAGCCGGCGCTCGCGGGATGGAACGGCATCGGCTTCGTGATCCAGGCCTACCAGAAGCGCTGCCCGTTCGTCATCGATTTCGTCGTCGATCTGGCAAGGCGCAGCGGACACCGCCTCATGGTCCGGCTGGTGAAAGGCGCCTACTGGGACAGCGAGATCAAGCGCGCCCAGGTCGACGGCCTCGAGGGCTATCCGGTTTTCACGCGCAAGGCCTACACCGACGTGTCGTACCTCGCCTGCGCGCGCAAGCTGCTCGCGGCGCCGGATGCGGTCTATCCGCAGTTCGCGACGCACAACGCCCACACGCTGGCGGCCATCCATGAAATGGCCGACCCGGCGACCTATGTACCGGGCCAGTACGAGTTCCAGTGCCTGCACGGCATGGGCGAGCCCCTGTACGAGCAGGTCGTCGGGAAGACCGAAGCCGGCAAGCTCGGGCGCCCCTGCAGGATCTACGCGCCGGTCGGCACGCACGAGACGCTGCTCGCCTACCTGGTGCGCCGGCTGCTGGAGAACGGTGCCAACACCTCGTTCGTGAACCGCATCGCGGACCCGACGATCGCCATCGACACGCTGGTGGAAGACCCGGTGGAAACGGTCGAGCGCATGGCCGCCAGCGAAGGCACCATGGGCTTGCCGCATCCGTCGATCCCGCTGCCGCACGACATCTACGGCAAGGCACGGAAGAATTCGATGGGCCTCGACCTGTCCAGTGACGACAGCCTGCGCGCGCTCCGGCATGCGCTGGAAGGCAGTGCCGATGAATCGTGGACCGCGGAGCCGATGCTTGCCGAAGCACTCGATTCCGCCGAAGACCGGCCGGCCGAGCCGGTGAAGAATCCATCGGACCTCCGAGACCAGGTCGGCACCGTGCGGCAGGCAACGCTTGCCGATGTCGAGACGGCCATTGCCAGCGCACTGCATGCCGCGCCGGCATGGGCGGGCACGCCGCCAGCCGATCGCGCAGCGTGTCTCGATCGCGCGGCGCAACTGCTCGAGGACGGCATGCCGCGCCTGCTGGGCCTGTTGTCGCGCGAGGCCGGCAAGACCTTTGCCAACGGCATTGCGGAGGTGCGCGAGGCGGTGGATTTCCTGCGCTTCTATGCGGCCCAGGCGCGCAGCGAGTTCGCGATCGACACGCACCGCCCGCTCGGGCCGATGGTCTGCATCAGCCCGTGGAACTTTCCGCTCGCGATCTTCACCGGCCAGGTCGCCGCCGCGCTGGCCGCGGGCAACCCGGTGCTGGCGAAGCCGGCCGAGCAGACGCCTATCGTGGCTGCGGAGGCCATTCGCATGCTTTGGCAGGCGGGCATTCCGAGAGCTGCCGTGCAGCTGCTGCCAGGTCGCGGAGAGACGGTCGGCGCCGCCCTCGTGGACGACGCGCGCGTGCAGGGCGTCATGTTCACCGGCTCGACCGAAGTCGCGCGCATCCTGCAGAAGACCCTGGCCGCGCGCCTCGGCCCCGAAGGCCGCCCGATTCCGCTGATCGCGGAGACCGGAGGCCAGAACGCGATGATCGTCGACTCGTCCGCCCTGGTCGAACAGGTCGTCACCGACGTGGTCTCATCCGCGTTCGACAGCGCAGGCCAGCGTTGCTCCGCGCTGCGCGTGCTGTGCGTCCAGGACGACGTGGCCGATCGCGTCATCGAGATGCTCAAGGGGGCCATGGCCGAAAGCCGCATCGGCAACCCGGCGAGCCTGGCGGTGGACGTGGGCCCGGTGATCGACGCCGAGGCACGCGACGGCATCGAGCGCCACGTCGCGGCGATGCGGCAGCGCGGACGCAAGGTGCACCAGCAGGCGCGCGAGGTTCATCACGCCACGCGGCTGGGCACGTTTGTCGTGCCGACGTTGATCGAGATCGACAACCTGTCGGAACTCCAGCGCGAAGTGTTCGGCCCCGTGCTGCACCTGGTGCGCTACCGCCGCCGCGACCTGGGCACCCTGCTCGGGCAGATCAACAGCACCGGCTACGGCCTCACGCTGGGCGTGCATACCCGTATCGACGAGACGATCGAGCAGGTGGTCGAAAACGCGCGCGTCGGGAACGTGTACGTCAATCGCAACATGGTCGGCGCGGTGGTCGGGGTCCAGCCCTTTGGCGGCGAAGGCCTCTCGGGCACCGGACCGAAAGCCGGAGGGCCGCTCTACATGTACAGGATGCTGTCGAAGCACCCCGAGGATGTGATGGCGCGCGCACTGGCGACAGCGGGTCCGGGCCAGCGCTCGGGCGAAGTCGGCGCCGCGCAGCCGCCTGCCGCCCTTGCCGCCCTGCAGGCGTGGGCCGAGCGCAACGGACGCGACGCGCTGGCCAGCCAGTGCAGGCGATTCGCGGGCCTGTCGCGCAGCGGCCATGCACGAACGCTGGCCGGGCCGACCGGGGAGCGCAACGTCTACACGCTGTTGCCGCGCGAGGCGGTGCTGTGCCTGGCCGAGGACGATGCTGATCGGCTGGTGCAACTCGCCGCCGTGCTCTCGGTCGGCAGCACGGCCGTATGGCTGGCCGGCGAGAAGAGTGAGAACCTGCGCGCGTCCTTGCCGCTCGAGGTTCAGCAGGCCGTGGCCAGCGCTCAAGACTGGCGCGCGGCAACGGTCCACTTCGATGTCGTGCTCCACCACGGCAGTTCCAGTTCGCTGCGCGAGGTCAATCAGATCCTGGCGAGCCGCGCGGGACCGATCGTGAGCGTCCGGGCATTCGAGCCCGGCGACTGGGATGTTTCGCTGGAAGGCCTGATCGTCGAGCGTGCCCTGAGCGTCAACACCGCGGCCGCCGGCGGCAACGCGAGCTTGATGACGATTGGATAGCGCCTGGGGATCGATGTCCTAAACTGGACGGGACAGCCTCGCGCCCTCCCCAACGTCATCGAACGAAGAGCTCTCATGTGCCGCAGCATCAAGACCCTCTACAACTTCGAACCGCCCGCCACCGAGCAGGAAATCCGCGCCGCCGCGCTGCAGTTCGTGCGCAAGCTCAGCGGCTTCAATGTGCCGTCCAAGGCCAACGAGGAAGCCTTCGGCCGCGCGGTCGATGAAGTGGCCGCCACGGCGGCACGGCTGATCGATTCGCTGGTCACGACGGCCGAGCCGCGCGACCGGGCCGTGGAGGCCGAGCGCGCCAAGGCTCGCGCCGCGATCCGGTTCGGCAGCGAGCCTGCGTGACCACGAGGGGCGGCTTCGGTGGCCTGGCGCAGGCCATTGCCGCCATTGCTCCAGGCAGCGATGGGCCCGTCGATGTCGGCACAATCGGCACACTCAACTTGCAAATGGAGACGCCATGGTGGAACCGACGAAGGTGAAGGGGCCTGCCTCGTACTTTCCTTCAATAGAGAAGACGTACGAGAAGCCGATTGCGCACTGGATGGACATTCTTCAAAGCTCCAGTTCCCGCAAGCACATGGAGCTCGTCGGCAAGCTCAAGACCGAGCATGGGATGGGGCACGGGCATGCGAACGCCCTGGTTGCGGCGTTTCTGGCCAAGGCATAGAAACTCCGGGCCGCCAAGGGTGCAGGCCCTTGGCACCCGCGCCGGATTCGGACTCTCCCGGCCCCATAACCTCATGCCGGCGCCGCGGCACTGCCTTTGCTATGGTGTTCCCCAGCACCACCACGCGAACTTCGATCGCATGAAAAAGACCTACACCGGCGGCTGCCATTGCGGCGCCGTGAGATTCGAGGCCGACATCGACCTGAGTCTGGGCACCCTGCGCTGCACCTGCTCGATCTGCACCAGTACCCGCTTCTGGCCCGCCATCGTCGCGACAGATGCCTTCCGGCTGATCGAAGGTGAATCCGAACTCAGCGAGCAGATGCTCGACACCCGCAACAGCCACTACATCGTCTGCAGGCATTGCAGCGTGCGCTCCTTCGGCGTGGGTCATTCGCCCGAAACCGGCGAGAGCGCCTATGGCGTGAACGTGACCTGCCTGGACGACGTGGATCTCGACGACCTCGCCAGTTCGCCGATCAGCTACGTGGACGGACACCGCGGCACCTGGCACGTTGCGCGCACGGCCATCGGAATCTGACGAAGAGAATCGCATCTCGCAAGAACCAACACACACACCATTTCATCTGGAGACAAGCACATGCACATCGAACTCTGGCTCGCCTTCGTCGCGGCCTCCGCCGTCATGCTGATCATTCCGGGGCCGACCATCCTCACGGTGATCAGCTATTCGATGTCGCACGGACGCCGAGCCAACGTTCCGCTGGTGGCGGCCGTGGCGCTGGGCGACTCGACGGCGCTGGTGGTGTCGCTGCTTGGGCTGGGCGCGCTGCTCGCCACATCGGCCTTCTGGTTCACGGTGGTCAAGTGGGTGGGCGGGCTGTACCTGCTGTACCTGGGCATCAAGCTGCTGCGCGCGGGTATCTCGTCCACTGAAGTCGCCGCGCCGGCCGCTCCTGCATCGCGGCTTCGCCTGTTCGCCAACACCTACCTCGTGACTGCCCTGAACCCCAAGGGCATCGTGTTCTTCGTGGCCTTCCTGCCGCAGTTCATCAGCCCGGCGGCCGACGTGACGCGCCAGCTCTGGGTGCTGGCCGTGACCTTCGTGGTGCTGGCGGCGACCAACGCCACGCTGTACGCGGTGTTCGCAGGATCGGCGCGCAGGTTGCTCTCGTCGCCGCGCGCGCAGCGGCGCTTCAACTTCGCCGGCGGCTCGCTGCTGAGCGCGGCTGGCGTCTGGGCGCTGATGGCGCGCCGGCCGGGCTGACGCATACCCAAGCCACCTCGAGAAAAAGGCCGCGAAGCGCAATGCTTCGCGGCCTTTTCAGCTTCTGGAGTCGCCGGCTGCTCAGTAGCGGTACGGATTGTTGGGACTGCGGTCGTAGCGGTTCGGCACACCGTCGCGGTCGCGGTCACGATCTCCGTAGCCATAGTGCGGGCGCGGCGGCGGGCGGTCATAGGGCGCGACCACGCAGCCGGCGAGGATGGCCGAAGCGGCCAGCAGGATCGCCAATGTCTTCGTCATGCGAGTTCTCCTTGGAATGTTTGTGGAACCGGGATCGCCTCCTGCGAGCCGGTATTCCATTGAAGTCCACGCCGGTACGCGCCGGGTTTCCGCATTGAAGCCCTCACGTGAAGTTCGTTACCGGATGTGGGCCCGGGCCTGAACTCTGGCCCGTGGCCGCGCACCCGCAAGGCGGCGGGCCGCCCGTCCCGGGGTAGGCGCGATTCCCGTGGGGCATCGCCGAGAATGTCGGCGTCTCACTGTTCCGGCCCCTGGTTTTCCCTCGATGCAGTTCGCGCCCTCCATTCACGCCCGCAACACCCTCGCCGCCGCCCTGCTGCTGATCGTCGCGGCATGGGCGCAGCCGGCGCGGGCCGTCGTGAGCTTCGAGGAGGTGAAGCGCGACTTCCGCTCGTCCGACACCGCCGTGCTCGACCGCAACGGCGAGCTGCTGCAGCGCGTGCGCACCGACCCCACCGTGCGGCGCGGCCAGTGGATCGCGCTGGCCGACGTGTCGCCCGCGCTGCGCACGGCCATGGTGCTGAGCGAGGACAGGCGCTTCTACGAACACAGCGGCATCGACTGGCGCGCGGTCTCGGCCGCTGCATGGGGCAACCTGTGGAACACGCGCACGCGCGGGGCCTCGACCATCACCATGCAGCTGTCGGGCCTGCTCGACGAAGACCTGCGCCGCAGCTCGGGCGGACGCAGCCTCACGCAGAAGATCGGGCAGACGGTGGCGGCCGCGCAGCTGGAGCGCAACTGGCGCAAGGACCAGATCCTGGAGGCGTATCTCAACCCCGTGCCGTTCCGCGGCGAGATCGTCGGCATCGACGCGCTCTCGCGCACGCTGTTCGGCAAGGCACCCAGCGGTCTCGACGCGCGCGAGGCGGCTGTCGCCTCTTCGCTGGTGCGCGCGCCGAACGCCAAGCCCGCCGTGGTCGCGCAGCGCGCCTGCGAGGTGATGCGCGTGATGGAGCCACAGCAGAAGATCGACTGCGAGGCGCTCGACATGTTCACCAGCGCGGCGGTGCAGCGGCGGGCCTTCGAACCCAACGAGGGCATCGCGCCGCATGCGGCGCGGCGCGTGCTGCGCGAGCTGAAGGACGCGAGCGCGAATGCGGCGGCGACGCCCGCCCCGAAAGGCAAGGAGCCCGGCGTGCGCACCACGCTGCGCGCGTCGCTTCAACGCTTTTCGCTCGACACCCTGCAGCGCCACCTGCGCGAACTGCGCGACCGCCATGTGGAAGACGGCGCCCTTGTCGTGCTCGACAACGCGACGGGCGAGGTGCTCGCCTGGGTCGGCTCCTCCGGCCCGCTGAGCCAGGCGGCCGAGGTCGACGGCGTCACCGCGCTGCGCCAGCCCGGCTCCACGCTCAAGCCGCTGCTCTACGGCCAGGCGATCGCCGAGCGGCGCATCACGGCGGCATCGCTGATCGAGGACTCGTCGGCGCAGATCAGCACCGCCAGCGGCCTCTACATTCCGCAGAACTACGACCGGCGCTTCAAGGGTCCGGTGTCGGCGCGCACGGCGCTGGCCGCCTCGCTCAACGTGCCTGCGGTGCGCACGCTGGTGATGGTGTCGCCCGAGGCCTTCGCGCGCGAGCTGCGCGCCGCCGGCCTGCCGCTGCGCGAGAGCGGCGACTACTACGGCTACAGCCTCGCGCTCGGCAGCGCGGAGGTGTCGCTGCTGTCGCTCACCAATGCGTACCGCATGCTGGCCAACAACGGCCGCTACGGCACAACGACGCTGACCGCGCGGCCCGCGGCGGACAAATCGAAGCCCGCCGTCGCGGCCGCCCCGCCGCTGATCGACCCGCGCGCCGCCTTCATCGTCGGCGACATCCTCTCCGACCCCAACGCGCGCACGCGCACCTGCGGACTCGACAGCATTCTTTCCACCCGCTTCTGGACGGCCGTGAAGACCGGCACCAGCAAGGACATGCGCGACAACTGGGCCGTGGGCTGGTCTCAGCGCTACACGGTGGGCGTGTGGGTCGGCAACGCCAGCGGCGCATCGATGTGGGACGTGAGCGGCACCAGCGGCGCCGCGCCGGTGTGGGCCGAGGTGATGCGCTTTCTGCACGCGCGCGAGCCGAGCCGCGCGCCCGCGCCGCCGCCGGGCCTTGTCGAGACGCGCGTGAGCTTCGGGCCCGGCGCCGACGGCAACCCGCTCGAGGCGGCGCGCAGCGAATGGTTCCTGCAGGGCACCGAGCAGCCCCTGTTTGCGCTCGACACCGGCATCGCGACCGATTCGGCCTCCGCGCGCATCACCGCGCCGGCCGACGGCACCATCATCGCGATCGACCCCGACATACCGCCGCAGCGCCAGCGCGTGCGCTTCGACTCCGAAGGCCGCGGCGTCCAGTGGCGCGTGGACGGCAAGCCGCTGGCGCGCGGCAACACCGTGCAATGGTTTCCCTGGCCGGGACGGCATGTGATCGAGCTGGTGGACGCGAGCGGCAAGGTGGTCGACCAGCGCAGGCTGGAAGTGCGCGGCGCGGGCGTGGTGGCGAAGAACGCCAGGCGCTGAAGCCCACTGATCGATCGCCCCCGCCGGGACATCAGGCCGACCTGAATACGTCCAGGAAGTAGTCGACGAAGGTCTTGATCTTCGGCGTGTTGCGGCGCGCCGGCAGGTAGCTCAGTTCGATGTCGTGCGGCTTCAGCGCCAGCGACGGCAGCACGGGCACCAGCGTTGCGCCGTCGATCTGCGGCCTCGCCAACGACACCGGCAGCAGCGCGATGCCACGGGCCGACAGCGCGAGCCGCAGGACCATTTCAGGGTCGTCCGAGCGGAACACGCTTTCCACGCGCATCTGGTGCGTCTTCTCGACGGTCGCGAGGCTGATTTCGCGCTTGCGCCCCTCGGTGTCGGTGGTCAGGAAGCGATGCGCCGCCAAGTCGGGCAGGCCCTGCACCGGCGCGTGCCGCGCGAGATACGCAGGCGCGGCGCACAGCATCAACGGCTCCTGCGCCAGATGGCGCACCACCAGTTCGTCGCTGCCCTCGCGCCCGCACCGGATGGCCACGTCGGCTCCGTCGTGGAGCAGGTCCGCCCGGTCCCTGCTGGTCTCGACCGTCACCTCCAGGCGGGGATAGGCAGTCATGAAAGCCGGCAGGTGGTTCATCAGCAGTTCCCTGCCGCAGTAGTGCGGCACGGCGATGCGCAGCCGCCCCGAGACGGCGCCGCCTTCCGACGACAGGTTGAGCATGACGTCGTCGAGGATGGTCAGCGCGTGCTGGGCCGCTGCAAGGAACTCGCGGCCTTCTTCCGTCAGCGCGAAGCGCGTGGCGCCGCGATGCAGCAGGAGGTGACCGACGGTGGCTTCCAGTCTCTGGAGCTGGCGCGACGCGGAAGCCTTGGGCACGTTCAGCACTTCGGCGGCCGGAGTCAGTCCCCCGAGTTGCGCGGCCTTGGTGAAGAGCCTCACATCCGACAAAGAAAAGTCCTTCATTTCGCTTCGACGGGGTCCGTTTTTCCTGCTCTCCCTGAACGCTCCGTCCAGCGGTCGGGGAAGGGAGTGCCGAACCACGGAGCATGGCAACCTGCTGATTCGCAAGCTACCTTTAGTTTCATTCTCTGACATGGCGCTCGGCGCGGGCAATGCTTTCAGTAACACTTGCTCAATGCGGGGAAAATTTCACCTTATCCCGGCAAATCCGCGAGATCGCCTTGTGCGATGCCTTGAACATGGATTGCGGTTTTTTGTAGGAGCCCCGCCCGAATCGGCCGCCGGATGTAAATTCCGGGCTCTGTTTGGCGACAAAATTCGTCCAATCATTGAATGACCAGGCTCACCCGATGCTCGCCCAAGCCCCCCGTACCTCTCTTGCAGACACTGCCGCCGACAGCATCCGCGCCGAAATCTCCGCCGGCCGCTGGGCCGTCGGCACCCGCATTCCGATCGAGCCGCAACTGGCGCAACTGCTGGGCGTGAGCCGCGGCACGGTGCGCGAGGCGGTCAAGACGCTGGTGTCGCGCGGGCTGCTCGAAGTGCGCCAGGGCTCGGGCACCTATGTTCGCTCGGGCTTCGACCCTTCGTCCAGCCTGCAGAAGATGCGCCTGGCCAGCCTGCGCGACCAGTTCGAGGTGCGCCAGGCGCTCGAGGTGGAAGCCGCCCGGCTCGCGGCGGTGCGCCACACGGCGCGCGACCTGCGCCGCCTCCACACGCTGCTCGACAAGCGCGGCGTGCCCGACGAGGCCGACAACGGCGCGGCCTTCATCGAGCGCGACCTCGCCTTCCACCTCGCCATCGTCGACGTGTCGGGCAACCTCGCACTGGCCGAGACATGCCGCTTCATCACCGGCTACATCAAGGAAACCATCGCGAGCTCGATGACGGGCAACACCCTGCCCGAGCCCGACGAGGCCGCGCACCGCGCCGTCATCGAAGGCATTGCCAGCCGCGACCCCGACGCGGCCGCCGCGGCGGTACGCGCCTTCATGGCGCCGATGATCAATATGCTGACGCTGGGCTCGCCATGAGCCTGGCCACCGCCGCCACGGCGCGCCACCCCAGCGACGAATTGCTGATCGACGCCGAGGCCGACAGCCTCCCCGCCCCGCGCCCCACGCCTGCCCCCACGCTCGCGCGCCGCATCCTGCTGGGTGCCAGCGTGGTGCTGATCGCCTTCAACCTGCGCCCGGTGTTCGCCAGCCTCTCGGTGGTGCTGCCGGAAATCATCAAGGCCACCGGGCTCTCGTCCACCGCGGCGAGCCTGCTGACCACGCTGCCCATCGTCTGCCTCGGCGTGTTCGCGCCGCTCGCGCCCGGCCTGGGCCGCCGCTTCGGCACCGAACGCACGCTGCTCGGGTGCATGGTGCTGATCCTGGTCGGCACGGTGCTGCGCGGCACCGGCAACATTCCGCTGCTGTTCCTGGCCTCGGCCATCGCCGGCAGCGGCATTGCGGTGTCGAACGTGCTGCTCTCGGGCCTGGTGAAGCGCGACTTCGCTTCGCAGGCGGCGCTGATGATGGGCCTGTACACCATGGCCGTGTGCGGCGGCGCGGCCAGTGCCGCAGGCCTCACGGTGCCCATCGAGCACTCGCTGGGCGGCGGCTGGACCATGGCGCTCGCGATGTGGGCGCTGCCGGCCGCGCTGGTCACGCTGATCTGGGCGCCGCAGGCGCTGCCGCTGAAGCCGGTGGCGAGCGAGTCGGGCTTCACCGTGCGCGGCCTGTGGCGCGACCGGCTGGCCTGGCAGGTCACGTTCTTCATGGGCCTGCAGTCCGCCCTCGCCTACATCGTGATGGGCTGGCTCGCGCCGATCCTGCGCGAGCGCGGGCTGGGCAGCGAGACGGCCGGCTACGTGGTGTCGCTGTCGGTCATGACGCAGGTGGTGACCTGCCTCGTGGTGCCGGCGCTGGCGGTGAAGCTGCGCAACCAGCGCGGCCTCGCCGTCGCGCTGGCGATGCTCACCGTGGGCGCGATGCTGGCGATGCTGTTCGCGCCGCTGGGAGGCGTGTTCGGGGTGTGGGCCTGGGCGGTGCTGCTGGGCATCGCGCAGGGCGGCACCTTCGCGCTGGCGCTCACGATGATCGTGCTGCGCTCGCCCGATTCGCACGTGGCCGCGCATCTCTCGGGCATGGCGCAGGGCGTGGGCTACATGGTGGCGGCCTTCGGCCCGCTGGTGGCCGGGCTGCTGCACGGCTGGACGGGGAGCTTCCGCGCCTCGTCGTGGCTCTTCATCGGGCTGGGCATCGCGCTCGTGATCGCGGGGCTGGGCGCGGGTCGCACGATGCACGTGGGCGCGACGACCGTGCCCCGGCACTGAAGCGCGGGGCGCCTGCCTACTGCGGCCCACCGCAAAAGCCCGCGCGCTCGGTGGTCTTCGCGGTGAAGAGCACGCGCGTGGTGGTCGCCGCGCCGCGCGGCTCGTTCTGCGGCCACTCGGTCTGCACCCAGGTGTATTGCCAGTCGTAGGGCGCACCGGGCTTGAATGTCTCGCCGTAGGCGATGCGCAGGCTGCCGAAGCTCTCGTCGTGGCAGTGCTTCGAGGTCTTGTATTCCTTCTCGCTGAAGCAGGCGCGGATCATCTTGGAGCACGAGAACGGAATGCCCTCCTGTACCGCCTTGCCGCCTTCGAGCGGGACGAAGTCGGCGGTGTCGAACGAGGCGCCGCCGCCCGAATACCCCTCCGACACCGTCTGCAGCACGGCCGCGGCCCACTTGCCCTCGGCCAGCGGATAGAGCGCCGGCGCGAGCGAGAGGCGCGCCTCGGACCGGCTGGGGTCGCTGTCTTTCTTCAGGGCCTGCGCGTAGTCGGAGAAGTCGTGGAGGCGGTCGAGCTGCCAGCTCTTCGCATCGGTTCTCCGCTTGATGCGCGCCATGGCCAGCGGCTCGGTCGATAGCACCACGTAGTCGCCGGCCGCTGCGCCGCGCGGGCGGTAAAGGCCGAGCTGCTGCTCATTGCACGGCTTCGGCAGCAGCGTGCAGAGGTTCGCGCGCCATTGCGCATCGAGCGACTCGGGCTTCTTCACCGCATCGAACACCTGCGCCGACGGCGCGGAAAGATCGGGAGCGGCCAGCACCGGAGCGGCAAGCGGCAACAGAGCGAGCAGGAACGGCAGTTTTCTCATGGAGCCGGATGGTAGCCACCGGCGGTGGCGCCTGGTTGATAAAGTCGCACGCGACCATGAATCCATCTTCTCCCGCCCTCCTCCGGATCGACGCGCTGAGCTTCGCCTACCCCGACCAGTCGCCGCTCGCGTCGGACTGGAATGCATCCATCGGCCCGGGCGTCACGCTGCTCTATGGCGACACCGGAACCGGCAAATCGGCGCTGCTCCAGGTGATCGCCGGCACGTTGCCCGCTTCTTCCGGCCGGCTGACGGTGGCGGACACGAGCTTCGACACCGCGCCCGAGGCATACCACCGCCAGGTGTTCTTCGTCGACCCTGTGACCGACCGCTTCGACCAGCTCACGGCCCGCGAATGCACGGCCTCTCTCGCCGAGGGCGACACGGGCTTCGACCATGAGAAGTGGCAAGCCATCGCGGACGGCTTCTCGCTGGCGCCGCACCTGGACAAGAAGATGTTCATGCTCTCGACCGGCTCGAAGCGCAAGGTGTGGATGGCGGCCGGGCTCGCGTCGGGCCGGCCGCTCGTGCTGCTCGACGAACCCACGGCCGGGCTCGACATGCCGTCGACGCGCTGCCTGTGGAGCACGCTTTCCGGTTTCGATGGGCAGCAGGGCCGGGCAGTCATCGTGGCCAGCGCGGCGCGCATCGACACCGTACCGCTCGCGGCCACCATCGAACTGCCCCTCGCCTGAAGCCCGCTCTCAGGCAGCGTCGAAGTTCGTGCTGCGGCTCACGGACTCCCAGGCCTCCATGTCCTTGAGCATGGCCTGCGCATGGGCGCGCACCGCGTCGACCGAATCGTCGCCGAGCTGCAGGCGAAGCGGCGTGTGCTCGGCATCCAGCGCCTTCTCGATGGCCATCGCGGCCTTGCGCGGATCGCCGGCCTGCGTGTTGTGCATGCTGTGCGCGAACTCTCGCGTGGCGCCGACCACCGGCTGGTAGGCCTCGATCACCGGCATGTGGCGCATGCCGCTGCCCGCGAGCTGCGTGCGGAACTGGCCCGGCTCGACGATCAGCACCTTGATGCCGAAGGGCGCCACTTCCTGCGCCAGCGCTTCCGAAGCGCCCTCCAGCGCGAACTTGGAGGCCGAGTAGGCGCTGAAACCCGAGAACGACAGCTGCCCGCCCAGGCTGGAGATGTTGACGATGGCGCCCGACTTCTGCGCGCGCAGCACCGGCAGCGCGGCGCGGGTGACGGCCATGGCGCCGAAGAAGTTGGTGTTCATCAGCGCGCGCAGTTCGGCGTCGGGCGTCTCCTCGAGCGCGCCGACCACGCCGTAGCCGGCGTTGTTGACCAGCACGTCGATGCGGCCGAAGCGCTCGACCGCGGCCTGCACGGCGGCTTCGGCAGCGCCGGCCGCGTCCACGTCGAGCGGCGTGGCCAGCACGCGATCGGGCGCCAGCGCCACGAGGTCGGCGAGGCGGCCGGCGTCCCGGGCGGTGGCGACCACGTTGTGGCCCCGGGCCAGTGCGTGTTCGGCGAAAGCGCGGCCGAAGCCGGAGGCGGCGCCGGTGATGAACCAGGTCTTGCGGACTTGCGAAACGTTGTTGGCGGCGGTGGACATGAGGCTTGCTCCTTGAGGGTTGATGGATTGCCGTGAAGGCATGGTGTGACTGTTCCACCAACCGCATTCATCGACTAGACGGTTCAAATCGAATGCACCTTGCGATACAGTGCACGAATGGACCGCACCCTTCTTCCGCATCTGGCCATCGTGCTGGCGGTGCACCGGCGCGGCGGCTTCGCGGCCGCCGCGGCCGAGCTGGGCATGAGCGCCTCGGCCGTGAGCCACGCGGTGCGCGCCGTCGAAGACCACCTGGGCCAGCCGCTGTTCGCGCGCACCACCCGCAGCGTGCGGCTCACCGAGGCCGGCGCCGGCTTCATCGGCATGCTCGCACCCGCCATGGGCGAAATCTCCGACGCGGTCGACCGTTTCGGCGAGTCGTCGGGACGCGTGGGCGGCGTGCTGCGCATCAACGCGCCGCACGTGGCGCTGCCGCTCGTCATGACGCCGCTGGTGGCCGAAATGTCGCGCCGCCACCCCGAACTGGTGATCGAGATCACCTGCGACGACGGCCTGGCCGACATCGTGGACAGCGGGCACGACGCCGGCGTGCGGCTGGGCCACACCGTGGCGCAGGACATGGTGGCCGTACGGCTCACCCCGCCCTTCCAGGCCATCATGGTGGCCACGCCGCGCTACCTGGAGGCAGCCGGCGAGCCTCGCGACATCGAGGCGCTGCAGCAGCACAACTGCATAGGCTTCCGCTTCGTCACCTCGGGCGGCGTCTACGCCTGGGACCTCCGCGACAAGGGCGGCGCCCACGTGTCGGTCGAGGTGCCGGGCACGGTGCGCGTCACCGATGCGCTCTACGCCCGCGACCTGGCGCTGGCCGACGTGGGCATCGCCTACATCTTCGAGCCGCTGGTGCGCGCCGAGCTGCGCGAGGGCCGGCTGCGGCAGCTGCTGCCGCGCTCGGCCTTCGAGGAGCCGGGGTTGTTCCTGTACTTTCCCCGCCGCGCGGCCCAGGCGCCCAAGCTGCGCGCCTTCGTCGACCTGGCCCGCGAAATGCTCGAAAAAGCGGCATCCGGCCAGCAGGAGCCCCGTTAAGACGCGCTTTGCGCCGGGGGCATCGAAACCCGCATGGCGAAACCCGGTCCCGGCGGGCGACAATCGGGGATTCCGGCAAAAACAGGCCTATCCCCTGACAGCCGGAAGTTCCAGCCACCCCGACAACCAGGATCTACGGAAGAAGCGCATGAGCTCGAAGCAACCAACCATCGTCTACACCCTCACCGACGAGGCGCCCCTGCTGGCGACCTACGCGTTCCTGCCCATCATCCGCGCCTTCACCAACCCGGCCGGCATCAACGTCGCAACCAGCGACATCTCGGTGGCGGCCCGTATCCTGGGCGAGATCCCCGAGCTGCTGGGCGACGACAAGAAAGTGCCGGACAACCTCGCCGAGCTGGGCAAGCTCACGCTGAAGCCCGAAGCCAACATCATCAAGCTGCCCAACATCAGCGCCTCGGTGGCCCAGCTCAAGGCCGCCATCAAGGAACTGCAAGGCAAGGGCTACAAGATCCCCGACTACCCCGAGAACCCGACCACGGACGAGGACAAGGACATCCGCGCGCGCTACAACAAGTGCACCGGCAGCGCCGTGAACCCCGTGCTGCGCGAAGGCAACTCCGACCGCCGCGCACCCAAGGCCGTGAAGGAATACGCGCGCAAGAACCCGCACAGCATGGCCGAGTGGAGCCAGGCCTCGCGCTCGCATGTCTCGCACATGCACGGCGGCGACTTCTATCACGGCGAGAAGTCCATGACGCTGGACCGCGCGCGCAACGTCAAGATGGAACTGCTGACCAAGAGCGGCAAGACCATCGTGCTCAAGCCCAAGGTGGCGCTGCTCGACCGCGAGATCATCGACTCCATGTTCATGAGCAAGAAGGCGCTGCTGGCCTTCTATGAAAAGGAGATCGAGGACGCGCACAAGACGGGCGTGATGTTCTCGCTGCACGTGAAGGCCACCATGATGAAGGTCTCGCACCCCATCGTGTTCGGCCACTGCGTGAAGATCTTCTACAAGGAAGCCTTCGAGAAACACGGCAAGCTGTTCGACGAGCTGGGCATCAACGTCAACAACGGCATGGTCGACCTCTACAACAAGATCGCCACGCTGCCGCAGAGCACGCAGGACGAGATCAAGCGCGACCTGCACGCCTGCCACGAAGGCCGCCCCGAACTGGCGATGGTCGACTCGGCCAAGGGCATCACCAACTTCCACTCGCCCAACGACGTGATCGTGGACGCCTCCATGCCCGCGATGATCCGCAACGGCGGCAAGATGTGGGGTGCCGACGGCCGCCTGAAGGACGTGAAGGCCGTGATGCCCGAATCGACCTTCGCCCGCATCTACCAGGAGATCATCAACTTCTGCAAGTGGCACGGCGCCTTCGACCCCAAGACCATGGGCACCGTGCCCAACGTGGGCCTGATGGCGCAGAAGGCCGAGGAATACGGCTCGCACGACAAGACCTTCGAGATTCCGGAAGACGGCGTCGCCAACATCACCGACCTGGACACCGGCGAAGTGCTGATGAGCGAAGACGTGGAGCAAGGCGACATCTGGCGCATGTGCCAGGTCAAGGACGCCGCGATCCGCGACTGGGTGAAGCTGGCCGTCAACCGCGCGCGCAACTCCGGCATGCCGGTGGTGTTCTGGCTCGACGCCTACCGTCCGCACGAGGCGCAGCTGATCACCAAGGTCAAGATGTACCTGCACGAGCACAACACCGCGGGCCTGGACATCCAGATCATGAGCCAGGTGCGCGCCATGCGCTACACGCTGGAGCGCGTCGTGCGCGGCCTGGACACCATCAGCGCCACCGGCAACATCCTGCGCGACTACCTGACCGACCTGTTCCCCATCATGGAACTGGGCACCTCGGCCAAGATGCTGTCCATCGTGCCCCTGATGGCCGGTGGTGGCCTGTACGAGACCGGCGCGGGCGGCTCGGCCCCCAAGCACGTGCAGCAGCTGGTGGAAGAAAACCACCTGCGCTGGGACTCGCTGGGCGAATTCCTGGCGCTGGCCGTGAGCCTGGAAGACCTGGGCCTGAAGACCGGCAACAAGAAAGCCGCCATCCTGGCCAAGACGCTCGACACCGCCACCGGCAAGCTGCTCGACAACAACAAGAACCCGTCGCCCAAGACCGGCCAGCTCGACAACCGCGGCAGCCAGTTCTACCTGGCGATGTACTGGGCCCAGGAACTCGCCGCGCAGACCGACGACAAGGAACTGCAGGCAGCCTTCGTGAAGCTGGCCGAGACGCTCACCGCCAACGAGCAGAAGATCGTCGACGAACTCGCCGCCGTGCAGGGCAAGCCGGTGGACATCGGCGGCTACTACCTCGCCGACAAGGTGAAATTCGAGGCGGTGATGCGCCCGAGCGCCACGCTGAACGCGGCGCTGGCTTCCGCGCAGGGCTGATGGACGCGGCGGTGCGGCAGCCCATGCCGCGCCGTTGAACCCCGGCTCACCCGACCGCGCCGGCGCTCGGGCCCACGCGAGGCCTGCCGCCGGTGCATTCACGTCACGATACCGACTCGCGCCCGAACACCGGGCGGCAACGAGCACTCCAGCGCCAACGAAGCGCACACCGCAGAGTTCAAACGGAGGGAGGCCATGGCACGTGCCATCCTGGGCGCAAAGCCCGCAGAACCCGGTTCGCAGCTGTCGCTGCGTCCCGCCGACACGCAGACCGCCAGCCGCACCGTGCTGGGCGGGGCGGCGCTGCAGACACGCCTGCGCCAGAAACGCTCGGCCGCCTACATCGAAGCCATGACCCGGCTCGACGCCGGCACGCACCTGCACGGCGCCCATGCGGGCCAGGCCACGCAGGACCTGCTGGCCGCCATACGCCAGGAGCTCCCCGACGTGGCCATCGACGCATTGCCTGTCGGCATCGTCGCCAAGTGCTACCTGGGCGTGCCCCATGAAGTGCACACCCTGACCTGCGCCGGCAGCATCATCCAGCACTTCAAGACAGGCGAGGCGCTGCCGCCGCTGATGGAGCGCGCCCGCTCGCTCGCGCAACACCCCGGCTACGCCTTCATCGAGGTGTATTCCACCCGGCTGGTCACCGTCAGCGCCTCCGGCCAGACGGCCATCATCGACATTTGAAAGGCGACCCATGAGTTCAGAACGCATCATTCAACTGGCCGACCTGAGCATGATCCTCGGGTCGCTGCGCAACCTGCAGGGCGACATCGGCACGGTTTCGGGTCAGGTCGAATCCGTCGGGCGTGACCTGACGCAAACCCGCTTCGAACTGTCGCGGCTCGAACAGGCCTTTGCCGACTTCGTCGAGGCCGACCTCAAGGCCAAGGAGCTCTCGCTGGCAGAGACGCGTCAGGTCAAAGTGCGCCAGGAACTGGAAACCGCCTTCGGCTACTACGCCGTGGTGCGCCGCCAGGCCACCGGCATCCTGCAGGCTTCCGATGTGCAACTGGTGCGCAACGAAACACTGCGCAGCGCCACCGAGGAACTGATGATCTCAGCGCCCCGCTACTGGCTGGCGCCCGCGCTGGTGGCCTTGGCCGCCTGGCTGGGAGACAACCGCGAGCTGGCGACACGCGCACTGGCGGAAGCCGTGCGCCGCGACGACGAGAAGACTTCGCTGTTCTTCGCGCTCGTGTCGCGCCGCGCCGGCCGCATTGAGGCCAACGGCACCTGGCTCGACCGCTACTTCGCGCTGCAGAACCCCTACAAGCTCGACCGCCAGACCGTCGTCATGATCGATGCTATGGCCAACGGCGTGTTCGGCGCCGACGTGAGCATGCATTGCAGCAAGCGCATCTCCGCGTGGATCGACGAGCTGTCGCAGCAGGCCGGCTTCGTGGAAACGCAGCGCCGCCAGTGGAGCAAAGGCCTGCTCTCGAAGACACCCAACGAAGACCACGGCGGCCGCTACAGCCACCTCAAGCGCTTCAGCCCGACCTGGACGGCCGTCAACCAGGCGCTCAACGGCGTGGCCATGCACCAGGCCGTGCTGACGCATTTCGACGGCGTCTTCAAGGGCGAGATCAAGGCCGCGCCCAGCATCCTGACGGCGGTCGACGACCTGCTGAGCAAGCTGGTGACGCGCTTCGACGACGAAGAGCTACCGTTGCGCCGCCAGGAAGAAATGTGCCGTTTCATCATCGAGGAAAACGGCGACAAGAACGCAGCCCGCAAGCGCTATGACCTGCAAAGCACCGCACTCGAAGAGCAGGTCGACTTCACGCAGCTGTTGACCAACGCGGCCATGCATCCGGAGACCTCGCACGTCACGCGCGCCACGCAGCGCTTTGCCATCGCACATTCGCGCGACTGGATCGTGGACGCCCATGCCGATGTCACTGCCGGCGCGCGCATGGCCATACCGACGCGCATCGGCATCACCATCGAAGACTGGAAGGGCAGCACCGCCAACGGCGAGGACGAGACGGAATTGCTCGCCAGCCTGAAGGAAGACATCGCCAGGCGCGAAGCCGATGCGCTGGCGCAGGTGAAGCTCACGGGCATGCACTGGGCCGGCCTGGTGATCGGTGTCCTGCTGATGCTGGCGGCCTTCGGCGCCGGCCTGTTCCCGCTCCTCATCGGTGCGGGCTGTCTGACGTGGGTGTTCCTGACCTATCGCCAGCTCGACAAGACGCGCGACAAGATCAGGGCCGACTTCGCGACGCTGCTCGAGCAATCGAGCCAGGCACTGCGTGCCTGCGTTGCCGAGGTGGTCGAACTGCGCCGCGACATCGCCAAGCGTGACGCCGTGGCGACGGACGTGACGGCGCTGCTCGAGAGCATCACTCCCGGGCAGCACATCCTCTCGTCGCACGACACGGTGCGCCGCGTCCTGGTCAATGGCTGAGAAACCGACAAGAAGGAGTTACGCATGAATCGCGTCATCATCCCGGGCGCCGCCGCGCCCGCATCGCCCGCCGAACTTGCTCCGGCAACGACGCCCGCCACCCCGCAACAGGCCCCCGCCGAGGCACCCGACGCGCTGGCGGGCGCGCTGCCCGCCTGGGACCTGCTGCCGGCCACGCCCTTCATTCGCCGCGTCAAGTAGATGCCCGCGCCCACGGAAGGCCCGCGGACTTACGCGCAGTGGAGCGAATGCCTCAACCGTCTGGCCTCGGGCACGCAGGACGAGGCCTGTCTCGCGGACATGGGTCGCGGCGAGCTTTCCTGGAGCGGCGGCGTCGGCCCGCTGTTCGCGCAGCGGCTGGCCGATGAATTCAACGCCCGGCTGACTCGCTGCTCCGAGCACCTGACGCGCGACTTGCGCACGGGCGCGGACGAAAGCAGCGTGGTGCGGGCGATCCTCAATGCGCGCCAGTCGCTGTTCTTCCTGCACCGGCTCGCGCAGCTCCCGGTCTTTGCCGAAACACTGCGCGCGCACCTGACGAGCGAAGTGCGCAAGTTCGCGGAGCGCTCGCAGAAGTCACTCGAAGACTCGGCCCAGGCCGATCGCAGTGGACGCCTGCGGCTGCTGCTGCAGAACAACAACCTGCTGCGCTACGACGCGCTGGCCGCCCCCATCGCCGCCACCTCGCCTTCGGCTCCGGCTTCCACCGCCGCCACGGGCACGCCCCCTTCCGGCCCCCGTCGCCGCAACATCCTGATTTGAAGAGTTCCGATGAGCGACACCACCGAATTCAAAGCCACCCTCACGCGCTATCTCAAGGCGCGCATTCCATTCATCTCGATCCGCAGCGCGGAACGGGCCCGCGTGCTGGACCTGCTGCGCGAGGTAGGCACCACGCTGAATGCGCCGGTGTACGTGCACACGCTCTCCCAGGGCACCCGCGAGCTCGCGACCGGGCGCTCCGTCAACGAAGACCGCTCGGCCGCGGGCGCCGTCGATTTCGCGAGCCAGCAGTTCGCGCAGCGGCAGAACCTGTCGATGGTGCTGACCGAGGTCTCCGACATCGAGGACGACACCGCCTCCGCGCGCCACCTGCTCGACGTGGTGATGCTGGCTGCCGAACACAGCGGCGTGGTGGTGGTCATCACGACCAAGCCCGTGTGGGGCCAGTTGCAGCGTGCCGGCATGTCGCTGACGCTTTCGGCGCCGACCGAGGACGAGATGTTCGCGATCATCCGCGAGAACCTCGACGCCTATCGCGGCCACTTTCCCATCGAATGGGACGCCGACGACGAACGCCGGGCCGCGGCCATCCTCGCGGGCATTTCGCGCATCGAGGCCGAGAACATCATCGCCACGCTGCTGGCCAACGGCCGCGTGACCAAGGCCGACGTGGTCGAGCTGATGCACGCCAAGGACCGCATCTTCGCTGACATTTCCGGCATCGAGCGCGTCAACGTGCGCGGCACCGAGCTGAACGTCGGCGGGCTCGGTGGCCTCAAGGCATGGCTCGACAAGGAACGCCCGCTGCTCACCGCCGACCTGCGCCAACGCGGCATCCGCCCGCCGCGCGGCGTGCTGCTTGTGGGCGTGCCGGGGTGCGGCAAATCGCTGTCGGCCAAGGCCATCGCGGCCAATTGGAGCCTGCCACTGTACCGGCTCGACCTGTCGACCATCCACGGCCAGTACCTTGGCCAGAGCGAGTCGCGCCTGAAAGACGCGCTGGCCACGGCCGACCACGTGTCGCCCTGCGTGCTGTGGATCGACGAGATCGAAAAAGGCCTGGCCGGCGCGCAAGGCAGCGGCGACGGCGGCACCTCGACGCGCCTGGTCGGGCAGTTCCTCTACTGGCTGCAGGAGGCCCGCTCGCGCGTGTTCGTGGTGGCCACCGCCAACGACGTGTCCAAGCTGCCGCCCGAGCTGCTGCGCCGGGGCCGCTTCGACGAACTGTTCTTCGTCGACCTGCCGACGCCACAGGAGCGCCGCGAGATCATCGACATCTACACGCGCCGCGGCCTCAAGCAGACGCCGCCCGAGGAATTGATGGAAGAGCTGGTCGGCCTGTCGGACGGCTTCGCGGGGTCGGACCTCGAATCGGCTGTGCGCGAAGTGGTCAAGGAGGCCTACCTGAACGGCGACGCGGCCGTCACGCCCGACCTGTTCCGCAGCGCTTTCGTGAACGTGGTGCCTCTGTCGAAGACCGCGCCCGAGCAGATCGAGAACATCCGCGCCTGGGGCCGCGAGCGTGCCGTGCCGGCATCGGGCCAACCCATCGGTGCCGCGCAAAACCTACCGCGCGCGCGTCGCCAGGTACTGGGCTGATGCAATGAGTACCCATGCACGCTGTTACAAGGACGGGGGATTGGCCCCCCCGCCCTTCACAACTAGACTGCCTGCCCCTCTAAAGCTCGCCGTGTGAGGCAAGCCCACCATGAAACACCGTCTGCTGATCTCCCTCACGCTGGCATTCGCAGGTACCGCCCACGGCGCCGAAGACTGCGAGGCCCTGCGCACCCGTATCGAACAAAAGATCGCCGCTGCCGGCGTGGCGCGCTTCACCGTCACCGTCGTCGATGCGAATGCACCGGCGAACGGGCAAGTAGTGGGCAGCTGTGAGCTCGGCAGCAGGAAGATCGTCTATGAGAAGGACGTCGGCACCGGACCGGGCTCGGCACCGGCCGCTGCGTCTCCATCCCCACCTCCGTCGAGAGAGCCGATGCTCACCGAGTGCAAGGACGGAACCGTGTCCATGGGCGGCGACTGCGGGAAGCAGTAGCCGTCGGCAGCGCCCGGCGCGCCGCCTCTCTCGGCTGTTTCAGCCCTTCCCCACCACCCGCTCGATCCACGCGAGCAGCACCGCCTCGACTTCGTCGCGGTTGAGCTCGTTCAGCGTCTCGTGACGCGCGCCACCGAACACGTGGCAAGACACGTCGCGCAGCCCTGCCTCGCGATAGCGCTGCACCAGCGGATAGAACCATTCGGCCTTATTGCTCACCGGGTCCTCGTCGCCGATGAACAGATAGAGCGGCAGCTCGGGCCGGATGCGCTTTCGCATCGCATCCGGCGTCAGATCGCCCAGCTTCGCGAACATCGAACCCAGCCCCTCGGCCGAAACCGTGAACCCGCACAGCGGATCGGCGATATAGGCATCGACCTGCGCCGGGTCGCGGCTGAGCCAGTCGAAGGGCGTGCGCACGTCGGGCAGCACGGCATTCATGTCTTCCAGCTTGAAGCCGGACTGCAGCGCCGCCCCCAGCAGGTCTAGCGCCGAGGTGCCCGAGAGCACCGCGCCCGCCAGCAGCGCGCTGTGCTCGACCAGGTAGTACTGCGTGGCGAACGAGCCCATGCTGTGGCCCAGGAGGATCAGCGGCAGGCCCGGATGCACGCCGCGCACGTGATGACTCAGCAGCGCCATGTCGTCAACCAGTCCGGCGAACGCTCGCGGTCCGAACTCGCCCAATTCGCCGCGCGCAGCCGCGCCCTTGCCATGACCGCGATGCTCGTTCGCATAGACCGCATACCCGGCACGCACCAGCGATTCGGCCAGGTGCCGGTAGCGCAGCGAATGCTCGCCCATGCCGTGCGCAAGCTGGATGACGGCGCGCGGCGTCGTCACCGTGCCGAGCCAGCGATGGACCTCCACCGTGACGCCGTCGTTGGTGGTCAGTTCGAAGTGGGTCTCGGTGGTCGGCATGCGGTGCTCCATTCAATAGGGGGGAGCACCATCCTAGGGGGTCGCTACCGGCGATTCGATCAGGGGTTTCCAGCCTCTGTCGCAGGGCGGACAGCCAACCGGCGTCTTCTTTCTTTCGGCTTGTACAAGGGGCTTTCGGCTCCTGTCGCGTGGATATACTGCCGCGTCGCGCCGATTTGGCGTGACCGGGTTTGGAAGCCCGCTCCACCTCTGCGACGAAAGCCGCAGCTACCGCACATGGTCTGCGGCTTTTTCGCTCGTGCTCCATTTATGGCGGCTCGGGCGGGAGGGCGCGAGCCCTGCCGGTTCTCGCAAGAGGTGGCCGGTCTTCCAACCCGTTCGAGCTGCCGCCCTCGTTTGGAAGCGGGTGCGGTGGTTTTTGAAACCACACCTCTTGGAGTCCATTCATGGCTCAACCCGCTCTTGCGCACTCGCAACCACCTTCCATGCCAGTCGAACTCGCAATCGACGAGCTCGCACGACAAGCCTGCGACGATGCGGCCCAATTGCATGAAGTCCTATGCGCTCATGCCTGCATCGAAAAACTCATCGCTCCAGAACGCACAAGCGAGCTCGAAGGACTGATAACCACGCGGAGCGAACTGAGTGCCCTGCTTCGCCTTGCCAATGCAGAACTCCAACGCTGCATCAGTGCGGTGGACAGCACCACGTCGCAACTGCGTGACGCACTGATCGCCGACGAGAGCAGCAAGAAGGCCTCGTGACGCCCTATCGGCGGCTGATGCCAGCAAGTACCTCTGCCATCTTCCGCAGCGCCGCCTCCGGCGTAGGCTCGATGTGAATCGAACAGGCCAGCATCAGATTCAGCTGCTGGCCGAAGTCCTCGACGGCGATGCCAGTGCCGCTCTCGCGCAGCACTCCGTTCGCGTCGACCTCGCATGACAGTGCCACGCGCGCGCGATCCGCGTAGCTGCCCCCGGGCACGCCATAAGCAACAACCGGAATACCTAGCGCAATCGCCGCGCCGACCTCGAATACCGTGCCGGAATCCGGCTCCATGCCCCTGAAGCAGGCGAGATTGGCGACGACACCATCCGCGCCGCGAAGGCGGCGCATGTTGGCTTCGTAGATCCGCTTTTCCGGGACTTCAGTGGTCTGCTCCTCGTTGCCGTCGGCCGGCAGCAATGCAGCAAGGCCGGCGGCATCGCAGGCGGCGGTCAGCCTGATGAAATGCTCCCTCGCGTCGGGACGAAAGACATCCGGGCCTGCGAGATAGATGCGCGGGCGCGTCGCTGTCCAGGGGGACTGGTTGTCCATCAGCGGAGCATCGGCGATTTCGCGTTTCCACTCAATCCTTGCGACATGGTGCAAAGCGACTTACCGATGGATGCATCGGCCCGCACCCATGAGCGCCCCAGTCCTCGGGGAATCAGGCAAGAAACTCGCACGAAGCGACTAACGCCCCAGCCGCTCCTTTTTCAAGAATGGACGCTCCATTCACGAACCAAGGCGCACCATGAACACCGCACATCGCACCGGCGCACTCACCGCGCTCTCGCTGTCCCTCGCCATGGCATCGGGCCCCTCGCAGGCCCAGCCGCAACGCCCCAGGTTGCTCGAAGACCCGAACCGCTACGTGGGCATGTGGGTGACACAAGACGGCCATATCGGCCACGAACTGCTGCCTAACGGCCGCTACGACGAAGCGCGCGGTACACGCCACAGCGCCTACCAAGGCAGCTACAGGCTGACCGGCAATCACATCGACTACGTCGACGACACCGGCTTCACAGCCGACGGCGAATTCCGCGACGGCGTGCTGTATCACGGTGGCATGGTGCTCTACCGCGAAAGCACTACGCGGCGCTGATCCGCGGACGCAGCCGGCCTCGTGTTTTGCAGGATCAGGCAAAAACCGCGTTCGATTCGGATACCACCCCGAGGCCCTCGAAAGAGACACTTATCTCCATGCCCGGCCCACGCTCATCCCAGTGTGCGCTCCACGGCAACCAGTCCAGCACGAGGAGTTCTCCATGACCACATTCCAGGAAAAAGTCGTACTCATCACCGGCGCGAGCAGCGGCATCGGCGAAGCGACCGCCAGGCTGCTTGCGCGGCGCGGTGCCAAGGTGGTGCTTGGTGCGCGCCGCACCGACAGGCTCGCGGCGCTCGCGGCCGAGATCGTGGCCACGGGCGGCACGGCGAGCTACCAGCGACTCGACGTGACGCACCGGCCCGACGTGGAAGCCTTTGCCGAGTTCGCGCTCGAGACGCACGAGCAGATCGACGTGCTCGTCAACGCCGCCGGCGTGATGCCGATGTCGCCGCTGTGGAACCGCAAGATCGAGGAGTGGGAACTCATGATCGACGTGAACCTGCGCGGCGTGCTGCTCGGCGTTGCGGCGGTGCTGCCGACGATGCAGGAGCAGGGCTGGGGCCACATCGTGAACGTGGCGCCGGTGGCGATGCACGGCCTGTCGCCGGGCTCCGCCGTGTACCACGGCACGCAGTACGCGGTGAACGCCATATCCGAAGGGCTGCGGCAGGAGCATGCCGGCCGCCTGCACGTGACGGTGGTGAGCCCCGACGTGCATGGCCCCATCGATCCGCTGGCAGAGCGCATCGCGGCGAGCTATGCCCGCGAACGCATGCGCACCAACCGGCGCATCGCGGTGCCGGTGGATGCGGTGGCGCGCTCGATCGCCGGGGCCATCGAGGGCTACGGCTACGGCATCGCGCCGGCGCGGACCGGGTATCGCCCGAAGCCGCGCCCGGCCGAGTACGCCCAATAGTGAGTCAGTAGGTCTTGTACGGCAGGAACTTGCCCGACAGCACCACGTTGACCCGATCGCCCTTCGGGTCGGCCTGGCGCTGGATGTCCATGCTGAAGTCGATGGCGCTCATGATGCCGTCTCCGAACTCCTCGTGGATCAGTTCCTTGATTGTGCTGCCGTACACGCTCACCACCTCGTACCAGCGGTAGATGAGCGGATCGGTCGGCACCGGCGTGGGCAGCGAGCCCTTGTAGGGCACCACCTTCAGCCACTTCTGCTCCTCGACGGTGAGGCCGAAGATCTTGGCGACGATCTTCGCCTGCCTGTCGTCGAGCGTCATCTGGCCGAGGCAGGCGGCGGTGGTCCACTCCTTCGAAAGGCCGACCTTCTTTGCCACGTCGGCCCACTGGATGCCCTTGCTCACCTTGACGGTGATGATCTTCTCGGTGACGTCGTTGCGGTTCATGCGGGTTTGCTCCTGATTGAAATGAAGGATGAAGGCGAAGTCACGCAGCCTTCGCACGCGTGACGAGGAAATCGACGATGTGGTTGCGCAGCGCGTAGTAGCCATCGAGGTGGTGCAACGAAGCGCGCGTGCGCTCGCGCGGCAGCGGGTTGACCACCGTCTCTACGATGTTCCCCGCTCGGTAGCCGCCCTGCGGCAGGTCGGCGCCGTTGCTCATCAGCAGGATGCGGTCGGCCAGCAGGATGGCCTCGTCCACGTCGTGCGTGATCATGAAGACGGTCTGCTGTGTCTGGCGCACGATGGCCATCAGCTCATCTTGAATGGTGCCGCGCGTGAGCGCGTCGAGCGCGCCGAAGGGCTCGTCGAGCAGCAGCATCTTGGGGCTTATGGCGAAGGCGCGCGCGATGCCCACGCGCTGCTTCATGCCGCCCGAGAGCTGCGAGGGTTTCTTGTCGATGGCCGCCTGCAGCCCGACCATGGCGACGAAGCGCTCCACCTGCGCATCGACCTGTGCGGCCGACCACTGCGGCCAGCGCGAGACCACGGCGAAAGCGATGTTCCTGCGCACCGTGAGCCACGGCATGAGCGCGTGGCTCTGGAACACCACGCCGCGCTCCAGACTGGGGCCCGCCACCTCGCGCCCGTCCATGAAGACGTGGCCCGCGCTGGCCTGGTCGAGGCCCGCCAGCACGTTGAGGATGGTGGTCTTGCCGCAGCCGGAGTGGCCGATGATGCAGACGAACTCGCCGCGGTCGAGCGTGAACGACACGTCGGCGAACACGGGCCGCGCGGGCACGAAGGCCTTGGCCAGCCCCTCGACGCGCAGGAAACCGCGGGCGCCCGGCGCCTCCACGGCGGAGGAAACGACAGGCTGGGTCATGGCTTCACCTCGGGCCGGAAGACCGGCGCGCTCACTCCACATAGGTCACCTTTCGCTGCAGGCCCGCGAAGGCCTGGTCGAGCAGCATGCCCACGACGCCGATCAGCAGGATCGCGAAGATCACGTTGGTGAGCGACAGGTTGTTCCACTCGTTCCACACGAAGTAGCCGATGCCCGTGCCGCCCACCAGCATCTCGGCCGCCACGATGACCAGCCACGCAATGCTCATGCTGATGCGCATGCCGGTGAGGATGGTGGGCGCCGCCGCCGGCAGGATGACGCGGAACGCACGGCGCAGCGGTTTCACTTCGAGCGTGCTGGCCACGTTGAGCCACTCGCGCTTGACCGAGGCCACGCCGAAGGCGGTGTTCAGCAGCATCGGCCACACCGAGCAGATGAAGATCACGAAGATGCCGCTGACCGACGATTCCTTGATGGTGTAGAGCGCCAGCGGCATCCACGCCAGCGGAGAGATCGGCTTGAGCACCTGGATGAACGGATCGAAGGCCTTCTGCAGCAGCGGCGACATGCCGATGACGAAGCCCAGCGGCACCGCCACCGCGCACGCCAGCGCAAAGCCCAGGCCCACGCGCGCCAGCGAATAGGCCAGCTGGATGGCGATGCCCTTGTCGTTGGGCCCGTTGTCGTAGAACGGATTCGACAGGTGCTTCCACGCGGTGGCCGCCATCTCGGCGGGCGTGGGAAAGCCGGAGCTCTTCACCTGGCCCTGCGTCGGGTCCTTGCCGAGCATCTTCTGGTATTCGATCTGCTCGGCGGTCATGCCTGAAGCGGCGGCGGCGCCACCGGCCGGCGCAGTCGCGACCTGCCACACGCCCACCAGCAGCAGGAACATCAGCAGCGACACCAGCGCCGCCCTGAACGAAAGAGCCTTCTTCGGCATGACTCAGGCCATCTTCGCAATGGCGAAGCTCTTGACGTAGTCGTCGGGCTTCGCAGGGTCGAACACCTTGCCCATGATGGTGAACCTGGGGTACGCCCCATCGGGCACGGCCTGGCCCAGGTCCTTCATGCGCTTCTTCGCGTCGGTGAGCAGGAAGACCTTCTCCGCGATCTGTCTGTAGTTGATGTCGCCTTTCACGTAGCCCCAGCGCTTCATTTGCGTGAGCATCCACACGGCCATCGACTGCCACGGAATGGGGTCGAAGTCGGCGCGGTCGGGCACGGTGCGGATGTTGCCCAGCCCGTCGGCGAACTTGCCGGTGAGCACCTGCGTCAGCACGGTCTCGGGCTGGTTCAGGTACTGCGCGGGCGCGATCACCTTGGCGATGAGCTCGCGGTTCTTCGGCTCGCGCGCCATGGCCGAGGCGGTGAGCACCGAGCGCACCAGCGCGGCGAAGGTGTTGGGGTTCTTCTCGATGAACTCGGCCGAGGTTCCGAAAGCGCAGCAGGGGTGGCCGTTCCACAGCTCCCGGGTGAGCAGGTGGATGAAGCCGATCTCCTCGAACACGGCGCGCTGGTTGAACGGATCGGGGCCGAGGTAGCCGTCGATGTTGCCGGCGCGCAGGTTGGCCACCATCTCCGGCGGCGGCACCACGCGGATCTGGATGTCGGTGTCGGGGTTCAGGCCCGCTTCCGCCACGTAGTAGCGCAGCAGGAAGTTGTGCATGCTGTACTCGAAGGGCACGGCGAACTTCAGGCCCTTCCAGGTCTTGGGGTCGCGCCTGTCCTTGTGCTTGTTGGCCAGCGTGATGGCCTGCCCGTTGGTGTTCTGGATGGTCGCGACATTCATGGGCACCGCGTTGGAGCCCGCACCCATCGAGATGGCCAGCGGCATCGGCGACAGGAAGTGCGTGGCGTCGTACTCCTTGTTGAGCATCTTGTCGCGGATGAGCGCCCAGCCCGCCGTCTTCACCACCTCCACGTCGAGGCCCTGCTTCTGATAGAAGCCCAGCGGGTGCGCCATGATGAGCGGCGTGGCGCAGGTGATGGGAATGAAGCCGATCTTCAGCTTCGTCTTCTCCAGCGGTGCCTTCTCCTGCGCCATGGCCTGCAGCGCACCGAGCGGAAACACCGAGGCGATGGCGGCGCGCGCAGTGCCCGCGCCCACGGCGCGCAGGAAGCCGCGCCGCACGCTGTCGACGGGGAACAGCGCCTTCATGAGGCTGGCCTCGAGCTTGTCTTCGGGCAGCACACCGGCGCCGTGCACGCGCCCGCAGGCGCAGCGCATGTTCAATGGCCGGTCGGCATCGTAGGGATCGCAGGCGGTCGGTTCGTGCGGGCTGGACATGGTGTGCACCTTGTTGGAAAGATGCATCGACCGTTGCAAGCGCCGGGCCGGAAAGGCTCTGCAGGAGCCCTTGCAGAGCTTGCGGCTTCAGATCGTGCCGCCGATGTCGAGGCCTTGTAGGGCTGGCACTACAAGCCGGTGCAGGCCGGCCGCGTTTTCAGCCCGACCTCAACCGGATGTGCCCTGCTTGCCGTGGCGCTCGGCATACAACGCCAGCTCCACATCGTTCTTGGTGCCGGTCTTCTCGAGGATGCGCGCGCGATAGGTGCTCACGGTGTTGGGCGCCAGGCCCAGCTGCGCACCGATTTCGCTCACGCTGTGCCCCGCGCTGAGCAGCCGGTACACCTGATGCTCACGGTGCGAGAGCATCTCTGCGCCCTGCCCGGCACCACGGCCCACGGCAGTGGCCAGCGCCTCGGCAGTGGCCGCCGACACGTAGAGCCCGCCGGCCGCGACTTTGCGCACCGCGCCGACCATGTCGTCGGCATCGGCGCTCTTGTTGAGATAGCCCGAGGCGCCCAGCTTGATGCAGCGCACCGCGTACTGCTTCTCCGGATAAGTGCTGAGCATCAGCACCGGGAGCGTGGGCCACTGCTTGCGCAGCGCCTGCAGCACGTCGAGGCCGTCGCGGCCGGGCAAGGCGATGTCGAGCAGCACCACGTCGAGGCCCTCGGGGCCGCCCAGCGCCTGCACGGCTTCCAGCACCTCGGGACCGGTCTGCGCCTCGGCGCGCACGGCCATGGCGGGCAGGCCGTTGGAGAGGTCGCCCAGCATCTGCTTCAGGCCCTCGCGCACGATGCGGTGGTCGTCGCCTATGAGTACGCGGATGTCGCTCATCTCAGGCCTCCACGGGCAGCGGCAGGTGCAGGCGGAAGGTGCTTCCCTCGCCCACGCGGCTCTCGATGTCGATGCGCCCACCGAAGTGGCGCGCGCGTTCGCGCATGCCGAGCACGCCGTAGGAGGTGGCGGCCTCGAAGGCCTGTGCCGGTGCGCCCACACCGTCGTCCCGCACGCCGATGCTCAGCCGCCCCTGCTCGACACCGATGCGGATGTCGAGACTGCTCGCCTTCGCATGGCGCCCGACATTGCTCAGCATCTCCTGGAAGATGCGGAACACCGCGATGGCGGCGGGCTCCGGCAGCTCCACGCCTGGCGGCACGTCGACGCGCCAGTCCAGCGCCAGCTCGGCGGCCTGCACGAACTCGTGCGCCTGCCACTCCAGCGCGGCCCACAGCCCCTGGTGATCGAGGATGCTGGGGCGCAGGTCGGTGATGATGCGCCCCACGTTGTCCACCGCGCGCTCGATGAGCTGGCTCATGTTCGTGCACTTGCAGCGCATCTGCTCGCGCATGGCCTGCGCCGCATCGGGCGTGCGCTCCTGCTGCTCGCCGAGGCGCTTGCCGATCCAGTTGACGTCCATCTTCAGCGCCACCAGCAGGCTGCCGAGCTCGTCGTGCACCTCGCGCGCGATGCGGGTGCGCTCGTCCTCGCGCACCTTGTCGAGCCATGCGGAAAGCTCGCGCAGCTGCGCCAGCGCGTCGCTGAGCTCGCGGGTGCGTTCCTGCACGCGCAGGCCGAGCTCGTCCTTGGCTTGCTGCAGCGCCTCGGCCTGACGGCGGCGCTCGGTGATGTCGACGAAGGTGATGACGGCGCCGCGCACCTGCGTGCCGTCCATGATGGGGTGGCTCGAATACTCGACCGCGAAGGCGCTGCCGTCGCGGCGCCAGAACACCTCGGTGTCGATGCGACACGGCAGGCCGCGCCGGAAGGCGTTGAAGATCGGGCAATCGGTGTCGGCGTAATGCGAGCCGTCGGGGTGCGAATGGTGCGTGAGCTCGTGCATGTTGGAGCCGAGCACGTCGCGCACCTCATGGCCGAGCATCTGCGCGCCGGCCCTGTTGATGAACATGCAATGGCCGTCGAGGTCGATGCCGAAGATGCCCTCGCCCGTCGACTCCAGCAGCAGCCCGAGTTGGTGCTGCCAGAGCGGGTGGCTGGCGGTGGGGTTCAGTACGGGCGTCTCCATGCACCAAAAGCAAGCAACAGCCGTGCCCGGAGGCACCCGCCCTCGCCGAGGCTCAGGTGCGCGCCCAGTGGAACTTGCGGTCCGATTCCTCGATGGGCTGGTCGTTGATGCTCGCGAAGCGCCGTTGCATCAGGCCGTTCTCCGCGAATTCCCAGTTCTCGTTGCCATGGCTGCGATACCACTGGCCAGCGTCGTCGTGCCATTCGTACTCGAAGCGCACCGCGATGCGGTTGTCCATGAAGGCCCAGAGCTGCTTCTTCAGCCGGTAGTCGAGCTCACGCACCCACTTGCGCGACAGGAACTCGACCACCTGCTCGCGGCCGTTGACGAACTCGGCGCGATTGCGCCATTCGGTATCCGGCGTGTAGGCCAGGCTCACGCGCTCCGGGTCGCGCGAGTTCCAGGCGTCTTCGGCTGCCTGGACTTTCTTGGTGGCGGATTCGAGGGTGAAGGGCGGCAGCGGTGGGCGTGATTCCATGGCGGTTCTTTCGATTGAAGTTGAAGAGGAATGCGTGGCAATGTGCCACATGTAGACAGACCTGTCTACATGCCTACAATCACGCCATGGACATCTCCTCCATCTCCGAACTCCCCGCGCGCGAACGCATCCTCCGCACTGCGCACGACCTCTTCTACGCCGACGGCATCCGCGCCACCGGCATCGACCGCGTCATCGCCGCGTCTGGCGTCACCAAGGTCACGTTCTACCGGCACTTCCCGTCGAAGGACGACCTGGTGCGCGCCTTCCTCGACCATCGCCATGGCCTCTGGATGGCGTGGTTCGTCGACGCGCTCGGCCGGCTCGGCGCCCAGCAGCGCATCGGCGGCGGCCAGGCGCTGGAGGTGCTTGCCGATGCAATGGCCGAGTGGTTCGCCGATCCGACGTTCCGCGGCTGCGCCTTCATCAACTCGGTGGTCGCGGTGGGCGGCAGCGTGAACGGCGCAAGCGACATCTCGCGCGAACACAAGCGCGAGATGGTCGAGGTCATCGCCGGACTGCTGCCGGAATCACTGGAGGGTTCGCGCCGCATGGCGGTTGCACAAGCCGCCGCACTGGGCGTCGACGGCGCCATCGTCAAGGCGCAGATCGGCGGCGCCGCGCAGGCACGCGAAGCGGTCGACGACTTGCGCTGGCTGCTTCAGGCGCTGGCGGCCACGCTGCCCGCTACTTCACGACCATCAGCGTGAACGGCCACACGTAGGCCTGCAAGGTCACGTACAAGCCCACGAGGCAGGCCAGCGCGATGGAGTGGAAGAACACGTAGCGAAGAATCTCGCCCTCGTGGTTGAACCAGCGCGTGGCGGTGGAGGCGACCACGATCGACTGTGCATCGATCATCTTGCCCATCACGCCGCCCGAGCTGTTGGCCGCGCCCATCAGGTTCGGGCTCAGGCCCAGCTGGTCGGCCGCCACCTTCTGCATGCCGCCGAAGAGCACGTTCGATGCAGTGTCGGAACCGGTGAGCGCAACGCCCAGCCAGCCCATCAACGTGCCGAAGAAGGGATAGAGCACACCCGTGTTGGCGAAGGCCAGGCCCAGCGTGGTGTCCAGCCCCGAGTAGCGCGTGAGCGTACCCAGCGCGAGCATCAGCACGATGGTGAGCAGCGAGAACTTCACCAGCCACAGCGTGCGGCCATAGGCAGCCACCAGCTGGATCGGGTTGTACTTCATCACCAGCCCGCCCACGATGGCCGACACCAGGATGCCTGTGCCCGTAGCCGAGAGCAGCAGAAGCTGGTAGACCGCGCCTTCCTTCGTCGGCTTGGGCACCACCGGCGCCACCTTCTCGATCATGTTGTGCAGCCCGTCGATGGGGAAGCTGGGCGCGAAGATGCCGTTGAGCCAGGTCTTCACCACCGGCAGGCCCCAGATGAACACGAACACGGTGAGGATGAGCCACGGCGTCCAGGCGCGGATCACGGCGGCGTTCGAATGCCTGGTGGGCGCGTTGGCCGGCCCCGCCTCGCCGCTGTCGGCTTCATGTCCCTTGAGCGATACCGAGGTCCAGACCTTCTTCGGCTTCCACACGCGCAGGAACCCGATCAGGCACGCCATGGACACGATGGCCGCGATGATGTCCACCAGCTCCGGCCCGATGTAGTTCGACACCAGGAACTGCGGAATGGCGAAGGACACGCCCGTCACCAGAATGGCCGGCCACACCTCCATCATTCCCTTGCGCCCCGCGAAGGCCCAGATGAGCCAGAACGGCACCAGCAGCGAGAAGAATGGCAGCTGCCGCCCGATCATCGCGGTGACCGCCATCAGGTCGTAGCCATGCACCTTGGCCAGCGTGATGACCGGCGTGCCCAGTGCGCCGAAGGCCACGGGCGCCGTGTTCGCGATGAGCGAGAGCCCCGATGCCGCGAGCGGCGAAAAGCCCAGCCCGATGAGGATGGCCGCCGTGACCGCAACCGGCGTGCCGAAGCCCGCCGCGCCCTCGAAGAAGGCGCCGAAGGCGAATGCGATGAGCAGCAGCTGCAGGCGCCTGTCTTCCGTAATGCCCGCGATCGAGTCCTGCAGTATCTGGAAGCTGCCGTTCTGCTGCGTGAGCTGCTGCAGGAAGATGATGTTCAGCACGATCCAGCCGATGGGCAGCAGGCCGCTGATGCCGCCCAGAAAGGCGGCCTTGCCCGCCATGTCGGCCGGCATGCCGAACGCGAACACCGCGATGACCAGGGCACTCAGCAGGCCCAGCCCCGCCGCGTAGTGCGCCTTGATGTGAAGCAGCCCCAGACACACCAGCATCACCACCACCGGTATCGCGGCCAGCGCCGTCGATACGATCATGTTGCCGAAGGGGTTGTAAACCTGTTGCCAGACCATGCGCTCGTCTCCTTGTTGTTGGAAATTCTTCAGAGCCGGTGCCCCGGTCAGGGCTGGACCGGGAGCGTTCGATACCATCCTACCCCGCTACCCCTCCCGATAAAAGATGGTTTCTCCGCGTCTCCCCTCGACACAGGGCCTGCAGGCCTTCGAGGCTGTCGCACGGCTGCGCAGCGTGAACCTCGCAGCGGAAGAGCTCGCCGTGACGCCCAGCGCGGTGAGCCACCGCATCCGCCAGCTCGAACTGCTGCTCGGGCTCAAGTTCTTCGTGGGCAGCGACTTCAGCCTCAGCGCCGACGGCATGGCCTACCTGGCGCGCGTGCGCGAGGCCATCGCTGCGCTGCAGCAGGTGCCGGGTCGCGAACCCGAATCGCAGGTGCGGCGGCTGCGCGTGGCCGTCACGCCGACCTTCTCGCGGCAGATGCTGTTGCCGAGGCTCGCCCGCTTCCGCGACGCGTACCCGAACATCGAGCTGATGCTGCAGGTGACCACGCCGGTGCGCAACACCACGGTGGAAGATGCCGACCTCGAGCTGCGCTTCGGCACCGGCCCCTTTCACGACCGCGAGTTCTTCCAGCTGCTGGCCGACGAGGTCTCGCCGGTGTGCAGCCCAGCCTACCTGGAACGCCACGGCCCCTTCGACGGCTTTGCCACCGATGCCGAGGTGTCGCGCGCGCAACTGCTGCGCACGCCGCTGGAATCGTGGCGCACCTGGTTCAAGGCCTGCGGCGTAGGCCTGCCCGAGCCGGCCACGGGGCACCAGTTCAACGACCTCGTGCTGGCACTCGATGCGGCGGCCGAAGACTTCGGCGTGGTGCTGATGCATCTGCGCCTGGGCAGCGCCTGGCTCGACAACGGACGGCTGGTGCGGCTGTCGACGCGCAGCGTGCCCTCGCCCAACGCCTACTTCCTGTGCTGGAGGCCCGGCACCATGGAGCGCTGGGAGTGCGCGACCTTCGCCGAATGGCTGCGCGACGCGCTGCGCGAATGAAGTGGGCTGCCTGAATTCTTTTCAGTCGCGGGCCCGGTTCTTTTCAGATGCCGCCGCAAGGCGCCTGCAGATAATGGCCGGTTAGCCTTCGCCGATCCACAAGAACCAGCCAGGAGACCGCCAGTGTCCGACCTTTCCAAGATCACCAGCATCGAAGACCTCCGGGTGATCGCCAAGCGGCGCGTGCCGAAGATGTTCTACGACTACGCCGACTCCGGCGCATGGACCGAGGGCACCTACCGCGCCAACGAGAGCGACTTCCAGAAGATCAAGCTGCGCCAGCGCGTGGCCGTGAACATGGAAGGCCGCTCGCTGCGCACCACCATGGCCGGCCAGGAAACCGCGATGCCCGTGGCCATCGCGCCCACCGGACTCACCGGCATGCAGCACGCCGACGGAGAGATCCTCGGCGCCCGCGCGGCCAAGGCCTTCGGCATTCCGTTCACGCTGTCGACCATGAGCATCTGCTCGCTCGAAGACATCGCCGAGAACACCGATCGGCACCCCTTCTGGTTCCAGCTCTACGTGATGAAGGACCGCGACTTCATCGAGCGCCTGATCGAGCGCGCCAAGGCCGCCAACGTGACCGCTCTGCAACTCACGCTGGACCTGCAGATCCTCGGCCAGCGCCACAAGGACATCAAGAACGGCCTGACCGCGCCGCCCAAGCCCACCATCAAGAACCTCATCAACCTGGCCACCAAGCCGCGCTGGTGCATGGGCATGCTGGGCACCAAGCGCCGCACCTTCGGCAACATCGCGGGCCACGCCAAGGGCGTGAAGGACCTGTCGTCGCTCTCGTCGTGGACCGCCGAGCAGTTCGACCCCGCGCTGAGCTGGGCCGACGAGGAGTGGATCAAGAAGCTCTGGGGCGGCAAGCTCATCCTCAAGGGCGTGATGGACGTGGAAGACGCGCGCCTGGCGGCCTCCAGCGGCGCCGACGCGCTCATCGTGTCGAACCACGGCGGGCGTCAGCTCGACGGCGCGCCCTCCTCCATCGCGGCGCTGCCGGCGATCGTCGACGCGGTGGGCACCGAGATCGAGGTGTGGATGGACGGCGGCATCCGCAGCGGGCAGGACGTGCTCAAGGCCCGCGCGCTGGGCGCACGCGGCACGCTCATCGGCCGCAGCTTCCTCTACGGCCTGGGTGCCTACGGGCAGGAAGGCGTGACGCGCGCGCTGCAGATCATCCAGAAGGAACTCGACATCACGATGGCCTTCTGCGGCCGCACGAACATCGACGACGTCGATTCGAGCATCCTGCTGCCGGGTACTTTCTGAGCTTGCCCTGACGCCTCCGGAAGGCCATTCCGGAGGTAGGCCGATGCGACATCGGCCGACACGCCACAGCCCCTTGGCGGCGCAAAATGTTTTGGAAACAACAACATTGCCCGCGCGGCACAAGAAGGCATCATGAGCGCAGTCACGCCTGTCCCGGGAGGCCCAGCGGCCTCCGCCTCGTCACCCCCGCACTACACGGCCGAAGAAAAGCGCCACCGCGTCTTCGCGATCATGGCGGCCTCTTCGGGCAACCTGGTCGAGTGGTTCGACTTCTACGTGTATGCCTTCTCGGCGCTGTACTTCGCGCCGGCCTTCTTTCCCAAGTCCGACCCCACCGCGCAGCTGCTGAACACCGCGGGCGTGTTCGCGGCCGGCTTCCTGATGCGTCCCATCGGCGGCTGGGTCTGCGGCCGCCTTGCCGACCGGCTCGGGCGCAAGACCTCGATGCTGATCTCGGTGACGATGATGTGCGGCGGCTCGCTCGTCATCGCCTGCCTGCCGACCTATGCGCAGATCGGCGCGTGGGCGCCCTTCCTGCTGCTGGTCTGCCGGCTGTTCCAGGGGCTGTCGGTGGGCGGCGAATACGGCACCACCGCCACCTACATGAGCGAGGTGGCGCTGCGCGGCCAGCGCGGCTTCTTCTCGTCGTTCCAGTACGTCACGCTGATCGGCGGACAGCTGCTCGCGGTGCTGGTGATCGTGGTGCTCGAGCAGCTGCTGACCGAGGCCGAGCTCAAGGCATGGGGCTGGCGCGTTCCCTTCGTCATCGGCGCGATCGCGGCGGTGGTCGCATTGCTGCTGCGCCGCACGCTGCACGAGACGCAGACCGACGAGGCGAAGAAGAACAAGGAAGCCGGCAGCATCGCCGGCCTCTTCAGGCACCACACGCCGGCCTTCCTCACGGTGCTGGGCTACACGGCAGGCGGCTCGCTGATCTTCTACACCTTCACCACCTACATGCAGAAGTACCTGGTGAACACGGTGCACCTGCCGATCAAGACAGCCAGCTACGTGATGACCGGGGCTCTGTTCGTCTACATGTGCATGCAGCCGGCCTTCGGCGCGCTGTCGGACCGCATCGGGCGGCGCAACAACATGCTGCTGTTCGGCGGACTCGGGGCACTCGCTACCGTGCCCATACTCACCGCGCTGCAGCACACCACGAGTCCGGTGCTGGCCTTCGTGCTCATCATCGTGGCACTGGCCATCGTGAGCTTCTACACCTCCATCAGCGGCATCGTGAAGGCGGAAATGTTCCCGCCCGAGGTGCGGGCCCTGGGCGTGGGGCTGGCCTATGCCGTGGCGAACGCGATCTTCGGCGGCTCGGCGGAATACGTGGCGCTCGGACTCAAGTCATTGGGACACGAGTCGGCCTTCTTCTGGTACGTGAGCGCGATGATGGTCATCGCCTTCCTGGTGAGCCTGAGGCTGCCGCGGCAGGCGAGCTACCTGCATCACGATCACTGATCGGTTGCCGGGGCTGCTGCTACTCGGCTTCCAGCCGCTCGGCCACCTGCTGCTTGCCCAGCCCGCGCACGGCAGCAAGGCTCTGGAGCTGCGCGGCCCTGGGGCGGGCCTTGCCCTGTTCCCAGTGATAGATCGTCTGGCCCGATACGCCCACCAGCTTTCCATACGAAGCGGCGGAAATAACCAGCTTTTCGCGATGGGCAGCCAGCCGGCCGGCGCTGAACCGGCGCTTCGGGCCTTCGTCGCCGGCCTCGTCCGATTCGCTTGCGCGTGCGCTGCGGGCCGAGCCTTTCGCGACGTTGCGCAGCTCTTTTTCCAGCGAACTCACCTGACGACGCAATGCCGCTATGGCTGCGCGATGATGAACCGATGCCTTCTTGAGGGCTTCCATTTCCGCGCGAACTTCCTTGCGGGCGACGCGCGAAATCTCGGATTTAAGAATCGATGCAATGTTGGGCATGCCGGCATTGTGCCCAGCAAATGTAAACACGGGACAGGAATATCGAATATAGGATCAAACTCGAATCTTTTGATTACAAAGCGAATATCCGCGTCATTGCAGTCCACTTCCCGCCCTCCGGCGTCCACGGCGTAGGCGCCTGGAACTTCCACATCAGTTCTTCCCATTCCGCAATCTTTGGATTGCTGCGCGTCGCGAGCGCCATCGCATCGGCGTCGTAGCGTGCGTCGTCCGTTTCCATCAGCATCACCATCCGCGTGCCGAGCCGGTGAATTTCCATGCCCATCACGCCGTGCGCCTTCAGATGCTCTCGCACCTCGGGCCAGATATTGCGGTGATAAGCCTCGTATTCGGCGATCAGGGCCGGGTCGTCCTTCAAATCGAGAGCCAGGAAATGGCGCATGGGAAATTCCAATCGGGGCGAAGAAATGATCAGGTCAGCGCCCGGTCCAGATGCGTGTAGCCGCCATCCACGAACACCCATTGCCCGGTGGTGTGCGAGGCACGCTCCGAGAGAAGGAATACGACGGTGTCGGCAATCTCCTCGGGCGTCGTCATGCGGCGCCCAAACGGAATCTTGTCGGTGATGTCGGCGAGCTTGCGGTCGGGTTCGTCGAAGGCGGAAATCCATCGCTGGTAGAGCGGCGTCATCACCTCGGCGGGGATCACCGCGTTCACGCGCACGCCGTCTTCCAGCAACGAAGCAGCCCACTCGCGCGTGAGCGAGAGCTGCCCGCCCTTGGCCGCCGTGTAGCCGCTGGTGTTGCCCTGCCCCGTGATCGCCGTCTTCGACGAGATGTTCACGATGGCCCCCTTGCTGGCCTTCAGGTGCGGCAGGCAGTGGTGCGCCATCACGTAGCAATGAATGAGGTTGCGTTCGAGCGAAGCAACGAAGGCATCGCGCCCCGCTTCCAGCCCCACGCTGTCGTTCACGCCCGCGTTGTTGACCAGCCCGTCGATGCGGCCAAACTCCGTGGCGGTGTCCGCGATGGCCCCGGCACACGCGGCCTCTTCCATCAGCTCGAGCTGGAAAAAGCGCGCGCGCGGCTGCAGCGCACGCAGCGCTTCTTCAAAGGGCTCGTCGAGCGGGTTCTTGCCGAAGATCACCGGCACTGCGCCTTCGCGCGCCAGCGCCATGGAGATGGCCGCACCGATGCCGCTGCCGCCACCGGTGACGATCACCACCTTGTCCTTCAGATTCAGGTCCATGCTGTGCGATGCCTTTCCTTATCCACGAAAGCGGTACTGCTCCAGCGACTCCGGCTTCATCGTGATCGAGAAGCCCGCGCCCTTCGGCGGCATGTAGGCCGCGTTGCGAATCTCGCAGGGCTCGACGAAATGCTCATGCAGATGGTCGACGTACTCGACCACGCGGCCCTCGCGCGTGCCCGAGATGCAGAGGTAGTCGATCATCGAGAGGTGCTGCACGTACTCGCACAGCCCCACGCCTCCGGCATGAGGACACACGGGCAGCTTGTATTTCGCGGCCATCAGCATCACCGCCAGGATCTCGTTCACGCCGCCGAGCCGGCAGGCATCGATCTGCACCACGTCGATGCCGCCGCGCATGATGAACTGCTTGAACATGATCCGGTTCTGGCACATCTCGCCCGTGGCCACCTTCACCGGCGAAATGCCCTCGCGGATCCTGCGATGGCCTTCCACGTCGTCGGGGCTGGTGGGCTCCTCGATGAACCACGGCTTGGCAAAGGCGAGCTGCCGCACCCAGTCGACGGCCTGCCCCACCTCCCACACCTGGTTGGCGTCGATCATCAGGTGGCGGTCGGGCCCGAGCACCTCGCGCGCCACGGTCAGGCGGCGGATGTCGTCCTGCAGGTCGCGCCCCACCTTGAGCTTGATGTGATTGAAGCCCGCGTCGATCGCCTCCTGCGCGAGGCGCCGCAGCTTGTCGTCGGAGTAACCCAGCCAGCCCGCCGAGGTCGTGTAGCAGGGGTAGCCCTCGGCCTTCAGCGTGGCGATGCGCTCGTCCTTTCCCTTGGAGACTTCGCGCAGCAGCGCCAGCGCCTCATCGGGCGCGATGCAGTCTGTGATGTAGCGGAAGTCGATGCAGCGCACCAGCTCCTCGGGCGACATGTCGGCCACCAGCTGCCACACGGGCTTGCCTTCGGACTTGGCCCACAGGTCCCACATCGCATTGACCACCGCGCCGGTGGCGAGATGGATCGCGCCCTTGTCGGGGCCGATCCAGCGCAACTGGCTGTCGGAGGTCACGTGCCGCCAGAAGCGCCCCATGTCCTCGGCCACCCATGCCAGGTCGAGCCCCACGACCAGGTGCCGCATCGCCTCGATGGCCGCGCAGCAGATCTCGTTGCCCCGGCCGATGGTGAACGTGAGGCCATGGCCTTCCAGCCCCGGCTGATCGGTCTCGAGCACGACGTACGCCGCCGAGTAGTCCGGATCGGGGTTCATCGCATCCGAGCCGTCCAGATGCTGCGAGGTGGGAAAGCGCACGTCGAGCACGCGCATGGAGCGGACGATGGTCATGACAGCTGCCGAGGGGAGAAAGGAGGCTCCTTCGGGGAACACCGCGGAACCGGCTTTGCCGGGCCGCTGGTGTTGCCCCCTGGAAGGGGGTTGGCGAAGCGACACGAAGTGCGCGAAGCCTGGGGGTCAGTCATAAAGCACCGCGGCGATCTTCGGGTCCGCGATGTTGGTCTTGTCGTACCAGAAGCATCCGGTGTCGACGATCTTCGGCAGCTTCTCGCCCTTGACGGCCTTCACCGCCATCTCGACGGTCTTGTAGCCCATGCCCACCGGGTTCTGCGTGATGGCGCCGGCCATGCTGCCGTCCATGATCGCGTTCTTCTGCTGCTTGCCCGAGTCGTAGCCGATGACCACGACCTTGCCGGTGCGCTTCATCTCCTTCACGCCGTTGACCACGCCGATGGCCGAACCCTCGTTGGCGCCGAAGATGCCCTTGAGGTTGGGCGATGCCTGCAATATCGACTTGGTGATCTCTGTCGACTTCAGCTGGTCGCCGCCGCCGTACTGCACGCTCACGATCTTGATGTTCGGGTAGGTCGACTTGATGCGATTGACGAAACCGTCGCGCCTGTCGACGCCAGTACGGCTGGTCTGGTCGTGCACCACCAGCGCGACTTCGCCGCTCTTGCCGATCAGCTCGGCCATCTTGTCGGCGGCCAGCGCGGCGGCGGCCTTGTTGTCGGTGGTGGTCGTGGTCGCCGGGATGTCGCTGTCCACGCCCGAGTCGAAAGCCACCACGGGGATCTTCGCGGCCTGCGCCTTCTTCAGCAGCGGAATCGCGGCCTGGCTGTCGAGCGCGGCGAAGCCGATGGCCTGCGGCTTCTTGGCGAGCGCGGCCGAGAGCATGTCGATCTGCTTGTCGACCATGGCCTCGGTCTCGGGGCCTTCGAAACTCACCTTGACCTTCAGGTCCTTGCCGGCCTGCTCGGCGCCCGACTTCACCGCCTGCCAGAACTGGTGCTGGAAGCCCTTGGACACCAGCGGTATGTAGATTTCCTGCGCCTGCTGTGCCTGTGCCAGGCCCGGCAGGCCCGTCAAGCTGACAAGGGCCGCACCCACCGTGCACGCGACGACTGCTCTTCTCTGGATCATTCGAAGTCTCCTGTGGTTGTATGAAACGAACGGATCGGGAACGTGGGGAACTCAGTGCGCCTTGCTGCCGCTGCGGCGGCGCAGGATGTCGGCGTACACGGCCAGGATGATGATCACGCCCGTGACCACCGTCTGCCATTCCTGCGCGACCGAGAGAATGCGCAGGCCGTTGGTGAGCACGCTCATGATGAAGGCGCCGATGATGGTGCCCACGATGGTGCCGGTGCCGCCGCTGAGCGAGGTGCCGCCGATGACCACGGCCGCGATGGCGTCGAGCTCGTAGCCCTGCCCCAGCGCCGGCTGCGCCGAGTTCAGGCGCGAGGCGATCAGCAGCCCCGCGATGCCGCAGATGCCGCCGCTCACCGTGTAGACCACGATCTTCCAGAAGTCGGTGTTCACGCCCGACAGGCGCACCGCCTCCTCGTTGCTGCCGAGCGCGAAGGTATAGCGCCCGAGGATGGTCCGGTTGAGCACGATGCTCGCGGCCACCGCCACCAGGAACAGGATCAGCACGGCATTGGGAATCGGCAGCGACGGCACGATGTCGCCGATCAGCGAGTCCTGCGAGATGGCGGTGAAGCCCGGCGTGTCGTTGAAGTAGATCGGCTTGGTGTCCGAGATCACCAGCGACAGGCCCTTGAGCAGCATCATCATGCCCAGCGTCGCGATGAAGGGCGGGATCTTGAGCTTGGCGATCAGCACGCCCGAGACGAAGCCGCTCAACGCCCCGAAGAAGATCGCCGCGCAGATGCCCAGCCATAGCGGCATGCCCATGTAGGTGCGCACCACGCCGGTCATGACGGCGCAGAAGGTCATCAGCGTGCCCACCGACAGGTCGATGCCCGAGGTGATGATGACGAAGGTGCAGGCGATGGCGAGCACGCCGTTCACCGCCGTCGACTGCAGGATGCCCACGAGGTTGTCGGCCTGCAGGAACTGCGGCGACGCGAAGCTGAAGAACACCATCAGCGCGACGAGGCTGGCGAAGGCCAGCAGCTTCTGCCGCGTGGCAGGGCGGAAGAGCCGCTCTGTCAGCGTCTTCAGCGAGAAACCGGGGGCGACGGTGGTCGTGGCGGTGGGGGTCGTCAAGGGGTTGTCTCCAGTCGTCATTCGGCGGTGGCAGCTTCGCGCCGGGTGGCGAGCTGCATGATCTTTTCCTGCGAGGCTTCGCGCGCCGGGAGCTCGCCGGTGATGCGGCCCTCGCACATCACGAGCACGCGGTGGCTCATGCGCAGTACCTCGGGCAGTTCCGAGGAAATGATGACGATGGCCTTGCCCTGAGCGGCCAGTTCGTTGAGCAGGCGATAGATCTCGGCCTTGGCGCCCACGTCGATGCCGCGCGTGGGCTCGTCGAAGAAGAGCACGCTGCAGTCGCGCAGCAGCCACTTGGCGATGACGATCTTCTGCTGGTTGCCGCCCGACAGCAGCCGCACCTGCTGGCGCACCGAAGGCGTCTTGATGCCGAGCTGCCTCACGTAGCGCTCGCCGGCCGACTCGATGGCGGCCTGGTCGATGAACAGGCCCATCGACAGGAACTTCTTCATGCTCGGCAGCGCGATGTTGGTTTCCACGTCCATGCCGGTGGCCAGTCCGAAATGCTTCCGGTCTTCCGACAGGTAGCCGATGCCGTGGGCCACCGCGTCTTCGGGCGAGCGGATCGACACCTTCTTGCCATGCACGAAGACTTCGCCCGCGTCGATGCGGTCGGCACCGAACACCGCGCGCGCCAGTTCGGTGCGGCCCGCGCCCATGAGGCCCGCGAAGCCGAGGATCTCGCCGCGGCGCAGCACGAAGCTCGCATCGCGCACCATCGAGCCGCGGCGGATGCCCCTGGCCTCGAGCACGATCTCGTTGCCGGAGGTGTCGGGCATCTCATGCTCCACATCTGCGAGCTGTCGGCCCACCATCATGGCGATGAGCGTGTCCATCGGCGTCGCCGCCATCGGCACGGTGGCGATGTACTGGCCGTCGCGCATCACGGTCACGCGGTCGGCGATGCGCTTCAACTCGTCCATCTTGTGCGAGATGTAGACGATGGCCACGCCGCGCGACTTCAGCCGCGCGATGATGCGGAACAGGTCGGCCACCTCCTCGTTGTTCAGCGCGGCGGTGGGCTCGTCCATTATGAGCACGCGCGAGTCGAACGACAGCGCCTTGGCGATCTCCACCATCTGCTGCCTGGCCACCGTGAGTTCGCCCACCGGCGTGCGCGGATCGAGCTTCAGGTTCATGCGCTCGAAGATGCGTTGCGCCTCCAGGCACATGGCCTCCTCGTCGATGAAGAGGCCGAAGCGACCGCGCGGCTCGCGGCCGATGAAGATGTTCTGCGCGGCGCTCAGGTGGTTCATCAGGTTGAGCTCCTGATGGATGATTCCGATGCCCAGCGCCTGCGCGGCGCGCGGGCTCTCGATGTCCACGGGCCGGCCGTCGAGCAGCACCTCTCCCGAGTCCTTGCGGTACACGCCCGCCAGCACCTTCATCAGCGTGGACTTGCCCGCGCCGTTCTCGCCCATGAGCGCATGCACCTCGCCGGGCAGCAGATCGAACTGCGCCCTGTCGAGCGCGCGCACGCCGGCGAAGGACTTGCTCAGGTCGCGGATGGTGACGATGGGTTGCATGAGGTGCTCGCTCAGTCCGCTTTCAGGTCGTAGAAGCGCCGCGCGGTGCCTTGCCATACGCTGGCCTGCTCGTCCGGCGAGAGGCTCCCGATGCAGGCCTCGCTCACCGCGATCCAGCCTGCGTAGTCGCCGGCAAGCGTGAGCACGGGCCAGTCGCTGCCCCACATCAGGCGGCCGGGGCCGAACACCTCGAGCAGGTGTTCCCACACGGGGCGCACCGCGTGGGTGACGACATCCGCATCGCGCTGCATCGAGGACGGCGCCTCGGTCCACAGTCCCGAGAACTTGCAGCACACCTGCGGCAACGCGGCCACCGCAGCGATGTCGCGGCGCCAGCGGGCGAAATCTTCGCCGTCGTGCGCGCCGACCGGCGGCTTGGCCGCGTGGTCGATCACCACCGGCAGTTGCGGCCATTGCGCAAGGAAGCTCATCAGCTGCGGCAGGTGCCGGGGCTTCACCAGAGCGTCGAAGCGCAGGCCGAGGCGCAGCAGGGTGCGCATCGCGTCGGGGCGCGGGCGGCGCGCGATCCAGTCGTCGTCGGGCAGGTCCTGCAGCATCGGCCGCACGCCCTTGAACTTCGGATTCCGGGCCATCCGCTCCAGCGAGGCGGCGGCGCCCGGCCGGCTCAGGTCGACCCAGCCGACCACGCCGCCGACTTCTTCGTGATCGCTGGCGATGCCGAGCAGGAAGTCGGTCTCGGCCCTGGACTCGGCGGCCTGCACCAGCACCGTCCGGCTTACGCCGTGGGCGCGCAGCAGCGGTGCGAGGTCTTCGGGCATGAAGTCGCGTAGCAATGGGGCCAGCGCGGGCACGTCGGCGCGCAACCACGTGTAGTCGCCGCGCGCGGGCCGCCAGAAATGCTGATGCGAGTCGATGCGCTGGATCATGTCGGGTCGCGGGCAGCCGGGTGCTGCCGAACGCCTTGCCTCTCTAGTCCATTTATGAACAGAGTATTTACATACGAATTTTCGACGTCAAGGCTGCCTCATGGGTGCTTACCCGTAGAACGAAACTTGCAAAAAGCCTGGCTTGCTGCTGAAATTCATCAGTGAACAAATCTATTCAATCCGACATCCTCGGCAAGCCCGCCGAAGACCAGGAGCAGCAGGATCGCTACCGCGCACCGGCGCTGGACAAGGGCCTGGACATCCTCGAACTGCTCGCCGACCAGCCCGAGGGCCTGACGCGCGGCGAGATCGTGAAGGCGCTGGACCGAGGCCCGAGCGAGATCTACCGCATGCTCGAACGGCTGGTGGCCCGCCAGTACGTGCTGCGCTCGCTGGCGGGCGACCGCTACAGCCTGAGCCTGAAGATGTTCGACCTGGCGCACCGCTATCCACCGAACCACCGGCTGGTGACGCAGGCGCTGCCGGTGATGGACCGCTACGTGAAGGAGGCCGAGCAGTCGTGCCACCTGGGCGTGTACGACCGGGGCAACGTGCAGATCGTGGCGCAGGTCAGCAGCCCCGCCACCTGCGGCATGACGGTGCGGCCCGGCACGCGCGTGAACCTGCTCGACACCGGCTCGGGCCAGGTGCTGCTGGCCTGCGAGTCGGACGAGCGGCGCCGGCAGATGGTGGCCGAGCACGTCGCGCTCGACGGCGAGGTGCAGATTCCGCCCGACGAGCTGGAGCACATGCTCGAAGCCGTGCGCGCCACGGGCTACCGGCAGCGCGAGAGCCTGCAGTACTTCGGCGTGATCGACATCTCCTGCCCCATCCTCGGCCCGCACGGGCATGCGCTGGCGGTGCTCACCACGCCGTACATCCGGCGCATCGACCGCCATGCGATTCCGTCGCTGGACCGCGCACGCGAGCTGATGCTGCAGGCGGCGCGCGACCTGTCGCTGCTGGCGAACGCCTAGCTGACGGGCGGCTTCGGCGTCTTCTCCTTCTTTTTCCGCCCGCCGATGGCACCCGATGCCGCAGCGCCAAGAATGCGCCGGAAGGTCGGGCATTCCATGTGGCTGGGCGCCCGGCAGACGGCCGCATGCCGCAGGCCGTCGCGCATCGCGCTCAGGTTGCGGATCGTGCGGTCGAGCTCGTCCGCCTTGGCCGTGAGCATCAGCCGATCGATGCGCGGCTGCCCGTTGGGCCCGAACATGCGCGCGATCTCGTCCAGCGAAAAGCCGGCGGCGCGCCCCAGCGCGATGAGCGCAAGGCGCTCCAGCACGTTGGCGTCGAACATGCGGCGCAGGCCATGCCGCCCGATGGAGGCGATCAGCCCCTTTTCGTCGTAGTAGCGCAGCGTCGAGGCGGGCACGCCCGAGCGCTGCGCCACCTCTGCAATATCCAGTTGCTTCATCCTCTTGACCTCAAGCCGACTTGAATTTGCATAGTGCGGTTTCCGCCTCGTGAAGGCAAGCAAGAGGAAACCATCATGGAAAGAAGCACGCAACAGGCCGGCGACGAACAGGCCAGGCTCTGGAACGGCCCGGCCGGAAACGCCTGGGTCGAGGCACAGGCAACGCTCGACCAGCTGTTCCGGCCCTTGGAGAAGCTGCTCGTCGACGCGGCATCCGCCGGCAGCCCGCCAGCAAGCCGTGTGCTCGACGTGGGTTGCGGCACTGGCGGCACCACGCTGGCCATCGCGCGGGCACTGGGCGCCGGCACGGATTGCGTCGGCATCGACATCTCGGAGCCGATGATTGCCGCCGCCCAAGGCCGCGCCGTGCGCGAAGGCGCGGCGGCACGCTTCGTCTGCGCCGATGCCCAGACGCATGCCTTCGAGCCTGCGAGCTTCGACGGCATCGTCTCGCGCCTCGGAGTGATGTTCTTCGACGACCCGGTGCACGCCTTCTCCAACCTGCGGCATGCCGCGAAGGACGGTGCCGCACTGCACTTCATCGCCTGGCGCGGCGCCGCCGAGAACCCCTTCATGACCACCGCCGAGCGCGCTGCCGCTCCGCTGCTGCCGGACCTTCCGCCTCGACAGCCGAACGCGCCGGGCCAGTTCGGCTTTGCGGACAGGCATCGTGTGGAAGCCATCCTCGAGGAAAGCGGCTGGCGCGGCATCGACATCCGGCCCGTCGACCTGCCCTGCACCCTGCCGGAGAAAGATCTCGTCGGCTACCTGAGCCGGCTCGGCCCGGTCGGCCTGGCGCTGCGGCAGGTGGACGAGCGCACGCGCGAACGGGTCATCGGCACGGTCCGCGCCGCCTTCGAGCCATTCGTGCACGGCAACGAGGTCCGTCTGACCGCAGCCTGCTGGATGGTCGCCGCACACGCGCCGGGGAAGAACCGGAATGACTGAAGCGGCGAAGCTCCTCGCCAGCGTGCTGCTGACCGGCATAGGCGCGACGGCGGTGATGGATCTGTGGGCCATTGCCCGCAAACGACTGCTCGGCGTTCCCTCGCTCGACTACGCACTGGTGGGCCGCTGGCTCGCCTATCTGCCGCGCGGCCGCTTTCGCCACAACCCCATCGCTGCGTCACCAACCGTGCGAAGCGAGCGACTTATCGGGTGGGTAGCGCACTACGGCATCGGCGTTACCTTCGCGGCCGTGCTGCTCGCAGGCTGGGGACCGGCGTGGGCCAGCCACCCCACGCTGGGCCCGGCCATGATCGTCGGCATCGGCAGCGTGGCGGCGCCCTTCCTGGTGATGCAGCCGGGCATGGGTGCAGGCATCGCGGCAAGCCGCACGCCGCGGCCCATGGTCGCGCGGCTGCACAGCCTGGTCACGCACGCTGTCTTCGGGCTGGGTCTCCATGCGGCCGGCTGGGTGGCCGCGCTTGCCCTCGCAGCCTGAACCCCAGGCTCAAGCGAACAGCTTCCCGTTGAGCGCGATCCGCACGGTCTTCACCGTGAGAACGGCCAGCGCCACGTTCAGCGCGGCCAGCAGCACCAGCGCAACAACCCAGAGCGCGACGCTCGCGCGCAGCTCCGCGTACTTCAGCGCCGCGTTGGCGAGCGCGGCCATCGGGAAGCCGATCGCCCACCAGTTCGGCGAGAACGTCGCTCCCCTGCGGAACACCTTCGGAGCCACCACCGCGAAGATGAAGAGCCCGAAGTAGAAGAGCATCGCGGCGAAGCGATCGATTTCGCCGACGACGTTGGTGTACGCCAGGAAGCCCACCGCGAAAGGCGCCACCAGGATCATCAGCGAAGGCTCCATGGCGGGCGCGAGCGGATCGCGGTGCACGAGCCGGCCGATGATCATCGTGAAGAGCACGAGCGCCAGCACCGCGCCGACCGCGCTTGCGGCCAGGTTGATTTCGCCGGCCCACGCCATCGGCATGTGCGCGCCGGTGACGGGGATGTCGAGCGTGGCCACGCCGGGGATGATCCAGGCCGGCACGGCAAGCGACGCATCCACCTGCCCCTTCAGCAGCCGCGACAGCACGATGAAGCTCAGCGCGAAGGTCGCGACGAGGCCCACGGTCCAGCCGAAGTGCGCGACGGGCGCGTTGTAGGGTGCGATGACGACCGACAGCAGCAGGACCGAGATCGCGATGGTGCCGAAGAAGTTGCCCGCCACCGGGTGATTGAACTCCGCCTGCACCGCCTGCCGGTGCCTTACGAGCTTCATCAGGTAGCCCGCCGAGATGAGCACGAAGGCGAACAGCGCGAACGCCCCGACGGCCTCGCCGACGAAGGCCGGCACACCCAGGCTTTCGTGCACGAGCCGCCATGCGAGGGCGAGGCCCGACAGGCCCATCACCGAGGCGAACAGGTTGACCGGAAGGTTGCGCACGGAGGCTTCCGCACGCGGAGGAACGACCGATGAGGAAGGGTTCAGTGACTGGCTTTGCATGGCTGGCACCTTTGGCTGAATTTGCGTTAGTTGGTATTTTCCGCCAGACTCCCGCCGTCGCCTTCCTCGGTTCACGGCGTTTTCAGCCAATCCCCGGACCTTGTCTGCCATGCGCATCGCCATCCTCGCATTTCCCCGTTTCCAGCTGCTCGACGTTGCCGGGCCTGCCGACGTTTTCGTCGAAGCAGCGCACCAGCTCGGGAAGCCGCGCGCCTACCAGGTGCAGGTGATCGGCACCAAGGCCGGCGTTCTCAAGAGCAGCGGCGGCCTGAAGCTGGCCGTCGACGCCACGGTGGCAACGCATTGCGGCGCCATCGACACCCTGCTGGTCGCGGGCAGCCCCCGCATCGAGGACATGGAAAGCGACACCCAACTGCAGGACTGGCTCCGGCGCCAGGCCGGCACCGTGCGGCGCTACGGCTCGGTGTGCTCCGGCGCCTTCGTGCTGGCGGCCTCCGGACTCCTCGACGGCAAGAGGGTCGCGACCCACTGGAACACCGCCGCCGGCCTCGCGGCGGCATACCCGCGCACACGCGTGGAGGCGGACGCCATCTACGTGAAGGACGGCAACCTGTTCACCTCGGCAGGGGTAACCGCCGGCATGGACCTTGCCCTCGCGATGGTGGAGGAAGACCACGGCCGCGAACTCGCGCTGCGCGTGGCACGCCAGCTGGTGATGTTCCTCAAGCGCCCCGGAGGCCAGAGCCAGTTCAGCGCGCACCTCGCGGCGCAGACTTCCGAGCGCTCCGGCGTGCGCACGGTGCAGGATCATGTGCTCGCGAACCTGAAGGACGACCTGTCGGTGCCCGCCCTGGCCGCACGCGCGGGCATGAGCGAGAGAAGCTTCGCGCGGATCTTCCGCGACGAAACAGGCACGACACCCGCGGAGTTCGTCGAGAACGCAAGGATCGACGCCGCCCGCAGGCTGGCCGAGGAATCCGACGTGCCGGCCAAGCGGCTGGCCGATGCGGTCGGCTATGCGAACGTGGACGGCTTCAGGCGTGCGTTCGCCCGTCGACTGGGGGTCAGCCTCGTGGAGTACCGGAGGCGCTTCGCTACGTGATGCCGCGGGCGGCCGCTCGTTCAGGCCGCCTTGCCGTCGTCCCTGAGCACGGTTTCCCCGGTGCGGGGATTCGTCAGCGTGACGTTCTCGAGCGCCTTGATCCGCCACTCGCCGGCCTCCCGCGTCAGCACGGCGAGGATCAGCGTGTCGACGGCATGCGGGCCCGCCGGATGCGCCGGACCGGTCGTGAGGCGACTCCAGAAGTGCACGATGGCCGCGTCGTCGCCGATCGCGGTCACATCGATCAACTCGTTGTCCAGCGTGGAGTCGCTGTAGATGGTTGCGTGGATGGGCGCATGCAGGCCGACGATCTCGTCGACACCGCGCACGTAGTGTCCGAACCGGTTCACGAAGCTCGCGTTGCCGTGGAACAGCGCCGCGAGCGCCTTCATGTCGTGGCTGTTCCAGGCGGCCTGGAACGCCCGGGGTGCATCTTCAGGATGGTTCATCTGGTTCATGAGGTTCACCTGGGTTGTTGCTGGTATCCGCGCATCGGGGATCCGTTGTCCGGATGAGGCCCGCTATCCATCCTCGTCGGCAGGCGGCCCGATCGCCGATCCCGGCGCCGCCTGCGCCAGGTGGCCACCCACCGTCGAGAGCAGGCCGCGCAGCCAGCGATGGGCGCCCTGGTGCTGCGAGCGTTCGTGCCACAGCTGGTAGAAGCGCATGCGCGGAAACCCCTCCGGGGCCGCCACGCACACCACCGGAAGGCTGCGCGTGAACTGCTCGGCGAAGTGGCGCGCGGTGGTGAACACGAGGTCGCTGTCGGCCACCAGGTAGGGCGCCATCGCGTAGTAGGGCACGAAGACGCGCGCGTCGCGGGTCTGCCTCAGGCCGGCCAGATGGCTGTCGACCACCGCGCGGTGCGACTTGGCGAACGGCGTGGGCGCCACGTGCACGGCCGCGAGGTAGCGCGGCAGCGTCATGGCGTCAGGTGCGGCCAGCGGGTTGCGCGGGCTCATCATGCACACCAGCTCGTCCTCGATCAGCAGCGACAGGTGCATGCGCTCGGGCGGCAGCGGCCAGTTGCCGATCACGATGTCGAGCTCTCCCTGCGCCAGCGCGCGCTCGTAGTCGTAGCCGGGCGTCAGCGGGTGGACCAGCAGGCGCGCCTGCGGCGCCTCGGCGCGGAAGCGCGCCACCACCTCGGCCATGAAGCTGGCCGCCAGGTAGTCCGGCGTGGCGATGGTGAACGTCGTGGTGCTGGAGGCGGGCACGAAGCGCTCGGGGCCGGCCAGCATGCGGTCGATCTCGCCGAGCACTTCGCGCGCGCTGTCGCGCAGCTGCAGCGCCCGGGCGGTGGGCACCATGCCGCCGCGCTCGCGCACCAGGATCGGATCGCCGAAGGCGTCGCGCAGGCGCCGCAGGGCCGCGCTGACGGCCGGCTGCGTCTGGTTCATGCGCACCGCCGCGCGCGAGACGCTGCGCTCGGCCACCAGCACCGCCAGCACGCGCAGCAGGTGGATGTCGACAAGGTCCTGGCTTCTGGTCATGTGTCTAGGGGTTCGACCGGATGGCGCGCCGTTGCGGGGCGCGACCTATCGCTCTGGTTTATGCCGCACATTCCGCGCGCCGTGCGCGCGGCCGGACCATTGTGCCTACAGTGCCCACGCAGGCGGCGCTCCTTTTGCCGGTCCGGACCGCAGCGCCCCACACCAAGGACCTGGAGACAAGCATGACATCAACCACAGCGGCCGCATCGGTCCGGCCTTCCTCCACCCCGTCCGAGCTGGACGGGGTCTACCGCAAGATCATCTGGCGGCTCATTCCCTTCCTGATGCTGCTGTGGGTGCTGGCCTGGATCGACCGGGTCAACATCGGCTTCATCAAGCTCACCATGCTCGACGAGCTCAAGTGGAGCGAGGCGATGTACGGCCTGGGCGCGGGCATCTTCTTCCTGGGCTACTTCTTCTTCGAGGTGCCGAGCAACCTGCTGCTGCAGCGCATCGGGGCCAAGAAGACCATCATGCGCATCACCATCGGCTGGGGCCTGACCTCCATCGCCACGATGTTCGTGAAGACGCCGGACATGTTCTATTTCCTGCGCTTCCTGCTGGGCGTGTTCGAGGCCGGCTTCTACCCCGGCATCATCCTGTACCTGACCTACTGGTTCCCCAACGACCGGCGCGCCAAGGCCTTCGGCATGTTCATGTCGGCCTCGGCCTTCGCGGGCGTGATCGGCGGGCCGCTGGCCGGCACCATCATGACCGGCATGCACGGCGTGAACGGCTGGTCGGGATGGCAGTGGGTGCTGCTGCTGGAGGGCATTCCATCGGTCATCGCCGGCTTCGTCACCTACTTCTACCTGACCGACAAGCCCGAGCAGGCCAACTGGCTCACGGCACGCGAGCGCCAGCTGGTGCACGAAGACCTCGAGCGCGACGGCCGCTCGCTGGGCCAGCGCGAGCACAGCATGCTGGCCTCGCTCAGGAGCGGGCGCATCTGGCTGCTGATCCTGATCTTCTTCTGCATCATCGCGGCCAACTCCTCGCTGACCTTCTACGGCCCGACGCTGGTCAAGGAAGTGGGCTTCGCCAGCCCTGTGACGGTGGGCTGGATCATGGCCGCGGCCTACCTGTGCGGCGCGGCCGGCATGATCTGGAACGGCTTCCACTCCGACAAGCAGCAGGAATCGCGCTGGCACTGCGGCCTTGCCGCGGCGCTGGGGGCGGTTTCGCTGCTGGCCATCGCGCTCTTCCTCGGGCACAGCGCGCTGGCGGTGCTGGTGGGCCTGACCCTGGCCATCGTCGGCACCATGAGCGCCATTCCGGTGTTCTGGCAGATGCCCAACCGCTTCCTGGCCGGCACCGCGGCCGCCGGCGGCGTGGCGCTGATCAACTCCATCGCCAACCTGGCCGGCTTCGGCGCGCCCTGGATGCTGGGCCTGATCAAGACGTCCACCGGCAGCCTCTCGCCCGGCCTGTACGTGGTGGCGGCAGTCGAGATCTGCGCCACCTTGCTGATCCTGGCCTGCGTGCCCTCGCACCGCAAGCAATCCGTTGCCTCCGCCGCGCGCTGAGCGGCCGGCATCGCCACCGAAGAAAAGAACGACCGATGACCCTCACCACCACCCGCCTGAACCTGGCTGCGCTCAACGAGATGGACCGCGACGCCTTCGTCGCCGCCGTCGGGCCGACCTTCGAGAACTCCCCCTGGGTCGCGCAGGCCGCGTGGGCGCGCCGCCCCTTCGCCGATGCCGGTGCGCTGCATGCCGCGATGCTCGACGTGGTGCGGCAGGCGCCGCAGGAGCGCCGCATCGCCTTCCTCTGCGGCCACCCGGAGCTGGCGGGCCGCGAAGCCCAGGCCGGCACGATGACGGCCGAGTCCGTCGGCGAGCAGCGCAGCGCCGGGCTCGACGCGCTCAGCCGCGACGAGCTGGGCGAGATGCAGTACCTGAACCGCGCCTACCGCGAGCGCCACGGCTTCCCCTTCATCATCGCCGTGCGCCGCAACACCAAGCAGCAGATCTTCGAGGCGATGCGCACGCGCGCGGCGGCGAGCACCGAGGTCGAGCAGCGCGCCGCGCTCGACCAGATCGGCTTCATCACCAGAGGGCGCATCGACGCCCTGCTGGACGGCTGAGGCCTCCGGCGCGCTCTCTTTCCCCGCGACACGTTCCCGTTCCCGTTCCCGTTCCCGCCAACCGGTGTCCCCTCGCACCGGCCAGGCGTTCCATCGCCCGGAAAAGGGCAGACAACGACAGGAGACAAGCAAAGATGGCGAATCAAGTCGTATCCCACCATCCCGCGCGCAGGCAGTTCGCGCTCTCGGGACTGGCGCTCGGCGCGGCGGCGCTGACCGCGCGCGGGGCGCTGGCACAGCAGCCGGGCGCCGCGCCGGCCGGCCCCGCCCGGGCCAGCGGCCCCATCGTGCTGCACGGCGTGAGCCCGCGGCTCACGGTGCATGCGCTGGACACCTTCCATGGCGCGGCAGCCACCGGCCTGCGCATCGACTTCTCCCGGCTGGAAGGCGGCAGCTACAAGCAGCTGCGCAGCGTCGTCATGAACGGCAATGGGCGCTCCGACGATCCGCTGCTGATCGGCGACAGCTACCAGCCCGGCGACTACGAACTGCTGCTGCACGTCGACGACTACTTCGCCGGCAAGAAGGCCGTGCTGCCCATGCCGCCGTTCCTGACGAAGCTGCCGGTGCGCATCCGCGTCGCCAACGTCGCCGAGCGCATCCACCTGCCGATCCAGTTCGGCCCGTGGAGCTACACCTACTCGCGCGGCAGCTGAGCCCATTGCACTGACGAAAGAGGAAACGACATGACCGGCATCTCGACGCACGTGCTCGACATCACCAACGGGCGCCCCCTGGCGGGCCTGCAGGTGGAGCTCTACGACGTGGCGACCAACCCGCCCACGCGCATCAACGGCACCCGCACCAACGCCGACGGCCGCACCGATGCGCCCATGCTCGCGGCCAAGGACGCGCGCACCGGCCACTTCGAGCTGCGCTTCCACGTCGGCGACCACTTCAAGGCGGCCGACGGGCTCTCGGACGTGGTGCCCGTGCGCTTCTCCATCTTCGACGCGGCGCAGCACTACCACGTGCCGATGCTGTGCGCGCCCTGGTTCTTTTCAACCTATCGCGGCAGCTGACTCGCCGCAGGAGTTTCTACAGATGCCCCATACCGATCAAGACTCGGAGAAGTACATGGTCGACGCCATCCGGCTGGCCATGCGGAACGTGCGCGAACGCAGGACCTGGCCTTTCGGCGCCGTGCTGGTGCGCGACGGCAAGGTGCTGGCCCGGGCGGTCAACGAGGTCGACGCGCTGTGCGACCCCACGGCCCACGCCGAGATGCAGGCGGTGCGCATCGCCGCCAAGGCCCAGGGCGGCACCGACCTGTCGGGCAGCGTCGTGTACGCCAGCGGCTACCCGTGCCCCATGTGCCTCACGGCCATGTACCTGGCCGGCGTGAAGGAGGTGTACTTCGCCTACTCCAACGAGGACGGCGAGCCGCACGACCTCTCCGCCGAACGCGGCTACCTGGAGATCGCGCGGCCGCTGGAGCAGCGCGAGATGCCCGTGCGATCGCTGCCGGTGCGCGACGAGGGCGAGGACCTGTACGAGGCCTGGTCGCACTCGATGCGCTGACCGCAGGCCCCGGGGGCGCGACCTCAGTCCGCGTAGACCCCGGCTGCCTTGATCACCGGCGTCCACTTCGCGATCTCGTCGATCACGAACTTCTTGTGGCCCGCGGGTTCGACGCGCCCGTCGGTCGCCACCACGGCGCCCAGCAGCTCCTCGCGATGGATGAAGTCCGGGTCCTTCAGCGCGACCTTCACCGCGTCGTTGAGCTTCTTCAGCACCGGCGCGGGCGTGCCCTTGGGCGCATAGAGGCCGTGCCAGATCGTGACCTGGAAGTTCTTCAGACCCGCCTCGTCGAGCGTGGGCAGGTCCTTGAGCATCGGCAGCGCGAGGCGCTTGGGCGTGGTGACGGCGAAGGCCTTCACCTTGCCCGCCTGGATGTGCGGCGTGGTGTTGGTGGTCTGGTCGCACAGCAGGTCGATCTGGCCGCCGATCAGGTCGGTGATGGCGGGCGCGGTGCCTTTGTAGGGCACGGGCGTCATCTCGGTCTTCGTGGCGCTCTGGTACAGCAGGCCGCACAGGTGCGAGGCCGAGCCCACGCCCGCGTTGCCGATGTTGATCTTGCCCTTGTTGGCGGCGATCCAGGTGCTCAGCTCCTTGTAGTTGGTGGCGGGAATGCCGGGCTTGGAGATGAGCGTCATCGGCACGTCGTTGACGATGCCCAGGTATTCGAAGTCGCTTTCGACCTTGAACGGCACGTTGCGCACCAGGCTCGGCACGGTCGCCATCGCGATGTGATTGAGCAGCAGCGTGTAGCCGTCGGGCGTGGCGCGCGCCACCTTGGCTGCGCCGATGGAGCTGCCGGCGCCGGGCACGTTGTCGATGATCACGCTGGCGCCGCCGAGCGGCTTGCGCAACGCCTCGGCGAGGTCGCGCGCGACGCGGTCGGTCGGGCCGCCGGCCGCGAAGGGCACGACGATGGTGACGGGCTTGCCGCCCGGAAAGTCCTGTGCGTGGGCAGCGACGGCGGCGGTGGCGATCGCCGCAAGGGCGAACAGTTTCTTCATGGAGTCTCCGTGACGTTGGATTGAAAAATGATTCAGGGCGCGCGCGACGGCACGCGGCTCTCGAGCGCGGGCGGCTGCCATGCGGGCTGGATGTGGCAGCCGTTCTTGCCGTCGGTGTCGTAGCGCGGCATCAGCGCCTTGCAGCGCTGCGCGAGGCCGTCGGGCGTGGGCTTCTCGCCCTTGTCGATCCAGTCGAGCAGCGCGGCGAAGAGCGCGGGGTATTCCGAATCGCTCAGGTAGCTGTGCTCGCGTTCGCTGCTGAAGCTCTGCACCAGCAGGTTGCCGGTGCCCGCGGCGTCGCGGATGCGGCGGTAGGAGTTCTCCAGTTCGACGAAGGCCGTCGGGTCGTCGATGGCGTGCAGGCCCACGGTGGGCAGCGCGGTGCGACCGGTCGGCTGGCTGTCGGCCGCCAGCGCGCCCTTGGCCTGCGGATCGGCCGCGTAGCGCAGCACGCCGGCATTGAGCGCTGCGTCGTCGGCCGAGCCGCTGTAGACCACGCCGATGTTGCCGAAGGGGTTGCGGCCCTCGAGCCCCTTCTGCACCAGGTCCTGGAAGAGCCATGTCGCCCAAGTGAGATGGCCCAGCAGCGAGCGCTCCTGGATCTTCACGACCGAGAGGATGGTCTTCAGCCGCGCTGCCTGCTCGGGCGTGCGCTGCGCGGCCGGCAGGCCCACGCCGGTGCACTCCTTCACGCGCGCGGCGAGATCGGCGCGCGTGAGCTTGGTGTCAAGAGGAAGGCCCATCCACAGCGGGTACTGCGGCTCGTCGGGGCGCGGATGGTTGCGGCAGACGTACTGGTACACCACGCGCAGGTCGAGCCGGAAGTCGTAGGCGCTGTTGCCGCCACCGAGCACGCCGCTGGTGAGCAGCAGGCCGTCGTAGGGGCTCTTCGTACCGCCGGCCGGTGCATAGAGTTCCGCCGCCTTAGCCGCCACGCCCGCGCCGTAGCTCTGCCCGTGCAGCAGCGTGCGGTGCGGCTGGCCGAAATGGCGCACGAAGATCCGGCGCAGGCGCTCGGTGTCTTCCGCCGCCATGGTCACGCCGTAGCCTCCGCGCCGGTAGGTGGAGGCGGCCCATGCGTAGCCGGCCTTCACGGTGACTGCCCAGCGCTTCAGGTCTTCCTCGCTTCGCTCCAGCTTGGGCGGTCCGGTCTCGGGGCCGCCGTGGGCGTGCAGCACCAGCACGCGGCCGGCGTTCTTCGCCCAGTCCTTCGGGATGGCGATCCAGTAGAAGGAGCCCGCGCCGTCCTCACCGGTGTAGCAGCGCGCCGACTCTGGCACCGGCGCCGGGCAGGCGGCCGCCTTGGGCCCGGAGGGCGCCGCATGCGCGGGCAGGGTCGGTGCCGCGCCGATCAGCGCGAAGGCCATGGAAGCCGCAAGGCTGGACAGTCGTTTTTTCAATGACGTACTCCGAGTTCGAGCGCCGCCTTCGCCGCGTCGGTGGAGACGAATGCGAGGACGCCGCTGTTGAAGATGAAATTGCCCGCCCGGCCGGCATCGGCCTGTGCCACGCCGAGCACCGGCGTGTCGTAGCTCAGCCCCGCGGCCGCGCCGCCGAGGTTAAGGCCGCTGCCGGCCACCGTGGCATCGTGGTTCTCGCCCTTGACGCTGAGCAGCGCATAGCTGCCGTCGGCCGTGCCGGAGACCAGGCTCTGCTGCAGGCCGAAGAAGCGCATGCCTGCGTTGGCGGCCGACTCGCGCACCAGGTGCATGGGCACCGCCGTACCGCTGACGAGGCCGATCACCATCGAGCCGGTGAGCGTGCCGCCGGTGGTCACGGCGCCGCCGGTGGGCGAGGTCGTGAACAGGTCGAAGGCGCCGCGCGTGCCGTTGTAGGTGATGTAGCCCTTCTCGGTCTGCGTGCAGGTGGCGTCGTAGATCATGAAGCCGTTGGCCGGATCGCGGCAGTACTGGAAGGTGCCGGCATTGCGCAGCCGCACCGCCAACGCCTGCGCTGCAGTACCGCCCGTGCCCTGCTGCACGCCAACCGCGTTGAAGATGTTCGCCACCGGGTTGAACACCGTCGGCGTCGCCGAGTTCTGGAAGGTGTTCTGGAACGCCAGCAGGGGCGCGAAGCCACCGCCGCTCGGCGCATTCACGCCGCCCGACAGCACCCCGCCGGCGCCGAAGCTGAACACCGCCCCGCTCTCGCCGCTGCCGTAGCTGCAGTTGCCTTCCGACACCAGCGTGCCGGTGCGCACCGTGCCGGCCGTGCGCTGCAGGCTGGCGTTGATGGTCACGGTGTAGGCCATGGTGGCCGGGTCGATCTGCACGCGCAGTTCTTCGCCGAAGCTGTTGCCGCCCTTGTAGCTGGTGACGGCCGCGGGCAGGTTCGGGCAGACCAGCGGGTCGCCGACCTCGGTGACGCAGCTGTAGTTGACGGCTGCGTCCAGGCTGCCGCTGCCGCGGTACTTGGGCCACGCCGGGAACAGGCACAGCGGGCGCGTGCGGCCATAGGTGCCGGCCACGGCGTCCACCGCCACGCCGGTGGCCGGCGCGAGGCCGCCCTCGACCCAGCCTTCGAGCGCGGCCAGCGAATCCCAGTTGGGAATGAAGCTGCCAGTGCCGTGGCCCATGCCGGGCACGGTGTAGAAGCGCACGTTCCGGTCGACCGAGGCCTGGCCCAGCGTGGCGATGAGCTGCTTGTAGTAGTCGATGGTCGAGTTCGGGCTGATCACCTCGTCGGCCAGGCCGTGCAGCATGATGAGCCGGCCGCCGTGCGCGAAGAAGGGCGCGAGGTTCGGGTTGGTCGCGTCGGTGAGGCTCGACACCTCGGTCACCCGCGCGGCATAGCTGCCCGGATCCAGCGGATCGAAGGTGAGCGTGTTGAAGTTGGCGTCGCGCGTGACGAAGAACTTCACCCACTGGTCGCCGGTGACGTACATGTTGGCGTCGGCCGACGTGGCGGGATTGGCCGGCACGTTGCGCGTGCCTAGGTCGCGCGTGGTGAAGGGGCCCGCCACCAGCGCGCCTTCGAGCAGGTTGTAGCCGCCCGCGCGCTTCACGCCGTTGGCCAGCGAATAGGTCGTGAAATCGAGCGGCGACTCGATGGCGTTCACGGTGGCGATCTGCGCGTCCGACAGGCAGGTCTTGGCCGTCTTCGTGCCGCCGGGGCAGCGCAGCGAGGCCAGGATCTGCGTGTTGAGCAGGCGGCAGCTCTCGACGTTGCTCACGATGCTGTCGGCCGCGCCGTCGAGCTTGTCGCAGGCCTGCATCGCGGCCTTCTGCACCATCAGCGTCTCGCTCAGGTCCATCCAGCCGGCGGTGCCGTTGTTGTAATACAGCGCGCGGCCCACGGCCACGTTCGACAGCCGCGTGCCGGTGTAGTTGAGCGCGGGCTCGTTGGCGATCACGCCGTCGTAGTCGAGCGGCCAGCGCTGGATGTAGCTCAACGCATCGCGCCCGCCCGTGGAGGTGCCCAGGAAGTAGGCGTGCTTGGGCGCCACGCCGTAGCGCGCGAGCACCAGCGCCTGCGCCACGTCGCGCGTCTTCTTGAGCGAGAGGCCGCCGTAGTTGGCGAGCTGCTCGTCGTTGGCCGCGAACTTGCCGTCGGTGATGCTGCCCGACTGGTGGCCCGAGTCGTCGCCGTAGGTGGCGTAGCCCAGCGCGAGCGGCGCGGGCTTGCCGGCGGGGCCGAAGCGGATGACCTCGGTGCCGTCGATGAGCACGCCGTCGAAGCCGCCGCCGCCGAAGTGGATGGTCTTCTGGTTCCACTTCTCGGGGAGGTTCACCGCGAAGTTGATGGACTGCGAGCTGGGGTCGACCGGCTGGATGGTGCCGCGCACGCGGCAGTAGTCGCCGAGCGTATTGCCGGCGTCGCTCGCGGCGACGGGCGTGGCGCTGGTGACGGTGGCGCCCTGCGTGGGCAGGCTGATCAGCGAGGCGGGCAGGCTCCTGCCGTTCAGGTCAGCGCAGGAAACGGCCGGCTGCACCGGCGGGGGCGGTGGGTTGTCCGGCGGATCGTTCGCCGGCGGGTTACTGGCAGGAGGATTGCTGGCGGGCGGTGTGGTCGGCAGGAAGCCGATGCCACCGCCGCCGCCTCCGCCACCACCGCAGGCGACAAGGATCAGCGAGACCAGTGAGAAGCCGACCGCGTGGCGGACGGCACGAAACATCGAGGCGGGGCGCGTTGTGCGCATGGGTTTGTCTCCGGCATGCGGCCTCGTTGGGCCGCTTGTTCTTGAATGGGCGGCCGGAAGATAGATTCGGTGTGACCTAGGGTCAAATAAAATAACAAGGCACTTTTCATACAAAAAACATATGGACATACGGGCACTGCGCTACTTCGCCGCGGTCGCGGAAACCGGCCACATGACGCGCGCGGCCGAACAACTGGGCATCCAGCAGCCGCCTTTGAGCCTGCAGATCAAGGCGCTCGAACGCGAGCTGGGCGTGCTGCTGTTCCGCCGCCATCCGCGCGGCGTGGCGCTGACCGACGCGGGCCGGCTGTTCCAGGCCGAGGCGCTGCGCATGCTGCAGGACATGGAGGCCATGAAGCAGCGCATGACGCGCGTGGCCAAGGGGCAGTCCGGCACGCTCGCGGTGGGCTTCACCAGCTCGGCCGCGGCGCACCGCTTCATGCCCGAGGCGCTGCGCGAGTTCCGCCGCGAATACCCGGAAGTGGAGCTGCAGCTGCGCGAAGACAACGCGGCAGAGCTCACCGAGGCGCTGGCCGCGGGCCGCCTGCACTGCGGCCTGCTGCGCGTGCCGGTGGCGCGACCCGAGGGGCTTCTGTTCGAGACGCTGCTGCGCGAGCCGGTGCTGGTGGCCATGCCCAGCGACCACCGCCTTGCCCTCGGCCGCGACAAGGACTCGCGCCCGCTGCCGCTCGCGAAGCTCTGCGAGGAAGGCATCATCCTCGTGCGGCGCCCGGGCGCGCCCGGCCTCTATGCCGACCTGCTCACGCTGTGCCACGCCAAGGGACTGCGCCCGCGCGTGGTGGCCGAAGTCGATCGGATGATGACCAACCTCAATCTCGTGGCCGCGGGTGTCGGCCTCTCGGTGGTGCCGGCCTCGATGCATGGCGTGCACGCACACGCCATCGCCTACGCGCGGCTGGCCGACGGCGGCCAGCTCGACGCGCCGCTCACGCTGGTGTCGCGCGCCGAGGAAGACAACCTGCCCGCGCAGAATTTCGCCGCGCTCCTGCGCCGGCTGGCGCTGGAGAACCCGGGCTCATGAACCGGCTTCGCCGCCGCCTGCTGCAGGGCTCGGGCACGCTGCTCGCGGCCGCCTGCGCGCTGCCACGCGTGCTGCACGCCGCGCCGGCGCAGTGGCCGAACAAGCCGGTGCGCCTGATCGTGGTCTATCCGCCCGGTGGCGTGAGCGACGGCATGGCGCGCGTGCTGGCAGAACCGCTCGCGCGTTCGCTCGGCGTGCCGGTGCTCATCGAAAACCGCCCCGGCGCGGGCGGCAGCCTCGGCATGGACGCACTCTCGCGCGCCACGCCCGACGGCTGCACGCTGGCCTTCTCGGCCATCAGTCCGCTCACGCTGCACCCGCTGCTGGCGCGCGTTCCCTACGACCCGATGCGCGCCTTCGTGCCCGTGGCCAGCGTCATGCGCACGCCGGTGCTGGTGGTGGGCACGCCGGCTTTCACGGGCCTGGGCTTCGGCGAGCTGATCGCGCAGGCGCGCAGGCAGCCGGGCGCGGTGCGCTGGGCGACATCGGGCGTGGCGACCATCGGTCACCTGGTGCTGGCGCAGGTGCGCGTGCAGAGCCGCACCGACATCACGCACATCCCCTACCAGGGCGGCGGTCCGCAGCTCAACGATGCGCTGAGCGGGCAGTTCGAAGTGCTGTCGACCAATGTCGCGGCGCAGCAGTTGCAATACATCGAAGGCGGGCGCTTCCAGGCGCTGGCAGTAGGCGCGCCGGCGCGCATCGAGGCGCTGCCTGCCGTGCCCACTCTTGCGGAACTCGGTTTCGAGAAGGCGAACCGCGATTCGCTCTTCGGCATCTTCGCGCCGGCACGCACGCCAGCGGCGGTGGTGCAGATGCTCAATGCCGAGATCAACCGGGTGCTCGAAAGCGACACGGTGCGCTCGCGGCTGCGCGCAGCCTACAACCTGCCGGCCGGTGGAGGCACCGAAGCCTTCGCGCACGAGATCGCGCTCGACCGGCGGCGCAACCGCGAACTGGTCTCGGGCGACCGCTCGCAGTTCGACTGAGCGGCTACTTCTCGGCGACCCAAAGCCGCGGGTAATCGAGCACGAAGCTGTCTTCCGTCACGCGCAGCGTCTGCGCATAGTCGAAGCGCTTCGCCTCGTAGGCGTATTCGGTGTCGCTGCGCCGTTCGTAGCGCTGCATCAGCTCGCTGAGCACCCCACCGCCGTCGATGTCGACCCATGCGGCGGGTGCATCGGCGCCCTCGCCTTTCGAAAGCCCGAGGCGACGCAGCTGCAGCAGATTGGTGGCGGGCGTGAAGCCCAGGTCGAGGTCGATGCAGTGCGACAGGTCGGGCACGGGCTCGTCGTTGAGCTTCCAGTGGCCGCGCGCGTCACGGGCGATCGACAGGTCGACCGCCGAATCGCCGAGCCAGCCGCGCACCGTGCCCCACTGGGTGTGCCATAGCAAGTCGCAGCGCACGCGATAGTGCAGCTGGCCGGTGCGGCCGTCTTCCAGGCGGAACACGGCGGCTCCGTCGAGTTGCCAGGCCGAGGCATTGCGTTCGAGGCGGCAGGCATCGTGGCCCGGGACGTCGAGCCTGCGCCAGAGGATGGAGGCGACCGTTTGCATGGCGCGCATGATGGCACCGGCACGCTGCGGCACGCAAGCAATGACCCGCCGTCCCGCAGGTGCCAGTCAGGTTCGGGGGAGACGATTTCCCCGCATGACGCCTCCGGCAGACATCCCTCCCCCTGTGGACTCCGTGGAACCGTACGACCCGCCCGCGCCCGCCGAACAGATAAACCACGAGGCGGCGGAATGCCTGATAGGCGAGATGGAGCCACCCGACACGAGTGACAGTGCCTTGCCTCCAGAGGAGAGATAGCTGGCCGCGCAGCGTGCCCCACAATCCGCGTTCATGACCTTCAGGCTACCTGCAGCCCTCGCGCTGGCACTCTCCTTTCTGCTGGCCGGGGCCGCCCATGCCGCGGCCGCGCTGAAGGACGGCGACATCATCTTCCACACCTCGCGCTCGGCGCAAAGCATCGCGGTGCAGCGCGCCACCGGCTCGCGCTACAGCCACATGGGCGTCGTGCTGATGCGCGATGGCAAGCCCTACGTGTTCGAGGCGGTGTCGACGGTGCGCTACACGCCGCTCGCACAGTGGACGGCGCGCGGCAACGGCGGCCGTTACGTGGTGAAGCGGCTGCGCAACGCCGACACGCTGCTGACGCCCGGCGCGATTGCAAAGCTGCGCGCGGGCACATCCGACTTCGAGGGCCGCCCCTACGACCTGACCTTCGAGTGGTCGGACAAGCGCATCTACTGCTCCGAACTCGTGTGGAAGCTCTACCAGCGCGCGCTGGGTGTACGCATCGGCGAGCTGCAGAAGATCCGCGAATTCAACCTCACCGACCCGGCGGTTCGCGCCAAGATGCGCGAGCGCTACGGCGACAAGGTGCCGATGGACGAGCCTGTGATCTCCCCCGTGGCGATGTTCGACTCGCCCCTGCTGGTGACGGTGGAAACGCGCTGACCCGATCGCCCCCAGGCAGGCACGCGGCGCCCGACCGCGAGACAATTGTTTCCGTGAGCTCCCAGACCCCGACGACACCGCCGATCCGCCGCATCGCGCACCTCGACATGGACGCCTTCTACGCGTCGGTCGAGCTGCTGCGCTATCCGCAGCTCAAGGGCCTGCCGGTGGTGATCGGCGGCGGCCGCCGTCGCGTGGACGAAGCCATCCGCAACCTGCCCGAAGGCGGCACGCTGGCCGACATTCCGGTCGATTCGTTCCCGCTGCTGAAGGACTACACCGGCCGCGGCGTGATCACCACCGCCACCTACCCCGCGCGCCAGTTCGGCGTGGGCTCGGCGATGGGGCTCATGAAGGCGGCCAAGCTGTGTCCGCACGCCATCATCCTGCCGGTGGACTTCGACGAATACCGGCGCTATTCGCGCGCCTTCAAGAAGATCATCCTGGAGGTCGCGCCGCTCATGGAAGACCGCGGCGTGGACGAGGTGTACATCGACTTCACCGACGTGCCCGGCGGGCAGCGCGAGGGCGGGCGCTCGCTGGCGCGGCTGCTGCAGAAGGCCATCCTCGACGCCACCGGCCTCACCTGCTCCATCGGCGTGGCGCCCAACAAGCTCATCGCCAAGATGGCGAGCGAGTTCAACAAGCCCAACGGCATCTCGGTCGTCTACGAAGACGACCTCGAGAAGCTCATCTGGCCCCTGCCCTGCCGCAAGGTGAACGGCATCGGCCCCAAGGCCGACGAGAAGCTCAAGCGCTTCGGCATCGAGACCGTGGGCCAGCTCGCGGCGCGCGACCGCGACTGGCTTATCGCCAACTTCGGCAAGGCCACGGGCGCGTGGATGCACGAAGTCTCGTGGGGCCGCGACAGCCGACCGGTGGTGACCGAGAGCGAGCCCGTGTCGATGAGCCGCGAGACCACCTTCGACCGCGACCTGCACGCGGTGCGCGACCGCGCCGAGCTGGGCGCGATCTTCACGCAGCTGTGCGAGCAGCTCGCCGCCGACCTGCAGCGCAAGGGCTATGTGGGCAAGACCATCGGCATCAAGCTGCGCTACGACGACTTCAGGATCGCCACGCGCGACCAGACCATCAACCGCTTCACCGACGACGCGAAGACCATCCGCCACACCGGCGGCCTGTGCCTGAAGCGCGTGCCGCTGGAGCGTCCGCTGCGCCTCTTGGGCGTGCGCGTGGGTGCGCTGGCGAAGGCGGGCAGCCCCGAGGCGCTGGCGCCTGCCGGCTCCGGTGGACACCGTGCGGCGGAACCGGTGGCGACCACCGCTTCGCTCTTCTGAGTACGCGATGGTCCGACGCTGGCTGCGCCGCATCGCCTTCACGCTGCTGGGCTTCGTCGCGCTGGTCGGTCTCTACGTGGCCACAGCCTGCGCGCTGGTGTTCTGGCCCGCCAATGCCGAACCGCCTGGTGACGCCAAGGCCGACGTACAGGCCTGGGTACTGAGCAACGGCGTTCACACCGACTACGTGTTCCCGATCCGCTCGGCCACCATCGACTGGCTGCAGGTGTTTCCGCTGAAGGACTTCAGGGCGCCGCCGCCCGACGCCGAGTTCGTCGCCATCGGTTGGGGCGACCGGGAGTTCTACCTCAACACGCCCACCTGGGCAGACCTGACGGCCGCGCGCGCGTTCGGCGCGCTCATGGGCGGCAACCGCGCGCTGATGCACGTGAGCTACCTGCGGCGCAACCAGCTGGGGCGTAGCGCCTACAGCCTGCCGCTCTCGCAGGCTCAGTACGCACAACTCGCCGGCTACGTCCGCGCCGCCCTGCCCTCGGGCCAGGCCACGCCCATCGCCGGCGCGCACTACGACAACCAGGACGCCTTCTACGAGGCCGAAGGCGGCTACAACCTCTTCGAAACCTGCAACACCTGGACCGGCCGCGGCCTGCGCCGCTCGGGCGTCACCGTCAGCCGGTGGACGCCCTTCGACTTCACGGTGACGTGGCACCTGAAGCCGGCACTGCCCTGATCGGCAAGCCTCAGGGCTTGGGCACGCCGCCCGACCACTTCGGCCAGTTCGCGACGATGTGGTCAACCACGCGCGAGCCCACCAGCTCGATGTTCTCCACCGTCTCGGCGAAGCCGCCAGCCGTTTCTCCGGGTGCCGGGTCGAGGTGCTGCAGCGTGGTTTCCTTCGGGTTGCCCTGGTCGAAGTTGACGGCGCCGCGCAGGCTCATCACGCGGTCGGTGCCGTGGGTGCGCTTGATGACCAGGGTGATGGCGGCGGCCTCCATCTCGGTGATGACGTAGTCGTCGGCGCCGTAGAGCCTGGCGATGTACTGCGCCTGCTTCGACATGCCGGGGCCGTGGAAGAAGGTGTCGCCGGTCATGTGCGTGCCGGTGCCGACGAAGGGCGCGCGGCGCGCCGCCACGTCGGGGTAGCGCAGGCGGTACTTGCGGGCCGATTCGGAGTCCTTCAGCGGCGTGTCGGCCGAGAGCTTCATGGCCCAGCTCACGAGGTCGGGGTTGAGCTTGAATCGGCGGTATTCCTCGTAGCCCTTGCGCGGCATGAAGGTCGGCTCGCCGGGCTTGTTCTCCTCGGGCGCCCAGCGGTGGCCGAGGTCGTAGTCGACCAGCCAGGTGGCCCAGCTGACCTCGCCGATGGTGCCGCGCGAAGGCGGCGTGCCGGCCACGCCCGAAATGACGTAGTAGCTCTGCGAGAAATCGAACCGCGGATTCAGCAGGATGGCCTGCATCGACGACGACGAGTTGACCTTGCCCATGCCCAGCACCGCGCCGCACACGCCGTCGGCATTGCAGTACACGGGCTGCAGCGCGCCGGGCACGGCGATGGGCTTGGCGTCCTTCCAGTAGCGCTCGTACCAGTGCTGGAACTCGCCGGCGCGGTCGCCGGTGTTCTGGCCGATCTCGAACATGGCGGCGACGAAGACCTTGACCTTCACCGGGGCAGCCGCGGCTGGAGCCGTCGTCGTGGAAGTGGAGGCGCAGGCCGTGAAGAGCAGCGCCGCTGCGGGCACGGCCAGCCATCGGGCGGCGGAAAAGGAGGACTTGAGCGAAGTCATTCTGGAACCTGGTCAAAAGGAAAAGACGGCCGGGCAGGAGCAACAAGCGCGCCCGGCCCGCAGGCCGGCATTTTCCGCCGATGCGCGCAGGTAGCGCTCAGTTGCCGGTCGCGAGCACGAGGCGCACGCTGTCGGCCTCCAGCATCACCGCGTAGCCAAGGTCTTCGGCCAGGTTCTGCAGCGCGACGGCGTCGATGGCCAGCGCGCGCGGTGCGCGGTGCGCGTCGAGCACGGCATTCGCGCTGCCGGGCTCGCGTGGCAGAGCCGTGAGGCGCAGGGCGTTCGCGCCGTCGGCCTCGATGCGGATCGCTCCGGCCTCGTCCGCGCCGTCGTGCAGGTAGCCCAAGGCGCCGAGGAAGAGGTAGCGCAGCGCAGCGGCGGCCGGCCAGCGGTGCTCGTCGTCCCTGGGCTCCAGGGAGGCATCGACGTCGAGCGCCACGCCGTGCAGGTCGAAGGCAGAGCGCATCAGCGTCACGCACTGCGCCACCAGCGTGCCGCGGGTGATGCCGTCGTCGGCGGTCGCCAGTTCCCAGTCGCGCAGCGAACGGATGGCCTCGACCAGCTCCGAGACCTGGCTGTCGATCAACCCCACCCGCTCCTCGCAGGCCGCGGCGTCGATGGTGGCCGCGCCGACCTGCCGCTTGAGCATCAGCAGCGCCATGCGGATCACCGAGACCGGCGCCGCCATGTCGTGCCGCAGGGCTGGCAGCGCGCGAGTGAGAAGTTCGTGGCGCACGCCGGCGGCAATCCAGCTGCGCGCACTGGGAGACGACTTCATCGCGCGGCAGCCTCTGGCTTCGGGTTCATCGGCAAGGTCAAGGCTATTTCCGGAAACTTGTAGTTAACAAACAATTTACAAGTATCGTGCCCGCCCCCGGCCACAGGTGTAGGAGCGTGCCTACGATGCCCTGGGTGGAGATGTCCGGAACCGGCGGGCCGGCGCGCGGCACGCGCCCTAGCCTCGGGCTTCCGTCCACTCCCACCGCCGACCCACCCCATGACACCGGAACAGAACAAGCGCGCCGTCACCGAAGCCTGGAAGGCCTTTGCGAGCCGCGACCCGCAACGCATCGAGGCCGTCTTCACCGAGGACGCCGAATGGCTGGCGCCCAGGGGCAACGCGACGGCGGTGGCGCTCGACGTGCCCGACCACATGATCGGACCGGCCGCGATCGCACACTTCCTGGTGGAGGCTTTTCCCAGGCTCTTCGTCGCCAACGTCGAAGTGAGCTTCTCCCACCTGTACTGCGACGGCGACACCGTGATCCTCGAAGAGCGCATGCAGGCCACGCTGGCCAGCGGCAGGCACTACGACAACGACTACTGCTTCGTCTTCGGGCTGCGCGAAGGCCGCATCGCCCGCGTGCGCGAGTACATGGACACGCAAAAGGGCCGCGCGGCGATCTTCGGCTGAACCGCCAGGGTCCGAATCAGCAGCGCGCCCGCAGCTCGCGCTTGAGCAGCTTTCCGTTGGCCGTGGTGGGCATCGCGTCGATCACCTCGATGCGGGCCGGCCGTTTGTAGGGCGACAGGTGCTCGACCAGATGTTCTCGCAGGGCCGCTTCGTCGAGCGTCGCATCGGGCTTCAGCTCGATGAAGGCGACGACCTGCTCGTTGCCGTCGGCCTCGGGCACACCGACCACCGCGCACAGGTGCACGCCGTCGAAGCGGCCGATGACCGCTTCGATCTCCGCCGGGTAGACGTTGAAGCCCGAGCGGATGATCATTTCCTTCAGCCGGCCGACCACGAACAGCGCGCCGTCGGGGCCGAAGCGCCCGAGATCGCCGGAGGCATACCAGCCGCCGGGGCGCATCACCTGCGCCGTGGCGGCGGCGTCGCGGAAGTAGCCGAGCATGAGGCCGGGGCCGCGCAGCCAGATCTCGCCGGTGTCGCCGGTCGCAACGTCTTTGCCGTCGGTGCCCAGGATGCGCGCCTCGCCTCCTTCCACCGCGTGGCCCGCGGACGTATCCGCACGGGGCGACTCGGTGCGCGTGAGAAACACCGAGCCCGCGTACTCCGACAGCCCGTAGCCATAGTGCAGCGGCTGGCCGAAGAGCCGCTCCACGCGCTGCTTGAGCGCCGGATCGAGCGGCGCCGAGCCGGTGTAGACATAGCGCAGATGCGGAAAGCGCGGCGCCGCGCCTTCGGTCTCGATGTGGGCCAGCAGGCGCGCGTACATCGTGGGCGGCCCGAGCAGGTTCGACACCTGCTCGTGCGCCAGCGCCTGCAGCACGTCGGCCGGCGAGAAGCTGCCGCGCAGCACCAGCGCGGCACCGCCCGTGAGCGCTGCCATCAACACGGTGCCGATGCCGAAGATGTGCGTCATCGGCAGGAAGGCATAGACGCGGTCGCGCTCGTCCAGCGCGCGCACCTGCGCCGAGACGCGCCCGAAATGCAGCAGGCCGCGGTGCGACACCATCACGCCCTTGGGCGTGCCAGAGGTGCCGGAGGTGAAGATGATGGCGGCGGTGTCGGCCAATGCCGGATCGGGCTCGGTGCGCGCCTCGTCGCGGGCCGCCGAGCGCATCACGCCGGCGAGTGCCGTCGGCTTTGCACCGGCCCTCCGAGCGTGCTTCTCGGCGGCTTCGGATGCCCCGGTCGTGAAGCAGCAAAGCCGCGCATCCGCGCGCTCGACGATGGCCCCGATCTCACCGGGCGACATGCGCGCATTCACGCCGCACGACCACGCGCCCACCCGGCTGCAGGCCATGAGCAGCGCGATGTGCGGGGCGCAGTTCTCGGCCACCAGCAGCACGCGGTCGGTCGGCCGCACGCCGGCTGACAGCAGGTCCTGCGCGGCGATGTCGACCATGGCCTGCAGCTGCGCGTATGTCGTCGTGCCGCCCGGCTCGAAGAGAAAGACCGCATCCGGCGTGCGCGCCGCACGCTCTTCCAGCAAATGATGAATCCGCCGCATCGCCTATTCCGCCTCGATGCCCTTGGACGCCGTCGCCCACAGCTGGCGGTCGGACTTGCCCTTGGCCGCCAGCACGTCGGCCGCGCCCGACCACACGTCGTAGCCCTGCTCGCGCAGCCGGTTCGCGATGTCCTCGCGCGCCAGCATCTTCTGCGCGGCGGCGTTCATGCGCGCGACCATCGCGGGGTCCATGCGTGCCGGTCCGTAGAGGCCGAACCAGCCGCCCACGTCATAGCCGGGCACGCCCGACTCGACCATGGTCGGCACATCGGGAAGCATGCGGTTGCGCTGGCGTGAGGTGACGGCCAGCGCACGCACCTTGCCCGTCTGGATGAAAGGCTTCGAGGTGGCGATGATGTCGAACATCATGGTCACGGTGCCGGCCATCACGTCCGCCAGCGCCGGCGCGCTGCCCTTGTAGGGCACGTGCGTGAGCTGCACGCCGGTCATCTTCTCCAGCAGCGCGCCGCTCAGGTGGTTGGAGGCGCCCACGCCCGCCGAGCCGTAGAACACCTTGCCGGGCCGCGCCTTCGCATAGGCCAGCAGCTCGGCCACGCTGCGCACCGGTACCTCGTTGTTGACGACCAGCACGTTGGTGTAGTCCACCAGCGGCGCGATCGGCGCCAGGTCCTTCATCGGGTCGAAGGCCATGTGGCGCTGCACGTTGGGGTTGATGGTGATGGTCGGGCTCGCGCCGAAGAACAGCGTCGCGCCGTCGGGCGCAGCCTTGGCGACTGCGTCGCCGCCCAGCGAGCCGCTGGCGCCGGGGCGGTTGTCCACGATCACCTGCGTGCCCAGCTCCTGGCTCAGCGCCGGCGCGAGCAGCCGCGCGGCGCCGTCCACCGGACCGCCGGCCGAATACCCGACCACCAGCTTGATGAGCGGCGGCAACGGCTGCTGCGCGAAGGCTCGGTGCGGCAGCGCACCGAGTGCAGCACCGCCGGCCAGCGCGGCCATGAGTTGGCGGCGCGAGAAGTGAATCGATGTCATGAGCGTTGTCTCCTGTTGTTGATCTACAAGTCAGGCTCAAAAGCCAAGCAGGACTGTTCTTTCGTGAAACACCGCGGAACCGGCTTTGCCGGGCCGCAGGTGTTGCCCCCGGTAGGGGGTTGGCGAAGCGACACGAAGTGCGCGAAGACTGGGGGCGAGCCTCATACGGGCAGGTCGAGCACCTGCCGCGCGAGGATGTTGCGCTGTATCTCGTTCGTGCCGCCGTAGATCATTGCGGCGGTGGAGCCGATGAGCGGCGAGAGCACGTTGAAGCTCTGGCCGTCGAGCACCTGGTCGCCGGCCACCGCGCCCTGTTCCTCGCCCGCCTCGACCAGCAGCGCGCCGATGCGGTGGTAGGTCTCGCTCGCCCAGATCTTCAGCAGCGACACCGATGCGGGCAGCGGCTTGCCGGCACGCACGATGTTCGCGAAGCCGGTGTAGGCGGCCGACAGGTCGAGCACGTCGAGCCGCAGCGCCGCGAAGCGCTGCGCGAACACCGGGTCGGCGAACAGCCGCCGCGCCTGCGCCAGCCGCGCGAGCTGGCCCAGCGCGTACTGCGACTGCTTGGGGCTGCCGAGGAAGATGCGCTCGAAGCCCAGCAGCGCCTTCGCGATGGTCCAGCCGCCATGCAGCTTGCCCACGAGGTTTTCGGCCGGCACGCGCACGTTGTCGAAGAACACCTCGCAGAACTCGGGCTCTCCGGCCAGCGTGTGGATCGGCCGGATCGTGATGCCCGGCGTGCGCAGGTCGCACAGCAGGAAGCTGATGCCCTCCTGCTTGCGCGCGTCCTTGTCGGTGCGCACCAGCATGAAGATGTGGTTGGCGTCCTGCGCGAGCGTGGTCCAGATCTTCTGGCCGTTGACCACGAAATGCTCGCCCTGCGCGTCGCGCGCCGGCATCGCCTCGGTGCGCAGGCCCGCGAGGTCGGAGCCGGCGTTGGGCTCCGAGTAGCCCTGGCACCAGACGTGCTCGCCGCTGAGGATGCGTGGCAGAAAGCGCTGCTGCTGCCCGGGCGTGCCGTGCTGGATGAGCAGGGGCCCGATCATCACGATGCCCTGGTCGGGCGCGCGCGCCACGCCGTGCTGCTCCAGCTCCTCGATCCATGCGATGAGCTTGTCCGCCGGCAGCCCCATGCCGCCATGCGCCTGCGGCCACGCGGGTGCGATCCAGCCTTGTGCCGACAGCGTGAGGTACCACTCGCGCATCTCGCTCCAGCGTGCGCGGTGCGAGAGGTAGCGCAGTTGCTGCGGGTAGCGCTGCTGCAGGAAGGCGCGCACCATGCGGCGGAAGTCGGGCTCGGGCATGGCGGACCAGTCGGCAATGCGCGGGAACTCAGCGCTCCACTCGGCGGCCGCGCCCGGCGTGGCTTCCGCATCGCCCGACAGCGATGCATGCCGGCGCTGGTGCGCACTGGTGTTGCCCAGCCATGCCGACAGGCACAGCACCCGCTTGTAGAACAGGCTCAGGTCGCATTCCTGCGTGTAGCCGATGGCCCCATGCAGCTGCACCGATGCGCGCGAAGCCTGCAGCGCGGCGGCGGTACAGCGGGCGTTGACGCGGCTGGCCTCGGCTTCCATCAGGTCTGCTTCCAGCCCCTCGGCAGTCAGCGCAAGCACCTCGTCCAGCGTGGCCTTCGCCACCTCGAGGTGGATGAACATGTCGACGCAGCGGTGCTGCAGCGCCTGGAAGCTGCCGATGGGCTTGCCGAACTGCGAGCGCGTGCGCAGGTAGGCCAGCGTCTGCGCCAGCATGGCCTGCCCCGCGCCCAGCAGTTCGGCCGACTGCAGGATCTGGCCGGTTGCGAGCGCATGCCGCAGGGCCTCCTGCGCGGCGGGGCCTTCGGCCAGCACCGCATCAGCCGGCAGCGCCACTTGCTCGAAGCGCAGGTTCGAGGCCTGGCTGCCGTCGACCAGCGGCACCAGCGTCTCGCTCACGCCTTCGGTGCCGCGCGGCACCCACAGCAGCACCGCGTCGTCGTCGCCGCGCGCCGACACCAGCCAGCCGCTGGCGGCGGCGCCGGGCAGCACCATGAGTTTTTCACCCTGCAGCAGCACGCCGCCTTGGTGCCCCGGCCGGGCCTCGCAACCGCAGGCCAGTGGCACGGCGCTCAGGTCGCCCGCACTTTCCTGCCAGGCCAGCGCGGGCAGGCTGCGGCCCGAGACCAGCTCGGCGAGCAAGGCATTCGCGCCGGGCGTGCCGAGCCGCGCCAGCAGCAATGCACTGAGGCCGGCCACGGCCAGCAGCGGCTCGGGCGCGACATGCTCGCCCGCGGCCCGCAGGATCTCCGCGGCGCCGTCGAGCCCCAATGCGAGTCCTCCGGCCAATTCGGGCGCCAGCATGCCGGTCCAGCCGAGCGCGGCGATGTCGCGCCAGCCCTCGGCCTCGTCGCCGCCGGGATGTTCCATGCGCGCCCGCCGCCGCTGGATGGCGCGGCTGCGAACGAAGTAGTCGAGCGCCGATTCGCGCACTGCCGAAAGTGATTCAGGATCCATCGCCGCAGCGTGCCCGAAGACCCCGCCGGGCGGCATTTGCATTTGCCGAAGGGAGGGCTTCGCAATCAGAGAGCCGCCCCGCGCGAGGCGGGCTAGATTCGGCCCATGACCACCAAGATCAAGAAATCCCTGCACACCGAGCTGGGCCACAGCACGCCCGACAGGATCACCGTGCGCGGGCGCGACCTGCCTTCGGAGATCCTCGGCCACCTGAACCTCGGCGACATGGCCTTCCTGGAACTGACGGGGCGCATCCCGACGCCGCAGGAGTCGGTGACCTTCAACGCCATCGTCGTCACGCTGGTGGAGCACGGCGTCACGCCGAGCGCGCTGGCCGCGCGCCTCACCTATGCCGGCGCACCCGAGGCGCTGCAGGCGGCCGTGGCGGCCGGCCTGTGCGGCCTGGGCACCGTGTTCGTCGGCAGCACCGAGGGCGCCGCGAAGATGCTCTACGAGGCGATTCCCTTCGGCGAGAAACCCTCCCGCCCGCTCGCCGACATGGCGAAGGACATCGTGGCCGACCACCGCGCGCGCAAGCTGATCGTGCCGGGGCTGGGCCATCCGCTGCACAAGCCCATCGATCCGCGCACGCCGCGCCTGTTCCAGATCGCGGCGGAGAACGGGCTTTCCACGCACTACGTCGCGCTGATGCAGGCGGTGCAGGAAGAAGCCGAGCGCGTGTCGGGCAAGTCGCTGCCGATCAACGCGACCGGGGCCATCGGCGCCATCGCGGCGGAGTTCGGCTTTCCGTGGAAGATCATCCGCGGCTTCGGCGTGATGGCCCGCGCCATCGGCCTCGTGGGCCACATCCTGGAGGAGATCGACGACCCGATGGCGATCGAGATCTGGCAGCGCGTGGAGAAGGAAGCCGGCGGACCGCACCAGGACTGAGTCAAGACCGATGAACAACGCCAACGACAAGAACTACCCCGACATCCGCGACGCCGTGCGCGACCTGTGCGCGCAGTTTCCCGATGCCTATTTCCGCAAGATCGACGAGGCGCGCGGCTACCCAGCCGAATTCGTCGACGCGCTCACCAAGGCCGGCTGGATGGCCGCGCTGATCCCGCAGGAGTACGGCGGCTCGGGGCTGGGCCTGACCGAAGCCTCGGTCATCATGGAAGAGATCAACCGCTGCGGCGGCAACTCCGGCGCCTGCCACGGCCAGATGTACAACATGGGTACGCTGCTGCGCCACGGCAGCGAAGCGCAGAAGCGCGCCTACCTGCCGAAGATCGCCAACGGCGAACTGCGCCTGCAGTCGATGGGCGTGACCGAGCCAACCACCGGCACCGACACCACCAAGATCAAGACCACCGCCGTGAAGAAGGGCGACCGCTACGTCGTCAACGGCCAGAAGGTGTGGATCTCGCGCATCCAGCACTCCGACCTGATGATTCTGCTGGCGCGCACCACGCCGCTGGCAGACGTGAAGAAGAAGTCCGAGGGCATGTCGATATTCATCGTCGACCTGCGCGAGGCCATCGGCAAGGGGCTGACGGTGCGGCCTATCCTGAACATGGTCAATCACGAGACCAACGAGCTGTTCTTCGAGAACCTGGAGATCCCGGCCGAGAACCTGATCGGCGAGGAAGGCCAGGGCTTCAAGTACATCCTCGACGGACTCAACGCGGAGCGCACGCTGATCGCGGCCGAGTGCATCGGCGACGGCTACTGGTTCATCGACCGGGTCACCAAGTACACGAAGGAGCGCGTGGTGTTCGGCCGGCCCATCGGCCAGAACCAGGGCGTGCAGTTCCCGATCGCCGAGTCCTTCATCGAGGTGGAGGCCGCGAACCTCATGCGCTACGAGGCCTGCCGTCTGTTCGATGCGCACCAGCCCTGCGGCGCGCAGGCCAACATGGCGAAGTACCTCGCGGCCAAGGCGAGCTGGGAGGCAGCCAACGCCTGCCTCCAGTTCCATGGCGGCTTCGGCTTCGCGTGCGAATACGACATCGAGCGCAAGTTCAGGGAGACGCGGCTGTACCAGGTGGCGCCGATCTCGACGAACCTGATCCTCAGCTACGTCGCCGAACACATGCTCGGCCTCCCCCGTTCCTTTTGACCAACCCCCAGGCTTCGCGCACTTCGTGTCGCTTCGCCAACCCCCTTGCAGGGGGCAACGCCTGCGGCCCGGCAAAGCCGGTTCCGCGGCATTCCACGAAAGGATCCATCCATGACATCCGCCGTTGCCGACCACCCGAGCAAGGTGCTCGCGACCTTTGCAGCCGGGCTGCAGTTCTCCAACATCCCCGCGCCCGTGCTGCGCCGCACCGAGGACCTGATGCTCGACTGGCTGGGCTCCGTGCTAGCGGCCCGCACGGCACGGCCGGTGCGCAGCATCGAGCGCTTCGCGCAGATGATGGGGCCCGCCGAAGGGCCGAGCGAACTGCTGACCTCGCGCCGCACCACGTCGCCGGTGTTCGCGGCACTGGTCAACGCGGCGGCTTCGCATTTCGTGGAGCAGGACGACGTGCACAACGGCTCGGTGTTCCATCCGGCAGCCGTAGTCATCGCACCCGCCCTCGCGGTGGCGCAGAGCATCGGCGCGAGCGGCGCGCAGCTGCTGACGGCCGTGGTCGCGGGCTACGAGGTCGGCATCCGCGTCGGCGAATTCCTCGGCCGCTCGCACTACAAGACTTTTCACACGACAGCGACGGCGGGCACGCTCGCGGCGGCTGCGGCGGTGGGCCGGCTGCTCGAACTGTCGCCGCAGCAGATGCTGCACGCCTTCGGCTCGGCGGGCACGCAGTCGGCCGGCGTGTGGGAGTTCCTTCGCGACGCCGCCGATTCCAAGCAGCTGCACTGCGCGCACGCCGCGGCGAGCGGGCTGATGTCGGCCTACCTCGCGCAGGACGGCTTCACAGGCGCCGCGAAGATCCTCGAAGGCGCGCAGGGCCTTGGCGTGGGCATGTCGAGCGATGCCGATCCGGCGAAGCTCACCGACGGTCTCGGCACGCGCTGGACGCTGGCCGAGACCTCCTTCAAGTACCACGCCTCGTGCCGCCACACGCATCCCGCCGCCGATGCGCTGCTGCAGGTGATGAAGCAGAACGGACTGAAGCCCGCCGACGTGTCGCGCGTGACAACGCACGTGCACCAGGGCGCCATCGACGTGCTGGGCCGCGTGACGGTGCCGGCCACCGTTCACCAGGGCAAGTTCTCGATGGGCACGGTGCTGGGCCTCATCGCCGTGCATGGCCGCGCGGGCCTGGGCGAGTTCGACCGCGACTTCCTCGCGCCCGAAGTTTCGGCCTTCCGCGAGAAGGTGACGATGCAGCTCGACGAGGAGGTCGACACCGCCTACCCCGCACGCTGGATCGGCAAGGTCAGCGTGCGGACCGCCGACGGCCGCACGCTGCTGGGTCGCGTGGACGAGCCCAAGGGTGACCCTGGCAACAGCCTGAGTCGCGCGGAGATCGAGGACAAGATGCAGCGCCTCGCGCACTACGGCGAAGGCGCCACGGCCGACGAGGCGAAGGCGCTGTGCCAGCGCATCTGGCAATTGGCCGACACGCCGCGCGTGGGGCGCTGGCTGGCCTAGGAAAAGAGGCGCCCGCCTCCGGCCGAACGCGGGTCGAGCCCTGCGGTGCCCACCAGGTCCCAGAAGCCCGCGGGCGAACTGGACACCACGGGCACCTGCAGCCGGGCTTCGACCTCGCGCACCGCGTCGAGCGTCACCAGCCCGCCGCACGAGATCAGCACGCCGTCGGCGCCCGCCTGCGCGTCGAACACCTTCACGCACAGGTCGACCAGCACCTGAGTCGGCACCTCGCCCACGGCCTGCACGTCGGAGATGGAAAGGCCTTCGAGCGCGAGCGGCTCGAAGTCGCTCTGCTCCAGGTATTTGCGCAGGTGCACGTTGACTTCGTCGATGTACGCGGTGGCCACCGCCACGCGCCGCACGCCCATGTGCCGCAGCGCGCCGACGATGGCGTTGCTCATCGTGGTGCAGGGCAATCCGGTGGCGCGCGTCATTTCGATCTCGAGCTGCCGGTTGAATGCGGCGCCGCGAAAGAAGCTCAGCGAGGTGCCCATGAGCGAGACGGCGCCGACGCCTTGCTCCTTCAGCGCCACGGCCTTCTCGACCACCGAGTCGATGACGCCGAGGTAGCCGCGCGTGGAGACTTCGCCAAGCCCCAGCCCCAGTGCGCTGAAGCGGATGCGCTCGCCGTAGAGCAAGGGGCCGTCCACCGGCACTGCGCCGGCAGCGGGGGGCACGATCAGGCCCAGGTGGGGTGTCGTCGTTCCGGCCTGCATCAGCTTCCCTCGGCCACGATGTTCTGCTCCGAGATGATCTTCTTCCATCGCGCGGTTTCCGCCGCCATGTCCTTGCCGAGCTGGGCCGGCGTGGCATAGGCGCGCAGGGTGCCCTGCGCAGCGGCCGCCGCGCCCGCCTCCGGCGTGTCGAGCACCGACTTCACGGCAGCCGAGAGCTTGTCGACGATGTCGTTCGGCGTGCCGGCGGGTGCCAGCACGAAGATGCGCGGCGCCACGTCGAAGCCGGGCAATGCGTCGGCCAGCGGCGGTACGTTCTCGGCACCTTCGAGCTTGGCCGTGTTCATCATTGCCAGCGCGCGCAGCTTGCCCGCCTTGGCCTGCGCCATGCCGGCCGTGGCGCTCACCACGCCGAGCGGAATCTGCCCGCCGATCACGTCGGGCACGATCTGCGCCGCACCGCGGTACGGTACATGCACCACCGGGCTGCCGGTGGCCTGCTTGAGCATCTCGAAACCCAGGTGCTGCACGGTGCCCACGCCCGAGGTGGCGTACGAGTAGCGCGAGGCATTGGCCTTGAGCTCCTTCACCAGCTCGGCCGGCGTCTTCGCGGGGAAATCATTGCCGGAGACGATCATCAGCGGCGAGATGAAAGCCCCCGCCACCGGCTTGAAGCTGGTGAGCGGATCGATGGCGATCTTCGGCTGAAGCAGCTTGGCGGCGAGCAAGGCACTGTCGCCCATCATCAGCGTGTAGCCGTCGGGCGGCGCCTTGGCGACGAAGTCGGCCGCGATGAGCCCGGTGGCGCCGGTGCGGTTCTCCACCAGCACCTGCTGGCCCAGCACGTTCGACAGGCGCGTGCCGAGCAGGCGCGCCACCGCGTCGACGCCGCCGCCGGCCGAGTAGCCGACGATGAGGCGGATGGGCTTGTCGGGGTATTTCTGGGCCCAGGCCGTGGGTACCACGAGCGCGCCTGCGAGGCCAAGGACCGCCATCGCGCGCAATGCGCGGCGGCGCTCCGGTCGTCGAATCTCTTGTCTGGCTTTCATCATGTCTCCGTTGTTCTGGTCGGAATCGCCGGCCGTCTGTCGCGGCCCGGTCGTGAATCGAAGTGTCGCCGCAGGGCAGTGGCCGGCCGCTCAGGCCTTGCCCTTGCCGTGCGAGGTCGGCAGCTTCGCCAGCTCGCGCACGCGCCCGGCATTGGGCGCGAAGCCCAGGCCGGGCGTCTCGGGCAGCGTGAGCCAGCCCTGCTCGGGCACCGGCAGGCCGTCGAAGATCTGCTTGAGCATCTGCACCGCGACGTAGTGGTACTCGACCAGCCCGCCGTTCGACACGCCCGCATGCAGGTGCATGTTGTGGAAGGGCCAGGCGCCGCCGTTGTCGATGGGCACGTTGAAGGCCTGCGCCATGCCGGCGATCTTCAGCACCTGCGAATAGCCGCCCGAAATGGTCACGTTGGGCTGCAGCACATCGGCCGCCTGGTTCACCAGCAGGTCGCGGAAGCGGAAGGCCAGGCCCTCGTTCTGGCCGCAGGCCAGCGGAATGCGGGTGCGCGCGCGCAGCTGGGCCATCTGGCGCACGTCGTTCTGCGTGAGCGGCTCCTCGAAGAAGCTGATGCCGTAGGGCTCGATGCGGTGCGCCAGCTCGGTGGCGTGGAACAGGTCGAGGCCGCAGTTGGCGTCGACGTACAGCTTGACGTCGGGGCCCACGGCCTCGCGCACGGCCGCGACGCGGCGCACGTCCTCGGCGATGACTTCGTCGAGCGGGCGCGGCTCGTCGCGGCGCGCGAGCGCGTGGTTGCCGACCGTCATCTTCAGGCGCTGGAACCCCTGCGAGACCCACAGCTTGGCGGCAGCGGCGAGCTGGTCGCGCTCGAAGAAGCCGAAGCCGAAGGTGGCGTACACCGGCACCTTCGAGCGCGCGCCGCCGAGCAGGCGCCACAGCGGCTGGCCGAGCGCCTTGGCCTTGATGTCCCACAGTGCGATGTCGAGCGCGGCGATGGTGTGGCTGGCGTAGCCGGTCTGGCCTCGCGGCGAGAGCAGCCAGTAGAGCTTTTCCCAGAGGCGCTCGGTGGCCATCGGGTCTTCGCCGATCAGTGCCGGGCCGGCCACCTCGCGCACGGCGGCGGCGATGATTTCTTCCTCGGTGATGGCCGTCATGCCGTGGCCGACGAGGCCGGTGTCGGTCTCGATCTCGGTGAGGCACAGCGACAGCGAGGTCTGCTTGTTCATGCCGACCACGTCGATGGTGACGGGGATGTTCAGCGGCGTGGCGCTGACGCGAACGATCTTCAAGAGTGTCTCCTTGGTTGATGCGCGCATCTTTGCGTGCGAACCGCGGGAGAACAATTCGTTTTTGGCGAGTTCGAGCCTTCGTGCCGCGCGAAGGCTCGCGCTCAGTCGGGCCGGCCCAGGTGCTCCAGCACCGAGCGCGCGGCCACGGTCAGGTCCTGCTGTCTGCGCACGCACAGCAGGTGACGGCGCACGGCCCAGGGCGCGTCGAGCTTCAGGCAGCGCAGCTTCAGAATCTGCAGCTGCGGCAGGATGGCCGCGTAGGGCAGCACGCCGATGCCCACGCCCTGCTCCACCATGCGGCAGACCATGTCGAAGCTGCCCACCTGCATGCGCACCTTGAGCGGCACCTGCGCCTCCAGCGCCGCGGCCAGCAGCACGCGATGCAGGGCCGTGCCTTCGCGCACCACGATGTGGTCGTGCCGCAGCACCTCCTCCACGCCGATGCGCTTGCGCCGCGCCAGCGGATGGTCGCGCGCGATCACCACCGCCAGTTCGTCGTTGCGGTAGGGCAGGCATTCGAGGCCGTCGGCGGGCGTGTTGCCCTCGATCACGCCGATGTCGGCGAGGCCCGCCTGCACCGCCTTCACGACCTCGGTGCTGGCGCGCTCCTGCAGGTCGATCTTCAGCACCGGGTGCAGGCGCAGGAAAGAGCCGATCTGCGCTGGAAGAAACTGCGCGATGGTCGATGCATTGGCCGTGATGCTGACCCCGCCGGCCACGCCGTTCTGGAAGTCGTCGAGCTCGGCGCCGAGGCGGTCCATGGCCGAGAGCACGGCGCGCGCATGCAGCAGCAGCCCGTGGCCCGCCGAGGTGAGCGTGACGCCACGCGCATGACGTACCAGCAGCGGCAGCCGCGCGCGGGCTTCGAGGTCGGAGATGCGCTTGCTGGCGGCGGCAAGCGCGATGTGGCAGCGCTTGGCGCCCTCGCTGATGCTGCCGTGGTCGGCCACGGTCACGAACAGGCGCAGCGACTTCAGGTCGGCGGACATCGCGGCGGCACCCTCAGTGCGCCACGAGGTGATCGAACAGCTCGCGCGCGGAGGCCGGCAGCTGCTCGCGGTTGCGAGCAATGAGCTTCAGCTCGCGCTCGGCCCAGGCGTCGCTGAGCGCCACTGTCGAGATGCGCATCGCCATCGAGAGGCGCTGCGCCGATGAAGCAGGCAGCACGCCCACACCCACGCCCGCCTCGATCATCAGGCAGATGGCCTCGAAGCTGCTGACCTGGATGCGCGGGTTGAAGCCCCTGCCCGCGAGCTCCGCGCGGCGTTGCAGGAAGCGGTGGATGGCGCTGCCGTGGTGCAGGCCCACGTGCTGCTCGTCGAGCGTGTCGGCGAAGGCCACCGACGATGCGCCCGCCAGGCGGTGCGTGGCGGGCACGACCAGCACGAGGTGGTTGCTGCCGAAGGGGCGCGCGTCGAAGTCGCCCGTGTGCACGTCGCCCGCGAGGATGCCGATGTCGGCCTCGCCGTCGGCCACCGCGCGCACGATCTCCTCGCTGAGGTATTCGCGCAGGTCCACCTGCACGGCCGGGTGCTGCGTGAGAAAGCCCGCCAGCTTCTGCGGCAGGTACTCGGTGATCGAGGTGGTGTTGGCGAACACCCGCACATGGCCCTTGATGCCCTTGCCGAAGTCCTGCATGTCGCAGCGCAGGTGCTCCATCTGCTGCATCACGCGCTTGGCGTGGTACAGCACCGCCTGCCCCGCCGCCGTGAGGCTCACGCCCTGCGCGCTGCGGTGCAGCAGCTTGCCGCCCACGGCCTCTTCCATCTGCTTGATGCGGGTGGAGGCGGCGGCCAGCGAGATGCAGGCCTTCTCCGCGCCGCGCGTGAGGCTGTGCGCGTCCGCCACGTAGACGAACAGTTTCAGGTCGAACAGGTCGAAGTGCAGGTTCACCGGGCGCGGGCACGAAGGAGAAAGGGAACGCGCATTGTCCGGCGAATGAAGCGGCGCGCGGCCTCCTGCGGGTTTGTACTCAGACCGGGTCCCAGCTGAACACGTCGGCCGAGCGGTCCAGCGGGTAGAAGCTGGCGCGCATCGCCGGCATGGCGTGCTCGGCGATGCTCTGCGGCGTCCAGCCCTCCGAGCGGTGGATGGAGCGCACCGGGCGCGGCTGGCTGATGAGCGAGATCTCGTTGTTGCGCACCGAGAAGATCTGCCCGTTGACCGCGCTGGCCGCATCGCTCGCAAGGTAGACGGCCAGCGGCGCGACCTTGGCCGGCGTCATCTGCTTGATCTTGTCGACGCGGGCGCGCTGCTCATCGGTGTCGGTGGGAATGGCGCCGATCATGCGGCTCCAGGCGAAGGGCGCGATGCAGTTGGAGCGCACGTTGAATTTCTGCATGTCCAGCGCGATCGACTTCGACAGCGCGACGATGCCGAGCTTGGCGGCCGCGTAGTTGGCCTGGCCGAAGTTGCCGATGAGGCCCGAGGTGGAGGTCATGTGCACCAGCGCGCCCGACTCCTGCTCCTTGAAATGCGTGGCGGCGGCGCGGCTCACGTAGTAGGCGCCGTACAGGTGCACCTTGAGCACCGAGTCCCACTCGTCCACCGACATCTTGTGGAAGAAGCGGTCGCGCAGGATGCCTGCGTTGTTGATCACGGCGTCGATGCGCCCGAAGTTCTCGACCGCGCATTCGACGATGCGAGCCGCGCTCGCCGCATCGGCCACGCTGTCGGTGTTGGGCACGGCCTGCCCGCCCGCCGCGCGGATCTCGTCGACCACCTGCTGCGCGGGCCCGGCGCTGCCGCCGGCACCATCGAGCGCCGCGCCGATGTCGTTGACCACCACCTTCGCGCCATGCGCCGCCATCGCCAGCGCGATGTCGCGCCCAATGCCGCCGCCCGCGCCGGTGACGACGACCACTTTTCCTTCAACCATGCTTGTCTGTGCTCCGGATGTTCGTTCGCCCGCAGGCTCGCGGGTGAAATCCAGAATGCCACAAGCAGGGCCAGAGCGGGTTTCGGGTTTCCGAAGAGGGGCTTAAGGAAGGCCCCCGGCCTGCCTTGGCCTACTGCCGCGCAGTACGGATGTTCGGCGGCAACGCCTGTGGCCAGCTCGTGCGGAACGGGTTGATGTCCAGCCCGCCGCGCCGCGTGTAGCGCGCATACACCGCGAGCTTGTTCGGCTTGCAGCGGGTCCAGATGTCCGTGAACATGCGCTCGGCGCAGGGTTCGTGGAACTCGTTGTGGTTGCGGAAGCTGATGATGTACGCGAGCAGGCCGGCCTGGTCGATGGGCGGGCCGCTGTAGCGGATCTGCACGCTGCCCCAGTCGGGCTGGCCGGTGACGAGGCAGTTGCTCTTGAGCAGGCGGCTGGTGAGGGTTTCGGTCACCGGCGCCTGCGTGGCGTCGCTGCTCAACAGCTCGGGAGCGGGCTGGTAGTGGCTGCACTCGATGTCGAGGCGGTCGAGGTCGAGGCCGTCGAGTTCGTGCACGGGCTCTCGGTCGAACATCTCGGGCGCCAGCAGGGTCACGCCGATGCCGGCCTGCTGGTCGCTGCCGCGCCATGCAGCTTCCGACAGGTCGGCGCGCAGGCGCTCGCGCACGGCGTCGACGCTGGCGAACTGGCTGTTGTTGAAGCTGTTGAGATAGAGCTTGAAGCTCTTGCTCTCGATGATGTTCGGCGTCTCGCAGGGAATGGTGAAGTGCGCGATGGCCAGTTGCGGCTTGCCGCGCAGGTTGAGCCAGCTCACCTCGAAGGCGGTCCAGAGGTCGGCGCCGAAGAAGGGCAAGGCGCCGGTCTTGATGCCCATGGCCTCGCGCTGCGTGGCGCGCGCGATGGGGAACAGGAGCGTCGGGTCGTAGTGGTCGGCGTAGGCCGAGGCGCGACCCAGTTGCGATTGCTCGGGCGTGTTGGGGTTGTGCGGGTCGTGGCTCATGATGGTCTCGTGTCTGCTGCATCGGCCGCGTGCGCGAACGGTGCGATGTGGTTGGCGAGGATGGTGCACACCTCGGGCGGCAGGTCATGGCCCATGCCGGGGATGGAAACGAACTTCGCTCCCGGAATGCGCCTGGCCGAGTCTTCGCCGCAGGCGATGGGTACGAGCGCATCGGCATCGCCGTGCAGCACCAGCGTGGGCGACCGGATGCCTTGCAGTATGCGGGGGCGCTCGTCGTCGGCGCCGATGGCCAGCATCTGCCGCAGCAGCCCGGCCGGATGGTACGAGCGCCGCAGGCCGAAGGTGAGGCGCTCGGCCAGCGCCTCGTCGGTCTGCGGATAGGCGGGGCTCTGGATGAGCCGCAGCAGCCTGATGCTGTGCGCGACCAGCGCGGCCTCGTCTCGGCCCGCCGGGCGCCGCATGAGCATGGAGGTGACTTCGCGGCGCGGTCCGGGCAGGCCGCGTGCGCCGCTCGAACTCATGATGCTCACGAGGCTGGTCGTGCGCTGCGGCGCGAAGACCGCGATGCGCTGCGCGATCATGCCGCCCATGGAGGCGCCGACGATGTGGGCCTTCTCGATGCCCAGCGCATCGAGCACGCCGAGCGAGTCGAGGGCCATGTCCTGCAGCGTGTAGGCCGAGCGCACCTTCAGCCCGAGGCGGTGGCGGATGGTCTCCCACACGATGTTGCCGGTGCCTGCGTGGTCGAAGCCCTGGCTCAGGCCGATGTCGCGGTTGTCGTGGCGTACCACGCGGAAGCCCGCGTCCACCAGTTGCTGAACGAAGGCGGTCGGCCAGGCAACGAGCTGCATGCCCAGGCCCATGATGAGCAGGATGACGGGGCGCCCTTCGCCTCCGGTGTCGTCGACTTCGATCTGCAGCCCGTTGGCGGTGACTTTCATCGGGTCCTTGTTCTCGCGCTACTTGAACTCGCGCTCGCGCAGCCACTTGGTGGCAACCCACTTCTCGCCCGCCAGCACCGGCGCACCGCCGTGCAGGGTGCGGGTGACGGGGTCGGGCCGGTCGTAGCTGAAGAACACGCCGCAACCGCGCACGGGCGCCACTTCGAGGCCCACGTCGGGGAAGGTGGTGGCGCCGCCGCCCTCGGGCTCCTGCAGGTACATCACCAGCGTGCCGACGCGCTGGCCGCCGCGCTTGAGGATGGTGGGCGTGCCGGGCTCGTTCGGGTCGAAGTAGTCGTAGTGCGGGCGGTACTGCGCGCCGGGGGCGTAGCGCAGGATCTGCAGGCCTTCGCCGAATTCGAGCGGCCAGCGCAGCAGCGCGGCAATGCGCTGCTCGAGGCGGGCCACGATCTCGTTCTCGCCGCGCTCGAAGAACATGCCGTCGCTGGTGCGGTCGACGTTCAGCACCTCGCCGCCGGTGCGCGTCTCAACGGTGAGCGAACGCGCGAGCCGCACGCTCGCGGCGGCGATCAGTCCTTCGCACTCCTCCGCCGACAGCAGGTTGCCGAAAACGATCACGCGCGGATGCCGCATGGTCTGCAGCACCTGTACGCGACGGTCGCCCGCGTCGATGTACAGCGGCGCGCCGTCGAGGTCGGGCCCGGGCATCTTCGCCTGCACCGGCGGCAGGGTAACTTCCACGTTGGGGAAGCCGGCTTCGAGCTGGGCCAGCGCCACGTCGGCGGCGGCATCGTGCCAGCCGGCCGCGCGCATCGAGGCGCGCAGGGCCGGCACCGAGTGCCCGGCGGCGAGCTGGGCAACCAGCCATTCGCGCAGTTCCGGACTGATCGCTTGCGACATATCAATTACTCCTCCACGCTGCGGCAAGCCCCGCAACGCATGAAAAAACAGCCACGCCCCATTCCAGGAACACCGCGGAACCGGTTTTGCCGGGCCGCCGGTATTGCCCCCTGCAAGGGGGTTGGCGAAGCGACACGAAGTGCGCGAAGACTGGGGGTCAGTCCAGCCTTCTCCTGAATACCAGCCTGTCGGGTTTCGAGACATCTGCGTCGAAACCATAACCCTCGAGGTCGAACTTTTCCAGTGCCTTGGGCGTGGCGGCCTTGTGCTGCACGGCCCAGCGCGCCAGCAGGCCGCGGGCGCGCTTGGCAAAGAAGCTCACGATCTTGTACCTGTCGCCCTTCCATTCCTCGAACACGCATTCGACCACACGGGCCTTGAGCACCTTCCGGTCGACCGACTTGAAGTACTCCTGCGAGGCGACGTTGATGACCACCGGCGTGCGGTCGGCCGCGAGGCGTTCGTTCAGGTGCTCGGCGATGCGCGAGCCCCAGAAGGCGTACAGGTCCTTGCCGTAACGGTTGGCCAGCTGGGTGCCCATTTCGAGGCGGTAGGGCTGCAGCAGGTCGAGCGGGCGCAGCAGGCCGTAGAGGCCGCTGAGGATGCAGACGTGGTCCTGCGCCCAGCCGATCTGGGCCTTGGTGAGCGTACGGGCGTCGAGGCCGCCGTAGACGTCGCCGTCGAAGGCGAAGGCGGCCTGGCGGGCGTTCTTCGGGCTGCTCTTGCTGGACCAGGCCTCGTAGCGGGCGACGTTCAGGGCCGAGAGCTTGTCCGACAGGTGCATCAGCTCCGAAATCTGCTGGGGCGACTTCTCGCGCAGCAGCTTGATCAGTTCGACCGAAGGGCCGCGAGGCGATTCGAAGTGGGGTTGGGTGGCGGGGAGTTCGGAGGGGACCGGGGTGTCGTAGTCGAGCGACTTTGCAGGGGAAAGCAGGAAGAGCATGCCGGAATTATCAGTGGCGGCCGTGACACGGGGCCGCCCCGGTAAAATCGCCGGCTACCCACCTGTGTCCCCCCAACGGCTCCCCGAAGGGCCGTTCCTGCATTTCCCATGAGCGAACCCACCACCCCTCCCGCCCAGCCTGGACTGGACAGCCTTTCCAAATCGTTCGAGCCCGCCGCCATCGAGGCGCACTGGGGCCCCGAATGGGAGAAGCGCGGCTATGCCAAGGCCGGCTTCCGAGGCACGCAGCAACCCAAGGAAGGCGCCGAATCGTTCGCGATCCAGCTGCCGCCGCCCAACGTGACGGGCACGCTGCACATGGGCCATGCGTTCAACCAGACGATCATGGACAGCCTCACGCGGTACCACCGCATGAAGGGCGACAACACGCTGTGGGTGCCGGGCACCGACCACGCCGGCATCGCCACGCAGATCGTGGTGGAACGCCAGCTGCAGGAGCAGAAGGTCAACCGCCACGACCTGGGCCGCAAGAACTTCGTGGCTCGCGTGTGGGAGTGGAAAGAGAAATCGGGCAACACCATCACCCAGCAGATGCGCCGCCTGGGCGACACGGTGGACTGGAGCCGCGAATACTTCACGATGGACGACGACCTCTCCAAGGTCGTGACCCACACCTTCGTGAAGCTGTACGAAGAAGGCCTGATCTACCGCGGCAAGCGCCTGGGCAACTGGGACCCGGTGCTCAAGACCTCGGTGAGCGACCTGGAAGTCGAGAGCGAGGAAGAAGACGGCTCGCTCTGGCACATCGCCTACCCGCTGGAGGACGGCAGCGGCACGCTGACCGTGGCCACTACCCGGCCCGAAACCATGCTCGGCGACACGGCCGTGATGGTCCACCCCGAGGACGAGCGCTACAGGCACCTCATCGGCAAGCGCGTGAAGCTGCCGCTGGTGGACCGGCTGATTCCGATCATTGCCGACGACTACGTCGACAAGGAGTTCGGCACCGGCGTGGTGAAGGTCACGCCCGCCCACGACTACAACGACTACGCAGTCGGCCAGCGCCACAAGCTCGAGATGATCGGCGTGCTGACGCTCGACGCGACCATCAACGGCAACGCCCCCGAAAAGTACCGCGGCCTCGACCGCTTCGTGGCGCGCAAGGCCATCGTGGCCGACCTCGACGCGCTGGGCCTGCTGGTCGAGGTGAAGAAGCACAAGCTGATGGTGCCGCGCTGCGCGCGCTCGGGCGCCATCGTCGAACCCATGCTCACCGACCAGTGGTACGTGGCCATGACGCGCCCCGGCGCCGACGGCCAGTCGATCGCGCAGAAGGCCATCGACGTGGTGAAGTCGGGCGAGGTGCGCTTCGTGCCCGAGAACTGGGTCAACACCTACAACCACTGGATGGAGAACATCCAGGACTGGACCATCTCGCGCCAGCTCTGGTGGGGCCACCAGATTCCCGCCTGGTACGACGAGGAAGGCAACGTGTACGTGGCGGAAGACGAAGCCGCCGCGCAGGCCAAGGCGCCTGGCAAGAAGCTGACGCGCGACGAGGACGTGCTCGACACCTGGTATTCGTCGGCGCTGGTGCCCTTCTCTTCGCTGGGCTGGCCCGAGAAGACGCAGGACCTCGACCTGTACCTGCCTTCGACCGTGCTGGTGACCGGCTACGACATCATCTTCTTCTGGGTCGCCCGGATGATCATGATGACCAAGCACTTCATCGGCAAGGTGCCCTTCAAGCACGTGTACATCCACGGCCTGGTGCGCGACGCGCAGGGCAAGAAGATGAGCAAGTCGGAAGGCAACGTGCTCGACCCGGTGGACCTGATCGACGGCATCGAGCTGCCCGCGCTGCTCGACAAGCGCACGCAAGGCCTGCGCAAGCCCGAGACGGCGCCCGCCGTGCGCAAGAACACGCAGAAGGAGTTTCCGGACGGCATTCCGGCCTTCGGCGCCGACGCGTTGCGCTTCACCTTTGCCTCGCTCGCCTCGCTGGGCCGCAGCATCAACTTCGACTCGAAGCGCTGCGAGGGCTATCGCAACTTCTGCAACAAGCTGTGGAACGCCACGCGCTTCGTGCTGATGAACTGCGAAGGCCAGGACTGCGGCCTGCTGGAGCACACGAAGGAAGAGTGCAAGGTCGGCGGACCGGCGCACGGCTACCTGAAGTTCAGCCGCGCCGACTACTGGATCGTGTCGAAGCTGCAGCGCGTGGAGGCTGAGGTGGCGCAGGGCTTCGAGGAATACCGCCTCGACAACGTGGCCACCGCGATCTACCAGTTCGCCTGGGACGAGTTCTGCGACTGGTACGTGGAAATCGCCAAGGTGCAGATCCAGACCGGCGACGACGCGCAGAAGCGCGCCACGCGCCGCACGCTCATCCGCGTGCTCGAGACGCTGCTGCGCCTGGCGCACCCGGTGATTCCGTTCATCACGGAAGAGCTGTGGCAGAAGGTGTCGAAGGTTGCAGGACGTGAGGGCGAGTCGATCATGGTCGCGGCCTATCCGAAGAGCCAGCCGGAGAAGATCGACGAGGCTGCGGAAGCGTATGTGACGCGGCTGAAGGCGCTGGTGGATGCGTGCCGGACGCTGCGCGGCGAGATGAACGTGTCGCCCGCGGTGCGACTGCCGCTCTACGCAGTGGCCGACGATGCCGAAGGCGCGGCCTTCCTGCGCGAATCGGCTCCGGTGCTGCAGGCGCTCGCCAAGCTCAAGGAAGTGAAGGTCTTCGACGACGAGGCTTCCTGGTCGGCCGCCGCGGAAGCGGCTCCGGTCGCGGTGGTGGGCGCGGCGCGACTGTGCCTGCACATGGAAATCGACAAGGCTGCGGAGAAGCTTCGCATCGGCAAGGAAATTGCACGCATCGAAGGCGAGATCGCCAAGGTGCATTCCAAGCTGGGTAACGAAGCGTTCGTCGCGAAGGCCCCGCCGGCCGTGATCGAGCAGGAACGTAAACGTCTGGCTGACTTCACGGCCACTCTGGAGCGTTTGCGCGACCAGCTTGTGCGCCTCGGCTGACAGACCAGGGGTTTCGAAGGCGTTTAGCATTCCGGGAGCGGCCCCGCGCCGGTCCCGTTTCGCTTCCTGCCCTCCCCCTTTTTTGAAGAAAGACGCAGAACTGCCCATGTCCACTTCCTCGACCCGCATCCGCAAGGCCGTATTTCCTGTCGCAGGCTTCGGCACCCGCTTCCTGCCGGCCACCAAGGCACAGCCCAAGGAAATGCTGCCTGTGGTCGACAAGCCGCTGATCCAGTACGCCGTCGAAGAGGCATACGCAGCGGGCATCCGCGACATGATCTTCGTGACCGGCCGCAACAAGCGCGCCATCGAGGATCACTACGACACCGCCTACGAGCTCGAAAGCCAGCTCGAGGCCAGCGGCAAGACCGCCCTGCTGAACATCGCCCGTTCGGTCATGCCCGACGACATGACCTGCTCCTACGTGCGCCAGCCGCGCATGCTGGGCCTGGGCCATGCGGTGCTGTGCGCCGAACACCTGGTCGGCAACGAGCCTTTTGCCGTGCTGCTGGCGGACGACCTGATGGTCGGCCCCGAAGGCGGCCAGCCCGTGCTGGCGCAGATGACCGAAGCCTTCGGCCGCCTCGGCGGCTCGCTGCTGGCGGTGCAGGAAGTGCCGCTCGCACACGTCAAGCGCTACGGCATCGTGGCGGGCGACACGATCGAGGAAGGCCTCGTGAAGGTCAGCCGCATGGTCGAGAAGCCGAAGCCCGAGGAAGCTCCCTCGCGCCTGGGCGTTGCCGGCCGCTACATCCTCACGCCGGGCGTGTTCGACGAGATCCGCAACCAGCCCAAGGGCGCGGGCGGCGAGATCCAGCTGACCGACGGCATCGCGGCGCTGATGAAGAAGGAATCGGTCTACGCGTACTCGTACAAGGGCATCCGCTACGACTGCGGCAGCAAGGAAGGCTTCCTGCAGGCGTCGGTGGAACTGGCGCTGGCGCACCCGGAAGTGGGCGCGGATTTCCGCGAGTACCTCAAGAGCCTGAAGCTGTAATCGCTGCTTCGAGCACACGAACAAAAAGGGCCGCGACTGCGGCCCTTTTTCTTTGCTGCTTCCGCAGCCTCGTCAGCGGCGCTTCAGCACGTGGATGAAGTCGGTGCCGACGGTTTCCTGCTCCATCAGCTCGTTGCCCGTCTGGCGCGCGAAGGCCTGGAAGTCGCGGATCGACCCCGGATCGGTCGACACCACCTTCAGCAATTGGCCACTCGCCATCTCGTTGAGCGACTTCTTCGCCTTGAGGATGGGCAGCGGGCAGTTCAGCCCGCGCGTGTCGAGCTCGCGATCAACTTGCATTGCCAGGCTCCGGCGGCAGGTTCAGGCCTCGGCGGCGCTCCTCGTTTTCCGCGGCGGTGAAGAACACGGGCTCGTGCCCGCGCGTGCGCAGCCAGTCGGCCAGTGCATAACCGGTGCCGGCGGGCCAGCACTTGAGGTCGGGCAGATCGTAGAGCCGGTAGTCGACCAGCTCGGGCGAGAGCTTCACCTCGCCGTCGGCCACCACGTGGTAGGCGATGATGACCTGGTTCATGCGCTGGAAGTCGTAGGCGCCGACGATCTTGGTGGCGCTCACGTCGAGGTTGGTTTCTTCCTTCACCTCGCGCGCGATGCCTTCCTCGGGCGTCTCGCCGGCCTCCATGAAGCCGGTGATGAGCGCGAACATCTTGCCCGGCCACGCGGCATTGCGCGCCAGCAGCACCTGGCCACGGTACTCGACGATGGCCGCAAGCACGGGGGTCGGGTTGTTCCAGTGCGTGTGGCCGCAGTTGGGGCAGCGCAGGCGCTCCTTGGGGCCGCCGTCTTCCATCAACGCGATCCACTCGAGCGGCGTGGCACAGACCTGGCAGAACTTGGGATGGGGCATGGGGTCTCTTTCTTTTATTGGGCGGTCTGCCCGCCTTTGGCAGGCACTGCAGTCGGCCGCAGTTCAGGCCGGGAAGACGCCGGTCGACAGGTAGCGATCGCCGCGGTCGCAGACAACGAACACGATGGTCGCGTTCTCGACCGTCTTCGACACTTCCAATGCAGCCCACAGCGCGCCGGCTGCGGAGATGCCGCCGAAGATGCCTTCCTCGCGCGCGAGGCGCCGGCACATCTCTTCGGCGTCGCTCTGGCTCACGCTGATTTCTTCATCGACACGGCTCGGATCGAAGATCTTCGGCAGATATTCGGCGGGCCACTTGCGGATGCCCGGGATGCGCGAGCCCTCGGCTGGCTGCGCGCCGATGATGCGGATCGCCGGGTTCTTCTCCTTCAGGAAGCGCGAGACGCCGGTGATGGTGCCGGTGGTGCCCATGGCGCTCACGAAGTGCGTGACCTTGCCCTTGGTGTCGGCCCAGATCTCAGGGCCGGTGGTCTCGTAATGGATGCGCGGGTTGTCGGGGTTGGCGAACTGGTCGAGCACGCGGCCCTTGCCCTGGGTCACCATCTGCTCGGCGAGGTCTCTCGCGTATTCCATGCCGCCGCTCTTGGGCGTGAGCACGAGCTCGGCGCCGAAGGCCTTCATGGTCTGGGCGCGCTCCACGGAGAGGTCCTCCGGCATGATGAGCACCATGCGGTAGCCCTTGATGGCCGCGGCCATCGCGAGCGCGATGCCGGTGTTGCCGGAGGTGGCTTCGATCAGCGTATCGCCGGGCTTGATCTCGCCGCGCTCCTCGGCGCGCCGGATCATCGAGAGGGCCGGTCGGTCTTTTACCGAACCGGCGGGATTGTTGCCTTCGAGCTTGCCGAGAATCACGTTGCCGCGCTTGGCGTTTTCCGCGGCATTGATGCGTTGCAGTGCGACCAGGGGGGTCTTGCCGATGGCGTCTTCGATGGTCGGATAATTCATGGCAGCCACTGTGCCATAATTTTGGGCTTCGTTCAGAACCCTGCCCGGGTGGTGAAATTGGTAGACGCAGGGGACTCAAAATCCCCCACCGAAAGGTGTGCCGGTTCGATTCCGGCCCCGGGCACCACACTTTGCTCGCCCCCAGGCTTCGCGCACTTCGTGTCGCTTCGCCTTCCCCCTACCGGGGGCGACACCGGTGGCCCGGCGGAGCCGGTTCCACGGTGTCCCTGGAATAGGGCCCTCCCCTCCCTTATCTCGATTCGGTCTGTTCTTGCAGGCCTGTATGCACCGTCGGATGCGCAAGCCGCACCCGCAGTTCGCGCTTCAGCCGCGTGTTGTCCAGCCGGCGCGATTCCCCCATGAAACTCAGCAGCTGCAACGGCAGTTGCCGTTCGGCTTCGCCTCGGTCCACGCGCGGCGGGCGGGGCATGCCGTAGAGATCGGCGGCGAAGTCGAAGTAGTCGCCCATGCGCAGCTCGGTGTCGTCCGAGGCGTGCACGACACGCTGCGGCTTGCCACGGAACAGCGCGGCGATGCAGGTCCGTGCAAGGTCGTCTGCGTGGATGTGGCTGGTGTAGACGTCGTCCTCGCGCCGCAGCACGGGTGTGCCGCGCTGCACGCGGGCCCGGGGAGTGCCGTTCTCGCGGTCGGGAGCGTAGATACCCGGAATGCGCAGGATGCTGGCGCGCACGCCCGCGCTCCGGCCCAGCCAGCGCACTGCCCGTTCGGCGTCTACGCGGCGGTGGGAGCGCGGTGTGTCCGGGCGCACGGTGCGGGTTTCGTCGATGCGGGCGCCGCCGCAGTCTCCGTAGACGCCGCTGGTCGAGCCGTAGACGAAGGCCGAGGGCACCGAACGCAGCCGCAGGGCCCTCGCGAGATCCGTGGTGCGCTGGTCGCGCCACCAGGCGGCACCGCCGTCACGGGCGGGCGGCGCCAGATGCAGCACGCGAGTGGCGATGCCCGCCAGCCGGCGCAGGGTGGCCGGATCGTCCAGATTGCCCACCAGCGGGCGTGTTCCGGCTGTGCGCAGGGCTCCCACACGGTCGGCCGACGAAGTGAGCGCCACCAGCTGCATGCGCCCGCGCAGGTCGCGCGCAACGCGCTGGCCCACGTCGCCGCAACCGACGATCAGCAGGCGTTCTCGCCGGAACCGCGCTGGCAGCGCGCCGGAGGGGCTATTGATTGAAGGCAAAATCCTGTTCCCGTCTTCCAATTCAGTTGCTCCCGGGTCGCCTGCGGCCCGGCAAGAGCGTTACCCCTCGAAGAATACCGATGACTGTCTCGGCGCCGCACGAAGCGGGCTTTTCCATCACCGTCGAACCCAGCGGGCGCCATTTCGTGGTCCAGGGCGACGAAACCATCCTGGCCGCCGGCATCCGCCAGGGCATCGGCCTTCCCTACGGCTGCAAGGACGGCGCCTGCGGCTCGTGCAAGTGCAAGAAGCTCTCGGGCGAGGTCACGCTGGGCCCGCACCAGAGCAAGGCCCTGAGCGCCGAGGAACAGCTTGCCGGCTACGTGCTGACCTGCTGCGCCCACCCCACGAGCGACGTGGTGCTCGAATCGCGCCAGGTCACCGAGGCCGGCGCACTGCCGATCCGCAAGATGCCGGTGCGGGTGATGGCCCTCACGCGCCAGTCGCACGACGTGATGCTGGTACGCCTGCAACTGCCGGCCGGCGAGCCGCTGCAGTTCTACGCGGGCCAGTACGTCGAATTCATCCTGCGCGACGGCGCGCGCCGCAGCTACTCGATGGCCAATGCGCCGCACACCGTGGCCCAGCCCGGCACGGGCATCGAGCTGCACCTGCGGCACCTGCCCGGCGGCAAGTTCACCGACCATGTGTTCGGCACGATGAAGGAAAAGGAAATCCTGCGCATCGAAGGTCCCTTCGGCAGTTTCTTCCTGCGCGAAGACTCCGACAAGCCGATGATCCTGCTGGCATCCGGAACCGGCTTCGCGCCGATCAAGGCGCTGCTGGAGCACATGCAGTTCAAGGGCATCGACCGGCCCGCCACTCTCTACTGGGGCGGCCGCCGGCCGGAAGACCTGTACATGGACGGCTGGCTGCGCGAGCAGATGGCGCAGATGCCCAACCTGCGCTACGTGCCCGTCATCTCCAACGCCACGCCCGAGGACAACTGGACCGGCCGCACCGGCTTCGTCCACAAGGCCGTGCTCGAAGATTTCGCCGACCTCTCGGGCCACCAGGTGTATGCATGCGGCGCGCCCATCGTGGTCGATTCGGCCAAGCGCGACTACGTGGCGCTGGCTGGCTTGCCCGAAGAAGAATTCTTTGCCGACGCATTCACTACAGAGGCCGACAAGGCCCTCCCCTGAGACAAGACCCAAGAAGAAAATGAAGACGAGACACTTCCTCCTCACCCTCCTCGCAAGCGCCACGGCCCTGCTGGGCGCCGGCCAGGCGACCGCACAACAGCAGCAGCGCCCCATCCGCCTCGTCGTACCCTACGCAGCGGGCGGCCCGATCGACAACACGGCACGCATCCTGGCCGAACGCGTCAAGGACACGCTGGGCACGGTCATCATCGACAACAAGCCCGGCGCTGGCGGCAACATCGGTGCCGACGTGGTGGCCAAGGCCCCCGCGGACGGCCTGACGATCGGCATTGCGGCCACCGCCACCAACGCGGTGAACCCGTGGCTCTACAGCAAGATGCCGTTCAACGCAGCGACCGACTTCGCGCCGATCACGCAGATGGTCCGCGTGCCCAACGTGCTGGTGATGAACGCCGACACGGCGAAGCGCCTGAACATCAACAGCGTGGCCGACCTGATCCGCTATGCCAAGGCCAACCCCGCCAAGCTCAACTACGGCAGCGGCGGCAACGGCAGCGCGGGGCACCTCGCGGGCGAGCTGTTCAAGAAGGAAGCGGGCATCTTCGCGGTGCACATCCCGTACAACGGCGGCAGCCCGGCCCAGCTGGCGCTGATCTCGGGGCAGGTCGACTTCAACTTCGACAACCTCGCCACCGCCGCGCCGAACATCCGTGCGGGCAAGCTGAAGGCGATCGCGGTGACGACGCTGCAGCGCAGCGCCTCGCTGCCCGAAGTGCCGCCCGTGGCCGACACGCTCAAGGGCTTCTCCATCGACACCTGGTGGGGCCTGGTCGCACCGGCCGGCACGCCGCACGACGTGATCGTGAAGCTCAATCAGGCCTTCGTGGCTGCGCTGAACGCGCCGGAAACCAAGACGCGCTTTGCTTCGCTGCTGGCCGAACCGGTCGGCAGCTCGCCCGAGCAGTTCGGCGCCTTCATGAAGAGCGAGCTCGCGAAGTACGAGAAGGTGGTCAAGGCCACCGGGGCGAAGGTGGACTGACAAGCTCCCCGGGGAGCGCCTCCGGATCCGGGCCGCGCCCCGCCGTGGTGGCCTCGCCCGAGTAATTGCGCAGCCCGGCGAGGTCGAGCACCTCGACGCCGCCGTGCTCCACGCGCAGCAGCCCGTCGCGCTGCAAGGCATGCAGCGCCCGGTTGGCCCGCTGGCGCGACACCGCCGACAGCAGGCCGATCTCGTCCTGGCTCAACCGCACGAAGCGGTCGGCGCGCGGATACAGGATCGGATCGAACAGGCTGGCGAGACAGCGCGCCACGCGCGCGTCCGGTCCCAGCAGGCGATCGAACTCCATGAGCCCGATGAACAGGCTCAATCGCGCGTTGATGTGTAACAACAGAAACCGATTGAATTCGATGTTCGAGGCCAGCAGGCGCTCGAAGCTGTGCCGGGGAATGCATGCAACGCGCGTTGGCCGCAATGCCACGCCGTCGTAGCGCCAGCATCCGGGACTGAGCAAGGAGCCCTCTCCGCTCCAGCCTCCGGCAGTGACGCCGGTGAAAGTGGAAACGCGCCCGTCGGGCAGCGACACGGACATTTTCAGGAGCCCATCCATCACGCCGACCCAGTGATCGGCCGGTTCGCCGCGCCGCACGACAAAACCGCCGGCAGGCACCGCGCGCTCGTGGGACTCCTGCACGACGCGATCGAGCTCCTCGCTCGTCAGGGCACGCGCCCACAGGCTCTCGCGGAGCATGTTCTCCAACGCGTTCGACATCGTCGTGCCTCCTGCGGTCTCCTCCCAAGACAGCTGGCGGCCCGTCGCAGGGGCCGGCCACCGGGGCCGTAAGAAATGTCGTTCCGACGACATCTTCGGCGCGGCCATGATGCCACAGTCCCCCGCGTTCGCCACCACAACAAGGAGACAACGATGAAGCGCTCGAACGAGAGCCCGCGCCCCCCGCGCGGGCCGGACGACGGTGATGCGCCGGGCCTGCGCCGACGCGAGGTTCTTGGCTACGCGACAGCCGCGCCGCTGGTCTCAGCCACCGCCGGACTGGCCGGCCTCGCGGCGCCCTCCCAGGCAGCCGCAGCACTGCTGCCGATGACCCCGCCCGACACCACCGACCTGATCGACATCGGCGATGCGGTGACGGTGACTGCACTGCCGACCATGCCCCTGGTGAAAGTGACGAACGGCGAGAACGGCCGCGTGCGGCTCGCGCTGCCGCGCCTCGAGGTGGGCCAGGGCATCGCCACGGCCACCGCGATGATGCTGGCCGACAAGCTGCGCCTGCCGCTGAGTGCGATCGAGGTGAGCTCGGCCGACGCCAGCCCGGAGCTGATCTGGAACCAGCTCACCGGCGGCTCGTCGAGCGTGCGCTCGCTGCATGCCGGCATGCCTTTGCTGGGCGGCCTGGGCGGCCTGCTCTCGGGCTCCACGCCCTCGGTGGTCGGGCAGCGCGTCACGCGGCTCGACGCACTCGACATCGTCACCGGGCGCAAGAAGTTCACGCTCGACCAGGCGGTGCCCGGCGCGATGCCGACGATGGTGCGGCGCCCGCCGACCATCAACGGCAAGTTCGTGAGCATCAACAACATGAACACGGTGACGGCCATGCCGGGCGTGATCGGCGTGGTGCCGATTCCCTCGACCAACGGCATCACGCCGACGCCGCCCGGCGTGGCCGTGATGGCCGAGACCTTCGGGCAGGCCTGGGCCGCCGTGAACGCGCTCGACGTGACCTGGGCCGCCGGCCCGATCGACGGCGAATCGAACGCCACCATCATGCGCAAGCTGAAGTCGGCGCTGCTGCCGTTCGCGCTGCCGCCGCTGGGCGCACTGACGGTCGAGGGCGAGTTCGAGTTCGCGCCGGCCGCGCACTGCCCGATGGAGGTCGAATGCGCCATCGCCGACGTGCGCGCCGACCGGGCCGAGATCTGGGCGGGGCTGCAGAGCCCCATCGTCACGCAGCAGGCCGTGGCGGCCGAGCTGGGCCTGCCGTTGAGCAAGGTGATCGTGCATGCGGTGCCCTCGGGCGGCTCCTTCGGCCGGCGCCTCTTCTGGGACCCGGTGCTGCAGGCGATCCAGGTCTCCAAGGCGCTCGGGCGCCCCTGCCGCCTGATGTACCACCGCACCGACGACATGCGCCACACGCGCATCCGCCCGCCGATGTTCCACAAGGCGCGCGCGACGATGCTGCTGGGCCAGGTGATCGCCTTCGAGCAGCGCATCGCCGGCGTGCGCCTCGACACGCGCCACGGCTTCGGCAACATGCTGGAGGCCGCGGCCATCGCGCTGCCCAACGGCTTTCCGCAGACGGTGGGCAACTTCGCGATCGAGCAGATCATGTTCAAGACCATGGTCACCTCGCCGTACAACTTCGGCGTCACGACCAAGCTGCTGACGCCGGTGGCGATGGACATGAACACCTGCTCCTACCGCTCGGTGCACATCCAGCCCTCGCGGCTGGTGGAGGAGATCCTGGTCGACGAGATGGCCAAGGCGGCGGGCAAGGATCCGGTCGCGTTCAGGCTCGAGTACCTGCGCCTGCCGCGCGCCCGCGCGGTGCTCAAGGCGGTGGCCGAGGCCGCGCAATGGGGCAAGGCGATGCCCGCGGGCTTCGCGCAGGGCGTGGGCGTGCACCAGGAGTCGAAGTCGTTCACGGCCTGCATCGTCGAGATCGACGCGCGGGCGCCGTCGGCCGCGAAGGTGGTGCGCGCAACGATCGCCATCGACGTCGGCACGCCGATCAACCCATCGGGCATCGAGGCGCAGATGCAGGGCGGCCTGTGCGAGTCGATCGCGCTGGTGCTCAGCGCGGGCCTGCACATCCAGAACGGGCTGCCGCTGGAAGGCAGCTATTCGCAGTACCACTTCTCGCGCATGAAGCACTACCCGAAGGACGTGAAGGTCATCATCATGCCGGCCAGCAATGAGGCCATCGGCGGCCTGGGCGAGGTCGGGCTGTCGGCCAGTTCCGGTGCGATAGCCAACGCGTATGCGCGCGCCACCGGCACGAAGCCGCGCAGCTTCCCGCTGAACTTCCCGGTCGACTTCACGCCGATCCCGCCGGGCAAGCTGCCCACGCCCGTCAACGTTCCGATCCCGACCTGAGGAGGCTCCCCATGCCCGTGCAATCTTTCAAGGTGAATGGCCAGAACGTCGACGTCGAGGCGCCCGACGACATGGCGCTGCTCTGGGTGCTGCGCGACAAGCTCGGCATCACCGGGCCGAAGTACGGCTGCGGCATCAACGTCTGCAAGGCCTGCACATGCCATGTCGACGGCAAGGCGGTGAGCGTGTGCTCGGTGCGCGTCTCCGACGTGCGCGGCCGCCAGGTGACGACCATCGAGGGACTGGCCAACGGCAACACGCTGCACCCGGTGCAGCAGGCCTGGCTGAACCTCGACGTGCCGCAGTGCGGCTTCTGCCAGCCGGGGCAGATCATGGCGGCGGTGGACCTGCTGCGCCGCACGCGCAACCCGACGGACGCCGACATCGACGCCATCGAGAACGTGTGCCGCTGCGGCACCTACGGCCGCATCCGCGAGGCGATCAAGGCCGCCGCGGCGATGATGTAGCCGGCAGGAGAAAGAAAAAGGCGGTGCGTACCGCCGCGCCATGCAGGCGCGGCCCGCACCGCCTCTGGCGAACGAAACGCCCGCTTATTCGCCGAGGTAGGCGGCCCGCACGCGCGGGTCGCTCAGCAGGGCCTTGGCCTCGCCGCTCATGGTGATGAGCCCAGACTCCATCACGTAGCCGCGGTCGGCCAGCTGCAGCGCGCGGTTGGCGTTCTGCTCTACCAGCAGGATGGTCACGCCCTGCGCGGCCACGGCCTGCACCACCTCGAAGATCTTGTCGCACATGATGGGCGACAGGCCCATGGTGGGTTCGTCCAGCAGCAGCACCTTGGGGCGTGCCATGAGCGCGCGGCCCATGGCCAGCATCTGCTGCTCGCCGCCCGACATGGTGCCGGCGAGCTGGTCCTTGCGTTCGCGCAGGCGCGGGAAGGTGACGAACACGCGCTCCATGTCGCTCGCGATCGCGGCCTTGTCCTTGCGGATGTAGGCGCCGATCTGCAGGTTTTCGGTGATGGTCATGCGCGTGAACACACCACGGCCTTCCGGCACCATCACGAGGCCCTCTTCCACCAGGTCCCACGCGCCGCGGCCCTTGATGCTGCGGCCCAGGAACTCGATGTGGCCGGCCCCGGCCGGCAGCGTACCGGTGATGGCCTTCATGGTGGTGGTCTTGCCGGCGCCGTTGGAGCCGATCAGCGAGACAAGCTCGCCCTCGCGCACCTCGAAGTCCACGCCCTTGACGGCCTGGATGCCGCCGTAGCCGACCTTCAGGCCGCTGACCTTCAGCAGCGTCTTGCCGGCCGCCTTCGTCGCGGTGCCTTGTTCGCTCGTCATCGTTGCTGCGCTCATCTCAATGTCCTCCGGTGCCGAGGTAGGCCTCGATCACCTTCTCGTTCTTCTGCACCTCCACAGGGGTGCCCTCGGCGATCTGCTTGCCGTAGTCCAGCACGGTGACGCGGTCGCACAGGCCCATGATGAGCTTGACGTCGTGTTCGATGATCAGGATGGTGCGGTTGTCGCGGCGGATGCGGTCGATCAGCTCGCGCAGCGCGACCTTCTCGGTCAGGTTCATGCCGGCGGCGGGTTCGTCCAGCGCGATGAGCTGCGGGTCGGTTGCCAGTGCGCGCGCGATCTCGAGGCGACGCTGGTCGCCGTAGGACAGCGTACGTGCCTTGTAGTCAGCGAACTTGCCGATGCCCACGTAGTCGAGCAGTTCGTGCGCGCGGTCGGCAATGGCTTTCTCTTCGGCCTTGAAGCCGCCGGTGCGGAACATCGCGCCGAGCACGCCCGAATGAGTGCGGATGTGGCGCCCGACCATCACGTTCTCGATCGCCGTCATTTCGGCGAAGAGGCGGATGTTCTGGAAGGTACGCGCAATGCCGGCCTTGGCCACTTCATGCACGGCCGTCGGCTGGTAGGGCTTGCCCGCGAGCTCGAAGGTGCCGCTGTCTGGCGTGTACAGGCCGGTGATCACGTTGAAGAACGTGGTCTTGCCGGCGCCGTTGGGACCGATCAGGCCGTAGACCTGGCCGCGCTTGATGGTGATGCCCACGTCGGACAGGGCCTGCAGCCCGCCGAAGCGCTTGGAGATTCCGCGGACGTCGAGGATGGTGTCTGTCGTCATGTTGATTTCCTCCTTCGGCGTTCAGGGATTGATCGACATGGGACGGGAAGCCGCGCCAGGCAACTCGTCAGCGGGCGAATCGACGCCTGGTGCATGGGTCTGCAGCGATCCGGGAGCCACGGCCGCATGGGTCGGGTCGACAGGCGCCGCGCCCTTCTTCGTCAACGACTTGCCGTGCTCCGGCGATGGCCACAGGCCGCGCGGACGCACCAGCATGATGACGATCATGGCCAGCGCGATGAACAGCTGGCGCAGGATGGAGGCGTCGAGGCGGCCGTCGGTCAGCGACTGCAGCGGGCCGGCCACGTAGCGCAGAACTTCAGGCAGCGCAGCCAGCAGGATGGCGCCCAGGATCACGCCGGGCAGGTGGCCGATGCCGCCGAGCACGACCATCGCCACGATCATCACCGACTCCATCAGGCTGAAGGACTCGGGCGACACGAAGCCCTGGAAGGCCGCGAACATCGCGCCGGACACGCCGCCGAAGCTCGCGCCCATGCCGAAAGCCAGCAGCTTCATGTTGCGGGTGTTGATGCCCATGGCCTTGGCGGCGATCTCGTCTTCGCGGATGGCCATCCAGGCGCGGCCGATGCGCGAGAGCTGCAGGCGGTGCGAGATGAGGATGGTGATGAGCACCAGCGCCAGGAACAGGTAGTAGTAGAGCGTGACCGACGAGATGGTGAAGCCGTCGAGCTTCAGCGGCTTGCCCAGGTCGAGCCCCCAGAACTTGATCGAGTCGATCGAGGTGATGCCCTTCGGACCGTTGGTGATGTTCACCGGCTGGTCGAGGTTGTTCAGGAACACGCGGATGATTTCACCGAAGCCGAGCGTGACGATGGCGAGGTAGTCGCCGCGCAGCTTGAGCGTGGGCGCGCCCAGCAGCACGCCCATCACCGCGGCCAGCGCGAAGGCCGACGGTATGACGATCAGCAGCGATGTGTGCATGCCGTTCGGGAACGTGATCTTGAACCACTCGAAGGTCTCGGACAGGTGCGACGAGCCCATGAGCGCGAAGAGGTACGCCCCCACCGCGAAGAAGGCGACGTAGCCCAGGTCGAGCAGGCCGGCGTAGCCGACCACGATGTTCAGGCCCAGGGCCAGCAGCACGTAGAGCAGTGCGATGTCGGCGATGCGCACCCATGCGTTGCCCTGCATCTGCAGCAGCAGGGGCAGCGCGAGCACGGCGATGGCGCCGATGACGTAGAGAGCAAGGTTCTTGCTGTTCTTCATGATGGCAAGCTCCTCAGGCGCGGTCGGCCACGCGTTCGCCCAGCAGGCCCGAAGGACGCAGCGTGAGCATGGCGATCAGCACGATGAAAGCGAAGATGTCGCTGTAGTTGCTGCCGAGCACACCGCCGGTCAGCGTTCCGATGTAGCCCGAGCCGATGGCCTCGATGAGGCCGAGCAGGATGCCGCCGACCACCGCGCCGGCCAGGTTGCCGATGCCGCCGAACACGGCCGCGGTGAAGGCCTTGAGGCCGGGCAGGAAGCCCATCGCGTGCTGCGCGATGCCGTAGTTGGAGGCGTACATCACGCCGGCGATGGCTGCGAGCACGGCGCCGATGATGAAGGTGGCCGAGATGACCATGTCGGGGCGGATGCCCATGAGCGCAGCCACGCGCGGGTTCTCGGCGGTGGCGCGCATCGCGCGGCCGAGCTTGGTGTAGTTGACCAGCCACATGAGCACCACGAGCGAGAACGCCGTGACGCTGAGGATCATGACCTGGGTTGGAGAGATGACCGCGCCGCCGAGGTGGATGGGGTCGGAGGGAAGGAGTGTCGGATATGCCTTGTTGGTCGGCTTCCAGATGATCATTGCCAGCGTCTGCAGCAGGATCGACATGCCGATGGCGGTGATGAGCGGCGCGAGCTTGGGGCTGTTGCGCAGCGGCCGGTAGGCCACTTTCTCGATCACGAAGTTCAGGGTTGCCGCGACGACGCAGGCGATGATCAGGGCAATGAGGAGGATGAGCCAGCCCGGTGTGTTGGGCATGCCGTCCTTCATGAGACCGATGATGGTCCAGCTCGTGAGAGCCCCGACCATCAGCACTTCACCGTGCGCAAAGTTGATCAGATTGATGATGCCGTACACCATTGTGTAGCCCAAGGCTATCAAGGCGTACATGCTGCCGAGTACCAGACCGTTGATGATCTGCTGCAGCAAAATGTCCATAACGCGATTCCCTATGTGTTGCACCGTTGCGGGGTGCCATTCACCCACCGGGGCACCGGTTTGGCGCCCCTGGCTTGACAAGCAAAAAACCAGCCAACATGTGTCGCTGGCAGATTTGTGGGCGGGATTGTAGTCACGCACCAGCGCTGATTTGGTGCGCGCGGACGGGGGTTTACCCGCTCACGTCATGCTGTATGCGCGTGGGGTCATGCGCACTTTGCGCGCATGCTGCAACAGCGTATAGACGGCTGTATCAACCCTTTGCCTCGCCGTTCAGGCGGCGCAGTTCGCGCAGCTTTTCCGCGATGCGGATCTCGAGTCCACGTTCGACGGGCTCGTAGAAGACCTGGCCTTCCAGACCGTCGGGAAGGTAGCGCTCGCCGGCGGCGAAACCGCCCTCCTCGTCGTGCGCATAGCGATAACCCTTGCCGTAGTCGAGCTCCTTCATGAGCTTCGTCGGCGCATTGCGCAGGTGCATCGGCACCGGACGCGTGCTGTCGGTCTTCACGAGGGCGCGCACGGCGTTGTAGGCCTTGTAGACGGCGTTCGACTTGGGTGCGATGGCGAGGTAGACCACGCATTCGGCCAGCGCCAGTTCGCCCTCCGGGGTACCCAGTCGCTCGTAGACCTCTGCGGCATCGAGTGCGAGGCGCAATGCGCGCGGGTCGGCCAGGCCTATGTCCTCGCTGGCCATGCGCACCAGCCGGCGCGCCATGTAGCGAGGATCGGCGCCGCCGTCGAGCATGCGCACGAACCAGTAGAGCGCGGCATCGGGATCGCTGCCGCGCACCGACTTGTGCAGCGCGCTGATGGTGTCGTAGAACTGCTCGCCGCCCTTGTCGTAGCGCCGCATGCGCTCGCCGAGCACGCGCAGCAGCCACTCGTCGGTGATGTGGTCGAGCTTCTCGGCGCGGGCCGCGACGGCGAGGGTTTCGAGCGTGTTGAGCAGCCGGCGTGCATCGCCGTCGGCATAGGCCACGAGGCGATCGACCGCGGTGTCGTCGATGGCGGGCACGGCCTGGATCGCCTGTGCGCGCGCGACGATCTGCTTGAGGTTGCCCTCGTCGAGCGACTGCAGCACATAGACGGCCGCACGCGACAACAGCGCCGAGTTGACCTCGAATGAAGGGTTCTCCGTGGTCGCGCCGATGAATGTGAAAAGGCCCGACTCCACGTGCGGCAGGAACGCGTCCTGCTGGCTCTTGTTGAAGCGGTGCACCTCGTCGACGAAGACGATGGTGCGCTGCTGCGTGAGGCCGTCGCGCGCAGCGGTGGCTCGCTCGACGGCCTCGCGGATGTCCTTCACGCCGCCGAGCACCGCGCTGATGCTCAGGAACTGCGCGTCGAAGGCATCGGCCATGAGCCGCGCGATGGTGGTCTTGCCGGTGCCCGGCGGCCCCCAGAGGATGCAGGAGTGCGGCTGGCCCGACTCGAAGGCAATGCGCAGCGGCATGCCCGGGCCGAGCAGGTGCTGCTGGCCGATCACGTCGCCCAGCGTCTTCGGGCGCAGGCGTTCGGCGAGGGGCTGATGGGCTGTGGAGGCCAATCCCGTGGGCTTTTTATTTACTGTTTGACGACGTCGGCGCCGGCCGGCGGCTTGAAGTCGAACACGCTGGCCGGCAGCGAAGGATTCACCTCGACCTTGCTGAACTTGAGCACCGAGCGCTGGCCGAAGCTGTCGAGGATCTCGAGTGCAGCCAGCGCATCGCCCTGGAAGCCGACCTGCACGCTCTGCAGCTGGCCATCCTTGTTCTTCGGCGTGGCCTTGACCCACTGCAGGCCATCGCGCTCCGGCGCGGCTTCGAGCGTGAAGTCGGCCTGCAGGGCCTTCAGGTCGGGCGCCGCGGCGATCAGCGCGGCAGGCGTGGAGCCCAGCGCCTGCGCCTGTGCGCGCTGCGTGACCTGGTTCAGGTCGGCGTCATAGAGCCACAGCGTCCTGCCGTCGGCCACGATGCTCTGCGCAAAGGGCTTCTGGTAGTCGAACTTGAATTTGCCGGGGCGCTGGAATTCGAAGGTGCCGGCCGATGTCTTGGTGCGGCCCGGCTGCCCTTCGCGCGCCGGGGCGGTCACGGTCTGGGTGAAATCGGCGCGGCCGGACTTGACCGTCTTCACGAAGGCTTCAAGGCTCTCGAGCCCGCCGGCCCAGGCATTGGCGGAACTCAGGAGGCCGATCAACAGCCAATGACGCAATTTCAATTTGGATTCCTCTGAATAGCTGTGGCACCGGGCTTCAACCCTACCCGCCGCGAATTGCGGCAGGTGCAGGTCTTGATGAAGATTTGCAATGCCGCACGGTGCTTTTGCAAATTGCCTTTCAGCACGTAACCGGAATTGCGAAAGCCCGGCGGCGAATTACTCCGCCGCGCGCGCCGGCACCAGGATTTCGCGCTGGCCGCTGCCGCTCATGGCGCTGACGAGGCCGGCCTTTTCCATGTCCTCGACGAGGCGCGCGGCACGGTTGTAGCCGATCTTCAGGTGGCGCTGCACCAGCGAGATGCTGGCCTTGCGGTTCTTGAGCACCACTTCGACCGCCTGGTCGTACATCGGGTCCTTCTCGCCGTCGCCGCCGCCAAGCAGGTCGCCGTCTCCGTCGCCATCGACCGTGCCGCCTTCGAGCACGCCCTCGATGTAGTCGGGCTCGCCCTGGCTCTTGAGGTAGGCCACCACGCGATGCACTTCGTCGTCGCTGACGAAGGCGCCGTGCACGCGGATCGGCAGGCCGGTGCCGCTGGGCATGTAGAGCATGTCGCCCATGCCGAGCAGCGCCTCGGCGCCCATCTGGTCGAGGATGGTGCGGCTGTCGATCTTGCTCGACACCTGGAAGGCGATGCGGGTCGGGATGTTGGCCTTGATGAGGCCGGTGATCACGTCAACGCTGGGGCGCTGCGTGGCGAGGATCAGGTGAATGCCGGCGGCGCGCGCCTTCTGCGCGAGACGGGCGATCAGCTCTTCGATCTTCTTGCCGACCACCATCATCAGGTCGGCCAGCTCGTCGATCACCACGACGATGTGCGGCTCGCGCTTGAGCGGCTCCGGATCGTCGGGCGTGAGGCTGAAGGGGTTGTAGATGAACTCCTCGCGCGCCTTGGCTTCGTCGATCTTGGTGTTGTAGCCGGCCAGGTTGCGCACGCCGAGCTTGCTCATCAGCTTGTAGCGGCGCTCCATCTCGGCCACGCACCAGTTCAGGCCATGCGCGGCCTGGCGCATATCGGTGACCACGGGCGCCAGCAGATGCGGAATGCCTTCGTAGACCGACATTTCGAGCATCTTCGGGTCGATCATCAGCAGGCGCACGTCGCGCGCCTCGGCCTTGTACAGCAGCGACAGGATCATCGCGTTGATACCCACCGACTTGCCCGAGCCGGTGGTACCGGCCACCAGCACGTGCGGCATCTTCGCAAGGTCGGCCACCACCGGGTTGCCGATGATGTCCTTGCCAAGGCCCATGGTGAGCATCGACTTGCCTTCGTTGTAGACCTGCGAGCCCAGGATTTCGCTGAGCTTGATCGACTGGCGCTTGGCGTTCGGCAGTTCGAGCGCCATGTAGTTCTTGCCCGGGATGGTCTCGACCACGCGGATCGACACCAGCGAGAGCGAGCGCGCGAGGTCTTTCGCGAGGTTGACGATCTGGGAGCCCTTCACGCCGGTGGCGGGCTCGATCTCGTAGCGCGTGATGACGGGGCCCGGCGAGGCGAGCACCACACGCACCTCAACACCGAAGTCCTTGAGCTTCTTCTCGATCATGCGCGAGGTCATCTCGAGCGTGTCGGCCGATACCGTTTCCTGGCGAGCCTGAGCCGCGTCGAGCAGGTCGACCTGCGGCAGCTTGCTGTCGGGCAGCTCCTTGAAGAGCGGCTTCTGGCGCTCCTTGACGACGCGATCGCTCTTCGGCACCTCGGTCATCGCGGGCTCGATCTGCACCGGTGGCGAAGGTGGGCGACGCTTGGGGCGCGGCTCGACGCGGATCTCTTCTTCGTCGCCAGCGGCAAAGACCCCAGACGACGGTGCCAGCAAGGGCTCGGACCGGCCCGACTCGTCGCCACCACCGCGCGTGAAGGCCGGCTCGTCGGCTTCGGCACGCTCGCGGGCCGCCTGCTTGCCCATGGCGATGTCGGCGGCAAGCTCGCGCTTCTCGCGACGCGATTCGAACAGCGAGTACGCACGCGCGCCGATGCGCTCGGCGATCAGGCTCCAGGAGAAGCGGAACACCAGCGCCGAACCGATGACACCACCGGCGATGGCCACCAGTGCCGAGCCCGTGAAACCCATCCAGCGCACGCTGGCGGGCCCCACCAGATAGCCCAGCGCCCCGCCACCGGAGCCCGGCAGATGCGCTTCGAGACGGTAGAGACGCGACCACTCGAGCATGGTGCTGGCGCACAGCAGCAGGAGCAGGCCGAACCAGAAGGCAAGACGACTGCGGTTGAAGCGACCGCGCGGCGCCGCCTGCTCGGCGGATGCCGGCTCGCCGCCGCGCAACCAGTTGGCCAGCGACGACAGCCAGGCGCGCAGCCCGGCGAAAAGACACCACCAGACGGAGTAACCGGCGGCGTAGTAGCTGCCATCGGCCAGCCAGGCGCCGATGCGGCCACCCCAGTTCTTGATTTCGCCCCCTGTGCCCGAGGTCGACCAGGCGGCATCGGAAGGCGTGAAGCTGAGCATCGAGAGCAGCCAGAACAGCAGCGCTGCGAATCCTGCGATCAGCGTGATCTCGTGGGCGAAGCGCATCGCGCGCACACGCACGGGTTGCCCTTCGGCGGCAGAAGAAGATTGAAGCGTATTCAGCGAATAGGTCATGAAAAACACGGCGCCCGGCCTCGGGAAACGGGGGCCGGATGCACGAACACTACAACAAAAGGCCGGGACCGCCGGCAACGGCGAGCCCGGCCCCGAAGGCTCAAGCCAGCGACAGGAGCCGTTCCTTGACGATCATGGAGCCGTCGTCGAGCGTCTGCACGAAGCCGCGCTCTTCCAGATCCTTCATCACGCGGCTCACCATTTCGCGCGAGGCGCCGACCATCTTGGCCAGGTCCTGGCGGGAGATCTTGTCGCGCACCTTGAGGTTGCCGGCGCCGTCCTCGATGGCGAACTCGAGCAGCGAGCGGGCCACGCGCCCGTAGACATCCATCAGCGCCAGCGACTCGATCTTGCGGTCGGCATGGCGCAGGCGCTGTACCAGCCCGCGCATGATGTTGTAGGCCATGGAGGAGTTCTCGGGCAGGCAGCGCGCGAAAGCGTCGCGGCCCAGCATGAGCACGTCGCACTGGATCTCGGTACGCACGGTGGCCGAATGCGGTTCGTCGTCGATCAGGCTCATCTCGCCAAGGTAGTCGCCCGGATGCAGCGTGGCGAGGATGACCTCGCGCCCGCGGCTGTCGGCGCTGGTGACGCGCGCGCGACCGGTCAGGATGATGTAGAGCGCATCGGACTTCTTGCCCTGCTCCACAACGACTTCCGCGCGCTTGAAGCGCTTCTTGATGATCGCGTCCGCGATGCTAGCGGACTGCGTGGCCGTCAACGACGCGAACAATGGAACGCGCCGAAGCAATTCGAGGTTGGACAGCATCGACATTTATCAATCCCTGAGACAGCGGGCCGAGCAATCCGAAAGGCAAGCCAATGGATTACTACAATCGCGCGCATTGAAAACACCGTTCACCCGGTGTTGAACCGGGCAGTGATACTCCATATATATCGCTACCACCCTGAAAATGTACACGCTGAAGCAGCGTCCATCCTAGGTTTTCTACTCATGTCCGCACCCCAACACGCCAAGGTTTTGATTCTGGGCTCCGGCCCCGCCGGCTATACCGCCGCCGTCTATGCGGCACGCGCAAACCTCCAGCCCCTGCTCATCACCGGCATCGCCCAGGGCGGACAGCTGATGACCACCACCGAGGTGGACAACTGGCCAGCCGACGTGCACGGCGTGCAAGGCCCCGACCTGATGCAGCGCTTTCTCGAGCATGCCGAGCGCTTCAAGACGCAGATCGTGTTCGACCACATCAACAAGGTCGACCTGAGCAAGCGCCCCTTCACCCTCACCGGCGACAGCGGCACCTACACCTGCGACTCGCTGATCATCGCCACCGGCGCTTCGGCGAAGTACCTGGGCCTCGACTCCGAACAGAAGTTCATGGGCCGCGGCGTCTCCGCATGCGCCACCTGCGACGGCTTCTTCTACCGCGAGCAGGAGGTCTGCGTGATCGGCGGCGGCAACACGGCGGTCGAAGAGGCGCTCTATCTCGCCAACATCGCCAACAAGGTGACGCTGGTGCATCGCCGGGACAAGTTCCGCGCCGAGCCCATCCTGATCGACAAGGTCAAGGAGAAGGTCGCCGAAGGCAAGATCGTGCTGAAGCTGCACAGCGAGCTCGACCAAGTGCTGGGTGACGACTCGGGCGTGACGGGCATCCGCATCAAGAACACGCAGACCGGCGCGACCGAGCAGATCGACCTCAAGGGTTGCTTCATCGCCATCGGGCACCATCCCAACACCGACATCTTCCAGGGCCAGCTGGAGATGAAGGACAACTACATCCTGACCCGTTCGGGCCTGCAGGGCTTCGCAACGATGACCAGCATTCCGGGCGTCTTTGCCGCCGGCGACGTGCAGGACAACATCTATCGCCAGGCCATCACCAGCGCAGGCACCGGCTGCATGGCGGCGCTCGACGCCCAGCGTTTCCTTGAGCAGGACGGCACGCTGTAACCACCGGGGAGCCCAAAAGGGCTATAATCCGAGGCTTTGCCGAAACATGGCTCTCCCACGAGTCGCGGCAAAGCCGGGGTACCGCCACCCGTTTTCTGGCGAGGTCAAGCTGCAAAACACCCTGCAATCGCCCTGATTGCGCCGGTGCCAGCTGTTCAAGAAAGAGTGTCCTCATGGCACGCGTATGCGACGTAACGGGCAAGGGCCCGATGGTCGGAAACAACGTTTCCCACGCCAACAACAAAACCAAGCGCCGGTTCCTGCCGAACCTGCAATATCGCCGTTTCTGGGTCGAGACTGAAAACCGCTGGGTTCGCCTGCGTGTTTCGAGCGCCGCGCTGCGCCTGATCGACAAGAACGGTATCGACTCCGTGCTCGCAGACCTGCGTGCACGCGGCCAAGCCTAAGGAGCTGAATCATGGCAACGAGCAAAGGCGGACGCGAAAAGATCAAGCTGGAATCCACCGCGGGTACCGGCCACTTCTACACGACCAGCAAGAACAAGAAGACGATGCCTGAAAAGATGTCGATCATGAAGTTCGACCCGAAGGCGCGCAAGCACGTCGAATACAAGGAAATCAAGCTGAAGTAATTCGGCTCCGGTTTTCCCCGAATAAAAAACCCGCTGTTGATCCAGCGGGTTTTTTATTGCCCGTTCATTTGATCGATCAAGCCGACCGAATTTCAACGCGCATAAAAAAAGCCGACCCTCGGGTCGGCTTTTTCGATTGAGCTCGAAGCGCTTCAGGCGCGGGCAGCACGCAGGCGGGTCGAGAAGTCCCGCAGACCAGCAATGCCACTGGCCTCCGCCCGATGGCACCAGGCCGCCAGATCGGCAGCCAACTGCTCGCGCGACTGCGAGGTGTTGAGCCACAGCTGGCGCAGCTCCTCGCGCATCGTGACCATCTTGTCGAGCACCGGATGGGCAGCACGGGCCTGCACGAGGTGAGGGCGAGCCGAGGCGGGCACCTTGTCGTCGTCGCGATGCAGCCAGCGCTTGGCAGCCTTGAGCACCGACAGATCGGCGCCCTTGGTCTTCAGCGCCTCGAGCTCCTGGCTGGTGGCACGGCGCATTTCGCGCGCGTAGCCCGCCATGACTTCGTAGCGGTTCGCGATGACGGCCTCGAGCGTCTTCTCGTTGGCCACGGGCTGGATGTCGCCCATCAGCATCTTCGGCGGCACCTTCTTGACCTTGGCCCAACCCAGCTTCTGCAGCGCCTGGATGTAGATCCAGCCGATGTCGAACTCGTACTTCTTGACCGAGAACTTGGCCGAGGTGGGATAGGTGTGGTGGTTGTTGTGCAGCTCTTCGCCACCGATGATCAGGCCCCAGGGCATGATGTTGCGGCTGGCGTCGGGCGCCTCGAAGTTGCGATAACCCCAGTAGTGGCCAATGCCGTTGATGACGCCGGCGGCAGTGATCGGGATCCAGAGCATCTGCACGGCCCACACGGCCATGCCGAGTGCGCCGAACAGCGCCAGGTTGATCACCAGCATCAGGCCCACGCCCTGCCAGCTGTAACGCGAATACAGGTTGCGCTCGATCCAGTCATCGGGCGTGCCGTGACCGTAGCGCTCCATCGTTTCCTTGTTCTTCGACTCGGCGCGATACAACTCGGCGCCGCGCCAGAGCACTTCCTCGATGCCCTTGACCTGCGGGCTGTGCGGGTCGTCCTGGGTTTCGCACTTGGCGTGGTGCTTGCGATGGATGGCGACCCACTCCTTCGTCACCATGCCGGTGCCGATCCAGAGCCAGAAGCGGAAAAAATGCGAAGGGATCGGGCCCAGATCCATGGCCCGGTGCGTCTGCGTGCGGTGCAGGAAGATCGTGACCGCGGCAATCGTGATGTGCGTGGTGGCGAGCGTGTACAGCACGACTTGCCACCATGCGATGTCCCACAGGCCGTGTCCGAGCCATTCGATGGCCGCATTCAGAACGGCGGAGTCAGGAAGCAACATTGAGTCAGGTACTCCATGGCCGCACGAAGGTGCAGCCTTCAGATAACCCGCGATTTTAAGGCGGCAGGGCCTAAAACAAGCCCTTTAAACCTTCAAGAAAGGCGCAGATTAACCCTAGTTTGGAGTCCGGCACCTATTTGCGGTTCCAGGCGACAGCAAAGAAACCGTCGGTCGCATGGCGGTGCGGCCACAGCCGCAGGTAGCGCCTTGCGCCCTCCCCGCCGGCGCACAGCGCCTCGAAACCCTCGACCTTGAGCCCCTGCAGCAGTTCCGCCGCGTCCACGGGCACGAAATCGGGGTTGGCGGTGCTGAAAGCCTCCGCAATCGCCTCGTTTTCCTCCGGCAGCACGCTGCAAGTGGCGTAAACCAGACGGCCGCCCGATTTCACAAGCCGTGCCGCACTCTGCAGAATGGCCGCCTGCTTGACCGTCAATTCCTCCACCGACTTGGGCGATTGCCGCCATTTCAGGTCGGGATTGCGTCGCAGCGTCCCCAGCCCCGAGCACGGCGCATCGACCAGCACACGGTCGATCTTGCCCGCCAGGCGCTTGATCCGGTCGTCTCGCTCGTGGGCGATGGCGGCCGGATGAACGTTCGACAGCTTGCTGCGCGCCAGCCGCGGCTTAAGTGCATCCAGCCGATGCGCCGACGTGTCGAAGGCGTACAGCCGGCCGGTGTTGCGCATGGTCGCGCCGATGGCCAGCGTCTTGCCGCCGGCGCCGGCGCAGAAATCGACCACCATCTCGCCGCGCTTGGCATCCAGCAGCAGCGCCAGCAGTTGCGAACCCTCGTCCTGCACCTCGATGGCGCCGCGCGCAAAGGCATCCAGCTTGGTCAGCGCCGGCTTGCCGTCGATGCGCAGGCCCCAGGGCGAATACGGCGTTGCTTCCGATTTGATAGCAGCCTTCGCAAGCTCCGCCTTCACATCCGCACGCTTGTCTGTCAGCGCATTGACGCGCAGATCGAGCGGCGCGGGCTGCTGCAGGGCCTCGACCAGCGGCCAGAAGCCGTCGCCCAGCTGCGCCTTCAGCGGCGCCACCAGCCATTCGGGCAGGTTGTGGCGATGGCGCTCCAGCAGGTCGTCCTGCTTGACGGCGTCGCAGTTGTCGAGCCAGCGCTTCTCGGTGTCGTTGAGCGCACTCTTCAGGAAGTCACGCGGGCCGTGAAAGCCCAGGATCGCCATCCGGCGCTCCTTCGAGCCGCTGCCCGAGGGCGACAGGTGATCGAAAAGCAGCTTCTTGCGAAGCACGGTGTAGACGGTTTCGGCCAGCGTCGCGCGCTCGCGCGGGCCGAACTCGCGGTGATCGCGGAAGAAGCGCGAAACAACCTGATCGGCGGGGTGATCGAATTTCAGGACGAGGCCGACCAGATCGGCGGCGGCCTCCAACAGGGCTTTGGGATGCATCCCCCGATTGTCTCAGCCGCCGCCCGCCCTGCCCCAAGGCCTATGCGCCACGCGTCCAGACCGCCCCGAAAGCCTCGCGCTCGATGTCTTCCAACTTGGGCGAATGCCCTGCCCACAGCACCAGCGCAGCCCCCGGCAGCGTGAGTGTCTGCTCCAGCTGGCGGCACAGGCTCCATCGGTCCTCGTCGTCGAGCCCCGGCAGCTCGATGAACACGATGTAGGCACGGCGCCACGGAAATTCGCGCAGGTTCTTGCGCACCAGCCAAGCCCGCGAGGCTGGCAGGCAGCGCACGAAATCGGCCCGCAGTTCATCCAGTTCGTAGTCGTTGAGGTCGTGCCGCGAAATCTGGCTGAAGAACGGCGTGCCCGTGATTTCCTCCCAGGCGCGAGCCTCCGCCTCTTCCGCCTCCTTGAGACGGCCGCGCCACAGCTTCAGGGCCTCTTCGTCGTGCGGGCCGGTGTCGGGGTCTTCGAGCGATGCAACCGCGCTCTTGGCCGCCCACCACCGGCTGGCCGCGCCCGAGCCGTGCAGCCGCTCCAGCACTGCAAGACGCGCTTCGCGGTCGCTCGCCGGCAGCATCTGGGCCAGTCCACGCAGTGCACCTGGATGCTCCGGCGCGATCTGCAGGGCGCTCTCGTAACGCACGCGTACGGGGGCCGCCGGATCGAGCCTCCGCTCGGAATCGGCCCATTCGACCATCTCGTCGGGCGTGTTGCGCTCGCCGCGCGCAGCCAGCACCGCGATGCGCTCGCGGATGCGCGAGCGGTGCGCATGGTGCTGCTTCCAGTCGGCGGCATGGGCGCGGCGCCACTGGCTGTCGAAATGCCCGATCCATTTCTTGCGATCGACCAGCAGGTCGAGCGCTGGACGCGTCGACCACTCGGGCATGACCGCCTTCTGGTCGAGCGCCTCGAGGCGGTCCCGCAGGACCGGGTGCGTGTCTTCCAGGTCGCTGACCCGGCGCATCGCCTCGCGCAGCGCCTGTCGCGCGAAATCGTCGTCGGGCGGCGTGCGCACGCGCTTGCGCAGGGCCTCGAACGGACCCGGGGGCTGCGGCTCGTGCTCGGCGCGGGCCCAGTGCCAGGGCCAGAATTCGTTGGCGTACCAGTTGCCCTTGATGGCGATCTCGGTCAGCGCAGCCGCCGCCACGGACGCGCCCAGCAGCCTGCCCGAGATGCGGTCTGCCTCGTACTCGTCCTGGCGGGCCAGCGCGAAAGTCTTGGCCGCGAAGCGCGGAAAGTACCAGCGGAAGAAGGCTTGCGAGAACAGCGCCATCACGCCTTCGTTGCGCTGAAGGCTGGCGTCGAGCTTGAGCCACGACAGCCGGGTGCGGTAGATCCACGCACTCAGCTTGCCGTGATTGCCGCGCAGATGGCCGTACTCGTGGGCCAGCACCGAGAGCAGCCGCCGCCGGTCGAGCATCATCAGCAGCGGCAACCCGATGCTCAGCGAATTGACCGCACCGCCGAACAGCCCGAAGCGCGGCACCTGCCGAATGCTGGCGTTGAATTCGTCGTCGAGATAGACCCGGTGGACCGGCGGCCCCTTGATCCTTGTGCGGATGCGGTCGAGCGCCTCGAAGAGCGCCGGCGCGTCTTCCCGGCGGAGCTCCACGCCCTCGGGCTCGTCGAAGCGCACCCAAAGCGCACGCAACGTGGCCCACAGCAGCCCCAGGGCGAACAGCAGCAACCAGCCGCGCGTGAAATTGAGGCGCTCTTCCTCGAGCGAGGAAAGCACCCAGGCGACGATGCCCACCGACAGTCCGAGGCAGCCCAGCACCCAAAGATAGCCGAGCGCGGCAAAAGCCGCGACGCTGCGTCGATAGCGCGCGCTGTCGTCCGCACTGGCATGCTCGCTCAGTCGAACCAGGTGAACAAAATCAGCGCGATCCATCCGACTCCAGTCAAATCATCAAGCCCCGACAGTTTCTTAAGAAAGGCATGCCGCCGTTGAACGACGAAGACCTCCCTCCCCTGATCGAAACGCCCCCTGGGCGCTACCGCCATTACAAGGGCGGCGAATACGAAGTGCTCGGCACCGTACGCCACAGCGAGACGCTGGAGCCGATGACGTTGTACCGGGCCCTATACGGCGCTCACGGCCTCTGGGTCCGGCCGGCCGCCATGTTCGGCGAGACCGTCGAGATCGACGGTGTGCCTCGAAGGAGATTCACCCCGATCTAGCCAGCCAGGCCGCGCAGACCTGTTCTGCCTTGGCAGGTTGCCGCATTTTTTCGCGGCAACCCGGACGGGGTCAACCGCAGCGTACGTCCGTCACCCGGTTGCGGGCGTCGACATCGAGATTGAGGCGTCCGCCATTGAGTTCCATCGTGGTGGCCTCGCCCGGCTTCAGGGCACGCACCGTGCCGGCGCCCGACCGCACGCGAGCGGCGGCTTCGAGCTGCGGCGTCAGCGGCTGGCCGATGGCAAAGCGTGCGCCATCCGCGTTGCACTGGTAGACCGGCTCAGGTGGCGGCGCGGGCGCGGGTGCAGGGGCAGGCGCGGGTGCCGGAGCAGCACAGCTCGCCACCAGGGCGGCGCCGGCAAGCGCCAGCAACAACGATTGGTTCTTCACTTTCTGGACTCCCGAAAACCCGCGAATATAAACAACTTTACTCATTGTGACGCGATGTATCAGACAGCCAGCCGGCAATGGCACGTGGATACAACAGATGCTCCTGCGCCAGGACCCGTCCGGCCAGGGTGGCGGCAGTGTCGTCCGGCAGCACCGGCACGACGGCCTGCGCCAGGATCGGCCCGTGGTCGAGTTCGGTGGTCACCTGGTGCACCGTCACGCCGGCCACCTTGCAGCCCGCCTCGATGGCGCGCTGGTGCGTGTGCAGCCCCGGAAACGCCGGCAGCAGCGAGGGATGGATGTTCACCAGCCGGCCGGCGTAGCGGTTGACGAAGCCCGGCGTCAGGATGCGCATGAAACCCGCCAGTACCACCAGAGCCGGCGCGTAGCTGTCGACCACCTTCGCCAGTGCCTCGTCGAAAGCCTCGCGGGTAGCGAAATCCTTGTGCGGGACCACCGCGGTGTCGATGCCGTGGGCCTTGGCGATTGCCAGTCCGCCGGCCTCGGCCTTGTTGCTCACCACGGCTGCGATGCGCGCGCCATGGCGCTCGGCCCAGCGGTCGCGCTCGGCGGCGCGCACGATGGCCTCCATGTTGGAGCCGCCGCCGGAGATCAGGATCACGATGTTCTTCATGGGAGGCGGGATTATCCGTGGCGCGGCCGCCGCCGGGCCGCCCCAAGGCGAGCCGCGCCTCCCCCTCGGGGGGTGGCGAATTACACGCAGCGAAGCGAAGTGAAAAGCCGGGGGGCTCAGGCTCGTCTTGTCGCCGCGCGGACACCGGATCACAGCACGACCGTGCTAAAACTCACGGTTCCGGAGACACACCGCGTCTGCGGTGAACCGATCAACACAGCGAGGCACGCATGGATTTGAGCTTCACACCCGAAGAACAGAAGTTCCGCGAAGAGGTTCGCGCCTGGGTCAAGGAAAACCTCCCCAAGGAGATTTCGCACAAGGTACACAACGCGCTCGAACTGACGCGCGACGATCTGCAAGGCTGGGCCAAGATCCTCGGCAAGAAGGGCTGGCTGGGCTACGGCTGGCCGAAGGAATTCGGCGGCCCGGGCTGGACCGCCGTGCAGCGCCACCTGTTCGAGGAAGAAACCGCGCTGGCCGGCGCACCGCGCATCATCCCGTTTGGCCCCGTGATGGTCGCTCCGGTGATCATGGCCTTCGGCAATGCCGAACAGCAGAAGCGCTTCCTCCCCGGCATCGCCAGCGGCGAAGTCTGGTGGAGCCAGGGCTACAGCGAACCGGGCTCGGGCTCCGACCTGGCTTCCGTCAAGACCAAGGCCGAGCGCAAGGGCGACAAGTACATCGTCAACGGCCAGAAGACCTGGACCACCCTCGGCCAGTACGGCGACTGGATGTTCAACCTAGTTCGCACCAGCAACGAAGGCAAGCCCCAGACCGGCATCAGCTTCCTGCTGCTCGACATGAAGTCGCCCGGCGTCACCGTGCGCCCGATCAAGCTGCTCGACGGCGGCCATGAAGTCAACGAAGTGTTCTTCGACAACGTCGAAGTGCCCGCCGAGAACCTGATCGGCGAGGAGAACAAGGGCTGGACCTACGCCAAGCACCTGCTCTCGCACGAGCGCACCAACATCGCCGACGTGAACCGCGCCAAGCGCGAGCTCGAGCGCCTCAAGCGCATCGCCAAGAGCGAAGGCGTCTACGAAGACCAGCGCTTCCGCGACGAGATCGCCAAGCTCGAAGTCGACGTCGTCGCCCTCGAGATGATGGTGCTGCGCGTGCTCTCGGCCGCCACCTCGGGCAAGAACTCGCTGGACGTGGCGGGCCTGCTGAAGATCCGCGGCAGCGAGATCCAGCAGCGCTACAGCGAACTGATGATGCTGGCTGGCGGCGCCTACTCGCTGCCGCTGATCCGCGAGGCGATGGAAGCCGGCTGGCAGGGCAACTTCCCGGGCGGCAACCCGGCGCTCGCCCCGCTGACGTCGACTTTCTTCAACATGCGCAAGACCACCATCTACGGTGGCAGCAATGAAGTGCAACGCAACATCGTCGCGCAGACGGTTCTGGGCTGAGGAGACAAAAAGCATGGACTTCAATTTCACCGACGACCAGGAACAGCTGCGCGACGCCGTCCGCAAATGGGTCGACAAGGGCTATGACTTCGAGCGCCGCCGCGGCATCGAGGCCAAGGGCGGCTTCTCGCGCGAGGCCTGGGACGAACTGGCCGAGCTCGGCCTGGGCGGCCTCTACATCGGCGAGGACGACGGCGGCCTGGGCATGGGCCCGGTGGCCGGCATGGTCGTCATGGAAGAACTCGGCCGCGGCATCGTGCTGGAGCCCTTCGCGCAGACGCTGATCGCTGGCGCGGTGCTCAGCGGCTACGCCGGTGCCGACACCAAGGAAAGCTGGCTGCCGCGCATCGCGGGCGGCCAGGCCATCGTGGTGCTGGCCTACCAGGAGCGCAAGGCACGCTATCGCCTCGACGTGTGCGAGGCGCATGCCGCCAAGGCCGGCAGCGGCTGGTCGCTGAACGGCGCCAAGAGCGTGGTGCCCGTGGGCGACGAAGCCGACGCCTTCCTGGTGCCGGCCAAGGTCGACGGCAAGATCGCCCTCTTCCTGGTCGAGCGCAGCGCCAGCGGCGTGGAAGCGCGCGGCTACGGCACGCAGGACGGCTCCCGCGCCGCCGAGGTGGTGTTCGACAAGGCCGACGCTACGCTGGTGACGCTCGACGGCCTCGCCGCCCTCGAATACGCCGTGGACGTCGGCATTGCCGCCACCTGCGCCGAAGGCGTGGGCGTGATGGACAAGACCGTCGACCTCACCGTCGAATACCTGAACCAGCGCAAGCAGTTCGGCGTGGTCATCTCCAGCTTCCAGGCGCTGCGTCACCGCGTCGCCGACATGAAGATGCAGCTCGAGCTCGCGCGCTCGATGAGCTACTACGCGACGCTCAAGCTCAACGCCCCGGCCGACGAGCGCCGCCAGGCGCTGGCCTGGGCCAAGTACCAGCTCGGCGTGTCGATGCGCTATGTGGCCGCGAACTCGGTGCAGCTGCACGGCGGCATCGGGGTGACCGACGAATACATCGGCAGCCACTACTTCCGCAAGCTCACGCAGATGGAAATGACCTTCGGCGACACGCTGCACCACCTGGGCGAAGTGTCTGCCCGCATGCAGGACACGGCCGGCGTCTTCGCCTGACGGTCTTTTTCACCTAGCATCCAACGCCCGCCTGCTTCACGCCGGCGGGCGTTTTCACTTGGCCCCGCCCCAGGAATCCAGGAACAAGACAACATGCAAACCCGCCGCACCCTCCTCGTCACCATGGCTGCCGCCGGAACAGCCGCCGCCATGCTGACCGCCTGCGCCACATCTCCAACGCCGTCGTACACCGAGCGCCCGCCCATCGTGTTCGTGCACGGCAACGGTGACTCGGCCGCGCTCTGGCAGACGACGATCTGGCGCTTCGAGTCGAACGGCTGGCCGCGCGACCGGCTGTTCACGGTGGACCAGCCCAACCCGACCGCCCGCGACGACGATGCCGTGGCCCAGCCCGGTCGCAGCTCGACCGGCGAATCGGCGGTGTTCCTCAAGGCCGAGGTCGACAAGGTGCTGAAGGCCACCGGCGCCAGCAAGGTCGTTCTGATCGGCAACTCGCGCGGCGGCAACACCATCCGCAACTACGTGCAGAACGGCGGCGGCGCGGCGGTCGTGAGCCACGTGGTGCTGGGCGGCAACCCGGCGCACGGCATCTGGGCGGTGAAGGGCTTGCGCGAGAACAACGAGTTCTCGGGGCTGTCGGGCTTCATGCAGCAGCTCAATGCGCCGAAGGGACCGAACGGAGAGGAAGTCACGCCGGGCGTGAAGTGGCTGACCCTGCGTTCGGACAACAACGACAAGTACGCGCAGCCCGACGGCGTATGGATCGGCGCGCCCGGCAAGCCGACCAACATCGGCTTCGACGGACCGGCGCTCAAGGGCGCGACCAACATCGTGCTGCCGCGCGTCGATCACCGCGAGACCTCGTTCTCGCCTGCGGCCTTTGCCGCGACGTGGCAGTTTCTGACGGGCCAGGCGCCGCAGAGCAACGAGGTCGCGCCCGAGGCGAACGTCGTGCTCAACGGCCGTGCGATCGGCGCGGAGAACCTTTCGCTGAACGGCGCGACGGTGACCGTCTATGCAGTCAACGCCGCCACGGGCGCGCGGCTGGGCGAGGCGGTCTTCACCAAGTCCATCGGCGCCGACGGCCGCTGGGGGCCCTTCAAGGCACGCGGCGATGCGGCCTACGAATTCGTGCTGGCCACGCCCAGCTACGGCACCACGCACATCTACCGCAGCCCCTTCCCGCGCAGCAGCAGCGTCGTGAACCTGCGACCCGAACGCGTCGTGCCGGCCGACGGCGGCGCCAATGCGGTCGTCGTCTTCACGCGGCCGCGCGGCTACTTCGACGCCCAGCGGGACACCATGCGCTTCGACGGGCAGAGCGCGCTGGCCGGCGTACCGCCCAAGGGCGCGGGCGTGTCGAGCTCGCGGCTGCGCATCGCGGCGGAGCAGCCGCGCGCGGTCACCGGCGAATTCAACGGCGAACGCATCACCGGCCTGACATGGCCGGCAGTGAAGGAGCATGTGACTGTGCTCGAGCTGACCTACTGAGGCGAGCCTGGCCATGACCGACACCGGCTCCCCCTTCGTCCTGCAGACGCGCGACGGGCGCGGCGTGGTCACGCTGACGCTGAACCGGCCAGCCTCGTTCAATGCGCTCTCGGAAGGCATGCTCGGCGCACTCGAGCAGGCGCTCGGAGAAATCGTCGCCGACACCACCGTTCGCGCGGTGATCATCGCCGGGGCGGGCAAGGCCTTCTGCGCCGGCCACGACCTGAAGGAAATGCGCGCCGCTCCCTCGCTCGACTACTACGAGCAGCTGTTCGAGCGCTGCGGCGCGATGATGCTGTCGATCCAGAAGCTGCCCGTGCCGGTGATCGCGCGCGTGCACGGCATCGCGACGGCGGCGGGCTGTCAGCTGGTTGCGGTCTGCGACCTGGCGGTGGCGTCGAGCGAGGCACGCTTCGCGGTAAGCGGCGTGAACGTGGGCCTCTTCTGCGCCACGCCGAGCGTCACGCTCTCGCGCAACCTGGGCCGCAAGGAAGCCTTCGAGATGCTGGTGACGGGTGAATTCATCACCGCGCAGGAAGCATGCGAAAAGGGGCTGGTGAACCGGGTGGCACCGCCTGAAGCGCTCGATGCGGCCGTCGAGTCACTGGTGGCCAGCATCGTCGCCAAGCCCCGCACCGCGCTCGCGCTGGGCAAGGCCCTGTTCTACCGCCAGCTCGAAACCGGCATCGAGGCCGCGCTGGCCGACGCCAGCCAGACCATGGCCTGCAACATGATGGACCAGAGCGCGCTGGAAGGCGTTCAGGCGTTCATCGAGAAGCGTCCGCCCGACTGGAAGCGCTGAAGCAGCTAGGAGTCGTGCAGCCGCGAACTCTCGGGCAGGTGCGCCATCAGGAATTCCATCTGGTCGGCCAGGATGCGCCTGTTTCGCAGAATGAAATCTTCCCAGAGGCTGGGCACATAGGGCGCATACAGCAGCGGCATGCCGGCCTGCTCGGGCGTCCGGCTGCTCTTGCGGTGGTTGCACGGCCTGCAGGCCGTGACCACGTTCATCCAGGTGTCGATGCCCTTCTGGGCGAACGGGATGATGTGCTCGCGGGTGAGTTCGTCTTCGTGGAAGTGACCACCGCAGTAGGCGCAGACGTTGCGGTCGCGCGAAAACAGCTTGCTGTTGGTGAGGCCGGGACGCTGCGTGAAGGGGTTGATGCGCGGCACGCCCTTGGTGCCGATGATGCTGTTGATCGCGATCTGCGACTGCTCGCCGGTGATCGCGTTGTGGCCGCCACGGAACACCGCGACCTGCGCGCCCACTTCCCAGCGGACTTCGTCCGCCGCGTAGTGGATCACCGCCTGTTCCAGCGAAATCCATGACTGGGGCAGCCCTTGGGCCGACAGCTTCAAGACCTTCACACACGCCTCCTCGAAAAGGGAGAGAACACGGAAAGACCAGGGACACGGAGCGCGTTGGAGACCCACGCCGGTCAACGCACTGCGTCACAATATACCGGCTTTGTGACAAATCGGCCTGATTCGCCCAATCGACGGGCGAAAGGCGCTATCAAAAAGATACTCACCGATGCAGGTTTTTCGTGGCTTCCGGCACCCTGGCGTAGCCCCCGCCTGCGCCCTCACCATTGGCAATTTCGACGGCGTGCACCGTGGCCACCAGGCCATGCTCGCGCTCCTGCAGACCGAGGCCCGCCAGCGCGGGCTGCCCAGCTGCGTGCTCACCTTCGAGCCCCATCCGCGCGACTATTTCGCTGCCGTCACCAAGAAGCCCGACCTGGCGCCGGCGCGCATCGGCACGCTGCGCGACAAGCTCAGCGAGCTGGCCGCCTGCGGCGTGGCGCAGACCATCGTGCTGCCTTTCGACGCCCGGTTGGCCTCCCGGTCGCCCGAGGAATTCATCCAGAACGTGCTGATCGACGGCCTGGGCGCGCACTACGTGCTGGTAGGCGACGACTTCCGCTTCGGCGCAAAACGGGCCGGCGACTACGCCATGCTCGACGCTGCCGGCGATGCCCACGGCTTCGACGTGGCGCGCATGAACAGCTACGAGGTGCACGGCCTGCGGGTTTCGAGCTCGGCCGTGCGCGAGGCGCTGGCCGAAGGCCGCATGGCCGATGCCCACACGCTGCTGGGCCGGCCCTACGCCATCTCGGGCCACGTGGTTCACGGCCGCAAGCTCGGCCGGGCGCTGGGCGCCTCGGCGCCGGGCAAGGACGACGGCTTCCGCACCCTCAACCTGCGCTTCAAGCACTGGAAGCCGGCCGCCAGCGGCATCTTCGCGGTGCTGGTGCATGGCCTGTCGGAACGGCCGCTGCCGGGCGTGGCCAACCTCGGCGTGCGCCCCTCGCTGGACGCCAACGACGTCAATGCCGGGCGGGTGCTCCTCGAAACCCATTGCCTGGAGTGGCCCTCCCATCTGGGCGCCGAAGGGGCCTACGGTAAAATCGTGCGCGTGGAACTCCTGCACAAACTGCACGACGAATTGCGCTACACCAGCCTCGAAGCCCTTACCGCGGGCATCGCGAAGGATGGCCGCGACGCTCGCGCGTTCTTTGCGTCGACCCACGCCGAAACCCACCGCCAGACCACGCGCGATCGAATTTAGCCCTGCACGCACCGTGCTGCCGCCCTTCGACAAGCTCAGGGCGAACGGCTTTACCTTCCGCACCGACGCGCTCCTTTTTCCCGGGCAGTTCGGGCCGAGCCTGTCGAAGCCCCCCAGAAGCCCTCTGCTTCGCACCCAAACATGTCTGACGCTGCTTCCACCAAAGATTACCGTTCCACGCTGAACCTGCCCGACACCCCCTTCCCGATGCGCGGCGACCTGCCCAAGCGCGAGCCGGGCTGGGTGAAGGAATGGAACGACGAAGGCCGCTACCACCGCCTGCGCGACGCCCGCCATGGCGCGCCCAAGTTCATCCTGCACGACGGCCCGCCCTACGCCAACGGCCAGATCCACATGGGCCACGCGGTGAACAAGATCCTGAAGGACATGATCACCAAGGCGCGCCAGCTCGAGGGCTACGACGCGCTCTACGTGCCGGGCTGGGACTGCCACGGCCTGCCGATCGAGAACGCCATCGAAAAGCAGTACGGACGCAACCTGAGCCGCGACGAGATGCAGGCCAAGAGCCGCGCCTTCGCCACCGGACAGATCGCCCAGCAGATGGCCGACTTCCAGCGCCTGGGCGTGCTGGGCGAATGGGACCACCCCTACAAGACGATGGACTTCGCCAACGAAGCCGGTGAGCTGCGCGCGTTCAAGCGCGTGATCGAGCGCGGTTTCGTCTATCGCGGCCTGAAGCCGGTGTACTGGTGCTTCGACTGCGGCTCCTCGCTGGCCGAGTTCGAGATCGAATACGCCGACAAGAAGAGCCAGACCGTCGACGTGGCCTTCAAGGCGCACGACCGCGAAAAGGTGCTCAAGGCCTTCGGCACCGACCACACGATCCTCGGCGACATCTTCGCCGTGATCTGGACCACCACCGCCTGGACCATCCCCGCCAACCAGGCGATCAACCTCAACCCCGACCTCGAGTACTCGCTCGTCGACACCGAGCGCGGCCTGCTGATCCTGGCCAACTCGCTGGTCGAGATGTGCATGACGCGCTATGCGCTCGACGGCAAGGTGCTGGCCACGGTCAAGGGCGAGAAGCTCGGCGGCCTCGAGTTCGAGCATCCGCTGTACGACGTGGACGCCGGCTACAAGCGCCTGTCGCCCATCTACCTGGCCGACTACGCCACCGCCACCGACGGCACGGGCCTGGTCCACTCCTCGCCAGCCTACGGCCTGGACGACTTCAACTCCTGCATCGCCCATGGCGTGGCGTACGACGACATCCTGAACCCGGTGCAGGGCAACGGCAGCTACGCGCCCGACTTCCCGCTCTTCGGCGGCCAGAACATCTGGAAGGCCGTGCCCGAGATCATCTCCGCGCTGCGCGATGCCAACCGCCTGCTGACCACCGAGACCATCACCCACAGCTACCCGCACTGCTGGCGCCACAAGACGCCGGTGATCTACCGCGCCGCGGCGCAGTGGTTCGTCCGCATGGACGAAGGCGAAGGCGTGTTCACCAAGGACAAGGCGCCCAAGACGCTGCGCCAGACCGCGCTCGACGCCATCGACCAGACCAGCTTCTACCCCGAGAACGGCCGCGCGCGCCTGCACGACATGATCGCCGGCCGGCCCGACTGGTGCATCAGCCGCCAGCGCAGCTGGGGCGTGCCGATTCCGTTCTTCCTGCACAAGGATTCGGGCGAGCTGCATCCGCGCACGATGGAGATCCTCGACCAGGCCGCCGACATCGTCGAGAAGGGCGGCATCGAAGCCTGGAGCCGCGTGACGGCGGAAGAAATCCTCGGTGCCGAGGACGCACCGCACTACACGAAGAGCACCGACATCCTCGAGGTGTGGTTCGACTCGGGCTCGACCTTCTCCCACGTGCTGCGCGGCACGCACCCCACGGTGCACCACGACACGGGGCCGGAAGCCGACCTGTACCTCGAGGGCCACGACCAGCATCGCGGCTGGTTCCACTCGTCGCTGCTGATCGCCTGCATGCTGGAAGACCGCGCGCCGTACCGCGGCCTGCTGACGCACGGCTTCACGGTCGATGCCAAGGGCATCAAGATGAGCAAGTCGCTCAAGAACGGCATCGACCCGCAGGAAATCAGCAACAAGCTGGGCTCGGAAATCATCCGCCTTTGGGTGGCCGCGAGCGACTACTCGGGCGACATCGCGGGCGACGACAAGATCCTGGCCCGCGTGGTCGACGCTTACCGCCGCATCCGCAACACGCTGCGCTTCCTGCTCGCGAACACGAGCGACTTCGACATCGAGAAAGACGGCGTGCCGCTCGACCAGCTGTTCGAGATCGACCGCTACGCGCTGTCGCGCGCCGCGCAGTTCCAGGCCGAGATCCTCGCGCACTACAAGGTGTACGAGTTCCACCCGGTGGTGGCCAAGCTGCAGATCTACTGCTCGGAAGACCTGGGAGGCTTCTACCTCGACATCCTGAAGGACCGCCTCTACACGACGGCCCCGGGTTCGCTGGCGCGCCGCAGCGCGCAGACCGCCCTGTGGCACATCTCGCAGGCGATGCTGCGCTGGATGGCGCCGTTCCTGAGCTTCACCGCCGAAGAAGCCTGGAAGATCGTGGGCACCGGCAAGCCGGGCGACTCGATCTTCACGCAGACCTACAGCCAGTTCGCCGCGCCCGACGAGGCCCTGCTGGCCAAGTGGAACCGCATCCGCGAGATCCGCGGCGTGGTCAACAAGGACATCGAGGCCGTGCGTGCCGAAGGCAAGGTCGGCTCGTCGCTGCAGGCCAACCTGCAGCTGACGGCTGCCGCCGACGACTTCGCGCTGCTGGACACGCTGGGCGACGACCTGAAGTTCGTCTTCATCACCTCGGCCATCGAACTGGCCGCCGGTGAGGCCCTGGCAACGGTGGTAACGCCAAGCGCGGCGCAGAAGTGCGAGCGCTGCTGGCACTACCGCGACGACGTGGGCCACGACGCGGCCCATCCGACGATCTGCGGGCGCTGCACGAGCAACCTGTACGGCAGCGGCGAATCGCGGAGCGTTGCCTGATGGCCGCCGCCCGCTCCATGTCGGCAGCCTCGCGTTCGCGCGGCGGCAGCATCTGGCCCTGGCTCGGGCTGGCGGTGATCATCGTGATCATCGACCAGTTCACCAAGACGCTGATCCTGGGCTACTACAAGCTCGGCGACGCGACCTACGTGACCAGCTTCTTCAACGTCGTGCGCGCGCACAACACAGGCGCCGCCTTCTCCTTCCTCGCGGATCACTCGGGATGGCAGCGCTGGCTGTTCACGGCGATCGGCCTGGCGGCGGCGGTGTTCATCGTGTGGATGCTGAAGTCGCACGCGGGGCAGAAGCTCTTTTCGTTCTCCATGGCCTGCATCCTGGGCGGGGCCGTCGGCAACGTGGTCGACCGGATGATGCACGGCTACGTGGTCGACTTCCTGAGCTTCCATGCCGGGAACTGGTACTTCCCGGCCTTCAATGCCGCGGACAGCGCCATCACGCTCGGGGCCATCTGCCTGATCCTCGACGAGATCCGGCGGGTTCGCCGGGGCAAGTAGGTTCTTTCTCCATCTCTGAAAAAGGGGCCCGCAGGGGCCCCTTTTTCTTTGGGCCCGTCCCCCGCCAGGGTCGAGGGTTTCTCCTGCTTTCTCCCGATGTCATAACAAAGTCATACTGCCGCGGTTCAATGTAATCGATTACATGAACACCGCACGATGAGCATCCAAGCCGTAGCAGCCAAAGCCGGGGTTTCCGTGGCCACCGTCTCGCGCGCCTTCAACTTTCCGGGCAAGGTGACGCCCGCCACGCGCGAGCTGGTGGAGCGCGTGGCGCGCGAGCTCAACTACATGCCCAACGCCAGCGCGCGCACCCTGCGCACCCAGCGCAGCCGCGTGCTCGGGGTGGTGCTGCCCACGCTGCTGAATCCGACCTTCGCCGAATGCCTTCAAGGCATCGCGCGCGCGGCCATCGCAGGCGGCTACGCGATCATTCCCGTCACCACGGGCTACCGCATCGACGAAGAAGAGCGCGCCGTCCACCTGCTGCTGGCCGGCAATGTCGACGGGCTGATCCTCGTGGTGTCGAACCCCTCGACTTCGGCCGCCCTGCCTCGTCTCCAGACCACCGGCATTCCCTATGTGCTGGCCTACAACCGCCACCCCGACCACCCCTGCGTGTCGGTCGACAGCGAAAGCGCGGTGGCTGATGCGGTCACGCGCCTCGTGCTGCTGGGCCACCGCCGCATCGCGATGGTCAGCGGCACGCTCGCGGCGTCCGACCGCGCGCAGCAACGCTACCGCGGCTACCGCAAGGGCATGGCCGAGGCCGGGCTGCCCGCGCCCGCGCTCATCGAGGTGCCCTTCGTCGAGACGGCCGTCGATGCGCTCTCGAAGCAACTGCAGGCGCGCAGCCGCCCCACCGCGCTGATCTGCTCCAACGACCTGCTCGCCATCCGCAGCATCCGCGCCGCGCATCTCAGCGGCCTGTCGGTGCCCGGAGATCTCAGCGTCGTCGGCTTCGACGGCATCGCGCTCGGCGAAGACCTCACGCCCGCGCTCACCACCATCTCCCAGCCCAACAGCGACATCGGCCGCCACAGCGTCGAACTGCTGATCCAGGCCATGGCCAGCGGCGCCACGCTGCAGGCCGACGCGAGCCTGCTGCTTCCCCATTCCTTCCGAGACGGCGAGTCGTGCGCTTCGGTGCACGAAGACAAGAACAACGACGACAACAACGCCGCGATTTCCCGCCCCTGAGCTTTCTTTCCGTTCTTTGCCCACTTCCATCCAAGGAGCTTCCTCATCATGTCCCTCCGCTTCCACCGCATGGCCCGCCTCGGCCTGCTCGCCGCCACGCTCGTCGCCGGCAGCGCCATGGCGCAGACCGCCATCTGCTACAACTGCCCGCCCGAATGGGCCGACTGGGGCACCCAGCTGAAGGCCATCAAGGCCAAGACCGGCATCACCGTGCCGGCCGACAACAAGAACTCGGGCCAGTCGCTCGCGCAGCTGGTCGCCGAAAAGGCCAGCCCCGTGGCCGACGTCACCTACCTCGGCGTGACCTTCGCCGTGCAGGCCGCGAAGGACGGCGTGATCGAACCCTACAAGCCCGCCGCCTGGAAAGACATTCCCGACGGCCTGAAGGACCCGGCCGGCAACTGGTTCACCATCCACTCGGGCACGCTCGGCTTCATGGTCAACGTCGACGCGCTCAAGGGCAAGCCCGTTCCGAAGTCGTGGGCCGACCTGCTCAAGCCCGAGTACAAGGGCCTGATCGGCTACCTCGACCCCGCCTCGGCCTTCGTCGGATACGTCGGCGCAGTCGCGGTGAACGAAGCGCGCGGCGGCACGCTCGACAACTTCAAGCCGGCCATCGACTACTTCAAGGCCCTGCAGAAGAACGAGCCCATCGTGCCGAAGCAGACTTCGTACGCACGCGTGCTCTCCGGCGAAATCGCGATCCTGCTCGACTACGACTTCAACGCCTACCGCGCGAAGTACAAGGACAAGGCCAACGTCGCCTTCGTGATCCCGAGCGAAGGCACGCTGGCCGTGCCCTACGTGATGAGCCTGGTCGCCAAGGCCCCGCACGCGGCCGACGCGAAGAAGGTGCTCGACTTCACGCTGTCCGACGAAGGCCAGGCGATCTGGGCCAAGGCCTACCTGCGCCCGGTGCGCGCCAGCGCGATGCCCAAGGACATCGAGGCGCAGTTCCTGCCCGCGAGCGAATACGCCCGCGCCAAGAGCGTGGACTACGGCCGCATGGCCGCCGCGCAGAAGGCTTTCTCCGACGAGTACCTGAAGGAAGTCCGCTGAGCGGATGCCGCGCGCGATGACGCAAGCCACTCCATCCAACGCCTCTTCCAACGTGCCGAACGCCTGGAACCCGCGCTGGCGCCTGCTGGCCTGCGTCGCGCCCGCGGCCGCCTTCTTCGCGGCCTTCTGGCTGCTGCCGGTGGTGCGTCTGCTCACGCTGCCGGCCGACAAGGGCTGGGCCACCTACTTCGCTGTGCTGACCGATGCGCGCTACCTCACGAGCATGGCCAACACGGTCGCGCTCTCGGTGGCCGTGACGCTGGCCACGCTGGTGCTGGGCGCGGCGGTGGGCATCTACCTCGCGCGCCATGCCTTCATCGGCAAGCGCGTGCTGCTGTCGCTGCTCACGCTGCCGCTGTCGTTTCCGGGCGTGATCATCGGCTTCTTCGTGATCCTGCTCGGCGGACGACAGGGCGTGGTGGCCGACATCGGCGACAGCCTGTTCGGCGAACGCATCACCTTCGCCTACGGCCTGCTCGGGCTGTTCCTGGCGTACCTGTACTTCTCGCTGCCGCGCGCCATTGCCACCTACGCGGCGGCGGCAGAGTCGATGAACGTGCAGCTCGAGGAAGCCGCGCGTTCGCTCGGCGCCTCGCGGCTGCGCGTGGCCCGCGACGTATGGCTGCCCGAGCTTGCCCCCACCACGCTGGCCTGCGGCGCGATCCTGTTCGCCACCTCGATGGGCGCCTTCGGCACGGCCTTCACGCTGGCCAGCAAGTTCGAGGTGATCCCGATCACCATCTACAACGAGTTCACCAACTACGCCAACTTCGCGCTCGCCGCGTCGCTGTCGATCTCGCTGGGCATCGTGACCTGGCTGGTGCTCTTCGTGGCGCGGCGCTTCGGCGCGAACCCTGTCACGCGCTGAGGTTCGGACCATGCAAAAGAACACACAGGCCAAGGCCCCCTTCCTGCTCGCCGTCACGATCATCGTGAGCCTCTTCATGATCGCGCCGATGCTGCTGTCGGCGATGGCGGGCCTCGTCAACAACTACAGCACCGGCCTGAAGAGCGGCCTCACGCTGCGCTGGCTCGGCGAGGTGTGGGAGAACTACGGCGGCACCGTCGGCTGGTCGCTCGCGCTGGCCGTGGCCTGCGTCGTCGGCACCGTGCTGCTGGGCGTGCCCTGCGCCTATGCGCTGGCGCGCAGCCGCTCGCGCGCCGCACGCGTCTTCGAGGAACTGCTGACGCTGCCGGTCGCCGTGCCGGGCCTCGCAACGGCGCTCGCGCTGATCCTCGCCTACGGCCAGCTCACCGCCTTCCGCCAGAGCTTCGCCTTCATCCTCGTGGGCCACATCGTCTTCACGCTGCCCTTCATGGTGCGCACCGTGAGTTCGGCCTTCCAGCGCGACGAATTGCTGGCGCTCGAGGAGGCCGCGCGCTCGCTGGGCGCGAACTTCCGCCAGCGCTTCATGGGCATCCTGGTGCCCGCCGTGTTCCCGGCCATCGTGGCCGGCAGCCTGATGGTGTTCACGCTCTCGGTGGGCGAGTTCAACCTCACCTGGATGCTGCACACGCCGCTCACGCGCACGCTGCCCGTGGGCCTGGCCGACAGCTACGCCTCGATGCGCATCGAGATCGGATCGGCCTACACGCTGGTCTTCTTCGCCGTCATCCTTCCGGTGCTGTGGGGCCTGCAGTACCTTGCCAACCTGATGCAGAAACGCCATGGAACTTGAACGCATCCCCGTCGACATCGCGAACTGCGCGAAGACCTACGCAGACGGCACGCGCGGCCTGCAGCCCACCAACCTGCGCGTGGAGGCCGGCGAGGTGCTGGCGCTGCTGGGCCCCTCGGGCTGCGGCAAGACCACGCTGCTGCGGCTGATCGCCGGGCTCGAATCGCCCGACGCGGGCAGCCGCATCGTCTTCGGCGACCAGGACGTCACGCAGCGCCCCGTGGAGCACCGTGGCGTAGGCATGGTGTTCCAGAGCTACGCGCTCTTTCCGCAGATGACCGTGGCGGCCAACATCGGCTACGGCCTGCGCATCCGCGGCGTATCGCCCGACGAGGAAAAGCGCAGCGTCGGCGAGCTGGTCGACCTGGTGCGCCTCGGCGGCCTGGAGAACAAGCGCCCCGCCGAACTTTCAGGCGGCCAGCGCCAGCGCGTGGCCCTCGCGCGCGCCGTGGCCGTGCGCCCGCGCGTGCTGCTGCTAGACGAACCGCTGGCGGCGCTCGACGCCAAGCTGAAGGAATCGCTGCGCGACGAGCTGGCCGAACTGCTGCGCCGCCTGCACATCACGGCCATCCACGTCACGCATGACCAGCAGGAGGCACTGGCCATCGCCGACCGGCTCGCGGTGATGCGCGCCGGCCGCATCGTGCAGGTGGGCCGCGGCGAAGACCTCTACCGCGCGCCCTCGCATCCCTTCGTCGCCGAGTTCCTGGGCCGGGTCAACCGGCTGGAGCGCGGACAGGATGCCATCGCGCAGGGCGTTGTCCGACTCGGTGGGGCGACCATGCCCTGCCCGCAAGCCTGGCAGGGCCATGCGACGCTGCTCGTGCGGCCCGAAGACATCGAGGTCGGCGCGCCGCAGCTGGACTGGGCCGCCGCCGTGGTCGAGCGCCGCACCTTCCTCGGCGACCGCGTGCAACTGCACCTGCGCGCACAAGACCAGCCCATGCTGGTGGCCGATGTGGGGCGCGACAATCCCTTCGGGCCGGGCGACGCGGTGGGCCTGCGCATCCACCCCGACCGGCTGATGACGTCGCAGGAAACCAGCGCATGACGACAAACACACACCGCAACACCTTCCTGGTCCAGCTGACCGACCTGCACATCCGCGAGCCGGGCCGGCTGGCCTATGGCCGCATCGACACGGCCCCGTACCTCGAGCGCGCCGTGCAGTCGGTGCTCGCGCTGCGCCAGCAGCCCGACGCCGTGGTCGTCACCGGCGACCTGACCGACTTCGGCCGCGCCGCCGAGTACGAACACCTCGCACGGCTGCTGGCCCCGCTGACCATGCCGGTCTACCTGATGCCCGGCAACCACGACGACCGCGAACAACTGCGCCGCAGCTTCCCCGGCCACGCCCACCTCGGCACGAACAGCGACGGCTTCGTCCAGTATTCGGTGCGAGTCGGTGACCTGCGCCTGCTCACGCTCGACACCTGCGTGCCCGGCGCCAGCCACGGCTCGCTGTGCGAAAAACGCCTGGGCTGGCTAGAGGCGCAGCTCGACGCCTGCCGCGACGAGCCCGTCGTCATCGCCATGCACCACCCGCCTTTCGAGACGCTGATCGGCCACATGGACGAGATCGGCCTGCTGGAGGGCGCCGACGCGCTCGAAGCGCTGGTTTCGCGCTATCCGAACGTCGAGCGCATCATCTGCGGCCACCTGCACCGGGCGATCGACGTGCGCTTCGGCGGCACCATCGCCTCGACCTCGCCAGCGCAGGCCCATCAGGTCTGCCTCGACCTGGCCCCCGATGCCGATTCGGCCTGGACGCTGGAGCCGCCCTCGTTCCGGGTGCACGCCTGGTCCGCGCGCGGATGCAGGCTGGTCACCCACCTCGCCGCATCGGGCAGCTTCGAAGGTCCCTACCCGTTCCACGACAACGGAGCGCTCATCGACTAGCCCTGGGCGCTCACTTGTGGAAAATGGGGTCGAAAACGAAAAAGAACGAAAAGGATAGAACCCGACCTCCATGAAGCATCTCCTGAATCTGCTGGCTGCCGTGGCCCTGCTGGTATGGGGCACGCACCTGGTCCGCACCGGCGTGCTGCGCGTGTTCGGCGCCAACCTGCGCAAGATCCTCGTCCAGAGCATGCGCAACCGCTTCACGGCCGCCCTCTCGGGCATCGGCGTGACAGCGCTGGTGCAATCGAGCACCGCCACTTCGCTCATGACCTCGTCCTTCGTCGGGCAAGGCCTGGTCACGCTGCCGGCGGCGCTGGCGGTGATGCGGGGCGCCGACGTGGGCACGGCGCTGATCTCGGTGCTGTTCTCGGCCGACCTCTCGTGGCTCTCGCCGATGTTCATCTTCGTGGGCGTCGTGCTCTTCATCACGCGCTCGGCCACCGTGGCGGGGCGCGTCGGTCGGGTGCTGATCGGGCTCGGGCTGATGCTGCTGGCGCTGCAGCTGGTAGTGGAAGCCACCGAGCCGCTGTTCTCCTCACCAGCCATCCGCGCGCTGCTCGCGTCGATCAACAGCGACGTATTGCTCGAGATCACCATCGGCTCGGTGCTGGCCATCGTGGCGTATTCGAGCCTTGCGGTGGTGCTGCTGGTCGCGGCCATGGCCACTTCGAACGTGGTGCCGCTGGACGTGGCGCTCGGCCTCGTGCTCGGCGCCAACCTGGGCAGCGGGCTGCTGGCGGTGCTGACCACGGCCAAGTCGGCGGTGTCGGTGCGGCAGGTGACCGTGGGCAACCTGCTCTTCAAGGCGCTGGGCGTGGCCATCGTCGCCCCCTTCATCGGCCTGTGGATCCGCTACGTGCAGCCCCAGCTGCCGAACCAGACCCACGGCGTGGTGCTCTTCCACCTGGCGTTCAACGTCGTGATCAGTGTGGGCTTCATCGGCCTCACGCAGTGGGTGGCCAAGCTGGTGACGCGCATGCTGCCGCAGCCGCAGCAGCCGGCCGGCACCACGCGCCCGCATCACCTCGACCCCTCGGCGCTGTCGACGCCGTCGCTCGCCATTTCCAACGCCGCGCGCGAGGCGCTGCACCAGGCCGACATCGTCGAGACCATGCTGATCGGCACGCTCGACGTGATCCGCCACAACGACCTGCGGCTGGCGCAGGAACTCAGGCAGCTCGACGACACCGTCGACCAGCTCTATTCGGCCATCAAGTACTACATGACGCGCATCTCGCGCGAGGCGCTGGGCGAGGAGGAAAGCCGCCGCTGGACCGACATCATCAGCTTCACGATCAACATGGAGCAGATCGGCGACATCATCGAGCGCGTGATCATCGACGTCGAAGACAAGAAGATCAAACCGCAGCGCAACTTCTCGGAAGCCGGCATGGCCGAGATCGTCGAGCTGCACGAACGGCTGGTGGCCAACCTGCGGCTGAGCATGAGCGTGTTCCTGAACGGCAACGTGCGCGACGCGCAGAAGCTGCTCGAGGAAAAGGCGCGCTTCCGCGACCTGGAGCGGGCCTACGCGACCACCCACCTCGACCGGCTGTCCGACCGCACCACGCTGAGCATCGAGACCAGCTCACTGCACATCGACCTGATCAGCGACCTGAAGCGCATCAACTCGCACATCTGCTCGATCGCGTACCCGATCCTGGAGTCGGCCGGGGCGCTGGCGCCGAGCCGGCTGAGGGAGTCGCGGCTGGGGAAGATCGAGGGCTGAGCGGACAGCCCGGCGGCTGCTACTCGGCCGTCTTCAGCACTGACGCCTCTTCGCGCCCCCGCCGCGCATAACGCTGCGCCAGCACGGCACACACCATCAGCTGCATCTGGTGGAACAGCATCAACGGCAGCACGATCGCGCCCACCGCGTGCGAAGCGAAGAGCACCTTCGCCATCGGGATGCCGCTGGCGAGGCTCTTCTTGGAGCCGCAGAACACGATGGTGATCTCGTCCTCGGTGTCGAAGCCCAGCTTGCGCGCCAGCAAGGTCGTGAGGCTCAGCGCCAGCCCCAGCACCACCGCGCACACCACCAGCAGGCCGACCAGCGCATGCGCCGGCACCTGTCGCCACAGCCCCTCGATCACGGCCGCGCTGAACGCGGTGTAGACCACCAGCAGGATCGATCCCTGGTCGACGAACTTCAGCACCGCGGCGCGGCGCTGGATCCACTTTCCGATCAGCGGCCGCAGCAGGTGCCCCGCCGCGAAGGGCACCATCAGCTGCAGCAGGATGCGGCCGATGGAGTCCAGCGACGAGGTCGCATGGCCGCCGTCGGGCAGGACCACCAGGTTGACCAGCACCGGCGTGATGAACACGCCCAGCAGGGTGGATGCCGAAGCGCTGCAGATGGCCGCCGGCATGTTGCCCCGAGCCATCGCCGTGAAGGCTATGGCCGACTGAACCGTGGCCGGCAGCACGCACAGGTACAGCACGCCGGTGTAGAGCTGGGGCGTCACCAGCGGCAGGAGGATGGGCTTGAGCGCCAGTCCGAGCACCGGGAACAGCACGAAGGTGCTGCCGAACACGAGCAGGTGCAGCCGCCAGTGCATGAGCCCGTTCACGATCGCCTCGCGCGACAGCTTGGCCCCATGCAGGAAGAACAGCAGGCCGATGGCGACGGTCGTCAGGAGCTCGAAGTAACGTCCAACCTTGCCGCTGGCCGGCAACAGGCTTGCGAAGGTCACGACCGAGAGAAGCGCGAGGGTGAAGTTGTCGGGAAGAAAGCGGGGGCGGGACATGTTGCAACCAGGGACGCCACGCGCGTTGCAGGCGCGCAGGCCGATTCAGCAGGGGAATGTGTGATTTCCGCGCATGAATCTCGTCGCCACTTTGCGGAGCCCGGCGCGTGCTCCTCGCGCCATTCGAGGGTGGATTTTCGGCGAAGTCCGGCATCGCTGCCGGGCGGCCGGAAAATGCCCCACCTCAGCGCTTCAGTGTGCCGCGGGCGAACTGAACTGCGCCTGACGGCGGCTGAGGCAGTAGTCGATCAGGTCGTCGATCTCGGTGGCCTTGTCGAACACGGCGTCGGCGCCGAGATGCACGCACTTGCGCCTCATCTCGGGCGTGGCGTAGTTGCTGAGCACCACGATCTTCTGCGAGGGGCTGCGGTCGCGGCAGGCCTCGAGCACGCGAAAGCCGGTGCCGTCCTTCAGGAACAGGTCGACGATGGCCAGGTCCCATTGCGAGAGGTTGCGGGTCAGCCAGCGCGAGCCCTCCTCTTCCGACTCGGCCTCGCCGACCGGATCGACCCGCGCCACCTCCCGCAGCGTGCCCGCCAGGTTCCTGCGGATGGTGGGGTTGTCCTCGACGATGAAGGTGCGAACGGTGGTCATGGAATGGCTTGCCTCTGTGCTGAATCCACAGGCTACAAAGTGCGCGTTGCACAAGTCGAAGGCATGACACCCCTGCGCCAGTAGGACAAGACTGGCGCCCGTACAACCAAAGGCTCAGAGCGTCAGGATCGTGCAGCCCGTGGTCTTGCGCGCTTCCAGGTCGCGGTGCGCCTGCTGCACCTCGGCCAGCGGGTAGCGCTGCTCGATCGGAATCTTCACCGCGCCGCTTCGCACCACCGCGAACAGGTCGTCGGCCATCGCCTGCGTGCTTTCGCGCGTGGCCATGTGGGTGAAGAGCGTGGGCCGCGTGATGTAGAGCGAGCCCTTCGACGCCAGCAGGCCGAGGTTGACCGGCGGCACGGGGCCCGAGCCGTTGCCGAAGATGGCAAGCAGGCCGAAGGGGCGCAGGCAGTCGATGGAGCCCTCGAAGGTGTCCTTGCCCACCGAGTCGTACACCACCTTCACGCCCTTGCCGCCGGTGATCTCCTTCACGCGGGCCGCGAAGTTCTCGGTGCTGTAGTTGATGGCGTGCGCCGCGCCGTATTCCAGTGCGAGCTTGCACTTGGCGTCGCTGCCGGCGGTGCCGATCAGCTGCAGGCCCAGCGCCTTGGCCCACTGGCAGGCGATCAGCCCGACGCCGCCGGCCGCTGCATGGAACAGGATGAAGTCGCCGGCCTGCAGGCCTTCGGCGGGCAACGTCTTCTTCAGCAGGTATTGCGTGGTCAAGCCCTTGAGCATCATGGCCGCGCCGGTCTCGAAGGAGATGTCGTCGGGCAGCTTGCACACGCACTTGGCCGGCATCACGCGCAGCTCGCAATACGCACCGGGCGGCGGGCTTGCGTAGGCGGCGCGGTCGCCTGCCTTCAGGTGGGTGACGCCCTCGCCCACTGCCTCGACGATGCCCGAGGCCTCCATGCCCAGCTGCAGCGGCATCGCGAACGGGTAGAGCCCGCTGCGCTGGTAGGTGTCGATGAAGTTCAGGCCCACGGCCTTGTGGCGGATGCGGATCTCGCCGGGGCCGGGCTCGCCGACTTCCACCTCGACGATCTTCAGTTCTTCGGGGCCGCCATGGCGGTCGATACGGACGGCTTTGCTCAACATCGTTGCAGTCTCCACGCTCAGGAAAAGAAGAGGGACCGGCATCCTGCCACGTATGGGACTCCTGCGTCGGCGACAGCCGGCATTGCCCGGTAGAGTCGGCGGCCATGCAGACACAGCCGCAGCGCCTCGCTCCCCTCACCGTTCTCCTCCTCGTCGTTCCTCCGCTGCTGTGGGCCAGCAATGCCGTGGTCGGCAGGCTGGTGCGCGAGCTGGTGTCGCCGCTCACGCTGAACTTCGTTCGCTGGGTGATTGCCTTCGTGCTCCTGCTGCCGCTGGCCGCGCAGGTGCTGCGCCGCGACAGCCCGTTGTGGGCGCACTGGAAGCGCTACGCCATGCTCGGGCTGCTGGGCATCGGCCTGTACAACGCCTTCCAGTACCTGGCGCTGCAGACCTCCACGCCCATCAACGTGACGCTGGTCGGATCAAGCCTGCCTCTGTGGATGCTCGCGGTGGGCACCCTGTTCTTCGGCGCGCGCATCAGCGCCCGCGAGATCGGCGGCGCGCTGCTGTCGATGATGGGCGTGCTGCTGGTGCTCAGCCGCGGCGAATGGCAGCAGCTGCTGGGGCTTCGGCTGGTGCCGGGCGATCTCTACATGATCGCGGGCACCATCGCCTGGGCTTTCTACAGCTGGCTGCTGGCGCGCACGCACGAGCCTCGGGCGGTGCGGCAGGACTGGGCCGCGTTCCTGATGGCGCAGCTGGTGTTCGGCGTCGCGTGGTCGGGCGCGTTGGCTGCCGGCGAATGGACGTTGACACCGGCGCACATCGAGCTCGGCTGGCCGCTCATCGCGGCGATGCTGTTCATCGGCATCGGCCCCGCCGTGGTGGCTTACCGCTGCTGGGGCACCGGCGTGCAGCGCGCGGGGCCGCAAGCGGCGAGCATCTTCATGAACCTCACGCCGCTGTTCGCGGCAGTGCTTTCGGCGGCCTTCCTGCGGGAGCCGCCGCACTGGTACCACGGCGCGGCGTTCCTGCTGATCGTCGGCGGGATCGTGGTGGCCTCGCGGCGCTGATCACCACCCTCAGGCGAAGAGCCTCGTCAGCCCGGGCTGGTCGCGCATCCAGCGCGGCGCCTCGCCCTTGTCCACCAGGCGCCAGACATAGCCCGGACGACCGTAGAGATCGCGCCCGGAGGCCAGCAGCGCGGGGATGTCGATGGCATCGAGGAATGCCCCGGAGTTGTACTCCTGGTGCGCAAAGCCCTTGATCTTGGCGCGCACCGCATCCTCGTCCATCGCAAGGTACGAGAAGTGCCAGCCGGCATCGGCGAGGATTGCCGCCGGCTGCGCGCCGCTGCGCACGCGCATGCGCAGCTGGTCGGGCGTGAGGCTGTCGAGCCGCGCGCGCGTGGCGGCCACCGTCCACACCGAGGATGCTTCCGGCCCCTCGACGTTGCGGTAGTTGGCATAGAAGTAATAGAAGGCCAGGCACAGGCCGAAGGCATCGTGCCGGCGGTCGTCGCGCATCGCGCGGACCACGTCGGCGCGCGGAATCTCGTCGGCGTCCGAGATCATCACCAGGTCGTGCGGCGCGGCGTCGTGCAGGCCGCGCATCACCTGGTTGCGCTGGAATTTCTCCCTGATCCAGAAGCCGGACTTCGGCATGTCGGAATGCCAGTCGCCCACCACGGGCGCCGCGTCGGCCGCTTCGTCGACCACCGGCATGTCGTGCACGGCGATGTAGCGGATGCGCGGCAGGAACGGTGCGATGCGCGGGTCGGTGGCATCGAAGCGCAGCGCCTTCGGCTCGCCGCTGAAGGTGCGGTCGGCCTCGACGATCACGAAGCAGTCGACCACATCCGACAGCTCGTGCAGCCGCACCGCGAGGATGTCGGCCTCGCCGTTGTAGGTGATGCAGTCGTACACCCTGCGCGTTGCGGATGCGACAGGCGCCTCGGGCTCAGGCGCGAACTCGATGCGGTAGCCGTTGCGCTCGAACATCTGCAGGATGTCGCGCTCGCCGTACCAGCTGTCGAGCTGCGAGAGCGGGATCAACGAGCGCAGCGTGAGCGGCGACAGGCTCGCGAGCTGCCGCACCTTCGCGTGATGCCCGAACAGCAGCATCGCGTTGTAGCCGTGATGCAGCTGCGGCCCCGCATGCTCGATGGCGAAGCTGCGCGCCAGCTCCAGCGGCGCGAAGCGCATGCCGACGGCCTCCAGCGCGGGGCGCAGCACGCCGCTGAGCTGCACGTCCTCGAGCAGCGCGTTGTGCTGCCAGTGCATGCGCAACGGCTCGCCTGCCACCGCGTCGGGCGGCGGAATCTCCACGCGGATGTGCGGATGATCGACCAGCGCACGCATGAAGCGCCGGCTGCGCAGGCTGAAGCCGCCGTTCTGGATCGGCGTGACGACGTGGTCAGGCTTCGCCAGCTCCTGCGCCCACTCGAAGCTGTTGCGCCAGTAGGTGCCCTGCGGCGCGTCGATCCTCGCGAGATGGATCGGCGCGCCGATGTAGTCGCAGTTCAGGAACTCATCGCTCCAGTTGGCCGAGTTGACGACCCAGCCGTCTTCCTGCACGACCAGCGCGAACTCGGTCTGCACCACGCGCCAGAGCGCGAACATCATGAACCAGCTGTACTCGTGGTAGTTCAGCGGTGCGATCGGCCGGTGCTCGATGCCGGGCGCGAGATCGTCGGGCGCGTTCGGGCTGCACAGCAACGCGCGCGCGCCGGGCATCTGCGCCCGGCTGTGCTGCAGCGCCATCGCCGCGCCGCGTGCGTCGGCCAGTCCCGTGACCGAGACCAGCGTCATTCTTTTGAAAGACTCCCTGTTGCTCACGATGCGCCTCCCGTCGCTCTCGTGAATTCCGCTCAGTAGGTGCCCGGGTACGCGCCGCCGTCGGCCAGCACGTTCTGGCCGGTCATGTAGCCGGCCTGCACGCTGCACAGAAAGGCGCAGATGGCGCCGAACTCGGCCGGCGTGCCGAAGCGCTTTGCAGGAATGTTCTTCTTGCGGGCTTCCCACACGGCCTCGAAGTCCTGGCCCGACTTCTGCGCCGCGCCGGCCATCGTGCCCTTCAGGCGATCGGTGTCGAACGAACCCGGCAGCAGGCTGTTGATGGTCACGCCCTGCGCCGCGACGGCCGTGCGTGCCACGCCGGCAACGAAGCCCGTCAGGCCGCTGCGCGCGCCGTTCGACAGGCCGAGGATGTCGATGGGCGACTTCACCGAGCTCGAGGTGATGTTCACGATGCGGCCGAAGCCGCGCTTGGCCATGCCATCCACCGTGGCCTTGATGAGCTCGATGGGAGTGAGCATGTTGGCATCGACCGCCTTGATCCACGCCTCGCGGTCCCAGTTGCGGAAGTCGCCGGGCGGCGGGCCGCCTGCGTTGGTGACGACGATGTCGAAGTCATGGCCCAGCGCGAACACGGCGGCGCGACCAGCCTCGGTGGTGATGTCTGCGGCCACGTGCTTGACGAAGGGCCCCGAGGCACCAGCTGCCTCGGCCAGCTTCTTCGCGGCGGCTTCCAGCGCCTCGGCGCCGCGCGCCACGATCACCACGTTGACGCCCTCTCGCACCAGCGCTTCGGCGCAACCGTAGCCCAACCCCTTGCTAGCGCCGCACACCAGCGCGGTCTTGCCTGCAATACCCAGATCCATGTCTTTGCTCCAGTGAAACAAACCGGCAAGGGGCTCAGCGCCCCTTGCGAGTGAAAACGAAAATGCCCGCGATCACGAGCACGGTGCCCGCCGCGATCCACGGCGTGAACGGCTCGCCGAGTATGACCACCCCCATGAGGATGGTCGACAGCGGCCCGATCATGCCGGTTTGCGCGGCCGTCGCGGGCCCGATGCGCTCGATGGCCATCATCACCATCAAGACCGGCACCGCAGTGCACAGCGTGGCGTTGAGCACCGACAGCCAGATCACCTGCGGCGCCACTTCCATCGCCACGCTCATCGGCCGCGTCAGCACGAACTGCAGGATGCACAGCACGCAGGCCACGGTGGTGGCCAACCCCACGAGCCGCAGCGAACCGAGCCGCTTGACGAACTCGCCGCTGTAGACGAGATAGCCCGCATAGCTCACCGCGCTCAGGAACACCAGGAAGGCGCCCCACGCCGCCGCGCCGCCGCCCTTGCCGCCGCCCCCGGTCCACAACTCGTGGCCGAACACCAGCAGCACACCGGCATAGCTCACCACCATGCCCAGCACCTGCGGGCGCGTCGGATGGCGCCGATACAGCAGCCAGCCGAAGAACAGCACCAGCGTGGGGTTGAGGTAAAGAATGAGCCGCTCGAAGCTGGCCGAGATGTAGGCCAGCCCCGCGAAGTCGAGAAAGCTCGCGAGGTAGTAGCCCGAGAAGCCCAGGCCGATCACGCCGATCCAGTCGCGCCCGGTGAGCGCCGGCTTGCCGCGCCCGGCCCACCAAGCCATCAGCGCGAAGAGCGGCAGCGCGAACAGCATGCGCAGCATGATGAGCGTCACCGCGTCGACGCCGTAGCGGTACGCGAGCTTGACGATGATGGCCTTGCCGCTGAACGCGATGGCGCCCAGCGTGGCAAGGATCAAGCCGGTGACGATGCCCTTCCTGGCGGCATCATGGGAGGGTCGAGGGGGGATGCCGGCCGTCGCGGCTGTCTTGTTCATCCCCCGATCATCGCGGCAACTTCAAACCCTTGCTTTTGCTCAGTACCCCGCCGCCACGCCGTCGCGGCGCGGATCGCTGGCGGCCACGTAGCCTTCCACCGAGGGCTCGCCCGCGCGCCAGATGAACTGGCCGGCGCCGAAGTCCTGATACGAGTCGTTGATCACTTCCAGGTGGTGGCCCAGGTCGCGCAGGCCCTGCACCGTGGCCGGGTTCATCGCGGCCTCGACGTTGATCTCGAGCCCCGCATTGAAGCGCCAGCGCGGCGCGTCGCAGGCGGCCTGCGGGTTCTGCCTGTAGTCGAGCATGCGCACCAGTGTCTGCATGTGGCCCTGGGGCTGCATGTTGCCGCCCATCACGCCGAAGCTCATGACCGGCTGGCCGTCCTTGGTGAGGAAGGCCGGAATGATCGTGTGGAACGGGCGCTTGCCCGGCGCCACCACGTTCGGGCTCTCGGCCTTCAGGCTGAAGCCGTGGCCGCGGTTCTGCAGGCTGATGCCGAATTCGGGCTCCACGCAGCCGGAGCCGAAGCCCATGTAGTTGCTCTGGATGAAGCTGACCATCATGCCGCTCTCGTCGGCCGCCGTGAGGTAGATGGTGCCGCCCTTCACGGGGTTGCCGGCCTTGAAGTCCTGTGCCTTCTTCACGTCGATGAGGCGGGCGCGCGAGGCGAGGTAGGCGTCGTCGAGCATTTGCTCGGTGGTGACTTCCATCGTCTTGCGCTCCGACACGTAGCGGTACACGTCGGCGAACGCCAGCTTCATGGCCTCGATCTGCAGGTGCTGCGACTGCACCGAATCGACCGGCAGCGAGGCGATGTCGAACTTCTCGAGGATGCCCAGCGCGATCAGCGCGGCGATGCCCTGGCCGTTCGGCGGAATCTCGTGCAGCGTGTGGCCGCGATAGTCGCGCGAGATCGGCTTGACCCATTCGGGCTGGTAGGCCGCGAGGTCTGCCACCGTGAGCGCACCGCCCTGTTCGGCGGAGAACTTCGCCAGCGCCTCGGCGATCTCGCCGTTGTAGTAGGCCTCGCCCTTGGTGCGGGCGATGGTCTTGAGCGCGCGCGCGGCGGCCGTGAAGCGGAACATCTCGCCCACCTCGGGCGCGCGGCCCCACGGCAGGAAGGTCTGGGCAAAGCCCGGCTGCGAGCCCAGCACCGGCGTGGCCGCCGCCCACTTGCCCTGCACCACGGGAGGCACGAGGTAGCCGCGCTCGGCGATGTCGATGGCCGGTGCCAGCAGGTCGGCGAACGGCAGCTTGCCGAAGCGCTCGCTCAGCGCCACCCAGCCGCGCACCGCGCCCGGCACCGTGACCGAGTCGATGCCGCGCATCGGCGGATTGGCGGCGTCGGCACCGTACTTGGCCTTGAAGTACTCGGGCGTCCACGCCTTGGGTGCCGGGCCCGAGGCGTTGAGGCCGTGCAGCTCCTTGCCGTCCCACAGGATGCAGAAGGCGTCGCTGCCCAGGCCGTTGCTCACCGGCTCGACCAGCGTCATCACGGCCGCGGTGGCAACGGCAGCGTCGACCGCGTTGCCGCCCTGCTGCAGGATGCGCAGCCCGGCCTGCGAGGCCAGCGGGTGCGAGGTCGAGACCACGTTGCGCGCGAAGATGGGAATGCGCGTGGAGAGATAGGGGTTGGCGTAGTCAAACTTCATACCGTGCTTTCAAGGATGGCGTGAACAATTCGGGAAACACCGCGGAACCGGCTTTGCCGGGCCTCTGGTGTTGCCCCCGGTAGGGGGTTGGCGAAGCGACACGGAGTGCGCGAAGACTGGGGGCGAGCCTATTACTCGTTAGTGATCTTGCGGTCTACGACGATCTTTTTCCACTTGGCGGCGTCGACGGCCACCATCTTCGCGAACTGGTCCGGCGTGCCCGGCGTCGCGGTTTCGATGCCCAGCCGCGCGAGCTTCTCCTTCACCTCGGGATCGGCCAGCGCGTCGTTGGCCGCCTTGTTGATCTTCGCGACGATGTCCGCCGGCAGGCCCTTCGGGCCGTAGAAGCCGAACCAGGTGTTCGACTCGTAGCCCGGCAGCGTGTCGGCGATGGCCGGCAACTCGGGCGCCAGCGGGCTGCGCTTGAGCGATGTGACGCCCAGCGCGCGCAGGCGGCCGTCGCGCACGTGCGGCATGCCGGTGGGCAGCGAGTCGAACAGCACGTCGACCTTGCCGCTGATCAGGTCGGGAATGGCCAGCGCCGTGCCCTTGTAGGGAATGTGCGTGACGAACACGCCGGCCTGCGCCTTGAAGAGCTCCGCCGTGAGCTGAACGATGGTGCCGTTGCCGCTCGATGCGTAATTGAGCTTGCCGGGGTTCTTCTTCGCGTAGTCGATCCACTCGCGCACCGTCTTCGCGGGCGAATTGACCGGCACCAGCATGATGCTGGCCGCGTCGCCCACGTGCGCGATGGGCGTGAAGTCGCGCACCGTGTCGTAGGGCAGCTTGTTGATGGCCGGGCCGATGGAATGCGTGCTGGTGGTGGCCAGCAGGATCGTGTAGCCGTCGGGCGCAGCCTTGGCGGCCTGGTCGGAGCCGATGGCGCCGCCGGCGCCGGGCTTGTTGTCGACCACCAGCGTGGTACCCAGCTTGTCGCCCATCTTCTGCCCCAGCGTGCGCGCGAAGAGATCGGTGGCACCCGCCGCCGGGAAGGGCACGATCAGCCGGATCGGCTTGTTCGGGTAGCCCTGCGCCAGGCTGGCGGACGAGGCGGCCATGCCGAATGCGGCAATGGCGAGCACCTGGAGGAACTGGTGGCGTTTCATGAGCGGAATTCTGTGCCTGTGGACGAAAAAAGCATGCTATGCACCGGCGACACATCAAGCCAGATAATTTCGCTTATTCAACTATGAGTAACGCTTATGACAAGAGGCGCCGCTGAAGAGATCTCGCTGCAGCAGTTGCGGGCGCTGGCGGCGGTGGCCGAAACAGGCAGCTTCACGCTGGCGGCAGAGGCATTGCAGCTCACGCAGCCCGCCATCAGCCACCTGATCAGGCGGCTCGAAGAAGAACTGGCGCAGCCGCTGGTGGTGCGCGGCCGCCGCATCCGCATGACCAATGCGGGCGAGATGATGGTCGACACGGCCGTTCGCGCGCTGCGCATGATCGACGACTCGGTCGGCGCGTGCCGCTCGCAGTCGCAGTTGCGCGAAGGCCGCATCGTGCTGGCGGTGGGCCACCTGACCGCCGGCGCCCTGCTGCCGCTGCTGCTCGGGCGCTTCGCGCAGAAGCACCCCACGCTCGCGGCCACGCTGCTCGACAGCACGGCCGAGCAGATGATCTCGCGCGTGCTCTCGCAGGAGGCGGACCTGGGCTTCGGCTCCGACATCGGCCAGAAGCATTCGGAGCTGGCGACCGAGCCGCTCTTCACGGAGCGCATGGCGCTCTTCGTGCGCGACGACCATCCGCTGGCGCAGCACGACACCGTCGAGGCCAAGCACCTGGAAGGACTGCCCTTCATCCACGTCAACCCCGATGCCAACGTGTGGCGCGCCGTGAGCCGCCAGCTCGCGAGCGTGGCCAACGTGTACCCGCGCGTGGTGCACCATGTGTCGATGCTGTCGACGGCCTTCGGCCTCATCCAGGCCGGAGCCGGCGTGGCGCTGGCGCCGCGCTACGTGGAAGTGCTGATGCCGGGCAACCTGCGCGCCGTGGGCGTGACGCGGCCGGTGCTGGAATATCCGGTGGTCGCCATCCGGCTGGCCAAGCATCCGCTGAGCCCGGCGGCGATGGCGTTCCTGGCGATGGCGCGGCAGCACATGAAGCCGCCACGGGCCGGCAAGAGCTAAAAAAGAAAAACGGCGCCCGAAGGCGCCGTTTTCAAGGAGGGAGGCAGAACCGGGACCGGTGGTCAGTCCTCGACAAAGGCCTCTTCGCGCTTCGACTTCACGGCCGGCAGCAGCACGATGATCAGCAGCAGTGCCGCGGCAGCCAGCAGGCTCGCCGAGATCGGACGCGTGACGAACACGCTCCAGTCGCCGCGCGACAGCAGCAGCGAACGGCGCAGGTTCTCTTCCATCATCGGGCCCAGGATGAAGCCCAGCAGCAGCGGCGCAGGCTCGCAACCCAGCTTGAAGAAGGTGTAGCCCACCAGACCGAAGATGCCCACCATCCAGATGTCGAAGGTGTTGTTGTTGGTCGAGTACACGCCGATCGCGCAGAACAGCACGATTGCCGGGAACAGGTACTTGTAGGGCACCGACAGCAGCTTGATCCACATGCCGATCAGCGGCAGGTTCAGGATGATCAGCATCGCGTTGCCAAGCCACATCGAGGCGATCAGGCCCCAGAACAGCTCGGGGTTGCTGGTCATCACCTGCGGGCCGGGCTGGATGTTGTGGATGGTCATCGCGCCCACCATCAGAGCCATCACAGCGTTGGGCGGAATGCCCAGCGTCAGCAGCGGGATGAAGGAGGTCTGCGCACCCGCGTTGTTGGCCGACTCGGGAGCCGCCACGCCGCGGATGTTGCCCTTGCCGAAGGGCACTTCGCCCGGCTTCAGCTTGGTCTTCTTCTCGATCGTGTAGGCAGCGAAAGCAGCCAGCAGCGCGCCGCCGCCGGGCAGGATGCCCAGTGCGGAACCCAGCGCCGTACCGCGAAGCACCGCGGGAACCATCCGCTTGAAGTCGTCCTTGGTCGGGAACAGGCCCGAGACCTTGGCGGTGAACACTTCGCGCTCGTCATCGGGGCGCGAGAGGTTGGCAATGATTTCGCCGTAGCCGAACACGCCCATGGCGATGGCCACGAAGCCGATGCCGTCGGTGAGCTCCGGAATGTCGAAGCTGTAGCGCGCCACGCCCGAGTTCACGTCGGTACCGACCAGACCCAGCAGCAGGCCCAGCACGATCATCGCGATGGCCTTGAGCAACGAGCCCGAAGCCAGCACCACGGCGCCGATCAGGCCCAGGATCATCAGCGAGAAGTATTCGGCCGGGCCGAACTTGAAGGCCAGCTCGGTCAGCGGCGGCGCGAAGGCGGCCAGGATCAGCGTGCCCACGCAGCCCGCGAAGAACGAGCCCAGGCCGGCGGCGGCGAGCGCCGGTCCGGCTCTCCCCTTTCGCGCCATCTGGTAGCCGTCGATCACGGTCACCACCGATGAGGACTCACCCGGCAGGTTGACCAGAATCGCGGTGGTGGAGCCGCCGTACTGCGCGCCGTAGTAGATACCGGCCAGCATGATCAGCGCCGACACCGGCGGCAACGCGTACGTGGCCGGCAGCAGCATCGCGATGGTCGCGACCGGGCCGATGCCCGGCAGCACGCCGATCAGCGTGCCCAGGATGCAGCCGATCAGGCAGTACAGCAGGTTGGTGAAGGTAAAGGCAACGCCAAAACCGATGGAAAGGTTGTGTATCAGGTCCATGGTGTGATCGGCTTTCGTCTCAACCGGTGATGAAGGTCGGCCAGACCTGGATCTGGAGCTTCAGCGCCCAGATGAATGCGACATAGCTGCCGACGGCCAGCACGGTGGCCAGGACCAGCACGCTGGGCAGCTTGAACTCATGGCCAGCGAGGCTGGAGATGATCACCAGCGCATAGATGGCGATGATCATGCCCATGGCCGGCACGCCCAGGCTCGGCAGGCCGCCGAGCAGGATGCCGAACGCGAGGTTGGCGCCAAGAATGAACACCACCTGCTTCCAGGCCCACTTGCCGATCTTCTCGCCGTCGGTGGTTTCAACGGTGAGCCCGCTGAACATGATCCCGAGGCCGATGAGGGCCATCAGGATGCCGAGCATCAGCGGGAAGTAACCCGGTCCCATGCGGGCCCCGGTGCCCACGGAGTAGGTGGTGGCGCCCCATGCGAACGCCACACCCACCACCGTGAACATCAGACCCGAGAAAAAGTCTTTCTGACTCTTGATCTTCACGAACAGTCTCCTCGAACAAATTTCGATGCGGGATTGTCCGGTCAGCTTCTGGTCAGCTCGATGTGGATTCCACTAACCGCCAGCCTAGGGATAACCCGAAAGGCCACAGCGGGCCTCACAGGTATGGGAAACGGATTATTCCAGCGGCGGCGTGGCGCTCAGCACCTCTTCGATGGTCGTCACGCCCTCGGCCACGCGCAGCGCGCCAGCCAGCCTCAGCGGCCGCATGCCGTCGATCACGGCCTGGCGGCGCAGCCCGGCCAGGTTAGGCTCCTTCGTGACCTGGCCCTTGAACTGCTCGCTGATGCCCAGCAGTTCGTACAGCCCCATGCGGCCCATGTAGCCGGTCATGCGGCAATCGACGCAACCGACCGGCTTGTAGGCGCGCACCGAGCCCGTGATCTGCCACGGCTTGACGATGGCCTCGAGGCTCTCGCGCGTGACGGTGTCGTCGGGCTGCTTGCAATGCGGGCACAGCGTGCGCACCAGCCGCTGCGCGAGCACGCCCAGCATCACCGCGTTGATGAGGTATGAAGGCACGCCCAGCTCCATCAGCCGCGTGATGGCGCTCGGCGCATCGTTGGTGTGCAGCGTGCTGAACACGAGGTGGCCGGTGAGCGCGGCCTGCACCGCCATCTCGGCGGTGGCGAGGTCGCGGATTTCGCCGACCATGATGATGTCCGGGTCCTGCCGCATCAGCGCGCGCAGGCCCTCGGTGAAGCCGAAGTCGAGCTGCGGCTGCACCTGGGTCTGGTTGAAGGAGGTCTCGATCATTTCGATCGGGTCCTCCACCGTGCTCACGTTCACTTCTTCGGTCGCCACGCGCTTGAGCGTGGAGTACAGCGTGGTGGGCTTGCCCGAACCCGTGGGCCCGGTCACCAGGATGATGCCGTTGGGCCGCGTGACGAGCTGCTCCCAGCGCTGCGCGTCGTGCTGCGCGAAACCCAGCGCGTCGAGGTCCTTCACCGCAGTGTCGGGGTCGAAGATGCGCATCACCATCTTCTCGCCGAAGGCTGTCGGCAGGGTCGACAGGCGCATTTCGACTTCGTCGCCGCGCATGTTGCGGGTCTTGATGCGGCCATCGAGCGGGCGGCGCTTCTCGACCACGTCCATGCGGCCCAGCAGCTTGATGCGCGCGACCATCGCGTTCATCACGCCCATGGGCATCTGGTAGGCCGGATGCAGGATGCCGTCGATGCGGAAGCGGATCACGCCCTGCTCGCGGCGCGGCTCCAGGTGGATGTCGCTCGCGCGCTGGTCGAAGGCGTACTGCCACAGCCAGTCGACCACCTGCACCACGCTCTGGTCGTTGGCGTCGAGCTGCTTGTTGCTCTTGCCGAGCTCGACCAGCTGCTCGAAGCTCGTGCTGCCGGTGCTGCCGCCGGCCTTCTGCGCGGCGCGCACCGACTTCGCGAGCGCGAAGAACTCGGCCGTGTAGCGCTGGATGTCCGCCGGGTTGGCGACCACGCGCCGAACCGAGCGCCGCGCCTGCCGCTCGACCTCGGCGATCCAGTCGGTGAGGAAGGGCTCGGCCGTGGCCACCACCACCTCGTTGGGCAGCACCTGCACCGGCAGCACCTTGTGGCGCTCGGCATACGCCGCGCTCATGGTGTCGGCCACTTTGCCCACGTCGACCTTGAGCGGATCAATACGAAGGTACGACAGCCCCGCACGGCCCGCGAGCCATTGGGTGAGCATTTCGAGGTCGAGCGGCTTGTTGTCGCTCTCGCGCGTCATGGCGACGTTGGCCAGGCGCACCAGCGGTGCCTGGCGGCTTTCGGCCTGTGCGCAGCGTGCGATGGTGCGCTTGGCCTCGACCGGGGAGATCACGCCGTCGGTGGCGAGCCATTCGATCAGGCGCCGCAGGTCGAGCGGGCCTTCGTGTCGGGCGGCCAGGGGGGCGGGGGCGGAAGCAGCGGGTACAGCGCTCATGTGCCGGTGGTTCGGGTGAGTGTCAGGTTCTGTGGCTTGAAGACCCGCAGCCATTTCGGCGCGGGCAGGCCCCAGCGAGTCTGGATCGTTTGCGCGCGCTCGGCAAGCGCCTCGCGCTTCGGGCGGCTGGGTGTGCGCTGTGCGAGCACCACCGTGTTGCCTTCGCGCGTCGGCTTGAAGGCCCAGACCGCGTCGGCGCCGAATGCGGAGGAGATCTTTTCCAGGCTGCGCTCATAGCTCGACGAGCGGCCGAAGAGGTTGACCGTCATGCAGCCGTCTTCCGTGAGCAGCTTCCGGCAGTCGGCATAGAAGTCTTCGCTGTCGAGCACGGGCGCGGCGGCCTCGTGGTCGTACAGGTCGACCTGCAGCGCATCGACCGTGCCGTGCCACTCGGGCTTGCGGATCTCGGCAGCGGCGTCGGCGATCACCACGCGCAGCTTCGGGTCGTCGGGCGGCAGCTTGAACCAGCCGCGGCAGGCCGACACCACCTGCGGATTGAGCTCGATCGCGGTGGTGCGCATGCGCAGGATCTTGCGGCTGAACTTGGTGAGCGTGGCCGCACCGAGGCCGAGCTGCATCGCGTGGCGACCGGACACGGTCTTGGGGTCGGCGAAGAGCAGCCAGGCCATCATGCGCTGCACGTACTCGAGTTCGATCTCGAAGGGCGCGTCGAGCTTCATCGAGCCCTGGACCCATTCGGTGCCCAGGTGGAGATAACGGATGTCGCCCCAGTCGGAGAAATTGACTTCGGGAAGAGAGATTGGAGTTTTGCTCGATGCCATCGATGCCGTCAGACGACTAGTTTGTGGGCCGCCAGCACCTCGCGCCAGGCCGCGAGCTTGCGCTCGAAGCTCCACGACGCATTGGCGGGGCTGGTGGAAGGCAGCTGGTAGACCGGCACGCCGAGGGTGCGCGTATGGCGCGCATGCTTGAAGCTCTCGCCTCCGTTGTGCGCGATGGCCGCGAGCTTCGGCAGCTGCAGGCCGGCGATGTCGTTCGCCACCGGCGCGCGGATGGCCGAATCGAGGCTGCCCTCGCGCTCGCAGGACGCATACACGTCCCACACGCCCAGGCCGCGGTCGAGCAGCCAGCGGCAGCGCTGCGCGTAGCTGTCTACGCCCGAGGGCAAGGGAACTTCGGGCCAGACAGCTTGCAAGATCTTCCAGAACTGGTTTTGAGGGTGTGCATAGTACTGCTGCAGTTCGAGCGACCTGACCCCGGGGAAGCTGCCGAGGACGAGCAGCACGGTCTTCGGCGAAACGATGGGCGGCAGGCCGGCGAGCACGGGACTGGCGGCGGCATCGGATGCTGCGGGAATCTTCATGGGCGGTATCGTGCCACCGCCCGCCCCTCCCCGGCGCCGCCAGACGCAAGATCACCGCACGAAGTACAAGCCGCTGAACGCCGGAACACAGTGCTCGGGAAATCCGGGCAGGTACAGCGAGCGCTCGAGAACCTGCCACTGGTCGCGCAAGCTGTAGCCCCGTGCCTCGATCTCTTCGATGAAGCGCCGGCGGTTGTAGACCTGCACCGGCGCAAAGCAGTTGGCGCTGATGTTCTGCGCCGTGACGTAGTCCTCGCCGTCATGCAGCGGAAGCTTGTTCAGCAGGACATGGCGTGGCCGCACGCCGCACCGCCGAAGCAGGTCGCCGGGACGCGCATTCTCAAGATATTGCAGCGAGCCGGCGGCGATCCAGATCTCGTCGCCACCGTCCAGCGCCCGCTCCAGGTCGGCGGCAAAGCTCAGTCCACCGGCTTCGGGCTCGGCCAGGGCTGCCATTTCCCGCCCGATGGCAGCGATGGCGGGCACTTCGACGACGTGCCAGGACAAGCCGCGAGGCATCTCGAAATAGCGGCGATAGGCGTAGAAGTGGACGCCCACCGAACCGCCGATGTCGAGCACGCTGGTGGCGCCTTCCCTGAAGGCGCGGTCGAGCCACCACATCACGGGGTAGTCGTACGCGAAGACCTTCTTCGTACGGACGTCCGCGTACTCGGCCGCCAGGGCCGCATGGTCGAACTCCGGGCTGGCGGGCAGCCAGGCCCGTGCTTGCGCGAAGGTCCGGAACATTCCGAAGTAGCTGCCGAATCCGGCCTCGGAAAGGAACTGCTGGCGACGCCAATGCAGCAGCGCCGGCCGGGTGACCGGCCCCTCGAGGAGCTGCCGTACGACTTGCGAGGCGCTGGAGTAAGTCATGCCCTTCTCCATCCTCCGCCGGAAAGCGGGACTCTCCAACATAGCGCAGTCACCTGACTACAAGCACACCAACGCATGGCCGGCGAGCAGCCATGAAAAACCCCGCCGAAGCGGGTTCTTTCGCCAATGCCGGAGCAGGTCCGGGATCGCTTCTTACTTCTTGGCTGCTTCGTTCTCGGCCGTGCCGGGAATCTTCTCGCCGATGGCCTTGCCGGTGCTGCGCATGCCGTCGGCCGTCTTGTGGCCGGCGTTCTCGACGGCTTCGCCGGTCTTGGCGGCCGCCTTCTTGGTGGCGGTGGTCGCCTTCTTGGTCGTGTGCTTGGTGGCATTCCAGGCCTTCTTGGTGCCGCGCTCGGTCGCGTTCACGGCCTTCTTGGTGGTGCTCTTGGTGGCGTCCCAGGCCTTCTCCGCGCCACGCTCGGTGGCATTCACGGCATCCTTGCCGGCTTCCTTCACCTTCTCGGTCGTGGAGGGTTCGGTGGTGGTGGCGGCGGTCTGCGCGACGGCCGACAAGCCGATCGAAGCCAGTGCCAGGGCAACGACGACGGGAACAGTACGAACGAAGGATTTGGTCATGGAAAGACTCCTTTTTTGAGTGAAGTTTTGGAGTGACGGATGTGCCACTGCACAACCAACGCCACTTCGAACTTCAAGGATGACAGCAAAAAAGGCCCGATTGCGCGCTTCGGCGCAACTCGGGATATCGGCCTACGCGGGGGGCGTCCGGCCATCCGACGCGGACAGCAGACTTTGGAGCTTCGGCAGCGCCGCGACCGCGTTCCGGGTGGTGGCCGCGGCCAGTTCATCGATGGCGATGCCCCGCAGGCCAGCGACCACTTCGGCAATGCGCGGAAGCTCGGCCGGCTCGTTGCGGCCCTGCGGTTCGCCGGCATCGCGCTGGGCCTGCGTGCGGTAGAGCCAGTGAGGCTGGATGTCGGGCGCGTCGGTCTCCATCACGATCGATTCCATCGGCAGCGTGGAAGCGAGCCGGCGCAGCTGCAGGGCGCGCTCGAAGGTCACGGCGCCGCCGAAGCCCAGTTTCAGGCCGAGCTCGATGCAGGCGCCGGCCTGCTGCTCGCTGCCGTTGAAGGCGTGGGCAATGCCCAGCCACGGTTTGCCGCCCGCCGTCTGTCGCAGATGCTTGAGCACCTTGTCGACCGAACGCCGCACGTGGATGAGCACGGGTAACCCGTGCCTGCGTGCCAGTTGCAACTGAGTGTGAAAAAACCGCTCCTGCTTTTCGCCGTCGAGCCCCTCGACGAAGTAGTCGAGACCGATCTCGCCGACCGCCACCAGCCTCGGGTCGTCGCGCCGCGCCGCCAGCTCCGCGTCGAGGGTTTCGAGGTCTTCGTCCTTCGCTTCGCCGGTGCACAGCGGATGTATTCCCAGGGCATAGGCATCGCCCTGAGCGTGGGCCAGTTCACGCACGGTGGCGAAGTTGAAGGCGGCCACTGCCGGAATCACGCACATCGCCACCCCCCGCCCGGCGGCGCGGGCGCGCAGGACCGGCATCTCCGCACCGAATTCGGGTGCGTCCAGATGGCAATGGGTATCGATGAAGGTAGCCATCGTCCGATGATGCCCGATGGGATGCGCAGGCGCGGAAAGCGTGCTACTGTGAACTCCTCTACACGCGTTTTGCGACTTTTTAAGCCGGAGGTACTCCGATGCGCAGGCCCGCTTTCTACAGCCGTTCGCCCCGCACGCTGCCGCCGGCCGCAGACGAAGCGGCCGAACGGGCGGATGCTCCGGCATCGCCCGAGACAGCCGGCGCGGACCAGCCGCCGCAGGCCGTTTCCGCGAAGAAACCCGGCTGGCAACCCGGCCGCCGCAGCTTCGCAATGCTCGTCGTGCTGTCGGCCGCGCTGGTCGCCGGCACCGCACTCTGGATGCCCCGGCCGGGCGCCAGGGCCCTCACCCAGAAAGACATCGACGCGGCCGTGCTGCGCACGCTGCAGACCAACACCCTGCCCTCGCCCGCGGCCAAGGCTGCCGACATCATCCGGCCCTCGGTGGTTCGGGTGGTGAGCTACGGCGAGGAAAAGAACACGCCAGAGGCCAAGACCCAGAAGCGCGGCCGCAACATGGCCAAGGGCAAGCCGCCCGAAGCCCCCAATGACGGCGGCGCCCCGGGCGAATTCGAGCGCGGCGTGGGCACAGGAGTGGTGATCGTCGACAAGGGCGTGATCCTCACCAACCTGCACGTGGTCGCCGGCGCCGACAAGATCAAGGTCACCTTCTTCGACGGCCTGGAGGCCCCTGCCACCATCACCGGCGTGCAGCCCGAGAACGACCTCGCCGTGCTGCAGGCGCAGAAGATCCCCGACGACCTGATCCCGGCCACCATGCGTTCCACCGCCGACCTGCGCCCCGGCGACCAGGTGGCTGCCGTGGGCTTTCCGTTCGGCATCGGGCCGTCGGTGTCGGCCGGCGTGGTGTCGGGCCTGAAGCGATCGTTCCGCTCGCCCGAGGGCAAGCAGGAGCTGGGCAACCTGATCCAGTTCGACGCGGCCGCCAACCCCGGCAACTCGGGCGGGCCACTGATCAACATGGACGGCGAGGTGCTCGGCATCGTCACCGCCATCCTCAACCCGACGCAGCAGCGCACCTTCATCGGCATCGGCCTCGCGGTGCCCATCGAGAACGCCGCGTCCGCCGCGGGCTCGCCACCGTTCTGATCGACCCTCCTTCGAAAGTCCTTCGCATGAGCACAGAGACCGTCAACCCCACGCCAGCCGGTACCGCCGAACTGATGGAGCAGATCCTCTACGAGGTGAAGCGCGTGGTCGTGGGCCAGGACCGCTTCCTGGAGCGCGTGATGGTCGCCATGCTCGCGGGCGGGCACCTGCTGGTCGAGGGCGTGCCGGGCCTTGCGAAGACCCTCACCGTGAAGACGCTGGCCGAGACCGTGCGCGGCCAGTTCAAGCGCATCCAGTTCACGCCCGACCTGGTACCGGCCGACCTCGTGGGCACGCGCATCTACAACCAGAAGACGGGCGAGTTCAGCACTTCGCTGGGCCCGGTGTTCGCCAACCTGCTGCTGGCCGACGAAATCAACCGCGCGCCGGCCAAGGTGCAGAGCGCGCTGCTCGAGGTGATGCAGGAACGCCAGGTGACGATTGCCGGCGAGACGCACAAGGTGCCGCGCCCCTTCCTGGTGATGGCCACGCAGAACCCCATCGAGACCGAGGGCACCTATCCGCTGCCCGAGGCGCAGGTCGACCGCTTCATGATGAAAGTGCTGGTCGACTACCCGAGCGACGAGGAAGAATTCGTCATCGTCCAGCGCGTGATCGGCCCGGCGGTCAACGCCACGCCGGTCGCCACCACCGAGCAACTGGCGGCGCTGCAGGCCGAGGCACGGCGCGTGTACGTCGACCCGTCGCTCATCCAGTACGCGGTGAAGCTGGTGTCGGCCACGCGCACGCCCGAGAAGCACGGACTGAAGGACCTGCGCCGCTTCATCACCTTCGGCGCCAGCCCGCGCGCCAGCATCAGCCTGACCGAGGGCGCGCGCGCCCTGGCGCTGCTGCGCGGCCGCAGCTACGCGCTGCCGGAAGACATGACGGCGCTGGTGCCCGACGTGCTGCGCCATCGCGTGACGCTTTCCTACGAAGGCCTTTCCGAGGGCCTGACGCCGGACAGCCTGGTAGAGAAGGTCATGCGCGCAGTCCCCGCTCCTCCGAAGCCGCTCGAACATGAAAAGCTGGTGGCCTGAAATGAGCACACCCCCAGTCTTCGCGCACTTCGTGTCGCTTCGCCAACCCCCTTGCAGGGGGCAACACCTGCGGCCCGGCAAAGCCGGTTCCGCGGTGTTCCCTGAAATCGCATGAAAAGCTGGTGGCGTAAGGCCCCCGCGGCCGCGAACGACGACCGGCTCTCCATCGAAGCCGGCGGGGCTGAACGCGCGCTGCGCCGGCTCGAGTGGACCGTGATCCGCCGCCTCGACGGCCTGCTGCAGGGCGACTACCGCACGCTGATGCGCGGTGCGGGGCTCGACCTGGCCGACCTGCGCGAATACCAGCACCACGACGACGTGCGCCACATCGACTGGAACGTCACCGCGCGGCTGCAGACGCCGCACGTGCGCGTGTTCACCGAAGACCGCGAGATGGCCGCGTGGTTCGTGCTCGACCTGAGCCGCTCGGTCGATTTCGGCTCGGGCCTGAAGGCCAAGCGCGAGATCTCGGCGGGTTTCGTCGGCGTGCTGGCGCGGCTGCTCACGCGGCACGGCAACCGGGTCGGCGCGCTGGTCTACGGCAGCGACCTCGAGGCCGTGATTCCGCCGCGCAGCGGGCGGCGCCATGTGCTGCATCTGCTGCACGCGATGGAAAAGCGCGCAGGCAAGGCCGAGTCCGCGCCCATGCAGAAGGGCATGACGCGGCTGGCCGACCTGCTCAAGTCGGCTGCCACGCTGATGCCGCGCCGCTCCACCGTGTTCGTGGTGTCCGACTTCCTGAGCGAGCCCGGCTGGGAGCGCCCGCTGGGCCAGCTGGTGCAGCGCCACGAGGTTGTCGCCGTGCGCCTGTTCGATCCGCTCGAACTCGAGCTGCCCGACCTCGGGCTGGTGCCGCTGCGCGACGCCGAGACCGGCGAGCAGTTGTGGGTCGACACCCACGACGCCGGCTTCCGCAAGCGCTTCGCCCGGCTGGCCGCGGAGCGCGAAACCACCTTGCGCGAGACGCTGGCCAGGGCCGGCGTCGATGCACTCGAACTCTCGACCAATGACGACCTGGTGGAAGCCATCGTCCGTTTCGCCGATCTGCGCAAGCGCCGCGCGCGCATCGGCCAGACCGGCCTGAAGGCGGTGGCAGCATGACTTTTCTCTGGCCCCAATTTCTCTGGCTGCTGGCGGCGATGCCGCTGCTGATCCTGCTCTATCTCTGGCTGCTGCGCCGCAAGAAGAAGCTGGCGATGCGCTATGCCAGCCTGTCGATCGTGCGCGAGGCCATGGGCGCCGGGCAGAGCGTGCGGCGGCACCTTCCGCCGCTGTTCTTCCTGCTGGCCATGGCTGCGCTGCTGGTGGCGGCCGCACGGCCGATGGCGGTGGTGGTGCTGCCGTCGAACCAGCAGACGATCATTCTGGCGATGGACGTGTCGGGCAGCATGCGCGCGGCCGACGTGCAGCCCAACCGGCTGGTGGCGGCGCAGGAGGCGGCCAAGAGTTTCATCAAGGACCTGCCGCGCAGCGTGAAGGTGGGCATCGTCGCCTTCGCGGGCAGCGCGCAGGTGGCGCAGCTGCCCACCACCAATCATGAAGACCTGGTGACCGCCATCGACAGCTTCCAGCTGCAGCGCGCCACCGCCACGGGCAATGCCATCGTGGTGTCGCTGGCCACGCTGTTCCCTGATGCGGGCATCGACGTCGAGCAGTTCAGCTCGCCCAGCCGCCAGCGCGGCGCAGCCATCGACCAGAACGAGAAGAAGCTCAAGGAGTTCACGCCCGTGGCGCCGGGCTCGTTCACCTCGGCCGCGATCATCATGCTGACCGACGGCCAGCGCACCACCGGCGTCGACCCGCTCGATGCCGCCAAGGCAGCGGCCGAGCGCGGCGTGCGCATCTACACGGTGGGCGTGGGCACGGTCGACGGCGAGACCATCGGCTTCGAAGGCTGGTCGATGCGCGTGCGCCTCGACGAGGAAACGCTCAAGGCCATCGCCAACAAGACCAACGCCGAGTACTTCTACGCAGGCACCGCCAACGACCTGAAGAAGGTCTACGAGACATTGAGCTCCAGGCTCACGGTGGAGAAGAAGGAAACCGAAATCTCGGCGCTGTTCGCGTTGGGCGCCGCCGTGCTGATGCTGCTGTCGGCGGGGTTGTCGCTGCTCTGGTTCAACCGGATTCTTTAGCGCCGCTCAGCGCTTCGGGCGTCTTGACCGCCCCGATACCGCCCAGGAACAGGTCGGCCACGATCGGCGCGATAGCCGCGTGGTCGAGCCGGCCGTCGGGCTTCATCCAGGTGAACATCCAGTTGATCATGCCGAAGAGCAGCATGGTCAGCGGCTTGGCGAGGTCGTCGCTCGGCGCGCCGGGCCGAAGCGCCGACACCGCGCGCGCGAAGCCCGCAACCACCTCGCGCTCCTTGTCGAGCACGCGCTCGCGGTCCGCCTCTTCGAGAAAGCGCACGTCGTCGGTCAGCACGCGGTGCGCGTCCTGCGCACCGGCGTATTCCTCGACGATGCGGTAGATGAAGCGGCGCAGGCGCTGCTCGTCGGTGTGCGGCGAGGCCTCTTCCTCGGCCACCAGCGCCGCGAGCTTCGACACGTGCGTCTCGGCGATGCTGATGAGCAGGCTGCTCTTGTCCTTGTAGTAGTGGTACAGCGTGGCCTTCGAGAGGCCGCAGGCCTCGGCCACCTGGTTCATCGAGGTGGCGGGATAGCCGCTGCGCGCGAACAGCTGGGCGGCCTGCGCGAGGATGAGCTCACGCTGGTCCTCGTAGGTGGCGGATCTTCCACGCGGCATCTATCTGTTCCTGTTCCTCTGTCGTTGTTCGGTTGAAGGCAACGGGCGATCTTGCACGAACCGCGAACGGGCTCAGCCGCGCTTCGTCGCGATGAGCGAACGCACCTCGGTGGCCGGCAGGCTCGGGCGGGTCTCCTCCACGCTGGAAAGCGGCTCCACCTCGCGCAGGCTCGCGAGGCTGCGCACCGTGAGCGCCTGGTAGGTCTGCGTGCCTTCGAGCTTCCAGGCGATCTCGTCCTCGCTCAGCTCGCGCTTCACCTTCGCCGGAATGCCCGCCGCCAGCGAGCGCGCCGGCACCTTCATGCCGGCCGGCACGAAGGCGCAGGCCGCGACGATGGCCTTCTCGCCGATCTCGGCCTCGTCCATCACCACCGCGTTCATGCCCACCAGCGCGTCGCGCCGCACGATGCAGCTGTGCAGGATCGCGCCGTGGCCGACGTGGCCGTTGACCTCCACCACCGTGTCGTTGTCGGGAAAGCCGTGGATGCAGCAGTGGTCTTGCACGTTCGAGCCCTCCTCCAGCACGATGCGGCCGAAGTCGCCGCGCAGGCTGGCGCAGGGGCCCACGTAGCAGTTGGGGCCGACGATCACGTCGCCGATCAGCACCGCGCTGGGGTGCACGTAGGCGCTGGGATCAACGACCGGGATCACGCCGTCGATGGAATAGCTGGGCATTCGCTCTGTCTCCTTCTTTGCCTGTCTTTTCGTGGGTATCAGGGTTTGCCCTGAATCAACCCGGCTTGTGTCGTCATCGGGGTCGATCCTAAAATCAACCGAACGGTCGGTCAATAGTGTTTGCACGCCGGCCCGTACCCACAAAGGATGAAAGAGACACTCGATGACTGAGCCTTTGGTACTCACCAGCAACGCCGGCGCCGTCCGCACGCTGAGCCTCAACAGGCCGGCTGCCCTCAACAGCTTCACGACGCAATTGCACGAAGCGCTGATGGCGGAGCTGGAAGCAGCGGCGAACGATGCAAGCGTGCGATGCGTGGTGCTCACCGGTGCCGGCCGCGCCTTCTGCGCCGGGCAAGACCTGGCCGACCCGTCGGTCGCTCCCGACCCGACACCCGGCGCCGCGCCCAAGGACCTGGGCCACGTCATCTCCACTTATTACGCCCCGCTGGTCGCGCGCCTGCGTTCGATGCCGGTGCCGGTGATCGCCGCCGTCAACGGCGTGGCCGCTGGCGCCGGCGCGAACCTCGCGCTGTGCTGCGACCTCGTGGTGGCCGCGCGCTCGGCTAGCTTCATCCAGGCCTTCACCAAGATCGGCCTCGTACCCGACACCGGCGGCACCTGGCTGCTGCCGCGCCTCGTGGGTTCGGCGCGCGCACTGGGCATCGCGATGCTCGGCGACAAGCTGCCCGCCGAGGAAGCCGCGCGCATCGGCTTGATCTGGCAATGCGTGGACGACGCAGCGCTCACCGAAACCACAGCCGCCCTCGCATCGAAGCTCGCCGGCATGCCCACGCGCGCCCTCATCGCCACCCGCGAGGCCATGGCCGCCGCACAAGGCATGGACCTGGGCGAGGCGCTCGCGGAGGAAGCCCGCATCCAGCGCGACATGGGCAACGCAGCCGACTACCGCGAAGGCGTCGAGGCATTCCGCGCCAAGCGCGCCCCCGTCTTCAAGGACCGCTGAGCCATGGCCGACACCGTTTCTTCTTCCCGCACGCCCCAGCAGACGGCCGAGTACGTCCGCGACGGCATGTTCGCCAACGACAACGCCAGCAAGGGCCTGGGCATGCGCATCGTGGAGGTCGGCCCCGGCCAGGCCACCATCGAGATGCGCGTGCGCACCGACATGCTCAACGGCCACGCCATCTGCCACGGCGGCTTCATGGCCACGCTGGCCGACTCGACCTTCGCCTTCGCCTGCAACTCCTACGACGAGCTGACCGTGGCCTCGGGCTTCGCCATCGACTTCATCGCGCCGGCGCGCGAGGGCGACGTGCTCACCGCGCGCTGCCACGAGGTGTCGAAGGCCGGTCGCACCGGCGTGTACGACACCGAAATCACCAACCAGCGCGGCGAGCGCATCGCGATCTTCCGCGGCCGCTCCTACACGGCCAAGGGCCGCCCGGCCGTTCCGAACGCCGCAGCCTGAGGAGACAACACACCATGACAGTCAAACGCCCCGCCCCCGGCGAACTCGAGCCCATCGAAACCGCCAGCCGCGACGAGATCGCGGCGCTGCAGCTCGCCCGCCTGCGCACCACGCTGCAGCGCGCCTACGAGAACGTGCCCCACTACCGCAAGGCCTTCGACGCCAAGGGCGTGCACCCCGACGACCTGAAGTCGCTGGCCGACCTCGCGAAGTTCCCGTTCACGGTGAAGAGCGACCTGCGCGACAACTACCCCTTCGGCATGTTCGCCGTGCCGCGCGAGAAGGTGGCGCGCATCCATGCGTCGTCGGGCACCACCGGCAAGCCGACCGTGGTGGGCTACACGCTGCAGGACATCGACACCTGGGCCGACCTCGTCGCCCGCTCCATCCGCGCGGCGGGCGGCCGTCCCGGCGACATGGTGCACGTGTCGTACGGCTACGGCCTCTTCACCGGCGGCCTGGGCGCGCACTACGGCGCCGAGCGCGCGGGCTGCACCGTCATCCCGATGTCGGGCGGCCAGACCGAGAAGCAGGTGCAGCTCATCCAGGACTTCAAGCCGAACATCATCATGGTCACGCCCAGCTACATGCAGGTGATCATCGAGCAGTTCGAGCGCCAGGGCCTCGACGCGAAAGACAGTTCGCTGAAGGTCGGCATCTTCGGCGCCGAGCCGTGGACCGAAGCCATGCGCCGCGACATCGAGGCCAGGGCCGGCATTGACGCGGTCGACATCTACGGCCTCAGCGAAGTGATGGGCCCGGGCGTTGCCAGCGAATGCGTCGAGAGCAAGGACGGTCCCGTCATCTGGGAAGACCACTTCTACCCCGAGATCATCGACCCCGAGACCGGCGAGCTGAAGGCCGACGGCGAAGAAGGCGAGCTCGTCTTCACCTCGCTGAGCAAGGAGGCCATGCCGATCGTGCGCTACCGCACGCGCGACCTCACGCGCCTCTTGCCGCCCACCTCGCGCTCGTTCCGCCGCATGGGCAAGATCGTCGGGCGCAGCGACGACATGATGATCATCCGCGGCGTCAACGTCTTCCCCACGCAGGTGGAGGAGATCGTGCTCGCGCACCAGGCGCTCTCGGGCCTCTACCAGGTGCACGTGAGCCGCGCCGACAAGCTCGACCAGGTCGAGATCCACTGCGAGCTCAAGCCCGCCGACGTCGCATCGGCCGACCGCGCCGCCATCGGCGACTGGCTGCAGCACCGCGTGAAGACGCTCATCGGCATCTCGACGCGCGTGGTGGTCCACGGGCCCGACGAGATGGAACGCACCCAGACCGGCAAGGCACGCCGCGTGATCGACACGCGCCCGCGCTGACCAGGCCACTTCCAACATCCACCGAAAGGACACGCACATGTACACCCAGGCAATGGACACCATGGGCAAGGACGCGGGCGACGGCAAGCAGAAAGTCGTCCGCTCCGCCGAGGAGATGCAGCTCGAGGAGCGCTTCGACGCCCACATCGACGCCGGCGACTTCATCGAGGCGAAGGACTGGATGCCCGAGCACTACCGCAAGACGCTGGTGCGCCAGATCAGCCAGCACGCGCACTCGGAAATCGTCGGCATGCTGCCCGAGGGCAACTGGATCAGCCGCGCTCCCACGCTCAAGCGCAAGGCCATCCTGCTGGCCAAGGTGCAGGACGAAGGCGGCCACGGCCTCTACCTGTACGCCGCCGCCGAAACGCTGGGCACTTCGCGCGACCAGATGTTCGAGGCGCTGCACAGCGGCAAGGCCAAGTACAGCTCGATCTTCAACTACCCCACGCTGACCTGGGCCGACATGGGCACCATCGGCTGGCTGGTGGACGGCGCGGCCATCATGAACCAGGTGCCGATCTGCCGCTGCTCGTACGCACCCTATGCGCGCGCCATGATCCGCATCTGCCGCGAGGAGAGCTTCCACCAGCGCCAAGGCTACGAAGCGCTGCTGACCATGATGACCCACGGCACCGACGCGCAGAAGGCGATGGTGCAGGACGCGGTCAACCGCTGGTGGTGGCCCTCGATCATGATGTTCGGCCCGCCGGACGACCAGTCGCCCAACAGCGCGCAGTCGATGCGCTGGGGCATCAAGCGCTTCAGCAACGACGAGCTGCGCCAGAAGTTCGTCGACGCCACCGTGGAGCAGGCTCGCATCCTCGGCGTGACCCTGCCCGACCCCGACCTGAAGTGGAACGAAGAGCGCCAGGCGCACGACTTCGGCGCCATCGACTGGAGCGAGTTCTGGCGCGTGATCGGCGGCGACGGCCCCTGCAACCGTGAACGACTGCAGGCCCGCGTCGACGCCTGGGAAGACGGCGCATGGGTGCGCGAAGCCGCGCTGGTCCACGCCAACAAGCAACAACCAATCAAGGAAGCAGCATGAGCACCGAAACGAAACAGGAATGGCCTCTGTGGGAGGTGTTCGTGCGCAGCAAGGCCGGCCTCGACCACAAGCATTGCGGCAGCCTGCACGCGGCCGACCCGAAGATGGCGATCCAGATGGCGCGCGACGTCTACACCCGCCGCCAGGAAGGCAGCAGCATCTGGGTGGTGCGCTCCGACCAGATCGTGGCCAGCGACCCGGGCGACAAGGACATGTTCTTCGACCCGGCCGAAGACAAGGTGTACCGCCACCCGACCTTCTACGCGCTGCCGAAGTCCGTCGACCACATGTGAGCGGACGGAACGTCATGCAAGCATCGATCGAACTGAACCGCACGCCCGCCGTGCAATACCTGCTGCGCATCGGCGACACCTGCCTCGTGCTCGCGCAGCGCCTGGGCGAATGGTGCGGCCACGCGCCCGTGCTGGAGGAAGACATCGCGATGGCCAACATCGCGCTCGACCTCGTCGGCCAGGCCCGCGCGCTGCTCACGCACGCCGGCAAGCTCGAAGGCGAAGGCCGCGAGCATGACGAAGACCAGCTCGCCTACCTGCGCGACGAGCGCGACTACTTCAACCTCACCATCGCCGAGCTGCCGCGCGGCGACTTCGCCTTCGCCGTCGTGCGCAACACGATGGTGTCGACGCTGCTCAAGCTGCTGTGGCAGCGCCTCGCGGCGTCGAACGACAGCGAAGTGGCGGCCATCGCCGGCAAGGCGCTGAAGGAAGCGCGCTACCACCAGCAGCACTCGGGCGACTGGGTCGTGCGCCTGGGCGACGGCACCGAGGAATCGCGCCGCCGCACCGAGAAGGCGCTGAAGCAGCTGTGGCTCTACATGCCCGAGCTGTTCTTCAGCGACGAGGTCGACGCCGCGGCCAGCGCCAGCGGCCTCGGCCCGGCGTGGAGCGAGCTGCGCGAACCCTGGCTCGCCGAGATGCAGCAAGTGCTGGACGCGGCCGGCCTCGCCATGCCGAAGGAAGCCGCCTTCCGCAGCACCGGCAAGCACGGCGTGCACAGCGAGCACATGGGCTACATCCTCGCGGAGATGCAGCACCTGCAGCGCTCCTACCCCGGAGGCGTGTGGTGATGACCGCCCTGGCCTCGCGCGTCGATGCGGCGTGGGCCGTGCTGCACACCGTGCCCGACCCCGAGGTGCCGGCCGTGTCGGTCTGCGACCTCGGCATCGTGCGCGACGTGATCGAGCATGACGACGGACTGGAGATCGTGCTCACACCGACCTACTCGGGCTGCCCCGCGACCGAGGCCATCGAGCACGATGTGCTGGCCGCCGTAGAGCAGGCCGGCCTGGGCCGCGCACGTGCCACGCTGCGCCGCGCGCCCGCGTGGACCAGCGACTGGATCAGCGACGAAGGCCGAGCCAAGCTCAAGGCCTACGGCATCGCGCCGCCCGCGCACCTGAATGCAGAGCAGGCCGCCAACACCGCCATGCCGATCAAGCTATTCGGCCGCATCGCCGGCGAGCGCATCGCCTGCCCGCGCTGCGCGAGCGAGCGCACCGAGCGGCTTTCCGCATTCGGCTCCACCGCCTGCAAGGCCCTGTACCGCTGCATGGCCTGCAGGGAGCCGTTCGAACACTTCAAGCCGATCTAACAACAGAAAAGCGTCCCACACGATGAGCACCCTCTTCCATCCCCTGCGCGTGAAGGCCATCGAGCCCGACACGCACGAGGCCGTCATCGTCTCCTTCGAGGTGCCGGCCGACCTGCAGCAGGTCTTCGGCTTCACGCAGGGCCAGTACCTCACGCTGCGCCACGACATCGACGGCCAGGACCTGCGCCGCTCCTATTCGATCTGCGCCGGCCTCGACGACGGCGAGCTGCGCGTCGGCGTGCGCAAGGTGCGCGGCGGCGTGTTCTCCAACTGGATCAACGCCAGCCTCCAGCCCGGCGACACCCTGCAGGTGATGGCGCCGCAGGGCCGCTTCTTCGTGCCCATCGAGCCGGCATCGGCGCGCCACCACGTCGGCATCGCGGGCGGCAGCGGCATCACGCCCATCCTGTCGATCATGAAGACGGTGCTGGCGCGCGAGCCGCACAGCCGCTTCACGCTGATCTACGGCAACCGCCAGCTGCAGTCCACGATGTTCAAGGAAGAGATCGAGGACCTGAAGAACCGCTACATGACGCGCCTCGTGCTGCAGCATGTGTTCTCCGACGAGCACACCGATTCGCCGCTGGGCTTCGGCGTGATGAACCGCGAGAAGATCGGCGAGTTCCTCGCAAGCGTGGTGCCCGCGGCGGACATCGACCACGTGTACGTGTGCGGCCCCTTCCAGATGAACGACGAGGCCGAGGCCGCGCTGCTGGCGGCGGGCGTGCCGGAAGACCGCATCCACATCGAGCGCTTCGGCGTCGCGCTGCCCTCGGCCACGCAGGTGGGCGCGGTGGTGCACGAGGCCCAGCCCGGCGACGCCAAGCAGTCGCGCATCACCATCGTGCGCGACGGCCTGCAGCGCGAGATCACCTTCACCGAAGGGCAGCCCAGCATCCTCGACGCGGCATCGGCCGCTGGTCTCGAAGTGCCGTTCTCGTGCACCTCGGGCGTGTGCGGAACCTGCCGTGCGAAGTGCGTGGACGGGGAAGTCCGCATGGAAAGAAACTTCGCGCTCGACAAGAATGAAGTGGCCGCGGGTTTCGTATTGACCTGCCAGGCGCACCCCCTTACCGAACGCGTCACGCTGTCGTTCGACGAGCGCTGAGATACTTCAGGCCTCAACTTTTTATTTCAACCGGAGACAAGCCAACCATGAAATTCTTCAAGCCCCTGCTGACCGCCGCCCTTTGCGCCTCGGCCCTCGCGGCCTGGGCCGACGTCAACGTCGGCGTGACCATCTCGGCCACGGGCCCGGCAGCCTCGCTGGGCATCCCCGAGAAGAACACCATCTCGCTGATGCCCAAGACGATCGGCGGGCAGAAGATCAACTACATCGTGCTGGACGACGCCTCCGACACCACCGCGGCCGTCAACAACACGCGCAAGCTCATCGCCGAGAACAAGGTCGACGTGATCCTGGGCTCGACCACCACGCCGGCCTCGCTCGCCATGATCGACGTGGCCAGCGAAGCGCAGACGCCGATGATCTCGGTGGCGGCATCGGCGCGCATCATCGAGCCGATGGACGCCAAGAAGAAGTGGGTGTTCAAGACGCCGCAGAACGACATCATGATGTCGCTGGCCATCGCCGAGCACATGGCCGCCAACGGCGTGAAGACCGTCGCCTTCATCGGCTTCTCCGACGCTTATGGCGAAGGCTGGTCGCAGGAGTTCGCCAAGGCCGCCGACCTGAAGAAGATCAAGGTCGTGGCCAACGAGCGCTATGCCCGCACCGACACCTCGGTGACCGGCCAGGCACTGAAGATCATGGCCGCCAAGCCCGACGCGGTGCTGGTCGCCGGCTCCGGCACGCCGGCCGCGCTGCCGCAGAAGACGCTGAAGGAACGCGGCTACGGCGGCAAGATGTACCAGACCCACGGCGTGGCCAACGCCGACTTCCTGCGCGTGGGCGGCAAGGACGTGGAAGGCACCTTCCTGCCCGCCGGCCCGGTGCTCGTGGCCGACCAGCTGCCCGCCAGCAACCCGGTGAAGAAGTCGGCCCTCGCCTATGTGGCCGCATACGAAGCCGCATACGGCAAGGGCTCGGTCTCGACCTTCGGCGCACACGCCTGGGACGCCGGCCTGCTGATGAGCTCGGCCGTGCCGGCCGCGCTGAAGAAGGCCCAGCCGGGCACGCCCGAGTTCCGTGCCGCACTGCGCGACGCCCTGGAGCAGACCAAGGACGTGTCGGGGGCGCACGGCGTGTTCAACATGACCGCCGCCGACCACCTGGGCCTGGACCAGCGCGCCCGCGTCATGGTCAAGATCGAGAACGGCACCTGGAAATACCAGCCCTGATCGAACGGGCTTGAACGACGGACACCGCGGGCTGGTGCGACCGGCTCCGCGGTGTTCCTGCAAAAGGGGCATGGCTTTTTCGCGCCCCGGGTTTTCTGAACGAAAGTTGGTCGTATGGATTTGCAGATCGCCCTGCTCCTCGGGCAGGACGGCATCGTGAACGGCGCGGTCTACGGACTGATGGCGCTCGCGCTGGTGCTGGTGTTTTCGGTCACTCGCGTGATCTTCATCCCGCAAGGCGAGTTCGTCGCCTTCGGTGCGCTGTCGATGGCCGCGCTGCAGGGCGGGCGCGCGCCCTCCACGCTGTGGCTGCTGCTGGCCCTGGCGGTGGTGGCGCTGGCGGTCGAGGCCTGGCGCTGGAAGCGCGGCGCCACTGTCGACTGGCGCTCGGCGCTGACCTGGTGCGTGGCCTTTCCGGCCGTCGCCGCCGTGCTGGTGCTCGGCTTCAAGCCCAGTTCGCTCGCGATGCAGTCGCTCACCACGCTGGTGCTGATCGCGCCGCTGGGCCCGCTGCTCTACCGCCTCGCCTACCGCCCGCTGGCCGACGCCAGCGTGCTGATGCTGCTGATCGTCTCCGTGGCGCTGCACGGCGTGCTGGTCGGCCTGGGCCTGTTCTTCTTCGGCGCCGAGGGCTCGCGCACCAGCGCGTTCTCCGAGGCGCGCTTCGACCTCGGCGGTATTCCGGTCAACGGCCAGTCGCTGGTGGTGGTCGGCGTCACGCTGGTGCTGGTGATCGCGATGTTCTGGTTCTTCGGCCGCTCGATGATCGGCAAGGCGCTGCGCGCCACCGCCATCAACCGCGTCGGCGCACGGCTGTCGGGCATTCCCACCGAGCTCTCGGGCGACCTGAGCTTCGCGCTGGCCGCCGTCATCGGCGCCATCTCGGGCCTGCTGATCGCGCCGATCACCACGGTCTACTACGACACCGGCTTCCTGATCGGCCTGAAGGGCTTCGTGGCCGCCATCGTCGGCGGGCTGGCGAGCTATCCGCTGGCGCTCGCAGGCGCGCTGCTGGTCGGCCTGCTCGAGGCCTTCTCGTCCTTCTGGGCCAGCGCATACAAGGAAGTGCTGGTCTTCACCCTGATCATCCCGGTGCTGCTGTGGCGCTCGCTGCGCAGCCATCACGTGGAGGACGAGGAATGAGCACGTCTTCATCGACCTCCACTTCCACCGCCGCGAACGCGGCACCCGAGGGCCGTCCGCTCGTGACGCCGCGCGTGCTCACCCTCGTCTTCATCGTCGCGCTCGCCCTGGCATGGGGCTGGCTGCCCGAGTTCACCGTCTCGGTGCTCAGCAACATCGGCCTGTACGCGCTGGTGGCGGTGGGCCTGGTTCTCTTGACCGGCGTGGGCGGCATGACCTCCTTCGGCCAGGCCGCCTTCGTCGGCATGGGCGCCTACGCCACCGCCTGGATCTGCACCTCGCCCACAGCCGCCGGCTGGCTCGGCGGCATCGCGGGCTCGGCGCTGGTGCCCTGGCTCGGCCTGCTGCTGGGGCTGGTGCTGACCTTCGCGCTGGCCTGGGCACTCGGCGCGGTCACGCTCAAGCTCTCGGGCCACTACCTGCCGCTGTGCACCATCGCCTGGGGCCTGAGCCTGTACTTCCTGCTGGGCAACATGGAGTTCCTCGGCGGCCAGACCGGCATCACCGGCATTCCGCCGCTGGTGGTGGCGGGCGTGTCCTTCGCCACGCCGCGCATGCTGGGCGTGGTGATCTGGGCCGTGCTGCTGCTCGCGCTGTGGGCCATGCACAACCTGCTCGATTCGCGCGAAGGCCGCGCCATCCGCGCGCTCAAGGGCGGCCGGCTGATGGCCGAGTCGATGGGCGTGGACACCACGCGCCACCGCATCAAGCTCTTCGTGCTGGCAGCCCTGCTCGCGGCCATCTCGGGCTGGCTCTATGCGCACATGCAGCGCTTCGTGAACCCCACTCCCTTCAACCTGAACATCGGCATCGAGATGCTGTTCATGGCGGTGGTCGGCGGTGCGGGCCACCTCTGGGGTGCGGTGCTCGGCGCCACGCTGATCACGCTGCTCAAGGAAAAGCTGCAGGACGTGCTGCCCGCGCTGCTGGGCACCAGCGGCAACTTCGAGGTGGTGGTGTTCGGCCTGCTCATGTTGTTCGTGCTGCAGCGTTTTGCCGACGGCCTGTGGCCCACGATCGCGCGGCTCGCTCGCCGCTGGGTGCGCGAAGTGCCGCGCGCCGCCGGTGCGGGTCCTGCCGCATCGACCACGGCGCAGCTCGCGCAGCGCGCAGTGCCCGCCGCCGGCACCCTGCTGCTGCAGGCCGACGGCGTGAGCAAGCGCTTCGGCGGCCTGGTGGCCAACAACGACATCTCGATGACGCTGAAGGCCGGCGAGGTGCATGCGCTGATCGGTCCCAACGGAGCAGGCAAGAGCACCTTCTTCAACATGATCTCGGGCGTGGACGACCCGACCACGGGCGAGGTGCGCCTGGTGGGCCAGGCCATGTCGGGCAAGCCCTCGCGCGCCTTTGCCTCGCTGGGCCTGGGCCGCACCTTCCAGCACGTGCGCCTGCTCGGCCAGCGCAGCGTGGTCGAGAACGTGGCGCTCGGCGCCCATCTGCGTGCGAAGCGCGGATGGCTCGCGGCCATGCTGCGGCTCGATCGCGCCGAGGAAACCGCCCTGATGGCCGAAGCCCGCAAGCAGATCGAGCGTTGCGGCCTCGGCGCGCATGCCGACACGCCCGCCGCGTCGCTCTCCCTTGGCCAGCAGCGCGTGGTGGAAATCGCCCGCGCGCTCGCCGGACAGCCGTCGGTCCTGCTGCCCGACGAGCCCGCCGCCGGCCTGCGCCACCTCGAGAAGCGCGCGCTGTCCGAGCTGCTCGCACAGCTGCGCGCCGAAGGTCTCGGCATCCTGGTGGTGGAGCACGACATGGAGTTCGTGATGAACCTCGCCGACCGCATCACGGTGCTCGAATTCGGCACCGTCATCGCCACCGGCACGCCCGCCGAAGTGCAGGCCAACCCGCGCGTGCTCGAAGCCTACCTGGGCGGCGCCGACGACGAACTGCTGGAAGACGCACGATGAGCCACCCCCTGCTTCAACTCGACGGCTTCTGCGTCGCCTACCGCACCGTGGAAGCGGTGCACAGCGTGCGCCTGCAGGTGAACGAAGGCGAGATCGTCACCGTGATCGGCCCCAACGGCGCTGGCAAGACCACGCTGCTGTGCGCGGCCATGGGCCTGCTGCCCTCCACCGGCCAGCTGATGCTGGACGGCGAGCGCATCGCGCGCCCCGGCGTCGAGACCATGGTGGCGCGCGGCGTCGCGCTGGTGCCCGAACGCCGCGAGCTGTTCGGCGAGATGTCGGTGGAAGACAACCTGGTGCTCGGCGGCTTCTACCAGTGGCGCAAGGGCAAGCGCGACCAGCGCGCGCGCATGGACGAGATCTTCGCCATCTTCCCGCGCCTGCAGGAACGTCGCGCGCAGATGGCCTCCACGCTCTCCGGCGGCGAACGCCAGATGCTGGCCATCGGCCGCGCGCTGATGGCACGCCCGCGCCTGCTGATGCTCGACGAGCCTTCGCTCGGCCTCGCCCCGCTGGTGGTGCGCGAGGTGCTGCGCGTGGTGTCTCAGCTGCGCAGCCACGGCGTCTCGGTGCTGCTGGTGGAGCAGAACGCCCGCGCAGCGCTGCAGGTGGCCGACCGCGCCTACGTGCTCGAGATGGGCGCCGTGGCGCTCGAAGGCAAGGCGCGCGACCTGCTGCACGACCAACGAATCATCGACACCTACCTGGGTATCGGGAAAAAGGAATGACCCCCAGGCTTCGCGCACTTCGTGTCGCTTCGCCAACCCCCTTCCAGGGGGCAACACCAGCGGCCCGGCAAAGCCGGTTCCGCGGTGCTCGCTTGAACTTCTCCCTCTCCCTTTCGGGCGAGGGAGCAACGCAGGGCTTCGACCCGGCTCCACCGACGAGATAAGGACACCGCCCATGACCACCACCCTCCAAAGCTACATCGCCGGCCGCTGGATCGGCCAGCAGGCCGCGCAGCAGCTGCGCAGCGCCGTCAACGGCAAGCCCGTGGCCGCCACGCACGCCGAGGCCATCGACTTCGCCGAAGCGCTGGCCTATGCACGCCGCACCGGCATCCCGGCGCTCATGAAGCTCGACTTCCAGCAGCGCGCCGAACGCCTGAAGGCGCTGGCCAAGTACCTGGCCGCGAACAAGGAAACGCTCTACGCCATCTCGGCCCACACGGGCGCCACGCGCGCAGACAGCTGGATCGACATCGAAGGCGGCGCCGGCACGCTGAGCGCGTACGCCGGCATCGGCACCAACGAGCTGCCCTCGGGCAACCTGGTGCACGAAGGCCCGGCCTTCCCACTCGGCAAGAAGGGCGGCTTCGCGGGCACGCACATCCTGGTGCCGCGTGGCGGCGTCGCCGTGCACATCGACGCCTTCAACTTCCCGGTGTGGGGCCTGCTCGAGAAGTTCGCGCCCAGCTTCCTCGCGGGCATGCCCTGCATCGGCAAGCCGGCCACGGCCACCAGCTATCTCACCGAGGCACTGGTGCGGCTCATCGTGCAGTCGGGCATCCTGCCCGAGGGCGCGCTGCAGCTGGTCATCGGCAGCACGGGCGACCTGCTCGACCGGCTCGAAGGGCCCGACGTGGTCACCTTCACCGGCTCGGCCGACACCGCCGCCAAGCTGCGCGTGCACCCGAACATCGTGCGCCAGTCGATCCCATTCAATGCCGAGGCCGACTCGCTGAACTGCGCGATCCTCGCGCCCGACGTGACGCCCGACGACGAGGAGTTCGATCTCTTCGTGAAAGAGGTTGCGCGCGAAATGACCATCAAGGCGGGCCAGAAGTGCACCGCCATCCGCCGCGCGATCGTGCCGCGCCAGCACCTGGACGCGGTGGCCGAGAGGCTGCGCGCGCGGCTGGCCAAGACCGTGGTGGGCGACCCCTCGCGCGAAGAAGTGCGCATGGGCGCGCTCGCCTCGCGCGACCAGCAGGCCGACGTGGCCGAGCGCGTGGCCACGCTGCTGAAGGGCGCGGAGCTGGTGTACGGCGAACGCGATGGATTCTCTCCTGTTGGCGACGGCGTGGGCGAAGGCGCGTTCTTCGCGCCCACGCTGCTGCTGAGCCGCAAACCGCTGGAGCACGACGCCGCGCACGACGTGGAGGCCTTCGGCCCCGTCAGCACGCTGATGCCCTACGACGGCATCGACGAGGCGCTGGCACTGGCCGCACGCGGCCGGGGCAGCCTGGTCGGCACGCTGGTCACGCGCGATCCGGCCACCGCGGCCAAGGCCATTCCCGTTGCCGCCGCATGGCACGGCCGCCTGCTGGTGCTCGACCGCGAGGCCGCCGCCGAATCGACCGGCCACGGCTCGCCGCTGCCGCAGCTCAAGCACGGCGGCCCCGGCCGCGCGGGCGGCGGCGAGGAACTGGGCGGCCTGCGCGCGGTGAAGCACTACCTGCAGCGCACCGCAGTGCAGGGCTCGCCCACCATGCTGGCCGCCATCACCGGCGAACACGTGCGCGGCGCGGCTGTGCGCGAGAGCGAAGTGCATCCCTTCCGCCGCTACTTCGAGGACCTCAGCATCGGCGACTCGCTGCTCACGCACCGCCGCACGGTGGGCGAGGCCGACATCGTGGCCTTCGGCGGCATCTCTGGCGACTATTTCTACATGCACTTCGACGAGGTGGCAGCCAAGCAGTCGCCCTTCGGCAAGCGCATCGCGCACGGCTACTTCGTGCTGTCGGCGGCGGCGGGCCTGTTCGTGTCGCCCTCGCCGGGCCCGGTGCTGGCCAACTACGGCCTCGATACGCTGCGCTTCACCAAGCCCGTGGGCATCGGCGACACCATCCAGGCGCGCCTGACCTGCAAGCGCAAGATCGACCGCAACAAGAAGGACGCGAGCGGCCAGGGCCAGGGCGTGGTGGCATGGGACGTGGAGGTGACCAACCAGGACGGGGAGCTGGTCGCCAGCTACGATATCCTGACGCTCGTCTCCAAGAAGCCCGAACCGCTCTCCACCTGATGTTCACTCTCTTCGACCTCACAGGCAAAGTCGCGCTCGTCACGGGCGGCAACGGGGGCATCGGCCTCGGCATGGCCCAGGGGCTTGCAAAGGCCGGCGCACGCGTCATCGTGGCCGCGCGCAACGCGCAGAAGTCGGCAGCGGCCGTCGAGGCCCTGAAGGCACTCGGCAGCGACAGCTTCTCGCTCGAGGCCGACGTGAGCGATGAAGCCTCGGTGCAGAAGCTGTTCGACGAGGCCGCCGCGCGCAGCGGCCGGCTCGACATCCTCGTCAACAACGCCGGCATCAACATCCGCAAGCCGGTCGACCAGCTCCCGCTGGACGAGTGGCGCAAGGTGATGGACACCAACCTCACCAGCGCCTTCCTGTGCAGCCGCGCCGCGCATCCGCACCTGAAGGCCGCGGGCGGCGGCAAGATCATCAACATCGGCTCGATGATGTCGATCTTCGGCGCCCCCTACGCACCGGCCTACGCCGCGAGCAAGGCCGGCATCGTGCAGCTCACCAAGTCGACGGCGCTCTCGTGGGCGGTCGACAACATCCAGGTCAACGCGATCCTGCCGGGCTGGTTCGAGACCGAACTCACCGACGGCGCGCGCAGCCAGGTTCCAGGCCTCTACGAGCGCGTCACGGCCCGCGCCGCGGCCGGCCGCTGGGGCCAGCCGGCCGACATCGCCGGCACCGCCGTTTTCCTCGCCAGCGCCGCGTCGGACTACGTGACGGGTACGGCAATTCCCGTAGACGGCGGCTTCTCTATTTCGGGCTGAAGTCCGCGGGCCGTGTAAATTCGCCCGCCATGCTCTTCTGGATACAGATCTTCCTTCTCGTCGCCGGCACGGCCGCGCTGCTGTACGTGTCGCGCGGCCCTCTGAGCCAGCCGGGCTCCCACGGCTTCTACCGCTTCTTCGCATGGGAATGCATGCTGGTGCTGATCGTGGTGAACCTGCCCATGTGGCATGACGACCCGTTCTCGCCGAAGCAGATCGTCTCCTCGCTCTTCTTCGTGCTGTCGATCTGGCTGCCCATACACGCGGTGCGGCTGCTGAAGGCTCAGGGCAAGCCGACCGATGCGCGCAACGACGATCCCGCGCTCTACGGTTTCGAGAAGACCTCCGCCATCGTCAGCAGCGGTGCCTTCCGCTACATCCGCCACCCGATGTACACGGCGCTGATGCTGCTGGCCTGGGGCGCCTTCCTCAAGCAGTTCACCTGGTTCACGCTGGCGCTGGTGCTCGCGGCCACGGTGCTGCTGTTCATGACGGCGCTGCGCGACGAACAGGAATGCCTCGCGCATTTCGGCGACGACTACCGTGCATACATGCGCGGCACGCGGAGATTCATTCCGTTCGTGTTCTAGGCCGGATCGACCCGCTCGAGGGGCGGGGATCGAGTTCGCCGGGGTCGGTCCCCGTGCCGCAGCGCAAGCCCCTTCCCTTTCACACGCGCGTCATTTTCAACCTTGCGGGATGCTGACCCGCCCGATCAGGTTCCGTTCACACGAAGCTCCTAGCATTCGTGCATGTTGCTCGCACGCGTCCGCCGTTTTGTCGAAGCGCACCACAAGGCGTGGTGCGTGGCGGCCATTCTGCTGATCGTCCTGCAGCCGTTCATCGCAGTCCATTTCCGTTGCGACGGACTGGAAGACGAGCCGATGCTGCGGGTGCGCAGCGCCAGTGACACCACCCAGTTCGAAGCCGACGATCGCGTGGACCATCCGTCCGACCGCGAGACCACTGTGTTCGCCCAGGCACCCGCAAGCATCGACCACCCCGATGCCTTCGATCTCGCGCTGAGCACCCTGATGGCAATGGTGCTGGCGCTGTTGCCGCTGGCCGTGGCCATTGCACGGCTGGCCGTCCCCATCGTGCGCGAAGCGCCCGAACACGTGCCGCCGCACGGCGGCGCGCCACCTCTCACGCAACCCTGGCGGCGACTGCCACCTACCGTCGCTCCACCGTCTTCCGGCAACTGAGACGCGACGCCTCGTGCGTCGGGCCGTCCGCTGCGTCATGCGGCGAGCTCTCTCTTCTATGTCGAAAGGTCTGACCATGTCCGGTTTCTTCTGGCGTGCACGTTTTGCCGCACGCCGCAACACACCCGCTCTTTCTTCTTCTTTCTTTTCCGGGCTGCCGAAGGTGGCGCCATGAACGCATTGAACCTCGCACTCTTCCAGTGGCTCACGGCCGGCAGCCATCCGACGCCGTGGGTGCTGTCCGTCGCGACTGCCTTCGCGCTCTGGGGCAGCTGGCTGTGCGCGGGCGTGCTCGTCTTCGCGCTATGGCGGCATCGTGCCGACCGCGCCTGGCTGTTCATCGTCGCGGCGTTCGCGGGCCTCTCGTCGATGGTCTCGCACGCGATCGCCATGTCGCTGAACATGCCGCGCCCCTTCGTGCTGGGCCTGGCGCCGGCATACATCGAGCATGCGGGCCGTGGCTCGCTGCCCAGCACGCACGCAACGGTGATGTTCATGGTGGCGCTGGCCTTCCTGCTGCGCCCCAGCCTGCGCAGGCTCGGCGTGCCGCTGCTGGCACTGGCGGCCGCCACGGGGTGGGCGCGCGTCTACGTGGGCGTGCACTTCCCCATCGACATCGCCGCCGGGCTGCTGCTCGGGACCGCGATCGCTTGCCTGCTCGCCATCGCGCAACGGCTCGCGCACAGGTTCACTTCTTTTCCAACGTCGCCAGCCGGCCGCACTCGCGACAACCCGAACGCGGCCACTTCCTTCTGGAGGCATCCATGATCTCTTCGACCGACAACACCAGACATTCGCGTCCGCCGATCCAGCTGCCGCAGGCCGACGCAGCCGCGCCGGGCGCGGACACCGCGGCACCGCCCGTCCAGCCAGCCGGCACGCGCAGCATTTCATGCGTGATCCCCTGCTTCAACGAAGCGGCGAACCTGCGGCACCTGCTGCCGCTGCTCGAGGACATCCTCTGGGCCACGCGCATGCGCTGGGAAATCATCGTGGTGGACGACGGCAGCACCGACGACACCGCCGCCGTGGCCGAGGCGTGGTGCGAGCTCTCGGGTTTCCGCTGCATCTCGCTGTCGCGCAACTTCGGCAAGGAGGCCGCTCTCACCGCCGGCCTCGCCGCCGCCACGGGCGATGCGGTGGTGCTGCTCGACGGCGACCTGCAGCACTCGCCCGACCTGATCCACACCATGATCGCGCAGTGGGCGGCCGGCGCCGAGGTGGTGTACGCGGTGCGCCAGGAGCGCAGCGACGAAAGCCGCTTCAAGCAGATCGGCAGCAAGCTCTTCTACAGCCTCGTCAACGGGTCTGACCGCTTCGCCGTGCCCAGGGACGCGGGCGACTTCCGGCTCATGGACCGCAAGGTGGTCGATGCGCTCATGAGCCTGCCCGAGCGCAGCCGCTTCATGAAAGGCCTGTACGCCTGGGTGGGCTTCCGCGCCGTGGCGCTGCCCTACACGCCCGCGCCGCGTGCCGAAGGCAAGAGCACCTTCAACACGCGCCGGCTGGTGCGCCTGGCCATCGACGGGCTCACCGCCTTCACGACGTGGCCGCTGCGCGCGGTCAGCGTGGCGGGCCTGATCCTCGCGGTGCCGGCCTTCGCCTATGGCGCCTTCGTCGCAATCAACTACCTGCTGTTCGGCAACGAGGTCTCGGGCTGGACCACCATCGTCGTGAGCCTGATGTTCTTCATCGGCATCCAGATGATTTCCACCGGCATCGTGGGCGAGTACATCGCGCGAATCTACGAGGAGGTCAAGGGACGCCCGCTGTACGTGGTACGCCACGAACGCGGTACGGGACTCGAGACCGGGAAGACATGAAACGCCCTGCCTCCGCATGGTGGACTTCTCCTCAACCGCTATGGCTCATCTTCTCTCTCTTCGCCTGGCTGCTGGCCACGGCCTGGATACGCCCGCTGATGGCGCCCGACGAAGGCCGCTACGGCGGCGTCGCCCTGGCAATGCTGCGCTCGGGCGACTGGCTGGTGCCCCGGCTCGACGGCCTGCCCTTCTTTCACAAGCCCCCGCTCTTCTACTGGATCGGCGCGGCCGCGATGGCCGTCACCGGCCCGGTCGAATGGGCGGCGCGGCTGCCGTCCATCCTGGGTGGAGGCGCGGCGGCGGCGGCGCTCTTCCTCTTCCTGCGCCGCTGGTCGACGGTGCGGGTGGCGCTGCTGTCCACGGTGGTGCTGGTGACCACGCCCTTCTTCTTCCTGGGCGCGCAGTTCGCGAACCTCGACATGCTGGTGGCGGGCTGCATCTCCTGCACGGTGCTGCTGGCGGCCGGCGCGGCCCTGGCAAGGGAGCGCGAGGAGCCGTGGCGGGCGCTGCTCGCGGGGGCCTTCCTGTTCGCCGCGGCCGGCTTGCTGGCCAAGGGGCTGATCGGCCTCGTGCTGCCCGCGATGGTGGTCGTGATCTGGTGCGGCGTGACGCGCAGGCTCGCGGCGTTGCGGCTCGCGCTGTGGCTGCCGGGCTGGGCCATCCTGCTGATCGTGGCCGGTCCGTGGTTCGTCGCGATGCAGATGAAGTACCCGGAGTTCTTCGACTACTTCGTCATCACCCAGCACTTCCGGCGCTTCGCGTCCGCGGGCTTCAACAACGAACATGGCTTCTGGTTCTACCTGCCGGTGCTGGCGGGCCTCACGCTGCCCTGGTTCGCGTGGGTCTTCGTGCCTCGCGGCGCGAACGACGCGGCGCGGTCCCGCCAACCCGACATCGACTGGCTGATGTGGATCTGGCTCGCGGTGATCGTGGTGTTCTTCTCGCTGCCACGCTCCAAGCTCGTCGGCTACGTACTGCCCGCACTGCCCCCCCTGGCGTACCTGATCGCGCAGCGCGTGCTCGCGGGCCGTTCGCTCGAAACGCTGCTGCCCAAGGTGCGCGCGATGACGATGGCGGCCGCTGCCGTGTGCATCGGCTGCGTGATCGCCGTCGCGATCTATGCCTCGCCGCCGGGCACGCGGCTGAAGCTGCCTGCTGGGCAAGCGGTGGCACCGGGTGACCAGGTGCTGATGCTCGACAGCTACCAGTACGAGATTCCCTTCTACTGGAACCTGCGCGAGCCGGTGCTGGTATCGGACGACTGGAAGGCCGCGGCCCTCGACAAGCGCGACAACTGGCGCAAGGAAATCTCCGACGCCGCCCGCTTCGATCCGGCGCGCGCCGCGCGCACGCTGGTCGACCGCACCGAGCTCGCGGACACGCTGTGCGTGGCCCGCACCACCTGGATCGTGGGCTCGAACACGGCGCAGCTCGCGAACCCGTGGCTCTTCCATGCACAGCTGGTGGCGGTGAACGACGGCATCGCCGCCTGGCGCTTCGCGGGCAGCCCCACCGGCGACCCGCACTGCCTTGATGCACCGCCGCCCGTGCAAGCTCCGGCGTCCGCGCATACCTCCGGGGCAAGCGGCAATGACTGAGTCGCAGCGCTACCTCTGCATCTGCGCGGACGACTTCGGCATGAGCGCGGGCATCAACTCGGCCGTGTTCGATCTCGCCGAGCAGGGCAAGATCTCAGCCACCAGCGGCATGGTGCGGCGCGAAGCCTGGCTGGCCGGCGCAAAGGTGCTGCGGCGGCTCGACCCGGCGCAGTTCGACGCCGGCCTGCACCTGGACCTCACGCGGCCCGCGCGCGCCGGCGGCCCCGAGCCGGGGCTGGGCGGGCTGCTCGCGCGCACCTACACGCGCACGATATTCGCGCCCGGACTGCAGGCCGACATCCGCGACCAGTTCACGCGCTTCGAGGACGCCATGGGCCGCGCGCCCGCCTTCGTGGACGGACACCGGCACGTGCATCAGTTCCCGGTGGTGCGCGAGCTGCTGGTGGAGGAGGTCGCACGGCGCTATGCCGCGTCGCCGCCCTGGATTCGCAGCACGGCGCCCGGCCTGCGCCGCGGCCCGGACCGGCTGAAGGCCCGAATCATCCACGCGCTGGGCGGCGCGCAACTGAAGGCGCTGGCGGCGCAGCGCGGCATTCCCACCAGCAGCCGGCTGCTGGGCGTCTACGACTTCTCGGGCGACGTGGAACGCCACGAGCAGCGCCTGTCCGAATGGTTGTCCGCCTGCCGCAGCGGCGACGTACTGATGTGCCACCCGTCCGCCGGCATCCAGCCAGGCGATCCGCACGGCGGCGCCCGGTTGCGCGAATACACGGCGCTGCTCGGCCTGCAGTTCGCTACTTCGGGTGGCGGCGGCAGGATCTCGCTCGCGCCGCTGTCGCGAAGCCTTCGGTCGTGCTGAGTAGGCTCCGGCCGCCCCGGTCAAAAAATTTCATGACCCGGCCGCAGCCTGCAACATCGGCCGAATAGACACGAATTCGCTATAGCCGGGGAGCAGTCGAACCATTCGGGTTCACACTTTCCCATCAACAAGGACAAGCAGGGGCCAGGGCCTCTCTCACAGCCTCTCTCCTCGCGCCATCCACGGGCCAAGGGCAATGCCCGCCGCGCCGGCAACGATGCTTAGAATCGCCGCCGGTTCAGGCTCCCGCTCCCGCCTTCCACTCCCCGGAGAAACGCGATGTCCTTGTCGTTCGGTGCCGTCGTCGTCACGTACTTCCCCACCGACGGGCAACTGGCCAATCTCCGTTTGCTCGCGCAGTCATGCCCTCGCCTGTGCGTGGTCGACAACACGCCGGAAATCGGCGACTGGCATCGCGCGGTCGGCGACACGGGAATCACCGTGCTGCACAACGGAAACCGTGGCGGCATCGCCGGTGCGTTCAACTGCGGCATCACCGAACTCGAAGCGCAAGGCGCCGGACTCTTCTTCCTGCTCGACCAGGACTCGGTGCTGCCGCCCGGCTATTTCGACGACATGTGCAAGGCCGCGGCACTGGCCGACGAAAGAGAGGAAGGCGCGGCCTTCCTGATCGGCCCGCTCGTGCACGACACGAACCTCGACGCGCTCATTCCCCAGTTCGGCCTCGAGGGCAAGCGCGTCTATCAGTTCGACCTGAGCAAGCCCTTCACCGAACCGCTGGTGCGCTGCGCCTTCATGATCTCGTCGGGCTCGCTGATTTCGCGCGGCGCGTGGGCCCGCATCGGCCGCTTCGACGAGCGCTATGTCATCGACCACGTCGACACCGACTACTGCATGCGCGCGCTGCGCAGCGAGGTGCCGCTCTACCTGAACCCGGCTGTCGTGCTGCGCCACCAGTTCGGCGACCTGCAGGCGAAGTCGCTGTTCGGCTGGAAGATCTACGTCATCAACTATCCGGCCGCGCGGCGCTACTACCTGACGCGCAATGCGCTCGACCTCTCGCTGGCGCACGTGCGCGCCTTCCCCGCCATCCTCTTCATCAACGTCTACACGCTCAAGCAGATCCTGCCCATGCTGATCTTCGAGCGCGACCGCCTGAGGAAGAGCCTCGCGCTGATGTTCGGCGTCTTCGACGGCCTGCGCGGCCGGCTGGGCGGCATCCGCGAGGCGCGTCCCCGCGTGGGCGAATACCTGAGCCGCAACAGCGGTTGAGCAACAGGCCCGAACGAACTCGCGATGACCCCGCCCCTTCAGGTACCGCGCGTGCGCCGTGCAGCCCTCGCCTTCATCTTCGTCACCGTCCTGATCGACTTCCTGGCGTTCGGCCTGATTCTTCCAGGCCTGCCGCACCTGGTGGAACGCCTGGCCGGCGGCAGCACCGCGACGGCGGCGTACTGGATCGCGGTGTTCGGCACGGCGTTCGCGGCCATCCAGTTCGTCTGCTCGCCGTTGCAGGGCGCCTTGTCCGATCGCTTCGGGCGGCGGCCGGTCATCCTGCTGTCGTGCCTCGGGCTGGCGGTGGATTTCGTGTTCATGGCCCTGGCCGACAGCCTGCCGTGGCTGTTCATCGGGCGGGTGGTGTCCGGCGTGTTCTCGGCCAGCCTCACCGCGGCCAATGCCTACATCGCCGACGTGACGCTGCCGGAAGAACGCGCAAAGAGCTACGGCATCGTGGGCGCGGCATTCGGCGTGGGCCTGGTGCTCGGGCCGGTGCTCGGCGGGCAGCTGAGCCATATCGATCCGCGCCTGCCTTTCTGGTTCGCGGCCGGCCTGACGATGCTCAACGTCTGCTACGGATGGTTCGTGCTGCCCGAATCGCTGCCGCCCGAGCGGCGCAGCCCGAAGTTCGACTGGTCGCACGCCAACCCGATCGGCTCGCTGGTGCTGCTGAAGCGCTATCCGCAGGTGTTCGGCCTCGCGGCGGTGATCTTTCTCATGAACCTCGCGCAGTACGTGTACCCCAGCGTGTTCGTGCTGTTCGCCGACCTCCGGTTCGGCTGGAAGGAAGACACCGTGGGCTGGGTGCTCGGCCTCGTGGGCGTGCTCAGCGTGCTGGTCAACGTACTGCTGATCGGGCCGTGCGTGAAGCGCTTCGGCGAGCGGAATGCCCTGCTGTTCGGGCTCGGCTGCGGCGTGCTCGGCTTCGTCATCTACGGCTTTGCCGATGTCGCGTGGATCTTCCTGGTCGCGCTGCCGTTCGGCACGCTGCTGACCTTCGCCGCCCCGGCGGCGCAGGCCCTGGTCACCCGGCAGGTCGATGCAGCCGAGCAGGGACGCGTCCAGGGCGCGCTGACGAGCCTCGTGTCGGTGGCGGGCATCGTCGGGCCCGCGATGTTCGCAGGCAGCTTCGGCTACTTCATCGACGCCGACGCGCCGGTGCATCTGCCGGGTGCGCCGTTCTTCATTGCGGCGGTGTTCCTGGGCATCGGCGTGCTGATCGCGTGGCGCTACACGCGGCCTGCGACAGAGGCAACAACGGCAGCAGTCGTCGAGCCGACCTGATGCGGCCGGTCGCGTAACATCCGCGCCACCCTCCCTTCGCGCCCTCCCGCCCGTCCCATGCCTTCCCCGAAAAGCGCCGCCTTTCCCTCGGCGACGCAGGCCGTTCTCCTGTTCGTTGCGCTGTTCCTCGTCGAACTCGTCATCGGCGCAGCGCTGCGCGCCGCCAACGGCTGGCTCGAGCTCAGCAGCCTGCAGATCGGCGTGCTCGCGGCCGTGCTGGGCAACGGCTGCGTGTTCGCGGTGGTGATGCACTCGCAGCAGCTCACCTACCGCACGCTCTTTCACCAGTCGCGAACTTCAGCCGGCGCGATGCTGATGCTGGTGGTGCCGCCGGTGCTGCTGCTCGTGCCCGCGCTGCTGCTGACGATTACCTCCGCGCTCAACCTGATGATGCGCATCCTGCCGCCCTCTGCATGGGAAGAAGCGATGTTCAGCCGCATGGCCGACGGCAGCGTCGCCGCCGTTCTCGCGGTGTGCGTCATGGCGCCGCTACTGGAGGAGATGCTTTTCCGCGGCATCGTGCTGCGCGGCTTCCTGCAGCGCTATCCGCGCTGGCAGGCGATCTTCATGTCGGCGCTGCTCTTCGGCGCGGCGCACATGAACATCTACCAGTTCGTGGTCGGCCTCGTGATGGGCACGGTGCTCGGCTGGCTGTACGAACGCACGCGCTCGCTCATTCCATGCATTGCGCTGCACGCCACCTACAACATCGCCACCCTGCTGCTGGCCGACTGGCTCGATGCGGCGTCGCCGTCGCGCCTGCTGTGGATCGCGCTGCTGGCGCTGGCCGCCGCCGCATTCGGCACGCTGGTGCTGCGCGCAATGCTGGTGCCTCGCACGGCGCAAGGCGGCACCTCGGCCTGAACCGCCCCTGCTAGCGAGAAGGCGGCGCGAGTAGCCGCGCGTCGACCGCCTCGCCGTCGACGATGAAATGCCCGCCCGCCACGTGATGCAGCGTGCGCAACTCGTCATGCCCCTCGAAGTGCCAGCGCCCGTTGGAGAACACGCGCTCGTCGGCCTGCGCGGCAATCACCTCGCCCAGGAACAGGTCGTAGCGCTGCTGGATGGCTGGTTCGGGCAGCAGCCGGCATTCGAGCCAGGCGGCGCAGCCTTCGAGCAGCGGTGCGTCGGTGGCGGTGCCCGCGAAGGTCGATAAGCCGTAGGCCGCGAACTTGTCCTGCCCCGACTTCTCGACGATCTCGCGGCCGGAGCTGTTGCCCAGCGCCTCCGTCAGGTCGAGCTGTGCGCGCACCGGCACCTGCAGCGCAAAGGTGCCGGCGCCTTCGAGCAACTCGCGCGTCCAGGTGCTCTTGTCGAGCACCACCGCCACCTTGGGCGGATCGAAGTCCAGCGGCATGGCCCAGGCCGCGGCCATGATGTTGCGCCTGCCGCCGTGCGATGCGCTCACGAGCACCGTGGGGCCGTGATTCAGCAGGCGATAGGCCTTGGTCAGCGCGACGGGTTGGCGATGAGATGCGGTCATGGTCGGTGGCGGACATTCAGGTTTCGGGTTCGTCCACGGGCAGCCGGTGGACGGCGACCGTGCGGATGCGCTGCGCATCGACCTCGGTCACCACGAAATCGTACCCGTCGTGCGTCCAGCGGGCATCGCGCGGGGGCAAGCCGCCGAAGCGCGCCAGCAGCAGGCCGGCGACCGATGTGTAGCTGTCGTCGTCGCCCACCAGGCCGTGGGTCTGCAGCGCCTGCTCCAGCAGGTGCAGGTCGGCGCTGCCGGACACGGTCCAGGCGTCGGGTGCGGTCTGCAAAATCTCGAGCGTCTCGTCCTCGTCGGGGAACTCGCCCGCGATGGCCTCCAGCACGTCGATGGGCGTCACCACGCCCGTGAGCGTGCCGTGCTCGTCGCTGACCAATGCGAGCTGGCCGCGCGCGCCGCGCAGCGTGTCGATGAGCCGGATCGCGGTGGTCGACTCGGGCACATAGATCGGCGCGCGCAGGCCGGCGCTCTCGTCGATCTTTCCGTGGCGCAGCAGCTGGCCCAGCAGGTCCTTGGCGCGCGCCACGCCCACCACTTCGTCGAGCGAGCCTCGGCACACGGGGAAGATGCCGTGCGGCGTGTCGAGCAGCTGCTCGCGCACCGCCTCGGGGGCGTCGTTGAGATCCACCCACGAGATGTCGGCGCGCGGCGTCATCACCGAACGCACCGTGCGCTCGGCCAGCGGGAGCACGCCGCTCACCATGTTGCGCTCTTCGAGGGCGAATGCCGGTTGTTCCGTTTCTTCCGGCGCCGCGTCGGCCGCGCCCACGCCGACCAGCGCAGGCTCGCCGGGCGCCCTGCCGCCGAGCAGGCGCAGCACCGACTCGGCCGTGCGCTCGCGCAGCGGGCGGCGCGCCTCGTGCTTCAGCTCGTTGCGCCGCGCCCACTGGTTCAACGCCTCGATCATCACCGAGAAGCCGATGGCGCCATACAGGTAGCCCTTGGGAATGTGGAAGCCCAGGCCCTCGGCCACGAGGCTCAGGCCGATCATCAGCAGGAAGCTCAGGCACAGCATCACCACCGTGGGATGCGCGTTCACGAAACGGGTGAGCGGCTTCGAGGCCCACAGCATGATGCCGATGGAGATGATGACCGCGGCCATCATCACCGGCAGATGGTCGACCATGCCCACGGCGGTGATCACCGCGTCGAGCGAGAACACCGCGTCGAGCACCACGATCTGCGAGACCACCAGCGAGAAGCTCGCATAGGCAGCCGTGCCGGTGCTCGCGCGCGCCGTCACGCCTTCGAGCCGCTCGTGCAGCTCCGAAGTGGCCTTGAACAGCAGGAACAGGCCGCCGCCGAGCAGGATCAGGTCGCGCCCCGAGAAGCCCTGTCCCCACAGCGAGAACAGCGGCGTGGTCAGCGTCACCAGCCACGAGACGATGGACAAGAGCGCCAGCCGCATGAAGAGCGCAAGGCTCAGGCCGATGAGCCGCGCCTTGTCGCGCTGGCGTGGCGGCAGCTTCTCCGCGAGGATCGCGATGAAGATCAGGTTGTCGATGCCCAGCACGATCTCCAGGACGACCAGCGTCAGAAGACCGAGCCACACGGCCGGGTCGGAGAGCAGTTCGATCATGATCTGGAGGCCCGTGCAACGGCGCGCGAACAGGCACGGCCCGGCATGGTGCGGGCCGCGTGGCACGGCGGTGGGAAGAAGATGCGGGCAGGGGCCGCAAGAGAAAAGCTGGCGCAGGCCAGCGGCCTACTGGGAGGCTCGGAGGAGGAGTTCACCCGCGCAAGTCTATCGGATGGGCTATGACAGCCCTTCGTTTAACAGCCCGTTTGCGTGGGGCTTCTACGGCGCCGGACCTGACCAGCGGCTTACCGCACTTGCGGTTTCGTAAATTCAACGCAGCTTTACGGCCTGTTCATCAAAGTGCCCTGGCGACGGTACGAACATGCGGGTTCCGGCAGCCATCGACCGATGTCGTTCGTTTTTTCGACCGTGCTGCCGGGCCAGATGACGCAAAGGAAGAACACGCCATGGCATCCAATGCATCGCAATCCCTCCCCTCCGCATTCGCCGAACCCGTGCCTGAAACCGCGATTCCCGCGCTGGTGGCGCAGGTGTACGAGTCGGCGCCCGTCGCCGACCGCTGTCACCTCGTGGAGACACTGCTGCGCCCGCTGGGCGTGCTCTCGCTGGTGGCGATCGCCAACGGCATCTTCGCGAAGATCCGTTTTCAGAACGCAGGGCACGACCTGAGCGTGCGCATCGAAGACCTGCAGAACGTGCGCGGCGCCGACATGGCCGCGCTGGTTCATCACGCACAGCAGGTCAGCGTGGAAACCGTGGACAGCCTCGCGCAACTGCTCGGCAGCTCCGGCGCACTCGCGGGCTCTGCCGCGGCGGCGTTGCTCATCGGCTTGCTGGTGCGGCGTGCGCGCGCACGGAATGCCGCGCAGGCGCAGCAGCAGCAACAGCTGATCGACGACGCATCCCTCGATCCGCTCTGAGCATGCGCGGCAGTCCTTCTTCCCAGAAGGCTCGCGGTCGCCGTGGACTGCGGCACTTCCGGCTGGCGGACATCACCATTCAGTTGCCCTTCGAGGCAACGGACGACGATCGAGCCAGTCTGCTGCGCGCCTCCGGCGTACCGATGAAAGACAACGGCGAAGTCGCACGAGGGCTGCTGTTCGAGTGCGCCGGCAAACGGCCCGACTGCTGCACGGTCTTGCGCTGGTTCGACGAAGACTCCATTGGTGGTGCGCACGGCGCATGACGACTATTTCATGCAGGTACGCTCCTGCTTGAAGCAAGGCGCTGTACAGATGCCCTGGAGCAATGGATACTCCGCGCCCCTTCAACGCCGGAGCCCGTCCAGTGAATCCTTCGCAAGCCAGCCGCACCGCTCTCGCCACCTCGCTGATGCGAGCCCTTCATTCGCGCGGAGACCCTGCGCCGCTGTTGGACGACCCCTGGGGGGACCGCCTTGTGCCGCAGACCGTGCAGGCAGCCTTCCGCGAGCGGGCCCGTGCGCGGGTCGATCCGGCGCTCCATGACCACGCGCTCGACATCGCGCTGCGTGCGAACGCGGGGTATGCCGAGGTCGTTCTTCGATCGCGCTACACGGAAGATGCCCTGCAGGCGGCCGTCGCCAGAGGCGTCGGGCAGTACGTGATCGTCGGCGCGGGCTTCGACAGCTTCGTATGCCGCCGCCCCGCGTGGGCCGAGGGATTGACCGTGTACGAAGTCGATCACCCCGCCACGCAGCAGCTGAAGCGCCAGTGCCTGAAGGCCTGCGGGGTGGCCGAATCGGCGTCGGTCCATTTCATCGAAGCGGATCTGTCCGTGGAAAGCCTGGGCGCGGCATTGGCCCGATCGCCATTCGACCCCACCCGGCCTGCGTTCTTCTCTTGGCTCGGCGTGACGGTGTACCTGCCGCGCGAGGCCAACCTGGCGGCACTGCGCGACATAGCCGCGTGCACGTCGTCGACCGACAGCGAGCTGGTCTTCACCTACATCGACCAGGCCATGCTCGATGACCGGCGCGAGGACGCGAGCAACGAAGCCTTTCGCAGGTTGCGCGAAGAAGTGTCCGATGCAGGAGAGGCGTTCATGTCCGGGTTCGATCCTGCGAATCTGGGGGAGTTGCTGCTGGGCACTGGACTGCAGTTGCTGGAGGACCTCGATGGGCACAAGGCAGTTGCGCGCTATGACCCGAAGGGGCTGAACGGCCTGCGGCCGGCTGGTGCTTCGCATATCGCGCACGCGCGGGTTGTGCGTGGCTGAGGACGCATAGAGCCGCTTTTCTGCGTGGCTATACTGCGCCGGTCACGTCAAAAAGAGGCGTGATCGGGATTGGACTCCCGTGCAATCACTGCGACGAAAGCCGCAGTCACCCCGCAGGGTCTGCGGCTTTGTCGTTCGTGCCTCCAGTTTTGGCGGCTCGACGGGCGGGCGCGAGCCCGGCCGGTTTCACGCAAGTGGTTGCCCGGTAGTCCAACCCGTCGAGCCGCCGCCCCCGCTTGGACTCGGGTGCGGTGGTTTCAGCAAACCGCAATCACTTGGAGGCCTTTCATGGCTGCATCCTCTCGCGCGCCTGCGCGCGTCTCTCCACTTCCCGAATCAACTGAAGCCGTCAGCGTCGAATCACTTGCGCTGCAGGCATGCGATGACATCGACAGCCTGCACGAACTGCAGCGTGCGTATGCAGGCTTGGAAAAGCTCATCGTTTCACAGAGCGTGAACGATACGGAAGAGATCTATCCGACTCGCACCGAACTCGGAGCGCTGGTGCGAGTGGTCAATGAGGAACTGAAGCGGCGGATCGAGACGGCTGACTCTGCGCTTCAATCGTTGCGTGCAGCCTTGAGCGAGGGCTGCCCGCGATGAAGGCTTTCACCGTGTCGCTGTCGCAGCTCTTCACTGCCATGCCACGATCAGGCTGGCGACAAGCATGCAGCTGACTCCTGGCAACCACAGACGCCGCTCGCGCCTGCTCGGCGTCACGGCGTTGGCTACACAGCCCAGTACGCAGTAGCCGACGACGATCCATGCGCCAACGTGTGACTCCGCATGGAGTTTCGGCAAAGCCCACTGGACTCGAACCAAGATGACCAAGCTGGATAAACCCAGCAGCAGGATCGAGAGCAAGGGCACGACTCGAACACGGAGAGGCAATCGGCCAGGCCACCTGCCGCCGCAGGTGAGCTCGCCCCATGGCTTTCCCAGCACGAGTGCAGCCTGGAAGCCTGCGACAGCGGTGCAGGCCAATACGAACAGCAGTGCGGCATAGACGACCATCGAGCCATCCTAGGCTCCGGTGCTGAAGTGATGCTGAAGACCTGTTGTCGCGCTTACATGCCCAGCAGAATTAACGACCCCGATTCCTCCTCGCGAGGATGGGGCAGATGCATCCGCAAACAGCCTGAGGGCCCTGAATCAGGGGCAGGTCGGTGCGATTCACTTGTCGAGCATCCGGAGGACACGGCGCTCATCGAGCAGACCGTGTCGGATATCGAGCAATTCCGTTCTCCGCCCCACAAATAGCAGGGTTCTTGCTCAAGCAGTCGATGTAACAGAAAGTCATAATCAACAGCACGAGAGGAGAGAGGAAATGAAGGCACTTGGAATCTTGGTCGCGACGGTAGCCTTGACGGCATGCACTGCACCGTTGCGCCCCGAGGGAGTACGGCATCTGGGCAATCAGCATGTGCTGAAAAGCAACTATGAGGTTGGCAAGCCGCTCACTGTGAATGTGGGCGATCCCATGGTGAAAGTTCAGGACTACTGGGAGGATTCTTTCGAAGAGCCATCCGCCACACCCAACAAGTCATTCACGATGACAGGCGGCCCAGTGAACGTTGCTTTCCAGGAAGGACAGAGCTACCAAGTAAAGGGGCGCATTGCTGTCGATGGGAAAGACTACCAAGTAGTCGCGAATCAATCCAACCCAGTGCAATACCAAGCGGCCCTTCTCGGCGATGACGGAAAGCTCCTTCCGCGAATTGTTGCAACCAATCCCGGGATGAACGGGGACCACGTCCTGGTGATCTACACGCTGCAGATCTCTCCATCGGACGGCACACTCACTCGCCAACCCAAGACGAGGGTGAACACCAACAAAGGGTTCGTCAACTACGAAATATTGTTCACAGGCATCACGGACAGCGCGATAAACCTTACATATCGCGAGTTCAGCCCTGAAGGCTTGGCGCGTGTGGCGTTCTTTCAAAACCTCACTTACCCGCGCAACGCGCCAACCATCACATTTCGGAACCTGAAGATGTCGATTGACCAAGTGTCGGGCGACAACATCACCTTTCGAGTCATAGAGGACAAGCGCACGTAGTGCACCGGACTGGCTTCACGACGGTCTTTGTCATCGCCCCACCCTGCTCTGGCACACGAGGCACTTGGGGCCCTTGAGATGATCAACGCCGAGTTGGATGAGTTCTTCGCGTCCAAACCGGCATTGACTGAGCCTCGCTGACCTGCCCTCCATTTGCCGGTAGAAGGCAGCCCTCGAGCGGCTTTTTCATCGGCGCGCTTATCACTGCCCATCCAACACGATCTTCGAAGCTAGAGACAGGTATTCATTGCATCGTGGCGAATCCCTCTGTCCATGTTCTCTTGTCAATCTGATACTTGTCGATACTGAAGCCATCAGGCGCTTCCGTGAAACCTGGCAGCTTGCGGGCGCTATCGACTGCGAGCACGGCCTTCTCTTCCGACGAAAAAACGCCAAGCAACTTGACGTCCTCTTCGCCATCAGAAAGTTGATGCACATGGTGAACAAGAAAAACATCAGTCATTTGTTTCATCCTTTTTCGGTGGATCGATAAATGCGCGGTCGCCCCATTTTCTGATCTTGTTGTGCTCAGATTTGGGACCTGTTTCATACGAGTCACCGTACTTCTCTCCCAGTAAACGGTCCGCGAAGTCCTTGCCACTCTCTCCAACATTAGGACGCTGCCCTTTAGCCCAGCTCGGGACATCTTTAGCCCCTTCTTTGCCACCGACGTTGGGTTTGGGAATCTTTCTCTCTGGCGAACTCCCATCTCCAGAAAACATCCAGTCCTTCAGGCTCTTACAGATATCCAGAATTCTCCCGGGCACAGTCATATCCAAGGGAGACATCGGCTTTGGGAGCTTCGGCCAGGAAATGCCCGATGCTGGGATAGGGATGCCATCGGGATCGAGCAATGGCGGTCGATAGACGCAACCGCCAGGCACATAGCAGTCCCAGTCGAGGCCATCTCGATCCGAAATCCCAAGCGGATTGGCGCCAGCATAGATGCGCCGATTCCAACCTCCACGTAGTCCGATCGGGTCGTTCTGTGTATAGAAACCGCCAGTTGGTGAGTACGTCCTGAATCCGTTGTAGAACAGCCCCGACTCTTCGTCCGCATACTGCCCCGGATACCGCAGGTTGAACTTCACCTCAGCGATGCCGGTGGTGCCTGGGTTGGGCGTGGTCTCCGTGTTGGCGAAGCGGTACCTTGCGATGGTGGGCTTGTCCTCGCCGAAGGCGCTGTAGCCCCACTGCCACACCGCTTGCCCGTCCACGTTGCTCAGCTTCCTCGGGGTGTTCAGGTGATCGCTGTGGACGGCGTAGGTGGTTCCGTTGATCACCGCCGCGATCGGCATCGGCCCATTGCCCATGGGCAGATAGATGTACTGGCTCTGCCCTGCACTGGCCGTGCCCCCGTTGCCCACCTCCGCGATCAGCGTGCCCTGCTCGTCATAGACGTAGGCGTAGCCCAGCTGCTCCGCCTGGCTGGTATTTGGGCTCCACAGCTTCGTGAAGAACGCGATCAGGCTGGCCATGAAGCCCGGGTCGGCCTCGTCGCCCTGGCTCGGCGGGTACAGCGGCTCCGTCTTGAACACCCGCTGCCCCAGCGCGTTGTGCGCATAGCGCGTGGTCGGGCTGACGTCGGTGGCGCCTGTCGTTGCAGCCGCCAGCCTGCCTTCTGCGTCGTAGGTGTAGCTGCGCAAGCCATCAGTGGTCAGGTCGCCATTGGCGTTGTAGCCGTAGGTGACATTCGTGCTGCTCGCGCCGTTGATGCTCTGGGTGAAGCCCGTGAGCTGGTTGCTGCTTGAAGCGACCGTGTAGGTGCGGTTCGTCGTCTGGCCGTTCAGCACCCGGGTGCTGCTGGATCTGTTGCCATTGGCGTCATAGCCGAAGCCTGCCGTGTTGCCCGTGGCGTTGAAGCTGGTAATGCGCCCCACGGCGTTGTAGCCCACACTCCAGGTCACGTTCGCATTGGCGATGGTGCTGTGGGTCGGATCCGTGTCGCCGGGCAGGTTCAGGTTCTGCGTGAGGCTCGTGATGCGGCCTGCGGCGTCATAGCCGTAGCTGCTGAACTCGGTGCTCGTGAGCCGGCCTGCGGTGTCGTAGCTGCGGCTGGCTGCGAGCTGCGAGCTGCCGGTGGTGAAGGCCCAGGTCCACGCGGTGGGCTGGCCCAGCGGGTTCCAGGCGATGCCGCTGACCAGCGGGGTGCCGTTCCAGTTCAGGCCCGTGAGGCGGCCCGTGGCGTCGTAGACGTGGCTGAGGGTGCCGCCGTTGGGATAGCCGATGCTCGCGAGGGTGCCGTTGGGGTTGTAGGCGTAGCTGACCTGCTGGGTGCTGCCGTTGGCCAGGGTCTGCTTCTTGAGCGTGATGCGGCCGAAGGCATCGCGGGTGTACTCGGTGGTGCCGCTGCGGTCGATGATCTCAGACAGATACCCCTTGTTGTTGGCCGTGAGGTCGTAGCGCAGGGTGGTGGTCTTGCCGTCGGCGAAGACCATCCCGGTGGGGCGGCCCAGGGCGTACCGGGTGATGGTGGTGGCCTGGCCCAGGGCATCGGTGATCTGGCTGGGCAGGCCGAGGTTGTCGTACTGGGTGCTGGAGCCGCCCGTGTCTGCGCTGGCTTCGGTGGTGGCATTGCCCTGGGCATCGCGGCCATAGGCGGTGACCACGCCCTTGAAGTCCTTGGCCTCGGTGACGGCGTCCAGGGCGTTGTACTTCAGGGTGGCGCTGGCGTTGGCTGCGTCGGTGACGCTCTTGACGCGGCGCAGGCTGTCCAGGCCGTAGCTGGTGCTCTGGCTCAGGCCGTTGGTGGAGCGGGTGAGCTCGCCGTTGGCGTCGTAGCCGAAGGTGCTGCTCTGGTTCGCGCCTTCGGTCCTGCCCGAGAGGCGGTTGATCTGGTTGATGGTGCGCGCCACGCTCCAGGCGACGTTGCCGGCGGCGTCCTTGATCTGCTCACCCACCCGGTTGCCCATGCCGTCGAGGGTGTAGGTGCCGGACTCGCCTCGGTTGTTGCTCCAGCCGATCAGGCGGTGGGCGGCGTCGTAGGCGTAGGTCAGGACGAGGCCCGAGGGCAAGGACACGGTCTCGACCGTGCCGTAGGGCTTGTAGGTGAGAACGGCGGTCTGGCCGCCCACCGTCTGGGTCAGCAGGCGGTCGCGCTGGTCGTAGGTGTAGGTGGTGACGAGGCCGTTGGGGGCGGTCGAGCTGACGACTCGGTTGGCGAGGTCGTAGCCATACTGAGTGACATGGCCCAGGGCATTGGTCGAGGTGAGGACGTTGCCGCGGGTGTCGTAGGTGTAGCTTGTCACGGCGCCGTTGGGCTCTGTGGCTGTATCGACCAGCTGCGAAGCGTTGTAGGTCCACTGCCACAGTTGGGCTTTGTTGGTCACCGTATCGGTGACCGTGCGGGTCAGGACATTGCCCAGAGCGTCGTAGGTGTAGGCGGTGGTGCGTCCGGCCTCGGTGACCAGAACGGGCAGCGAGAAGGTCGCATGCCACTGGGTAGTGACCGTCTTCGCATCGGGCGTGCCGGAGGCTGACACCACGGTCGTTGGCAGGCGCCGGGCAACGTCCCAGGTCGTTGTGGTCACCACCCCATTGAAGTCCGTCTCCGAAGTGATCAGACCGTTGCTATCTTGAACCCGTGAAGCCGCATCGCTCTTGCCTTCGCCAGAAGGCAGTGAGCCGCCGGTGACGGCGAGCTTGCCCAGCGTGGTGCCATAGCTGTAGCTGCGGCTCGTGCCCAATGGATCGATCACGGTCGCAGCGCTGGAGGACGGATAGCTGACCTGATAGCTGTCCACAGAGCCAGCAAGCTGGGTGCTGATCGCGCGGCCCGTGCTGTCGTAGGCGAATGTGCCCCAGCGAACACCGGCTTCATCGAAGATGCCTGTCAGCGCTTGAGGGAACGCGGCGTTCTCGTAGACGAAATTGCGGCCCTTGCCGTCGGGGTACAGGACCGAGACCAGACGACCAGTGCTGTCGTACGCATAGGCGATAACGCGAGCATCCGGGGTCGTGACGGTGGTCAGTTGACCGGCGCCGTTGTAGCCGAACGCCAGGGTGCGGCCGAAGTTGTTCGTGACGGAGGCGAGTTGACCAGCACCGTTGTACGTGTAGGTGGTGATCCAGCCGTTGCGGTCTGTCTCGGTCTGCAGCTTGCCAGTGCTGTCGAAGTTCAGCGTTGTGTCGTCATCGGCACGGTGATAGCTCCAAGCGCCGGAGGACTGCTGCACCAGCGTGTCGGCTCCGCTACTAGTACTCCAACTGATCGCGCCTCTTGTCTTGGCAAAGCTGCGCACGTCTCCATCGCCGGTCGTGATCGACACACCAAAAGGTGATGGACTTGGCGTTGCCACCAACTTGGTGTTGAAACTGTGAGACCAGACTTGACCGAATGGGGCACCAATCCGCGTCGAATCGCCCGCCCAGCGACTTCGATAAGTGCGCTTGAAGGATAGAGCGTTGGGGCCCGAGTCGAACCAATCAGTTTCGGAACGGTACTTTTCGGCCGTGGTCGGAAGAATGGGATTGCCTTGAGACCCGCCTGCCGTACAAATGGGGGGAGAAGGTTTGGGATCGCTACAAGAGCGCCCGTCGGCGCTTTCAGTCGACCCCGAAACACAAACACAAGAGCCATTAACGTTCTTGGAGTTAATGGGGCAGCTACCCCAGGAAGCCTCCACGTCCAATCCCCCTCCTGCACAGCCAGAAAGTGCCGCCCCGACAGAAATCGTCGTTGCACTCACCCAATTGACTGAGGTCCAAATGCGGCAGGACACGTACTCCCAATACCTCGCCTCCCAGGCGGCTTTTTCTCCAGCGAGACCAACATCTGGATCTCCGTAGGAAATGCCGGTGTACGAGCCAACCCACGACGAAGAAGGAAGCGGCTGCACCGCGCTCGCGACGCCCGATGTGAGCACCAACGCTAGCAGAACTATGAAGCGGGGCAACCTCTTGAACGTCGCAATCCTCTGACTCAAGAGAAGTCTCGACTTCTTATCTCTCCGACCGATCACGGCCCTCGGAACTAAATTCCGATCGCAAACTTCCAGCAATGCTCTCCACAAGCGCATCACACACTCCCTCGTGATTTCTCATTGGTGCGCCAGAACATCAAGCATCATCTTTGCGACGCCATGACGATCAGCTCTTTTGACAGTTAGTTGGTCACCCCCTCAGGCGACGCGCACTGCAAGCAGTACATTCTGTACAAGCAATATCAGGTTAGCGAAAAGGCTACGTACAGACAACGACAGATTGATGGCACACGGAGGCCACCGCTGCCGACGGAAGAAGCAGCGCGGATCAAAATCTCGCCTGACCCGCATCGTTGCCTCTAAACGTGCACCGCCGCCAACCCACCCACTGCCAATCCCGCCACAGCCACCCCAAACATCGCCCTCTCCAACCACTTGTTCCTGGTAAGCAAAGCAATAGCCGCCAACGCAATAGAAACCTGCAACACAGTAGTAGCCTGAGCCCACCGATGATGCTGGTGCATCTGCTCATCCGACTGCGCGTCCCACTTGCTCGCCTCCGCCTCCAGCTTCTTCGCATCAGCCTGGATGTCGGTCTTCTCTTGCTCGTAGCGCGTCACCTTGGCCTGCCAGCCTTGCTTGCGCACGTCGTCGGTCGCGGTGTCTCGTGCGAATTCGGCAAGCGCCTGCTTGGTGCTCTTCGACTGGAAGTAATTCCACTGGTTGGAGGCTTCGGTCTTCTTGATTGCCGCGTTGTTCTTGTAGATGCCGGCGTTGGCCTGCGTGGCGCCGCCCATGTACGCGAAGATGGCGCCGAAGGTGGCGATGACTGCCGTGCACATCGCGATCTTGCTCGTGTTGCTCATGCCGCCGGCATGCGCTTCTGCTCCTGACGATTCCGCGTGCCCGTGGCTGTCGCCATGGCCATGGCCGCCGTTCGTGGCGTGTTCGATTTCGTGGTCGTGCGGGCCGTGCACGTGAAAGCCGTGTCCTGACATGGGGTCCTTGTCGTTGAAATATGGTTTTTCGGGCGCGCGCGAGTATGCCCTGTGGATGAGTCAGCTTCCGGTCCGCAAGCCATTGCCAGCATCGTGTGACAACAGCACACTTGCCTGCCCATGGCCGCAGAAACCTCGCCGACACCGACAGCCAACGCCCGCCGCCCCGGCTTCGCCGACATCGTGGCGGGTGTTTCCATCGCGGGCTTGCTGCTGCCGGAGGCGGTGGCTTACTCCGGTATCGCGGGGCTGCCGCCGCAGGCGGGCGTGATCGCGCTGTTCGCGGGGCTGCTGGTCTACGGGCTCTTCGGCAGCAGCCGCTTCGCGATCGTCTCGGCCACTTCTTCTTCCGCCGCCGTGCTTTTCGCGGCCACCACGTCGGTGACGGGAGTGGACACTGCCACGCGACTTGCGATGGGTGCAGGCATCGTGCTGCTGGCCGGGGTGTTCTTCGTCATCGCGAGCATCGCGAGGCTGGGCGCGGTGTCGAGCCTGATCGCCAAGCCGGTGCTGCGCGGCTTTGCGCTGGGGTTGGCGCTCACCATCGTGGTCAAGCAGTTGCCGAAGGTGCTCGACGTTCACCCGGCGCACAGCGATTTCTTCAGGCTCATCGCAGGGCTGGCGGCCGAGTGGCGGCACTGGAACATCGCAGGCGCGGCGATGGCGCTCGTAGCGCTCGTGCTGCTGCGTGTCTTTGCACGCTGGCGCGCGGTGCCTGCCGCGCTGCTGGTGATCGTGGCCGGCATCGTGCTCGACGTGCATGGCCTGTGCCAGGCCTGGGGCGTGGCGGCGGTGGGGCCGATCTCGCTCGACTTCTCGCACCCGACCGTGCCGCAGCTCGACCGCGCGCAGTGGCAGAACCTCGGCGGGCTGGCGTTCGCGATGGCGCTGATCCTCTATGCCGAGTCGTACGGATCCATCCGCACCTTCGCCATGCGCCACGGCGACAACGTGTCGGCCAACCGCGACCTGCTGGCGCTCGGCGGGGCGAACCTGCTGTCGGCGCTGTTCCAGGGCATGCCTGTGGGTGCGGGCTACTCGGCCACGTCGGCCAACGAATCGGCTGGCGCGAGGAGCCGCGCGGCGGGCATCGTGGCGGGGCTGGTGGTGCTGGTGGCGGTGCTCACGCTGCTGCCGTGGATCGCGCACACGCCCGAGCCACTGCTGGCAGCCATCGTGATTCACGCAGTGAGCCACACGCTGAACCCGGCAGCGCTGCGGCCCTACTTCGAGTGGCGACGCGACCGGCTGGTGGCGCTGGTGGCTGTCGCTGCCGTGCTGGTGCTGGGCGTGCTCAACGGCCTGCTGGCGGCCATCGGCGTGAGCCTGCTGTTGCTGCTGCGCGGCTTCTCACGCACCACCGTGAGCTGGCTCGGGCGGCTGGGCCAGAGCCACGATTTCGTCGACACGGCGCGTCACCCCGAGGCAGTGGTGCCGCCGGGCGTGCTCATCGCGCGGCCCGAGGTGCCGCTCTTCTTCGGCAATGCGGATGCTGTGTTCGCATCGATCCGTGCGCGCATCGACGCCACTGCAGGGCTGCAGCGCATGGTGCTGAGCCTGGAAGAGTCGCCTGACCTCGACGCGACCAGCATCGAGGCGCTTTGCGACTTCGCGGCCTACGTGCGGGTACGCGGCTTGCGCCTGTCGCTGGCGCGGGTGAAGGACGACGTGCGCGATCTGCTGGCCAAGGTGAACTCGCCCGACCTGCATGCGGAGGTCTACGCGCCGTGGAGCGTGGACGATGCGGTTCCGCAGGCTAGCGCTGCGCCGCCTGCCGCCTGAACTCGCTCGGACTGCCGCCCGTGTGCTCGCGGAACACGCGGCTGAAGTGCGAGAGATTGCCGAAGCCCGAAGCCAGCGCGATGTCGGTGATCGACCTCGCGGCATTCGCCGGGTCGAGCAGCTCGCGGATGCTCGCTGCCAGCCGCTGGTGCTGGATGTAGCCGTTCAGGGTCTCGTCGTCGTCAGCGAAGGCGCTGTGCAGCAGGCGCTTGCTGCAGCGCAGGGCCAGCGCCATGCTGTCTATCGATAGCGAAGGGTCGTGCAGGTTCTGCGCGACGTGGCGGCGGATGCGGTCTTTCAAAGCCTCGCGCTGCGTCTGCGGCGTTTCCTGCCCTGCCAGCTCCATCAGCGAAAGGCGCACCAGCTGTATCAGCAGTTCGCCCGCACCTCGCGCGGCCGCTTCGCTCATGAAGGGCAACTCGAGATACGTGTTGCGCATGGTCTCCAGCGCCACGCGCGAGATGCCGCTGCCGCCGCCGATGCGCCGCGCCACCAGGTCGTTGAGCGGCAGTGCGGGCGATGCGATCTGGTCCTTGGGCAGCATCACGATCAGGTGGTCGCTACGCTCGGGGTTGGCCACGGTGTAGTCGGCCGTGGTGTCGTAGAGCGTCCATCCGCCCGAGCGAACGGCGGCCGCGCGGCCGCGCTGCGTGACCTCTGCCGAGCCCTGCCAGGGCGCGACGATCTTCAGGTACGGGGCTTCGCTCATTCGCGCCATCTGCGTGGTGCGAAGCACGCGGTGGCGGTTGGCCTCCAGCCGCGTGAGGATCACGTCGCCCGCGTGCGAGGCCGCGAGGTGGCCGTCGAATTCGCTGTCGTCGTAGAGGTCGGAGCCCAGGCCGCCGAAGTGGCGCCATACCCATTCACACCACAGCGGCCCGCGCTCCTTGGGCGGGATCTGGTCGGTGGACAGGAGCAATGAGGCGGTCATGCAGGCTGGGCAGCTGGAGCGACGAGAACGAAAGATTTCAGCACGAAGCCGGGTTGCCGCGCATTGTGAAGCGCCTTCAGGGAGCAAGGGATTGCGGGTTAACCACTAGACGTCTGCACGCAGCGACAAGCGCTTTGTGCGCGGCTGGCACAGCGCCCGACGCCCCCCATTGCTACGATCCCAGGCAGCGGGCGCATACCGACGCCCGGAGGAGACCTCAATGCTTGGACCCAATCGCCGTCACTGGATCAAGGGCGCCGCCACCGCCCTGGGCGCGGCCGCTGTCGCGCCGCAACTGTTCGCGCAGAGTGGCCCCGTGAAGATCGGCTACGCCATCGCGCGCACCGGCCCATGGGCCGCGGGCGCGCAGGTGAGCCAGGAGCCCAACTACCTGCTGTGGGCCGAGCAGGTCAACGCGGCGGGCGGGCTTTCTGTGAAGGGGGCGAAGCGGCCCATCGAGCTGATCGGCTACGACGACCGCAGCGAGACCGAGACCTGCGTGCGCACCTTCGAGAAGCTCATGGGCAGCGACAAGGTCGACCTGGTGCTGCCGCCCTGGGGTTCAGGCGCTAACTTCGCGGTGGCCCCGCTGGCCAACCGCTTCGGCTATCCGCTGCTGGCCCCCACCGCGCTTTCGCGCAAGCTGATCGACATGCGCCTGCCCTTCTTCTTCTCGCTGCTCCAGCAGCCCGACAAGATGATGGGTGCGCTGGTCGACATGCTGGTGGCGAACAACGTGAAGACCATCGCCATCGTCTACATGGACGACCTGTTCGGGCTGGAGAACTTCGCGGCGCTGAACAACGCGCTGAAGAAGACGAGCATCCAGGTGGTGGAGCGCAAGAGCTATCCGCTGGGCGTGAAAGACCTCGCACCGGTGCTGCGCACCATCAAGGACCTGAACCCCGACGCCTTCATCGGCATCACCTACCCGCCCGACACCATCCTCGCGAGCCGGCAGGCGCGCGAGGTGGGCTTCAACCCCAAGTACTTCTACGCCTCCGTCGGCACGGCCTTCCAGCTCTACAAGAACGTGATGGCCGCCAACACAGAGGGCGTGATCGGCATGGGCTCGTGGAATGGCAAGACCAGCCCCGAGGCCAAGGCGTACTTCGATGCGCACACGAAGAAGTTCGGCAAGGAGCCCGACCGCTGGGCCAGCGGCCATGCATGGGCCGGCCTGCAGATCCTGCAGCAGGCGGTGGAGAAGACCGGCCTCGACCGCAAGGCGCTGCGCGAGCACATCGCGAAGAACGAGTTCAAGACCATCCTCGGGCCGATCCGATTCGAGGGCAGCGAGAACGCCTCCATTCCGGGCACTGTGTCGCAATGGCAAGGCGGCGACTTCGAAGTCGTATGGCCCAAAGACCGCGCCACCGCGCAGCTGATGCCGAAACCGGCCTGGAAATAACGACGTGTCTTTCTCTGGATGGGCCGAGCTTCTTGCCGGCGGACTGATCACGGGCGGCATCTACGCGCTGGTGGCCATCGGGCTGAACCTGCAGTAAGGGCTGATGCGCATCATGAACATCTCGCACGGCGAGTTCCTGATGCTGGGCGCCTTCGCGACATGGTGGGCGCACACCGCGCTGGGCATCTCGCCGCTGCTCTTCATGCCGGTGGCCTTCGTGCTGCTGATGGCGCTGGGCATGGCGGTGCACCGGCTGTGTTTCCGGCAGGTGGCGGCGCGCGCGCCGAACGTGGACGTGTTCGAAGCGCGCAGCCTGATGGTGGGCTTCGGCCTGATGTTCCTGGTGCAGAACACCGCCCTGCTCGTGTGGGGCGGCGACCTGCGCGGCTACGACTACCTGGCCGATCCGGTGCAGGTGGGCGAAATGCGCTTCACCGCCAACAAGCTGGTGCTGTTCGGCGTGGCGCTGGCGCTGAGCCTGGTGCTCATCGCGCTGCTCAAGCTCACGCTGCTGGGCAAGGCGGTGCGCGCGCTGATGCAGTCGCCCACCGGCGCGCAGCTCGTGGGCATCAACACGAAGCGGCTGCATCCGCTGATGTTCGGCATCGGCCTGGGCCTGTCGGGCGTGGCGGGCTCGCTGCTGTCGATGACCTATGAAATCTCTCCCTCGATGGGCGAGCCCTACACGGTGACGGCGCTGATCGTCATCACCCTCGGCGGCTTCGGAAGCATCGCGGGCAGCCTGGTCGGCGGCCTGCTGCTGGGCGTGGTGGAGGCGCTGGGCATGCACTTCACAAGCCCCTCGCTCAAGATGCTGCTGTCGTACGCCGTGTTCATCGGCGTGCTGATCTGGCGGCCCAACGGACTGTTCTCCAGAAAATGATTTCTTCCCCTTCATCCAACAGGCCGTGGTGGGTGCTGTGCATCGGCCTCGCGCTGGCGGCCGCCGTGCCGTGGGTCGCGTCGGAGTTCGTGGCCTCGGTGGCGCTCGGTTGCCTGATGTACATCGCGCTGGCCACGAGCTGGTCGCTGTTCTGCGGCGCCACGCGTTACCTCTCTCTTGCCACATCGGCCTTCTTCGGACTCGGTGCCTATGCGAGCGCAACGCTGCTGGATGTGCTCCCGTGGCCGCTGGTCATATTGAGCGGCGCGGCCATCGCGAGCGCGGTGGCGGTGCTGATGGGCGCGGCTGTGCTGCACCTGCGCGGCACCTACTTCGCGGTGCTGACCTTCGGCATGACGGAGCTGATCCGCCACGCCGTGACCTTCGTCGAGAAACAGGTGTCGGGCACGGTCGGGCGCGTGCTGACGGTGGTACCGTCGAACGAGACCGTATACCTCACGGTGCTCGTGATCGCGGGCGCGGCCATCGCCACTGCCCTGCTGGTCAAGCGCAGCCGCTTCGGGCTGGCGCTCTCCGGCATCGGTGCCGACGAGCAGCGCGCGCAGACGCTGGGCGTGGACACTCGCCGCGTGAAGGTGATGGGCTTCGCGCTCACCGCCGCCTTCGCAGGTGCGGTCGGCGCGGCCATGGCGGTGCGTTGGACCTACATCGACCCTCCAGCGGTGTTCAGCCCCTTCATCGGCTTCCAGACGGTGCTGATCGCGATGATCGGCGGCGCAGCCAGCATCGGCGGGCCTGTGGCGGCGGCCATCGTGTTCAGCCTGCTGTCGGAAACGCTGCGCCTGCAGCTGCCCTACGGCTACATGATGGTGTTGGGGCTGCTGCTGATCCTGTGCGTGATGTACCTGCCCAACGGCCTCGCGTCGCTGTGGCGGCGCAAGGCAACGACGCCACGGGAGGCACGGCCATGAGCAGCAATCCGCAGCTCCTGCTGGAAGCCCGCGAACTCACGGTGCGCTTCGGCGGCCTCACTGCAGTGGATGCAGTCAGTGCCAAGCTGCACTCGGGCGAGATCGTCGGCATCATCGGGCCGAACGGCGCGGGCAAGACGACCTTCTTCAATGCGATCTCGGGCGTGGTCATGCCGACCTCGGGCACGCTGCTGGTCGAGAACGGCATCGACCTCACGCGTCGCGGCCCGCATCTCTACGCGGCGCACGGCATCGCGCGCACCTTCCAGACGCCGCGCGTGATGGCCGACATGACCCTCGAAGACAACGTGCGCTTCGGCATGCAATTCGCCGGCCGGCACCGCGAACCCATCGCCGGGCTGGGCAGCACGGGAGAGATTCTCGACATGCTCGGCCTCGGCGGCCTGGCACAAAACATCGCCGCCGACATCACGCCCTCGCAGCAGCGGCTGCTGGAGATCGGCATGGCGCTCGGCACCCGGCCGCGCGTGCTGCTGCTCGACGAGGTGGCTGCCGGCCTGACCGAAGCCGAGGTCGATGCGATGGCGCGGCGCATCCGCCGGTTGCGCGACGAGCACGGGCTCACTGTCGTGTGGATCGAGCACGCGGTCACCACGCTGCTGAAGTACGTCGAGCGCGTGCTGGTGCTGCACCAGGGCCGCAAGATCGCCGACGGCACGCCCGCCGAGGTGGTGCGCAACGCGGAGGTGGTCGAGGCCTATCTAGGCGACGAGATGGAGGCGACGGCATGAGCGAGAACAACAACAGCCACATGAGCGTGCGCGGGCTGTCGGCCGGCTATCACGGCTTCCAGGTGATTCAGAACATGAGCCTCGACGTGCGGCCCGGCGTTACCGTCGTGCTGGGCCCGAACGGCGCGGGCAAGACCACGCTGCTGAAGGCGCTGGCCGGGCTGCTGCCGCGAACCGGCGATGTGCTGCTCGACGGCGCGGCGCTGCCCTCGGCCGATGCCACGGCCTGCGTGCGACGCGGCCTCGCGCTGGTGGCCGAGGGGCGCCAGCTCTTTCCGCAGATGACGGTCACCGAGAACCTGGAGCTCGGCGGCTGGCTCATTCCGGCGCGGCTGCGTACCGAACGCCTCGCGCGCGCCTTCGACGACTTTCCGCGCCTGAAGGAACGCGCCGCGCAGCTCGCCGGCACCATGAGCGGTGGCGAGCAGCAGATGGTGGCGGTGGCGCGCGCCATGATGAGCGGGCCGCGCCTGCTGATGCTCGACGAGCCCTCGCTGGGCCTCGCGCCGCGCATGGTCGACGAGCTGCTTTCCATCGTGCGCCGCATCGCCTCGCAGGGCGTGACGGTGCTGATGGTCGAGCAGAACGTGCGCAAGGCGCTGCAGGCCGCCGACCGCGGCTATGTGCTCGAACGCGGCCGCGTCGTGGCTTCGGGCGAAGCACAGGCGCTGCTGAATTCCGACGTGGTGCGCCAGGCCTACCTGGGCGTCGCCTGATCCCCCTTCTTTCCCCTTCTTGCAAAGGACACCCATGACCGACATTTCCATGCTGATCGACGGCGAACGCCGCGCAGCCACCGGCGGCGCAACCTTCGAGCGCCGCAACCCGCTGGACGGCGGCATCGCCACGCGCGCGCCGGCGGCCACGCCGGCCGATGCGGTCGCCGCCGTCGAGGCCGCACACCGCGCCTTCGCCGCCTGGTCGGCCACCGGCCCCAACGAGCGCCGCGCCGCACTGCTGAAGGCCGCGCATGCACTCGAAGCGCGCGCCGACGCCTTCGTGCAGGCGATGGCACGCGAAACCGGCGCATCGGCGCTGTGGGCCGGCTTCAACGTGCATCTGGCGGCCGGCATCCTCACCGAGGCTGCGTCGCTCACCACGCAGATCGCGGGCGAGGTGATTCCCTCCGACGTGCCGGGCAGTCTCGCCATGGGCGTGCGGCAGGCGGCGGGCGTGGTGGTCGGCATCGCGCCGTGGAACGCACCTGTGATCCTCGCCACGCGCGCCATCGCGACGCCGCTGGCCTGTGGCAACACCGTGGTGCTGAAGGGCTCGGAGCTTTGCCCCGAAACGCACGCGCTGATCATCGAGGCGCTGAGCGAAGCCGGGCTGCCCAAAGGCGTCGTCAACTTCGTGACCAACGCGCCCGCCGATGCCGGCGCGGTGGTCGAGGCGATGGTGGCCCACCCGGCAGTGCGGCGCGTCAACTTCACGGGCTCCACGCGCGTGGGCCGGCTGATCGCGCAGACCTGCGCCAAGTACCTGAAGCCCGCCGTGCTGGAACTCGGCGGCAAGGCGCCGTTCGTGGTGCTGGACGACGCCGACATCGACGCGGCAGTCAACGCCGCCATCTTCGGCTCTTTCGCCAACTCGGGGCAGATCTGCATGTCGACCGAGCGCATCGTGGTCGACAACGCGGTGGCCGACGAGTTCGTTTCGAAGTTCGCGGCGCGTGCACAGGCGTTGCCTCTGGGCGACCCGCGCGAAGGCCCCGTCGTGCTCGGCTCGGTGGTCGACATGAGCACGGTGAAACGCTGCAACGCACTCATCGACGACGCGCTGGCCAAGGGCGCAAAGCTGGTGTGCGGCGGCAAGGCCGAGAACACGCTGATGCCCGCGACCGTGCTCGACCACGTGACGCCCGCGATGGAGATCTACCGCGAGGAGTCCTTCGCGCCGGTAAAGGCGGTGGTGCGCGTGAATGGCGTGGAACAAGCCGTAACGATTGCCAACGACAACGAATTCGGCCTGTCGTCTGCTGTGTTCGGCCGCGACGTGGCGCGCGCATGGAACGTGGCGCAGCGCATCGAGGCCGGCATCTGCCACGTCAACGGCCCCACGGTGCACGACGAGGCGCAGATGCCCTTCGGCGGAGTCAAGGCCTCGGGCTACGGCCGCTTCGGCGGACGCGCGGGCGTGGAAGCCTTCACGGAGCTGCGCTGGATCACGGTGCAGACCACGCCGCGCCACTACCCTTTCTGAGCAGGCGCCTTCAGCTCGCGAGAAAGTCCGGCTGGCGGAACTTCTTCTCGAGGAACTGCCCGTTCGCCACCAGCGCGGCGGCGTCGCTCGAAGCCACGTTGGCGACGATCTCGCGCAGCTTGGCGTCGAGCAGGCCCAGCTGTTCGCCCAGCAGCTGGCGCGCGGTCTTTCCATCCTTCACCGCGTGCGTGATGCGGAAGGCCGGCGGCAGCGCGACATAGTTGGCGAGCGTCTCGGGCAGGTAGCGCAGTACCGTCTCGCGCACGGTGAAGAGGTCGTCGCCGTGCGAGCCCGCGCCGACGAGGCGCGGCAGCACCTCGCCCACCGAGCCGCGCACGTTGTCGAGGCTCTTGCGCATGTCCTCGGTGAGGTGCGGCTGGGCCTGCGCGACCATGCGGTCGAGGCGCTCCAGCGTCTGCTCGACGCTGAGGCTGTCCTCGATGCGGCGCTCCAGCTCGGGAGCCTTTCGGCCCAGGAGGCAGCCGGCCACGTAGAGACCGGCGGTGATGAGCAACCAGCCCTTGTCGATCACGCCTGCGAAGAGCAGCGCCGGCCCCAGCAGCGCAAGCGCACAGCCGAGGATGTTGCCGTTGCCGTACAGGAACAGCAGCGCGCGCAGCTTCAGCGAACGCTGCGGCATCACTGGTAGCCCCGGATTTCCTTGAACACCTGCCCGAGCTGCAGCTTGCGGCCATCGAATTCGCGGCCGCCGGAAAGCTGCGCGATCTCCTGCATCTCACTCACGTTGGCCTCACCGAACAGGATGGGGAAGATGCGCGCGGGCAGGCCGCCCGCCGCGTAGCGCTCGCGGAACTCGCGCAGCTTCAGGCCGGAGTTGTTCTCGCCGTCGGTCAGCAGCACGATGCTCACGAAGCGGTCGGGCTCGCGCTGCTGTTCCTTGCGCGCCAGGTCCTCGGCGGCAGCCAGTGCGGAGTAGATGGCCGTGCCGCCGTTGGCTGACATCGAATCGGCCAGCCGGCGCAGCTCTTCGCGCGCGGCGGGAATGTGGTCTGCATCGAAGCGCACCCACACCGGCTCCTGCACCTCGGTGGCGAAGGTGATGAGCACCACGCGCTCGCGGCTCTGGAAGGCGCTGTAGCGTGCGCTCGCGGTGGCGGACTCGTCGGCGCCCGAGAGCAGCTTGAGCGCCTCGCGCATCGATGCCAGGCGCTTGCCGGCCATGGAGCCGCTGAGGTCGAGCACGAAGATCGAGGTGGCGGGCTTGCGCCATTGCGACTGGTAGGTGCCGAGCACCGCGTCGATCACCTCCAGCCGGTTGGGAAAGCCCAGCTCGGCGACGGCGGCGGTGGGCAGCGCGCTCACGGCGGCAACCTCGGGGTTGGCGGGGCGCAGGAAGGCGGCCGAGAGCGCGTCGCGCTGGAACGGCGCGGCCTTCAGCGTGGCCACGAGCTTCGTGTAGGCATCGCGCTTGTCCGCGTTGAGCAGCATCAGCGGATAGTCGGCCGAGATCATGCCGTCGCGCGGGTAGATCAGCGTGAGCTTGTCGGCCGCGGGAAGCTTCTCGTTGGCGCGCAGGATCACGGCTTCGTAGTTGACCATCGCGTCGATGGCGGACGGGTCCTTCACGTAGGCGTCGGCCAGCCAGCCAGAGCTGCCGGCCGTGAGCTTCTGGCCCGAGAGGAAGGCCTTCAGCGTCTTCCCGTCCACGTCCTGCGCGGTCAGGTCTTCGGTCTTGCCCGCCAGCGCCGAGGCCACGGCGAACAGCGCGCTCATGCCGGTGTTGGAGCTGGTGGCGTTGGTCATGCCGTAGCGCAGCTGGCCGGCACCCGCTGCCTTGGCGATCTCGGCCCAGCCCGGTGGCTTCCTGTTCCACCCGAGCTGCGCGGCCTTGGCACTCTTCACGCCGAGCGCGATGCGCGAGTAGAAGAGCTTGTCGCGCGCCAGCGGCTTGGTCTGCAGCGCGAGCGCAGGGTAGGCACCGTTGGGCGGCAGGATCGCGTCGAAGCGCTCGCCGGCGTTGATGCGTTCGACGATGTCCAGCGTGCCGGCGTACGAGAGCTTCACGTCCACACCGGCTGCCTGCGCAGCGGCGACGATGGGAGCTTCGAGGTCCTTGAGTTCCGAGCCGGCGAGGATGGTGAAGACGGCGCTGGCTGCCGGAGCCGGCGCGGCATTCGTGGCTTGCGCCGGCCCTTCCTTGCCGCATGCCGCGAGGCCCAGTGCCAGGGCCGCCAGCAGCATCAGCCGCGACAACAGGCTCACAGCGCGACCTCGCCGCGCGGCGATTGCAGCGCCTCGGTGGTTTCCTGGCGGCGCACGCGGTCGAGGTAGGTGCGGCTCTTCTCGACTTCGCTGGTCAGCGTGTCGACCGTGGTCTGCATGGAATCGAGCGCCCGGCTCTTGAAGTCGGCGATCGTGTCCATGGTCTGGTAGATGTTGGCAAAGGCCTGCTGCAGCTTGGCGATCTCGATGGTGCTGGAGGCCGCCTGCTGGTGGATGGCGCTGCTCTGGTCGCGCAGCATCTCGCTGGTGTTGGCGATGAGGTTGCCGGTGGTGGCGTTGAGCGCGCTGATCTGGTCGAGCACCAGCTTCTGGTTGGACAGCGCCTGCGCCACGATGACGGCGGTGCGCAGCGCGGCCACGGTGGTGGTGGTGGCGCGGTCCACGCCCTTCATGAGTTCCAGGTTGTTCTTGCGGATCATGTCCAGCGCCAGGTAGCCCTGGATGTTCACGGCGAGCTGCGTGAGCAGGTCGGTGACTTTCTGGCGCGAATAGAACAGCATTTCCTCGCGGATCACGCGGGCCTTCTCGGGGTCGATGGCGTCGAGCTCGCGCGCCTTGGCGTCGAGCTTGCCGTCGAGCGCCTTGCCGCTGTGCACGTACTTCTCGAGCCGCTCCATCAGCGTCCAGAGGTTGACCTTTTCCTGCTCGATGGCGGTGTTGTCGCGCAGCAGTTCGTCCTTGCCGCGCTTGAGCGACTCGATGATGGCGTTGAGGTGCGTCTGCGACGACTGGTAGCGCTCGAAGTAGGCGATCAGCTTGTTGCCCAGCGGAATGAGCCCCAGCAGCTTGCGCGCCGAGAACAGGTCACCCTGCTTCGAAGGGTCGAGGTCCTCCACCTGGTGGCGCAGGTCGATGAGCGACTGGCCGATCTGCGCGCCCTTGTCGAACAGGCCGTTGCGCAGCGAACCCACGGGCCGGTCGAGCATGCGGTTGGAGACCGATGCCGAGGCCTGGATGTCCTTGCTGCCCATCGAGTGGATGCGCTCCACCGCTTCCTTGAACTGCGGATGCTGGCTGTCGTGCGCGGTGATGTCGTCGATGAAGCGCTCCACCTGCGCGTCGAGCTCGGCGACGTCCTCGGGCTTCAGGCGCACCTTGCCGCTGGCCGACTCGACCGGCACCGGCGCGACGGGCGCGGGAGGCTCCAGCGTGAAGGCCTGGGGCGGCTGCAGGTCGATGGGCGCGGGCACGGTGGTTGTGGTGGTGACGGGTGCGTTCATGGTGTTCCTGTGTTGATTCACTTGAAGCGGGCTTCGATGCCCGTGGTCATGCGTTCGAGCCATTCGAAGCCCGGCGGGTCGATCACGTCGACCAGCACCTCGGGCACCTTCACGCCGCGCGCGGCCCAGGTCTCGGGGCCCTTGGTGTCGCCGCCGGTGCGGTAGCCGTATTCGTGCGCGAGCTCGCGCAGGGCCGGGTCGTTCTCCAGCGCGGCGCCAAGCCTCGCGCCGCCTGGCGTGTAGGGCACCAGCACGTGCTTCGAATAGACGGTGGGCTTGGGGTAGAGCAGCACCATGTCGCTCTTGAGGCGATCGGGGTTCTTCAGCCAGAACTCGACCATCTGCGACTCGTAGGCCACCAGCAGCGGCGCCTTGCCCATGCCGAGCGCGAGGTAGTCCTCGAAAGGCCCGGCCGACGACTGCTCCTGGAAGCCCTGGCGCAGGAAGAGCGGCGCCACCACGGGCATGACGCGATCCACGTCTTCCTGGCTCTGCACGATCTGCTGGCTGTTGGCGAGGTAGCTCGCGAGCGCGAGGTACATGGCCGCCGAGTTGGAGGTGCGCACGTCGGTCGAGTTGATGAGCATCGACTTGCTGGTGGAGAAGGCGCTGCTCGCCTTCAGCTCCTTCCAGCGCGTGCCCTTCTCGATCATGGCCATGAGGCCCGGCAGGTCGACGACGTAGTAGAAGTCGCCCTGCTTCTGCGCAATGCCGTTGGCCACGAGGATCTCGGCGATCGGCCGCCAGCTGGCCAGCACGATGGGCGTGTAGAACGGGTTGAAGACGTTCGGCGCTTTGGCCAGTGTCTTGAGCTGCGCCGCGGCGGGCGCGCCCGAGGGAAAGCCGAAGTCGAACTTGCTGGCGTCGTAGCGGCTGGCGATGGCGCGGGAGCCCGCCTTCTCGACGGTGACGGTGATACCCTGCGCGGCCAGTGCCTTCTGCACGCGCGGGTCGGCGAAGAAGGTTTCTTTCTCGGAACCGATCAGGCCGCGCAGCGTGACCTGCTTTTCCTGTTCGATACGGGCCGCCGTTGCGGTGGCCGACTCATCGTGCAGGCGGGTGTTCGAGTACCAGACGCCTGCCCCGACCGCCGCCAGCAGGACGACGGCCAGCGCTGGTGCGATCAGCTTGCGGATTTCCAAATCTCATGCTCCTCGCCCCCTGTGAGCGGGGGTAGAGAAACATACTAACGACGGAATATGACGGTTTGTGACAGTCAGATGTCGGTAGCGATTTCGCGGGTGATGCGCAGGAACTTCTCGATGTCGGCAACGGAATTGCAGTGCAGCGGCGACACCCGCACCGTGCCCGCGAGCCCGAAGGATTCGAGCATGCGCTTCGAGTAGATGCTGGTCGCCACGCGCTCGTAGACCGTCACGCCGCGCTTCGCGTACTCGACCACCGCCTGCGTGCAGTCGATGCGGTCGAAGCCGATGCCCAGGATCAGGTCGCGCTTCGTCAGGTCTTCATGGTCGAGGAAGACGTTGACGCCCCTGAGTTCGCGCATGCCGGTGGCGTTCTCGTTGCCGTCGAGCAGCACCGCCAGCAGCGCGCGTTCGTGCAGCTCGACGTGCGTGATGCCCGCGACGAACAGTGCGCGCCGGTCGGTGGCCTCGCTGAAGTGACCGCCCAGCCAGCAGACGTAGTCGACGATCTCGCTGAGCACCGCGAACTGCCACGGCGCGGCGCTGCCCAGGTCCCAGTAGTCGGGCTTCTTGCCCGCGAGCTTGTGGTGCGGCAGCACGGCCGCGCGCTCGGACACCCACGACAGCCCCGAGCCCTGGCAGCCGAAGAACTTGTAGGGCGCGAGGTTGATGCCGTCCACCGGCGTCTTCTGCAGGTCGATGAGGCCGTGCGGCGCATGCTGCACTGCATCCACCAGGATGTACAGGTCGGGCTTGATCTCGCGCGCGCGGCGCACGATCTCGGCCATGTCGAGCTTGGCGCCGGAGATGTTCGATGCGTAGATCACGTTGAGCAGGCAGGTGTCCTTGTCGACCAGCCGCACGATCTCTTCCACATCCACGCCGCCGGTGACGGGGTTGCTCTTCGCCACGCGCAGCTCGCGGCCCAGGCGCTGGGCATAGAGGCTCATTGCGTCGAAGGCCGACGGATGCTCGAGCACGGTGGTGACCATGTTCGTGCCCGGCACGTTCTCGGCGATGGCACGCACCATGTCGAACATGGCGCCCGAGGCGGTGAGCGATGCGTACACGCTGCCGCCCGTGGCGTTGAGGATGGTGCGCAGATCCGCACTGCCCTTCGCCTGGATGTCCTGCAGCTCGACGGCCGTGGCGTGGATGCGCTCGGCGTTGTCGGGAATGGCATCGACCTGCGCGAAGCGCTCGGCCGCGGCCTTGAGGCGGAACGAGCCGCCGGCGTTGTCGAAGTACAGGCGCTCGCGGCCGTGGTGGTCATGGTCGACCTGCAGGAAGCGCGCCTTCACCTCGCGCATCAGCGCATCGGAAAAGGCCTGGCCGCGTTCGAGATCAGGAAGTTGCTGTTGGGAGCCCATTTTTTAGACGCCCTTGTTGTTCGGGTTCTTGTAGATCTCGCGCACCGCGTCCGTCATCGGGAAGTTGAGGTTCGCGTTCTTCGGCGGGATCGGCGAGAGGAACCACTTGGTGTAGAGCTGCTCGATGGCGCCCGACTTCATCAGGCCGTTGACGGTCTCGTCCACCAGCGCCTTGAATTGCGGGTCGTCCTTGCGCAGCATGATTCCGTAGGGCTCCTGGCGCAGCGACTCCTTCAGGATCTTGTATTCGCCCGGGTTGGTCGAGCTGGCGATCATGCCGGCGAGCTGCACGTCGTCGAGCACGTAGGCGTCGGCGCGGCCGGTGGACAGCAGCAGGAAGCCGTCGGAGGTGTCCTTGCCGGCGATCTCGTTCACTTCGATGGTGCCGCTCTTGCGCGCGCCGCGCAGCAGCTGGATCGAGGTGCTGCCCGAGACGGTGGCCACGTTCTTGCCGTTGAGGTCGCCCAGCGCATTGATGCCCGAGGCCTTCTTCACGGCGGCGGTGATGTTGGTGACGAAGTGGCTGGGCGCGAAGTCGACCTGCTGCTGGCGTTGCGTGGTGTTGGTGGTGGTCGCGCAGTCGAGGTCGACGGTGCCGTTCTGCAGCAGCGGAATGCGGTTGGTCGAGTTGAGCATGGTGTAGCGCACCTCGATCTTCGCGAGGCCCAGCTTGGCCTTCACCGCGTCGACGATCTTCAGGCAGATGTCGTTGGTGAAGCCGATGGGGGCGCTGTCGGCGCTGAGCTTGTACGAGAACGGGATCTGGCTGTCGCGCGCACCGATCTGGATCGTGCCGCTGTCCTTGATCTTCTGCAGCGTGCCGCCGTCCTGGGCGCTGGCGGCGCCGCAGGCGAAGACGATGGAGAGTCCGAGCGCGAGGGGCAGTTTCTTGAAGTCCATGGCGGGTTCCTTGAAGAGTCGATGACGTTGGATCGGGCGAATCTTCGGCTTCCCGACAAATTTCCAAAAGCGATTTTTTGTGATCGAATCGCATGAGAAAAAGCGTTCTTTTGGAGCCAAACTCCCGTGATGACCTTCAAGCAGCTCGAAGCCCTGTACTGGATCGCCCGCCTCGGCGGCTTCGCGCAGGCGGCCAACCAGCTCCACACCTCGCAGTCGGCCATCTCCAAGCGGGTGCACGAGCTGGAGCAGTTGTTCGACACCGAACTCTTCGACCGCAGCCAGCGCACCGCCCGGCTCACCGAGAAGGGCGAGGAGATGTTCGTGCTCGCCCGGAAGCTGCTGGAGCAGCGCGACGCGGCCATCGAGCAGTTCGGCAAGCCGGGCGTGGTGGAGCGGCGCATCCGCATCGGCGTGACCGAACTGACGGCGATGACGTGGCTGCCGCGGCTGGTCGGCCTCATCCAGCAGCACTACCCCAAGGTGATCCTCGAGCCCGACGTGGACGACAGCCTGCAGCTGCGCGACAAGCTGCTGGCCGACGAGCTCGACCTGGTCATCGTGCCCGACACCTTTGCCGACTCGCGCCTGCCGCACAAGCTCATCGGCCAGGTGAAGAGCGCGTGGATGTGCAAGCCCGGCGTGGTGCCGGTGAACGGCGGTGCGATGCGGCTGCACGAGCTGGCGCGCCACCGCATGCTGGTGCAGGGCAACAACTCGGGCACCGGCCGCGCCTACGACGCGTGGATGAAGGAACAGGGCGTGCAGCCCGCCAACGTGATCGTGGTGAGCAACCTGGTGGCGCTGACGGGGCTCACCGTGTCGGGGCTGGGCGTGAGCTACCTGCCGCGCGAATGCCTGCAGCCACTGGTGTCGGCCGGCATGCTTGCCGTGGTCGACGTGGCGCCGGCCCTGCCCGTGGTGCGCTACGTGGCGATGCACAAGGGCGAGCACCGCAGCGCACTCACCTCGTCCATCGTGATGCTGGCGCAGGAGTGCTGCGACTTCACGCGCATGTTCCAGGCGCAGCCTGAAGAAGAAACAACGGAGACGGCGAAAGACTGACCGCCGTCGTGGCCACGCCTCAGAGCGAGAGAAACGCCGCCACCAGCAGCGCCAGCGCGCCGACGATCGAAGCCACGGCGCCGACCACGTTGCCGAGATAGACGAGCCCGCCCAGCCCCACGACCCCATCGGACGACAAGCCCCGCTGCCCCGAGACGGCCGCAAGCGGCGTGGAAACGCAGAAACCATACGCCGACACGATCAGCGCGATGGCGATGAGCCACAGCAGCCACGCCGGCGCCGCAAGCGAAGACAGCACGGCGGCCGTCGCGAGCATCAGGGTCGCGCCGATGGGCAGGCTCAGGTGCGCGACACGCCACGAATTGACGATGTGCGCAGCGGCCTCGCGCTTGATCGCCTTTGCATACGGCGCACCCAGCAGCAAGCCGAACAGCAGGACGATGGCGCCGTGGAAGACGAGGTGACGCGCGGCGGGGTGCATGGATGCGAACGAGAGAGGAGCGGCGATGGGAGCCGCATCCTAACGAGGCCGGCTGCCGCGCAGCCCGGCAAGGCCCCTCGAGAGCCGGTCTCAGCCGTCGTCACCGACGGGGGAAAGATCCGGATGCAGTTGCTGCAGCGCCCGCGACAGCCGGACCACGCGCTCCCGCGCCCCGGGCTCGCCCCGGGCGAGCGCGCCCAACGCAGCTTCGTAGTCGTCAGTGAGCTGTTGCCACAGCTCGAAATCGGCGCCAAGGCCTTCAGCGTCCTTGTCCATCTTTGCTCCATCAGGAATTTCGACGGCCGGTAATTGCGCCAGTTTGACTCATTTTTGCCGCGAGCGTTAGAACTTTAGAGGTCTTGGGGTTATAGCCGCTTGAATACTGCGGTGCATCGGACCGGCTTCGACAGCCTGGAACTAAGGGTTCATCCGATGAAAGTATTTTTCAAACAAGCCAAGAATTCGCCCTGCACAGCCAAAAAACCGCGAGCGTTGAGCGAAAAATTGCCCGTATAAGAAAAAACATTTCAATTATCGCCGAGCCCGCGGACTAAACCTCCGTCGCAAGACATTCACCGGAAAGTGCCCATGACCATCACCGTGACACGCCAGGATGCCCGCTACAACACCCTGAAAAAGGGTTTCAACCTGCGATGGCCGGCCACGGAATCGGAAGCCGCCTCGCGCATCGAACTGGCGGAAAGCGCCGGCGACGCCGCCGCCGCACTGCAGCGCATCGTCGACGCGGGCCTGCGGCCCACCCTGCGCAGCGGCGGGCATTGCTACGAGGACTTCGTCTCCAACAACCCCGACGGCGCGATCCTCGACCTGAGCCTGCTCAACCAGGCCGACCCAGCTTCGAGGGGCGACGGACGCTTCCGCATCGGCCCCGGCACCCAGAACTGGAACGGGTACCTCGACCTGTACAAGCACGGCAACGTCACGCTGCCTGGCGGCTCCTGCTACTCGGTGGGCGCGGGCGGCCACATCTGCGGCGGCGGCTACGGCCTGCTGTCGCGGCTGCAAGGGCTCACGGTCGACTGGCTCTCGGCGGTTGACATCCTGACGGTGGACAACCGCGGCAAGGTGGTGCCGCGCACCGTCGACGCGAACCGCGACCCGGACCTGTTCCGCGCCTGCCGCGGCGCGGGCGGCGGCAACTTCGGCGCGATCACCAGCTACGTGTTCGACAAGCTGCCGACGGCGCCGCGCGAAGTCGCGCTGGCGGTGGTGGCCTTCGACTGGGCCACCATGACACCCGAGCGCTTCACCGCCCTGCTCACCACCTACGGCGACTACTGGGCCACGCGCGGCAAGTCGCCCGACACCTGGGGCATGTTCTCGCTGCTGAAGCTCACGCACCGCTCGGCCGGCCAGATCGTGATGCTCACTCAGTTCTGCAACCCCGACGGCACCTGCAACGACCTGACTGTGCTCAACGATTTTCTCGACCGCTTCCGCGCCTGCGCGCCGGTGCCCGCCAAGGGCCGCGCGCCCGGCGTGGGCCCGGCGCCGCAGCGCGACGCGGGCCAGCTGCTGTGCTCCAAGCCGCACACCGTGACGCGCTACGACTGGCTCACCGCCACCCAGTACCTCAACGGCTCGGGCGACAACCAGCGCGGCAAGTACAAGTCGGCCTACATGAAGCAGAACTTCAGTGCCCGCGAGGCGCAGCGCATCTACACGCACCTGACGCGCACCATTGCCGGCGTCGACCTGAGCCAGTCGCTGCTGCAGGTGGATTCGTACGGCGGCGCCGTCAACAAGCCCGAGCGCATCGCCGACACCACCGTGCCGCAGCGCGCCTCGATCATGAAGCTGCAGTACCAGACCTACTGGCGCAGCGCGAAGGACGACGCCGGCCACCTGCGCTGGATCGGCGACTTCTACCGCGACGTGTACGGCACGCCCGACGTGCCGCAGCGCTACGCGGGCACGCCCTACCCTGGCGAGCGCTACGAGGGCTGCTACATCAACTACCCGGACAACGACATGCTGGCCTACCCCTTCTGGCCGCAGCTCTACTACGGCGACCAGGGGCTCTACGAATTCCTGCGGAAGGTGAAGCGGCGGTACGACCCGAACAACATCTTCCACCACGCGATGTCGGTGCGTCCGTGATGCAACCCCACCCAGAGAGGAACCCCATGACAGATCACTCCGGTCAGAAACGCCGCACCGTCATGCAGTGGCTCGGTGGCGCCTCCGCCGCCGGCGCCCTCGCACCCCTGCTGCCGGCCCATGCGCAACAGGCCCCGGCCACGGCAGGCGCCGCAACGGCCGCGCCTGCACCACGCTTCGCCTACCTCGGCACCTACACCTTCGACGCACCCGGCGGCACGGCCGGCGGCCCCGCATCGAAGGGCATCTACGTGCTCGCTGTGCAGGACGGCAGCTGGACACCGGTGCAGACGGTCGCGAGCGCCAACCCGTCCTTCCTCGCGGTGCACCCCAGCCAGCGCTTCCTGTACGCGATCAACGAGATCGACACCTACGAGGGCCTGCCCACCGGCACGGCCGAGGCCTACGCCATCGACGAGCGCAGCGGCCGGCTCACGCTGGTCAACCGCCAGCCGCTGTCGCTCTCGGGCGTGATCCCGGCGCACCTGGCGGTGTCGCCCGACGGACGCGCACTGGTCGTGGCGCTGTACGGCGGCGGCGCCTACAACGTGCTGCCCATCGAAGCGGACGGCAAGCTCGGCAAGGTCTCCGGCATCGAGAAGGAAACCGGCTCCGGCCCCGACGCCGAGCGGCAGGAATCGCCGCACCCGCACATGGTGCAGTTCGACGCCTCGGGACGGCGCGTGCTCGCGACCGACCTCGGCAGCGATCGCGTCAACGTCTTCACGCTGGCCGACGGCAAGCTGGCGCCTGTCGGCCGCACGGCCGCGCAAGCCGGCAGCGGCCCGCGCCACCTGGCGCTCCATCCGTCGCAACGCCATCTGTACGTGGTGGGCGAACTCGACGCTTCCGTCACCTGCTACGGCTACGACGCGGCAAGCGGCGCGGTCGGAGAACAGCGACAGCGGGTCTCGACCCTGCCGGACGGCTACACGGGCCAGAAGAGCGCCGCAGCGCTGGTGATGCATCCATCGGGGCAGTTCCTCTATGCAAGCAACCGCAGGCTGAAATCGGACCACCCGCTCGCCGACAGCATCGCCGCATTCCGCATCGACGCGACCAACGGCAACCTCACGCCGCTGCAGCACTGGAGCGATGGCCTGCGCTTCCCGCGCGCGCTGACGGTGGCGCCCGACGGCGGCCACCTCTACGCGCTGAGCCAGAAGGGCGACACCATCCTTCGCCTGCGCATCGACCCCGCCACCGGCAGGCTCGACCAGCCGGTGCAGGTGGCGCAGGTGCCTACGCCGGTCTGCCTCGTCTTCGCCTGACCGGGCCTAGCTGGCGCTTCCGCGCGTCAGCATCCGGCCGGCGCGCGCGAGCACCCGGGCCTCGGCCTCGCCGCCACGGTAGGCCAGCACGCCGTTCACGAACACGCGCTCCACGCCCAGGCTCACGCCGTGCGGCTTGTCGTAGGTGGCGGTGTCGGCGATGGTCTCGGGGTCGAACACCACCACGTCGGCCATGGTGCCGGCACGCAGCAGGCCACGGTCGGCGATGCGCAGGTTGCGCGCCGTCATGCCGGTCATCTTGTGCACCGCCTGCTCCAGCGTGAAGAGCCGTCGCTGGCGCCAGTAGCGCGCGAACACGCGCGGGAAGGCGCCCCACAGGCGCGGATGCGGATGGCGGTCGTGCGGCAGGCCGTCGCTGCCGATCATGGTGAGCGGATGCGAGATGACGCGCTCCACGTCTTCCTCCTGCATCTGGAAGTAGCAGGCACCGCCGGGCTTCAGCCGCAGGCAGGCGTCCTGCTCGCTCACGCCCCACTCGCGCGCGATGTCGGAAATGAGCCGCCCCGTCATCTCCGGATGCGGGTCGGACCAGGTCAGCAGCACGTCGATCACGCCATCGACAAGATCCTCGCGCAGCACGGTGGAGCCGGCCACGTAGGGATACACGTCCATCGCGATCTTCTGGCGCTGCGCGAGCGACTCGATCAGCGGCAGCGTCTCCTTCGTGCGGCCCCAATTGGCAGGGCCGGCGCACTTGTGGTGCGAGATGACGAGCGGCACGCCGGCCTCGAAGGCGCAGTCGCCCGCCTCGTGCAGCGCCTCGATGATCTGCTGCATCTCGCTGCGCAGGTGCGTGGCGTAGACACCGCCGTGGCGGGCCACGACGCGCGCCAGCGCCGTCACCTCCTCGGCGGGCGCGGCAAAAGCTTCTTCGTAGAACAGGCCCGAGGACATGCCGTGCGCCCCGTCGGCCATGCAGCCGTCGAGCAGCGCTTCCATGCGCGCCAGCTCGTCGGCGCTGGCCGGACGGTCCAGCGCCTCCATCGCGGCGAAGCGCAGCGTGGTGTGGCCGACCAGCGCGGCCACGTTGAGCGCGGGCTGCGTCGCATCGACGGCCGCACGGTACTCGGCCATGGTCGCATGCTTGAACGAATCGGCACCCAGCAGCGTGAGCGGCGGCAGCGACTGCGGCGTACGGTACGGCGCGAGCGAGATGCCGCAGTTGCCCGTCACCACGGTGGTGATGCCCTGCGACACCTTCGGCAGGCACAGCGGGTCGCGCAGCACGATGGCGTCGTCGTGCGTATGCGCGTCGATGAAGCCGGGGGCGATCACCTTCGCGCGGCAGTCGACGACTTCGACGTCGGCCAGCGCCAGGCCATCGGGCAGCCGCCCGCGCAGGCCTTCGCCGAGCGCGGCGATGCGGTCGCCCTGCAGCAGCACGTCGCCGGGCCACGAGGGGCCGCCCGAGCCGTCGACCACAAGCCCCGCTTCGAGCAGAACCGCCTTCTTGTTGCTCTCGCTCACGATGCGCTCCCTCCGTCGTTCACGCCGCCGCCGTCCCAGCTCTGCAGCGGGTGTGTGGTGGCGTCGATGCCGTGGCGCTGGAAGGCCTCGCGCGCGCGCTGCAGGCGCTGCACCGCGGGCTCGCCGCGGCGCTGGGCCACCAGCACGGTGAGGATCTCGATGACCGTGAGGTGCGTGAGGTAGGCATCGATGCCCACGTGCATCACCGCGTCGTCGGGCACCGAGAGGCCCAGAAGAAAGTCGGCCTTGGCTGCCAGCGCCGTGCCGGGCCGCGTGAGCGCGACCACCTTGGCGCCCTGCCCGCGCGCGATGTCCACCGCGTCGAGCAGCGAAGGCATGCCGCCCACGTGCGAGATGGCGATGACCACGCCGCCCGGGCGCTGCGCCGCGCCGGCCACCTGCTGCAGGTGGTAGTCGGCCCACGCGTTGGCCGACAGGCCGAGGCGGAAGAGCCGCGCCTGCAGGTCGTTGGCCATGAACCACGAGGTGGCGCCCGCGCCGTACAGGTCGACGTGCGGCGCCGCCGCGATGGCGGCAACTGCGCCGTCGAGCACCTGCATGTCGAGCTGGCCGCGCACTCCGGAAACCGAAGCCGCGGCGCTGCGCGCGATCTTGCCGACCACTTCGTCGGCCGCGTCCTCGATGTTCACGCGGCGGTGCAGCGGCGAGCCGCCCAGAGCGAGTTCCTGCGCGAGCGCGAGCTTGAATTCGCGCAGGCCGGCAAAGCCCAGGTCGCGGCAGGTGCGCATGATGGTGGGCACCGAGCTGCGCGAGCGCTCGGCCAGCTGCTCGAAGCTTTCTTCGAGCACGCGGTCGGGGTCTTCGAGGATCAGGTCGAGAATCGCGCGCCGCGTCGCCGGGGCGTCGCCACGGACCTCCGCGATTTTCTGAAGCAGGGAGGGAGTCATCGCAACGTGCTCAGAAATGCATGGCGACGGCGTCGCTCACGCGATAGTCGTTCTCGACCACGGGCATCCAGTGCCATTTGTCGAAGGTGGTGCAGGGGTGCGAGATGCCGAGGCCGACGCGGTCGCCGACCTTGGGCGCCACGGCTTCCTCGCTCGCGTCCCAGCGCAGGTAGGCGTGCTGGTCGTTCAGCGCGGTGATCTTCCAGCCGGCGGGCACGTCCTGCGGCTGCAGTTCGCCGCGCGCCGCACGCGCGATGGGCACGGGCAGCGAGAGGTCGAAGGAGATGTCGCGCTTGCCCACGGCCAGGATCGCCAGGCCCGGCTCGGGGCGCGACTGCACGGTGGCCCAGACTTCCATCGCCGGCACCAGGCTTTCGCCGCAGCCGCAGCCCAGGCGCTCGTCGACCGCGCTCACCATGCGCTTGTAGAAGCCGTGGTCGTGCGTCACGTAGCAGCCCGAGCGCAGCAGGCCGCGCACCGGCGCGCCCAGCGCGGGCTTGAGCCGGCCGGCCACGAGGTCGAAGATGGCCGAGCCGCCGGCCGAGACCAGCACCTCGTCGGTCTCGAAGAGCTTCTCGGTGTCGCAATGGCGTGCCACGGCTTCCACGCGGTCCATCAGCGCCTTGGCATAGGCCGTATCGGGCTCGCTCTGGCCGGTGGCGCCCTGCCCTTCGTAGCACTCGATGCCCACGAGCTTGACTGCATCGCTCGCGCGCAGCCTCGTGGCCAGCGCAATGGCCTCCTCGTGCGTGCGGCAGCCGGTGCGCGCGCCATCCACGCCGATCTCGATCATCACCTCGAAGGGCACGCTCTCGGGACGGCGCTTCGACCATTCCTCGATCAGCCCGAGCTGCGCCAGCGAATCGACCAGGAACACGATGCGCAGGTCGGCATGCGCGCGCAGCAGCACCTGGATGCCGGCGAGGTCTTCGTCGCTCACCACCTGGTTGGCGATGAGCGTGCGGCGCGCGCCGGCCGCCACGCCCACGGCAAGTTGCGTGACGGTGGCGAAGGTCAGGCCCCAGGCGCCGGCATCGAGCTGGCGCCGGAAGAGCTGCGGCGACATGGTGGTCTTGCCGTGCGGCGCGAGGTCGATGCCCCACTCGCGCACGCGCGACTGCATCCACGACAGGTTGTGCTCGAGCGCCTCGCGCTTGAGCACGGCCAGCGGCAGCGGCAGGTCGCCGGCCAGCACGTTCCAGCCGGCGGCGCCGATCTCGCTGCGGCGGCGCGGCGCCTGGGTGCGCGGGTAACCCTTGAAGTTGCTGCCCAGCAGCGGGTCGGTGAAGTCGTTGGCGGCGGTCATGTTCATGCAGCGATGTTGGAGATAAGTTCTTTGCGGATGCAGGCGCTGTAGTGTCCCGCCGAAATCTCTTCGAGCGGCGGAACGGTCTGTGCGCAGGCTTCGATGGCATGCGGGCAGCGTGTGCGGAACACGCAGCCCGAAGGCGGCGAAATGGGGCTCGGGATGTCGCCCTTGAGCGCGATGCGCTCGGTCGCCATCTCGGGGTCGGGCTTCGGGCTCGCGGCCAGCAGCGCCCGTGTGTAGGGGTGCGAGGGGCGCTCGAACAGCTCCTCGGTGGTGGCGACTTCCATCACCTTGCCGAGATACAGCACCACCACGCGGTCGCACAGGTACTCGACCACGTCGAGATCGTGCGAAATGAAAAGCATCGTCAGGCCCAGCCGCTCGCGCAGGTCGGCCAGCAGGTTGATGACCTGCGACTGGATCGACACGTCGAGCGCCGACAGCGGCTCGTCGGCCACGATGAACTCGGGCTCCACGGCCAGCGCGCGCGCCACGCCGATGCGCTGGCGCTGCCCGCCCGAGAACTCGTGCGGAAAGCGGTTCGCATGCTCGGCGCGCAGGCCCACGGTCTCGAGCAGTTCGGCAATGCGCTTGTCGCGCGCCGCAGCGCCCTTGTGCAGGCCGTGCGTGGACAGCGCCTCGCCGAGGATCGCGCTGATGCGCATCTTCGGGTTCAGGCTGGCGTACGGGTCTTGAAAAATGATCTGCAGCTTGCTGCGCAGCTTGCGCATGCGCTCGCCCGACAGCGCGCCGATGTCGTCGCCGCGGTAGAGCACCTGGCCGTCGCTGCGCTCCAGCAGGCGCAGCACGGTGCGCCCGATGGTGCTCTTGCCCGAGCCCGATTCGCCGACCAGACCCAGCGTCTCGCCGGGCTGGATCGCGAACGAAACGTCGTCCACGGCGCGCACCGGGCGGTCGCTGCTGCCGAAGTACTTCTTGAGTCCGCGGACTTCGATGAGGGGGGAGGAAGAAGAAGCAACGGCGGTCATGCGGCTCTCGCAAGTGTTGGGGTCGGCTGCACACGGATGCAGCGTGCCTGGCGGTCTTGCCGGATGTCGATCAGCGGCGGCATCGCGTCCTTGCAGCCCGCGAGCGCAAGATCGCAGCGCGGCTCGAAGGCGCAGCCCGGCGGCGGCGCCAGCGGGCTAGACACCTGGCCGCGAATGGCGAACAGGCGCTTGGGCTTGGGCTGGCCGGGCAGGCGCGCCTTGCCCGGCAGGCAGGCCAGCAGGCCCTGCGTGTACGGGTGCTCGGGCTGCGCGAACAGCGGCCGCACCGGCGCGCTCTCGACCACGCGGCCCGAATACATCACAACCACGTCGTCGGCATGGTGTGCGACCACGCCGAGGTTGTGCGTGATGAACAGGATGCTCATGCCCGTTTCGGCCTGCAGCCGGCGCATGAGCTCGAGGATCTGCGCCTGGATGGTCACGTCGAGCGCGGTGGTGGGCTCGTCGGCGATCAGCAGCGTCGGGTCGCAGGCCATGGCCAGCGCGATCATCACGCGCTGGCGCATGCCGCCCGAGAGCTGGTGCGGGTACTCGTGGATGCGCTGCGCGGCCGCCGGAATCTCCACCAGCTCCAGCATGCGCTGCGCATGCGCCAGCGCTGCCTTGCGGTCGAGCCCCTTGTGCAGGCGCACGCTTTCCGCGATCTGCTCGCCGATGGTGAACACCGGGTTCAGGCTGGTCATCGGCTCCTGGAAGATCATCGACAGCTGGTTGCCGCGCAGCGAGCGCATCTCGCGCTCGCCGATCTGCAACAGGTCGAGCGACTTGCCCTCGCGCGTCACGAAGGTGGCACTGCCACTGACCTGCGCGTTGGCTGTCTTGGGCAGCAGGCGCATCAGCGTGAGGCTGGTGACCGACTTGCCCGAGCCCGACTCGCCGACCAGCGCGGTCGTCTTGCCCGGCTGGATGGAAAAGCTCACGTCGGCCACCGAGCGCACGAGGCCGTCCTCGGTCGGGAAGCTGGTGCTCAGGTTGCTGACCGCGAGACGTGGGGTGTTGTTGGTGTTCGTCGTCATCACGAGGTCTTCTTGAGCTTGGGGTCGAGCAGGTCGCGCACGCCGTCACCCAGCAGTTGCAGCGACAGCGCCGTGAAGATGATCGCGAGCCCCGGGAACAGCACCACCCAGAAGGCCTGGTGCGCGTACTGCTGGCTGCCCGCGACCATGGTGCCCCAGGTCGGGATCTCGGGCGGCACGCCGACGCCGAGGAACGAGAGCCCCGCTTCCGCCAGGATGGCGTAGGCGAAGATGAACGACACCTGCACCAGGATCGGCGACATCAGGCTCGGCAATATGTGCCGCCACAGGATGCGCGAAGTGCGCACGCCCAGCGCGCGCACCGCCTCCACGAACAGCAGCTCGCGCACCACCAGCGTAGAGGCCCGCACCACGCGCGCCACGCGCGGCGTGTAGACCAGCACCAGCGCCAGCACCGTGTTGATAAGCGATGGCCCGAGGATGGCCACCAGCGCGATGGCCAGCAGGATGTCGGGGAAGGACATCATCGCGTCGACCACGCGCATCAGCGGCGCGTCGAGCCGGCGGAAGAAGCCGGCCATCAGGCCCAGCGCGGTGCCGGCGATCACGGCGCCCAGCGCGGTGAGCGCGGCGATGGCCAGCGAGTAGCGTGCGCCGTGGACGATGCGCGAATACAGGTCGCAGCCCAGTTCGTCGGTGCCGAGCAGGTGCTCGGCGCTGGGCGCCTTCAGGCGCTCCAGCACGGCCGTGTCGTTGGGATCGATGGAGGCGAACAGCGGTGCGCCGATGGCCATGACGGCGATCACCAGCAGCACCAGCGCGGACACCAGCACGATGCGACGGTGCATCAACTGGCGGAGCATTCGGGGCATTTGCATTTTTCTCAGACCTTCACGCGCGGATCGACGACGGCGTACAGCAGGTCGATGGAGAAATTGATGAGCACGTAGATCGCGGCGATCACGAGCAACGCACCCTGGATGACCGGGTAGTCGCGCCGCAGCACCGCGCTGACCACGAGATTGCCCACGCCCGGCAGGCCGAACACGGTCTCGGTGATGACGGCGCCGCCGATCATCAGAGCCACCGTGAGGCCGATCACCGTGACGATGGGCACCAGCGCATTGCGCAGCGCGTGCTTGAGCACCACGGTGCGCTCGCTCAAACCCTTGGAGCGGGCGGTGCGCACGTAGTCCTCGCCCAGCACGTCGAGCATCGAGGCACGCGTGAAGCGGATGATGAGCGCCGAATTCAGCAGGCCCAGCACGGTCGCCGGCAGCACCAGCGAATGCAGCCGCTCGGCGAACGGCGCATCGGGCGCGCCGTAGCCCGACACCGGGAACCAGCCGAAGGACACGGCGAAGATCTGGATCAGCACGATGCCCAGCCAGAAGCTCGGGATGCTCGCGCCCAGCATCGCGATGCCGGTGAAGAGCTGGTCGACCACCCGCCCCCGGAACACGGCGGAGACGATGCCGCAGGGCACGCCGATCAGGGCCGCGATGGCCACCGCCATCAGCGCGAGCAGCGTGGTGGGTTCGGAGCGCTCCCACAGCGCCTGCGTCACGGGGCGCTGCAGGAAGATCGACTGGCCGAGGTTGCCCTGGAGCACCTCGCGCAGCCAGTAGCCGAACTGCACGGGCAGCGGCTTGTCGAGGCCGTATTCCTTCTGCACGCGGGCGATGTCGGCGGCGGTGGCCTGGTCGCCCAGCAGCACCGAGACCGGGTCGCCCGAGGCGGCGCGCGTGAGCACGAAGACGAGCACCGCCACGATGGCGAGCACGACCAGCATGCCCGCGGCGCGGGAGGCGATGTAGCGGAAAAGCGATTTCTTCATCACGCGGAAAACTCGATGGCTGCCGCGCTGCCCACCGCGACGTACTGGCCCGTGAACTGGATGTCGCCACCCTTCACGCGGAAGACGGTCACGTTGTCGCCCTGCTTGTTGTGGCACACGTAGAGGAAGCGGCCACTCGGGTCGAGCGTGCAGCTGCGCGGGTAGTTGCCGCGCGACCACTCCTCGCGCACCAGTGTGGGCGCGCCGGTGCGGGCGTCGACCTTGAAGATCGAGATCGAGTCGTGCAGCCGGTTGAGCGACACGAAGTGCTGGCCGTCCGGCAGCATGCGGATGCCCGATGCGTAGCTGGTGCCCTTGAAGCCCTTGGGCAGCGCCGACGTCTCGCTCACCAGCGTGAGCACGCCGGTGGCGCTGTCGTAGCGCATGAAGGCGATGGTCGATGCCTCTTCGTTCACCAGGTAGAACCACTTGCCGTTCGGATGGAACACGAAGTGGCGCGCACCGGAGCTTTCCGACACGGCCACCGTGCTCGGCTGGCTCAGCACGCCGGTGATGCGGTCGAAGCGATACGAGATGACGCGGTCGAGCCCCAGGTCGGCCACCAGCACGAAGTCGCCCTTCGGATCGGCATGCACCATGTGGGCGTGCGGGCCGTCGTGGTCGCTGGTGGCGAAGCCTTCGTGCGAGCGTGCAGCCTGCGGCACCACGTCGGCGCCGGGCTTGCAGGGCGTGGACGCGCCGCAGGCTTCCACGTCCTTGTAGACGACGGCTGCAACGCCGGCATCGGGCGTGCCGTCGGCGCGCAGCGCGAGAACGCTGACATCGCCGCTCGCGTAGTTGGCCGTGAACAGAAAGCGCCCATCGGGGTGCACGCTGATGTAGGCCGGGTCCTTGCCGCCACAGGGCGTTTCGGAGACGAAAGTCAGCGCACCGTTCGCGCCGATGCGGAAGGCCGAGACCGAGCCGGCCTCGAACTCGTTGGCCGCGTAGAGCATCGGCAGCTTCGGATGGCGCGCGAGCGAGGCGGGGTTGCGCAGCTTCGCGCCCTCGCCCGTGCTGGCCACGGCCGCCGGTGCGCCGGGAATCGGCTTGAGAGCGCCGGTGGCGCTGTCGAGCACGAACTGGTGCACTCCCAGTCCGCGCCCGCCGCGCCACGGCTTGCCGCCGTCGCTGTAGGTTCCGACATAGGCGTAGACAGGGCCGGAGGTGGCAGCCTGAACGGTGGAGGCCGTGAGGCCCAGGGCTCCGAGGCCGGAGGCCAGTGCGCTGGCTTGCAGAAGTTGGCGACGCGATGGCATGGCTTTGTTCCCGGCGTCTTCTTACTTGATCTGCGCGTTCCAGAAGAACGGCCAGGTCGCGGGCTGGTAGTTGTCCAGCGCCGGGCTCTTGGCCGAGAGGCCGTTGAACTTGCCGACGTTGATGTACGGCACCTCGTCGTACACCACCTGCTGCACCTTGCCCCACAGCGCGCCGCGCTTGGCCGGGTCGCTCTCGACGTTGAAGGCCTGCAGTGCCGTCTTCTTGGCGGGCGAGTCCCACCAGCCGGGCGCGCCGTCGCCGAGCTGCGGCGGCGAGAGCATCGGCTCGGGGAACTGGCCCGAGTGGGTGACGTAGATGTCCCACAGCTTGGCGTCGTTGCGGCGCTGCACCAGCGTGGCCCAGTCGACCACGTTGAGGTCGACCTTGAAGCCGGCGCGCTTGAGCTGCTCGGCCATCAGCAGGGCCATGTTGTAGTGGAAGTCGTACTGGCGGCTGGTCAGCACGCGGATCGGCTCGCCCTTGTAGCCGGCCTTGGCAGCGGCTTCCTTGGCCTTGGCGGCGTTGCGCTGGTTGTACTGGTCGGCGCCTGCGGCCGAGTAGAACGGTGAGCCCTTCGGGAAGTGGTTGCCCTCGGCCGTGAAGAAGCGCGTGTCGCCGAAGCCGGCGGCGAGCATCTCGCCTTCGCCCAGCGCGATCTGGATCGCCTGGCGCACCGGCTGGCTGGCGGCCACGCCTTCCTTCGTGTTGAGCACGAGGTACGGGAAGCCGAACGAGGGCGTCATGATCGGCACGGTCTTGCCGCCCGACTTCTCCAGGCGCGGAAGCGCTTCCACTGGCAGCAGGTCGGCGAAGTCGTACTGGCCGGCCAGCGCGCCTTCGACGCGCGTGCTGGCGTTGGGCACGGGCACGAAGCGCAGTTCTTCGATGGCCGCCTCGCGCTTGCCGCCGTAGCCGCTGGCGGCCTCCTTGCGCGCGCTGTACTTGTCGAAGCGCGTGAGCAGCACGAACTGGTCGGGGCGGCGCTCCTTGAACTTGTAGGGGCCGGTGCCGACGAAGTCCTTCAGCGGCGAGGCGATGGAGTCCTTGGCCATGATGGCTGCCATGCCGCTGGGCAGCGCGAGCTGCGAGAGCAGCGGCGCGTAGGGTTCCTTCAGCACGATCTCGACCGCCAGCGGGCCCTTGGCCTTGAGGCTGTCGACTTCCTTGCCCACGGCCTTGCCGCGCGGCGACTGGTCCATCCAGCGCTGCAGGCTGGCCACCACGTCGTCGGCGGTGAGCTCACGGCCGCTGTGCAGCATCACGCCCTTGCGCAGAGTGATGGCGTAGGTCTTGCCGTCGGCGGAGATCTTCGGCATGCCCTCGGCCAGCATCGGCACCACGTTCCACTTGGCGTCGAAGGTGTAGAGCGTCTCGTAGACGTGCTGCATGATGGTTCCGACCAGGTCGGCGGTGGAAGCCATCGGGTCGAGCGTCTGCGGCTCGGCCACCATCGCCAGCGTGGCGAAGTTGCGCGGACCCTGTGCGTGGGCGCCCTGGTAGGGCAGCGCGGCGCACAGCATCGCGAGCAGGGAGGCGCCCAGCAGGCTGCGTTTGGACAGCTTGGGCAGACACTGGGCAAGACCGGCGTGGGGCATGGGGAACTCCTTCATGAGGCGGGCTGGTTTGTGAAAGAAATTTTCTCTTCGGCCCGGACTTTGAAGCAGTATTCATGCCTAATCATCCGTGTTAACCCTCGTTCAGGGGTTATTTTGAAATAGATTTTCAAATCAGAGGGATACTCGCGGCGCGTTTCCGCTCTTTCCGTTTCTCTTTCCTTTCATCACACAAGGAGTTCCCATGCCCCTCGAATACCTCGGCGCCCCGCCCCTGGCCTCCGACCGCCAGGTCCGCCCCTTCTCCCCGGCCGTGCGCGCCGGCGACTTCATCTATGTGTCGGGCCAGGTGCCGGTCGACAAGAACGGCGAACTCGTGGTGGGCGGCATCGAGGCGCAGACGCGCCAGGTGATGGAAAACATCAAGACTGTGCTCGCGCTGGCCGGTGCCACGCTCGACGACGTGTGCAAGAGCACCTGCTGGCTGCAGGACGCGCGCGACTTTGGTGCCTTCAACCGCATCTACATGAGCTACTTCGGTGAAAACAAGCCGGCGCGCTCGACCACCGAAGCGCGGCTGATGATCGACGCGCGCGTGGAAGTCGACGTCGTCGCCTACAAGCCCAAGGCCTGATCCGGCGCTCGGTCAGCCTTTCAGCTCGGTCTTGCGCTGGATGATGCGCGAGACCAGCCCGTATTCCACCGCCTCCCCGGCCGACAGCCAGCGGTCACGCTCGATGTCGGCCAGCACCACGTCGATGGGCTTGCCGGTCTCGCGCGCGATCTCGTGCGCGATGCGCTGGCGTGCCTTGATGATTTCCTGCGCCTGGATGGCGATGTCGGTCGCCTGCCCACCCGCGCCGCCGCTGGGCTGGTGGATCAGGAAGCGCGTGTTCGGCAGGCACACGCGGCGCTCGCGCGGCGCCGCCAGGAACAGGTGGGTGGCCGCGCTGCCGACCCAGCCGGTGCCGATCATGTTCACCGGCGCGCTGATGAAGCGCACGATGTCGTGGATGGCGTCGCCCGACTCCAGGTGCCCGCCCGGCGAGCTCACGAGGATGTCGATGGGCTTCTCGGGGCTGTCGGCGTCCAGAGCGATGAGCCGGCGCGTCACGTCGGCGGCCACCGAATCGCTGATGGTCCCGAAGATCAGCAGCGTGCGCGACTTGAACGCCTTTTCCTCCAGGTAGGAATTGCGCGGCTCGGCGGTGGCGGCTGGCTTGGTGTCGTCTTCCGATTCCATTGAGAACATGGTGGGCTGCATGAAGAAAGCTCCTGTGGTTGAACTGTCTTGACGAACAAGCCCACAGTTTCGTGACATTGCTGGCTATGGCAAGCTGCGCCGATGCTCGATGAACGCTATCTCTCGCAATTCCCGGCACTGCGAGGCCGGCTGGTTCGCGCGGCGGCGCGCATGCTGGGCGGCCCGGCGGATGCCGAGGACGTGGTGCAGGACAGCTACCTGCGCGCGCTCGAAGCCGGCGACGGGCCCGCGCCGGATTCGGTGCAGGCCTGGCTGACGACGGTGATGCAGAACCTCGCGATCGACCGGCTGCGGCGCGACGGGTGGATGCAGCGGTGGCTGAAGGATGCCGAAGGGCTCGCACCCGAAGCGCCGTCGGCAGAGGCCGAGGCGGCGCAGGCAGAGTCCATCGACCGGGCGCTGAGGTTGATCGCTGCGAGGCTGTCTCCGGCCGATGGCGCCGCGGTGCTGCTGCGCGAAGTCTTCGAGGCCAGCTTCAAGGAGATTGCCGAGGCCAGCGGCAGGACCGAAGCGGCCTGCAGGCAGCAACTGCATCGCGCGCTGCTGGGGCTGCGGCAGGAAAAGAGCGAGGACGAAGCCGGGTCATCGGACGCGGTCTTCCACGTCTACCGGCAGGCGCTGCAGGACTGCGATGCGCGGGTGCTGTTCGCGATGCTGCGGCAGCCGCCCGCGCGGGCCTTGTCGATGTCGGCGACCACCATCGCCGGAACGCCGCGCACCGTCTGCCAGGTCGTGCAGATGGGCGGCAGGCTCGGCCTCGTGCTGACGTTGGGCGGAAAGGTGTTGTGCGTACTGCCGCTCGACGTGCAGCGGCAGGAAGAAGAAACGGAAACGGTCGGCTAGCCCGCCAGCCGCCCCGCCACCAGCTGCAGCACCCGGTCGCAGCGCTTCGCCAGGTCCTGGTCGTGCGTGACCATCACGAACGCTGTGCCGTGCCGGTGCGCGAGGTCGAGCATCAGCTCGAACACCGTGTCCGCCGTGCTGCGGTCGAGATTCCCCGTGGGCTCGTCGGCCAGCACGCAGGCCGGCTCGGTGACCAGCGCGCGCGCGATCGCCACGCGCTGGCGCTCGCCGCCCGACAGCTCGGCCGGCCGGTGATGCAGGCGCTGGCCCAGCCCCACGCTCTCGAGGATCTTCGCGGCCGACTGCGCCGCCGCATGAGGCTCCACGCGGCGGATCTTCAGCGGCATCGCCACGTTGTCGAGGGCGCTGAACTCGGGCAGCAAGTGATGGAACTGGTAGACGAAGCCCAGGTGCTGGTTGCGCAGCCGGCCCTGCTCGGCCGGGTCGGCGTGCGCGATGTCCTTGCCCAGCAGCTCGACCTTGCCCGCCGTGGGCTCGTCGAGCCCGCCCATCAGGTGCAGCAGCGTGCTCTTGCCGGAGCCGGAGGCGCCGACGATGGCCAGCGTTTCGCCGGCGTGCACGTCGAGATCGACACCGTGCAGCACGGTCAGGTCGAGCCTCCCCTCGTGGAACCGCTTGGTCAGTCCACGGGCCTTCAATACAACTTCACTCATAGCGCAGGGCTTCGGCGGGGTTCACGCGGCTGGCGCGCCAGCTCGGGTACAGCGTGGCCAGGAAGGCCAGCACGAGGGAAATGATGGCGATGGGCATGATGTCGCTGCGCTGCGGATCGCTGGGCATCTTGCTGATCAGGTAGATGTCCTTCGGCAGGAAGCTCGCATGGAACAGCTGCTCCAGGAAGGGCACGATCAAGTCGATGTTGTAGGCGATGCCCAGGCCCAGCAGCAGGCCGGCCACGGTGCCGATCACGCCCACCATCGCGCCCTGCACCACGAAGATGCCCATGATGCTGCGCGGCGAACTGCCCAGCGTGCGCAGGATGGCGATGTCGGCGCGCTTGTCGGTCACGGTCATGACGAGCGTGGAAACCAGGTTGAAGGCCGCCACCGCCACGATCAGCGTGAGGATGATGAACATCATGCGTTTCTCGACCTGCACGGCCGCGAACCATGTCTTGTTCTGGCGCGTCCAGTCGCGGATGAGGAACTCGCCCGGCAGGCTCACGGCAAGCTGGTCGGCCACGTCGCGCGCCTCGTTGAGGTTCTTGAGCTTCAGGCGGATGCCGGTGGGCCCTTCGAGGCGGAACACCTTGGCGGCGTCCTGCTCGTGCACCATGGCCAGCGCCGAGTCGTATTCGTAGTGGCCGGAATCGAAGGTGCCGACCACGGTGAACTGCTTCAGCCTCGGCACCACGCCCGCCGGCGTGACCTGCCCGCCCGGCGCCACCAGCGTGACCTGGTCACCCGGCTGCACGAAGAGCGAGCGAGCCAGCTCTGCGCCGAGCACGATGCCGAACTGGCCCGGCACCAGCTTGTCGAAGGTGCCCTTCGAGGCGATGCCGTTGATGTCGGTGACTTCGGGCTCCAGCTTGGGATCGATGCCGCGCACGATCGTGCCCTTCATGTCCTCGCCGCGCGCGATCAGCGCCTGGGTGTTGATGAAGGGCGCCGCGCCGACCACCTCGGGGTGCTTGCGCGCCGCCGCCATGATCTCGTCGAGCTGCTGAAGCGCCTGGCCGTCGCGCGAGAAGATCTCGATGTGCGACACCACCCCGAGCATGCGGTCGCGCACTTCCTTCTGGAAGCCGTTCATCACACTGAGCACAATGATCAGCGCCGCCACGCCCAGCGCGATGCCGAGCATCGAGACACCGGAGATGAAGGAGATGAAGCCGTTGCGCCGCGTCGCCCTGCCTGCGCGCGTGTAGCGCCAGCCGAGCTGCAGTTCATAAGGAAGTCGCATAGGGGCGGAATTGTGGCATCCCGGATCACCTTGGGGCTTCCGGGACAATAGGGGAATGGCCGAAACCTCCCCACGCCAACTCCTGATCCCTTTTGCCGGCCGCGGTTCCCCGTCATGCCGCGCGGCCCTGACCACCCTCAGGCTTCCCAACCTCGAAAGCCTGCTCGCCCGCCTCACCCTCGCCGACACCGATACGCAGGACGAAAGCACGCGCTCGCCTCCGCATGAACGCGCGCTGGCGCAGGCGCTGGGCATCGCCTCGCCCGACGGCTGCATCCCCTGGGCCGCGCTCGAAGCACGGCGGCTGGGCATCGCCGCGCCCGGCGATACCGAAGGCTGGGGCCTGGTCACTTTGTGCAACTGGCAGGTCGGCATCGACGACGTGGTGCTGGGCGACCCGGGCGCCATCGAGATCGACGCCGCCGAGTCGGCCGCCCTGCTGGCGGCCGCGCGCCCCTTCTTCGAGGAAGACGGCATCGCGCTGCACCCTTCGCCGGTGCCCGGCCGCTGGCTGGCGCGCGCCGGCATCTTCGACGGCCTCGCCACCGCCTCCATCGACCGCGCGGTGGGCTACCCGGTCTCGCAATGGTCGCCGCTGGCCGACGCCGCGCGGCCGCTGCGCCGGCTGCAGAACGAGATGCAGATGCTGCTGTACACGCAGCGCGTAAACGACGAACGCGCCGCGCGCGGCGTGCCGCCGATCAATTCCTTCTGGCTCGCCGGCACCGGTGCGCTGAAGAAGGAAGCGACGGAACAGGCAACGGCACCGACAGTCGACGACACCCTGCGCATCGCCGCGCTGCGCGACGACGGCATCGGCTGGGCCGCTGCCTGGCAGGCGCTCGACGCCGGCCCTCTCGCCGCGCTGCTGGCCGAATACACGCGCGGCTCCGGCGACGTGTCGCTCACGCTGTGCGGCGACCGCGCCTCGCAGCGCTACATCGTGCAGCCGCGCGGCCTGGCCCGCTGGGCGAAGAGCCTGTTCGACCGCAAGCAGGCGGCCACCGTGCTGGAGGCGCTATGAAAATCGTAGCCCGGGAGATCCCGCCGCGCACCGTCTGGGCGCTGGAACAGGCCGGCGTGCATCCGCTGCTGGCAAGGCTTTTCGCGGCGCGCGGCGTGCGCGCCAAGGAAGAACTCGACGACGGCCTCGCGCTGCTGCTGCCGCCCGACGCGCTGCTCGGCACGCGCGAGGCCGCCGCGCTGCTGGCCGACGCCATCGCGCAGGACAAGCGCCTGTGCATCGTCGCCGACTACGACTGCGACGGTGCCACCGCCTGCGCGGTCGGCGTGCGCGGCCTGCGGCTGCTGGGCGCGAAGAACGTGAGCTATCTCGTGCCCGACCGCGTGGTCGACGGCTACGGCCTCACGCCGCCCATTGCCGAGCGCGTGGCCGCGAGCGGCGCCGACATGCTCATCACCGTCGACAACGGCATCGCCAGCGTCGATGGCGTGGCCGCCGCCAAGGCGCGCGGCCTGCAGGTGCTGGTGACCGACCATCACCTGCCCGGCCCCGAGCTGCCTTCCGCCGACGTGCTGGTCAACCCCAACCAGCCCGGCTGCGGCTTCGAGAGCAAGAGCATCGCCGGCGTCGGCGTCATGTTCTACGTGCTGCTGGCGCTGCGTTCGGAGCTGCGCAGGCGCGGCGTGTTCGACACGGCCAGCCAGCCGAAGCTCGACGCGCTGCTGCCGCTGGTCGCGCTGGGCACTGTGGCCGACGTGGTGAAGCTCGACGCCAACAACCGCCGCCTGGTGGCGCAGGGCCTTCGCCGCATCCGCGCGGGGAGCATGCCGGCCGGCGTCGCGGCGCTCTTCAAGGCGGCCGGCCGCAACGCTTCCGTTGCCACCACCTTCGACTTCGGCTTCGCGCTCGGCCCGCGCATCAACGCCGCGGGCCGGCTGTCCGACATGACGCTGGGCATCGAATGCCTGCTGACCGACGACGCGGGCCGCGCCGAAGAACTCGCGCGCATGCTCGACGGCATCAACCGCGAGCGGCGCGACATCGAGGGCGGCATGCGCGACCAGGCGCTGCTGCTGGCCGAGTCGCTGTTCGCCGCCGATGGCGAGGGCATCGAAGCGCCGCCGCCGGCCATCAGCGTGTTCGACGCGGGCTTCCACGAAGGCGTGGTGGGCATCGTTGCCTCGCGCATCAAGGACCGCTTCCACCGCCCCACCTTCGTCTTCGCCGCGAGCGGCGCGCCGGGCAAGGAGCAGGAGCTGAAAGGCTCGGGCCGCTCGATCCCAGGCTTCCACCTGCGCGATGCACTCGACCTCGTGGCCAAGCGCCATCCGGGCGTGCTGCTGCGCTTCGGCGGCCACGCGATGGCGGCCGGCTGCACCGTCGCGCGCGAGCACTTCGAGACCTTCGAGAAGGGCTTCGCGCAGGTGGCGCGCGAGCTGCTGGCCGAGGCTGCGCTCACGCGGCAGATCGAGACCGACGGTCCCATCGCCCGCGAGTACATGCGCATCGACCTCGTCGACACGCTGCACCGCGAGGTGTGGGGACAGGGCTTCGCGCCGCCGACCTTCAGCGAGGAAGTGGAAGTGGTGTCGCAGCGCCTCGTGGGCGAGAAGCACCTGTCGCTCAAGCTCCGGCACCAGGGCCAGCCGATCGACGCGATCTGGTTCAGCCACACCGAGCCGCTGCCGCCGCGCGTGAAGCTGGCGTTCCGGCTCGATGCCGACGAATGGCAGGGCGTGCGACGGCTGCGCTTCCTGGTGGAGGGCGCGGAGTTCTAGCCGGGCTCGTACAAGGGATACCCCGTACCGGCATCGGGCACGGAGACGGTCTCGACGACAGGTCTTCGAGGCTACGATCGGTGACTCACTTCGCACCAGCCCCGAGCCCGACCGGATGCCCACCAGCCACCGACCCGTTCCAGCCACCCGCCGCAGCACATGGCCGGCGGTGTGAGCCTCGGCTTGCTGGCCGGCCTCGTGGTCTGCGGCCTCGTGCTGCTGGTGATGTCCAGTGCGCGCATCCACGGCTGGTATTTGCTGGCCTGCGGCTTCGCACTGGCCGCCTTCGCGGGACTCGAGCGCTTCGCGCCAGATGGCCCGCTCGCGCACTGGGCGGCGCTCGCGCTGGTGGTTTGGGCGGCCTGCCGGCTGCAGTTCGCACGACAGTTGCTGAGGCTGCATCAGCTTGCGCCGCGCCTCGACAAGGTGCTCCTGGCGCTGCTCGCCATGCTCGCATTCGCGGCGCTCCATGCCGGCATCGAAACCCGGCTTTCCCCGATATTGCGCGTGCTGCAGGCGCTGGTGGTGGCGTCCACCGTGGTCCTCGCGGCGGGCGCGCTGGTAGTGCGGCGGCGCGTGCGCTGGCCGGCAATTCTGTTCTGCGCCGGGGCGGTGCTGCTGCTTGCGGGCATCTCGGTCGCGCACCTCCCCGCCTGGAGCGAGCAATCCTGGGCGCCCGGGCAGGCGAACCCGGCACAGGTCGCCGTGATCGCCGAACTGGCGGTGCTGGCGCTGGCCGCTGCCGCGCGACTGAGGGCAGAACGCGCACATGAGATGCGCGCGCACACGCTCATGGCCGCCCCCGGCATCGACGCACTCACCGGCGCCGCGAACCGCACCGGGTTCGAACGCCGCGGCGAGGAATGGCTGCGCGACGGCAGGCCGTTCTCGCTGATGCTGATCGACCTGAACGACTTCGAGGCCGTGAGCGAGCGCCATGGCCGCGCGGCCAGCAACGCAGTGCTGGCGGCCATCGCGCAGCGCCTGCGCGAGCAGGTGCGCGCGGACGACCTGGTGGCCCGGCTGGACGGTGACAGCGACGGCGACCGCAGCTCGTTCGCGATCCTCCTGGTCGGCAACCCGCCACGGCAGAAGCTCGCTGAGATGGCCATCCGCATCGAGACCGCCGGCGCCAGGCCCGTGGCCCACGAGGGCCGGCTGCTTGCGGGCGGCGAACTCAGCATGGGCATTGCCTGCCACCCGGCCGATGGCGACACGCTCGCCGACCTGTTCGACGCGGCCGGCCACGCATTGCAGCACTGCAAGCGCAAGCGAATGGGGCCCGCCTATGCGTTCGCCGGGGAGCTGGCGGAAGACGCGGCACGCGCGTGAATGATTTCTTCGTACTCACCCGCGCGCGAGACGAAATCTTCTCGTTGACAGGGGGCCGGGAGGGCCGAGCCTTCACACCAGCCCCTTATCCTCGGCGGCGAGCACAGCGGAAGGAAGGAGCCGCCCGCCCTGTCATGCAGGGCCGGGCCCGCAGTCGCCGGCCGCATTTCATCGATTCACAGGAGAACGTTTTTCCATGCGCCGTTTTGAGCTGATCGAAGGAACCGCCAGCAAATTCTGGGAGGTCGAGCAGGCGGATGCCGAACTCAACATCCGATGGGGCCGCATCGGCACCGCCGGCCAGAGCCAGACCAAGTCGTTCGACGATGCCACCAAGGCCGCCACCGCGCTGACCAAGCTGGTAACCGAGAAGACCGGCAAGGGCTATTCGGAAGTGGGTGTGGCGGCCGATGCGGCCATAGGCAAGACCGAGGAGAAGCCGAAGGCGGAAGCCAAGCCCAAGGCCGAAAAGGCGGCGGCAACGGCAAGCTCCTCGCCGGCGACACCAACCGCAATCGCAGTCACGGAAGAAGCTGCTGCCCCTGCCGAAAGCATCGACTCGCAGGCCGACCGCGCCTTCGAGGCAGTGCGCGCGCAGCTCGAGGCCGACGAGCTCAAGCCGACGGATGCGCTGTCGGTGGCGGCGATCAAGCGCCAGCATGGCGTGAGCGAACAGGGCGCGGCGCTCGCCTTCAAGCGGCTCAAGGAACAGGGGCTGCTCTCCGGCTGGGGCACCACCGCCACGCCGGCCAAGCGCGCCAAGGAGATCGCGCGACAGCTCGCTGCCACGACCGAGGGCAACGCGGCACCGGTCGCCCTGCCCTCCACCACCGATGGCGCCGACACGCCACCCTGGCTGGCCGCCGGCACGCCGATCCGCTTCACGCCCGAGATGCGGCGCGTGGCCTTCGCGTCGCGCCGCTTCCCCCAGCCGGTGGAAAGCCGCGGCGCTACGGCCGCGTGGTTCCTGGCGCAACGCAAGCTCGAAGCTTCGATCGACATCGACGGCACCGACGCCGCCCTGCGCCCCGCCGCACAGCGCCTGCTCGAGCGCGTGGCAGCGCCATCCACCGGTTCGGCGCCCGGCCCGGACGCCGAGGCCGACGCCCTGATGCTCGCGCTGGCGCTGGGCACCTCGGGCTACTACGGCGAGAGCGAGCCGGCCGAGGCGATCGTCGACTACCTGGTCGCGCAATACGGCCTGGCCGACGCCGTGAACATCATGCTGGACGCGCAGGGCGTCCAGATCGAGACCGACCACGACTACAAGACCCGCACCCGCAAGAGCCGCTTCACCGAGACCGTGACCCGGCCGATGAGCAACGGCTGGCGCGGCCCGCTGGGCCAGGGCGAGCAGGCCATGCGGCGTCACCTGGCCGTGGCCGAGCCCGAGGTATGGCAGGAGAGCCGCGACCGTATCGAGGCCGCCCTGCCGCGGCTGCATGCGCTCCGCCGCCCCGTCATCGCGATGCTGCTGCCCGACGCGCCCGAAATCTCGAACGCGCTGGCGCACGCCCTTGCGGCCGAGAAGGACACGCCCGAGACCCTGCACTGGCTGGCGCTGACCGCCACCGATCCCGAGGCCATCGCGCTGACGGCGAAGACGCGGGTGGGCTATTCCACCGGCTTCTGGGGCCACAACAACATGGTCGCCACGCTGATCCAGGAGCGCGGCCTCGATGCGGTCGAAGGGCTGGAGCGCGGCGCCGCCAGCGATGAGGCCGGCGACGGGCTCGCCGCCATCGGCACGCCCGAGGCGGTGCAGGCGCTGGCGCGCGTGGCCGGCAGCTCCAAGGCGGCGCTCGCGCGCTTCTCGCTCGCGGTCGACCGCTGGCCACAGGCGGCGCTGGTGGCGCTGTCGCGGCTTGTCGCGGCGGGCGGCAAGGACGCCAACCTCGTCACGCCCAGCCTCGCCAGGCTGCTGCGCGCGCACGCGGGCTCGGTCGATGCGTTGCGCCCCTGGCTCGACGCCGGCGCGCAGGGCGTGATCGACCGGCAGCTCGCGCTGCTGGCCGGCCCGGCCGAAGTGGCGAGCGCGGACGAACTGCCGGGCGTGCTGTCCGCGCCGCCGTGGCTGGCCAAGGTGCAGAAGAAGGCGGCCGGCGCGCTGGTGCTGGAGCCGCTGGCCCTGCAGCCCGTCGAGCGCTGGGACGAGGCCGCGCGCGCGAACGCGCTGAGCACCAACACCTGGCAGAAGAGCCGGCATTCGAGCGCGCAACAGGACGTGCGCGTCCTGCTCGAGGAACTGGGCTTCGACCGCAGCAAGGAGCTCCTGCGCCCGCTGATCGACGCCGCCGTCGCGGCCGTCGCAGCCGGCGATGCGGATGCACTGGTCGCCGCCTGGCGCGCCATGGTGGTCGAGCGCAAGAAGGAGCGCTACTACTGGTTCCGCTTCCAGTCGGCCTATGCGGCGATGCTGCCGCCCGCCGTCGGCGTGCCCTTCTGGAACGCGATCGCCGGCGAGGCCGAGGACTACGGCATCGGGCGCATGCTCGCGACGCACGGCCTGGCGGTGTTGCCGGGCCTGCTGTCGATGGTGCGCGCCAAGCCCGGGGAGAACCTGTCCTTCGCGCTCTACTACGGCGCTCCCGAGCTCGCATTGCCCGCCGCGCGTGCCTTCGCCAAGCTCAAGACCCTGCGCGCCACCGGTCGCGAATGGCTGCTCAAGTACCCCGAGCACGCCGCCTGCGGGCTGATCGCGCCGGCGCTCGGCAAGGCCGGCGAGGCGCGAGACTGCGCGGGCTCGGCGCTGCGGCTGCTGCAGGCCAACGGCCACGAGACGCTGCTGCTCGAAGTCGCCGGCCGCTACGGCAAGCCCGAGGCGGTGGAGGCGCTGCGCGCCGTGCTCGACGAGAGTCCGCTCGACCGCTTCCCCACCAAGCGCTCGAAGCTGCCCGAATTCTGGCAGCCACGCGGCTGGCGCCGGCCGGTGCTGAAGAACGGCAAGGCGCTGCCCGACGACGCGCTCGACCACCTGGGCCAGATGCTGACCTTTCCGACCAACGAGGAAATCTACGGTGGCATCGCCGTGGTCAAGGAAACCTGCGACGCCGAGTCGCTCGCCGACTTCGCCTGGGACTTCTTCACCGCCTGGCTCGAGGCCAGCGGCCCGAGCAAGGAAGGCTGGGCCCTCACCAGCCTGGGTCAGCTCGGCAACGACGACACCGCGCGCAAGCTCACCCCCTTCATCCGCGCATGGCCCGGCGAGGCGGCCCATGCGCGCGCCGTCACCGGGCTCGACGTGCTCGCCAACATCGGCAGCGACGTGGCGTTGATGCTGCTCAACGGCATCGCGCAGAAGGTCAAGTTCAAGGGCCTGCAGGACAAGGCGCGCGAGAAGATCGACGCCATCGCCGAGGCGCGCGGCCTGAGCACCGAGGAGCTGGAGGACCGGCTCGCGCCCGACCTCGGCCTCGACGAGCAGGGCACCATGCGGCTGGACTTCGGCCCGCGCGCGTTCAAGGTCGGCTTCGACGAGACGCTCAAGCCCTATGTGCGCGAGACCGGCGCCGACGGCGTCGACGGCGCACGCCTGCCCGACCTGCCCAAGCCCAAGAAGACCGACGACGCCGAGCTGGGCAAGGAAGCCGTCGAACGCTTCAAGCTGCTCAAGAAGGACGCGCGCACCATCGCCAGCCAGCAGCTGCTGCGCCTCGAGGTCGCGATGTGCGCACGCCGCCGCTGGACGCCCGAGGTGTTCCGCACCTTCCTGGTCGAGCATCCGCTGGTGCGCCACCTGGTGCAGCGCCTGATCTGGGCCGTGTACGAGGTCGACGATGGCGGCAGCTACGGCGGCAGGCTGCAGGCCTGCTTCCGCGTGGCCGAGGACGGCGGCTACACCACCGCCGAGGACGACACCTTCGAGCTGCCCACGGGCGAGAACATCCGCATCGGCGTGCCGCATGCGCTCGACCTCTCGGCCGCCGACGCCGCGGCCTTCGGCCAGGTGTTCGCCGACTACGAACTGCTGCAGCCCTTCGCGCAGATCGGCCGCGACGTCTACACGCTGACCGAGGAAGAGAAGAACAACAACAAGCTCGAACGCTGGAAGAACGCCAAGGTGCCCACGGGCCGCGTGCTCGGCCTCGCCAACAAGGGCTGGCGCCGCGGCGAAGCGCAGGACGGCGGCGGCATCTGGTACTTCACCAAGCCGCTGGGCACCGACCGGGTGATCGAGCTGTACCTCGACCCGGGCATCATCGTCGGCATGGTCGACGAGTACCCCGAGCAGCAGCTCGGCGAAGTGCAGGTCGGCAAGCCTTCGGGCTGGGGCAACATGCAGGACGCGGAGAAGCTGAACCAGCTCGATCCGATTTCCGCGAGCGAATTGATCCGTGACATGGAAGGCCTTCGCGCCTGAACGACCAGATGGCCACCGCAAGCAAGACATCCAAAGACACCTCCGCTTCCACCGCGCTGCAGCGCCCGCCGGCCGAGCTCCTCTATGCCGCGCAGCTCGCGCGGCTGCAGGCGCAGGACAAGGACCCGCGCCCGCCGGGCTGGGTGCTGAGCCTGAAGGCCGCGCGCTCGTTCATCCTCGGCGACGCGGCGCTCGACATCGCGCCGAAGATCGTCGCGCCGGTGGCCAGCATCGAGCGCATGCTGGTCACTCTGGCCACGGGGCGCGGGCTGATGCTGGTGGGAGAGCCGGGCACGGCGAAGTCGATGCTGTCGGAGCTGCTGGCCACCGCCATCTCGGGCATCTCGACGCTCACCATCCAGGGCGGCGCATCGATCACGGAAGACCAGATCAAGTACGGCTGGAACTACGCGCTGCTCATCAACGAAGGCCCGAGCCCGCGCGCGATGGTGCCGGCGCCGCTGTACCTCGGCATGCAGCAGGGCCAGGTGGTGCGCTTCGAGGAAATCACGCGCGCGCCGCTGGAAGTGCAGGACTGCCTGCTGGGCATGCTCTCCGACCGCGTGATGGCGGTGCCCGAGCTCTCGGGCGAGCACGGCATGCTCTATGCGCGCGAGGGCTTCAACATCATCGCCACCGCCAACACGCGCGACCGCGGCGTGAACGAGATGAGCGCGGCGCTGAAGCGGCGTTTCGACTTCGAGACGGTGTTTCCCATCCTCGACTTCGACCGCGAGCTGGCGCTGGTGCAGGAATCGTCGACGCGGCTGCTCGCGCAGAGCGGCATCCCGAAAACGGTGCCCGCGCCGGTGCTGGAACTGCTGGTGTCCACCTTCCGCGACCTGCGCGGCGCGCCCGCCAAGGGCGATGGTGGCAGCGATGCCGCCATGGACCGGCTCACCGCCGTGATGTCCACCGCCGAGGCCGTCAACGTGGCGCACGCCGTGGGCGTGCGCGCATGGTTCCTCGAACAGCGCGAAGGCTCGCCTGCTGATCTCGTCGACTGCATCGCCGGCACGGTAGTGAAGGACAACGCGGACGATCGCGCGAAGCTGCGGCGCTACTTCGAGCAGAAGGCGGCCAAGCGCAATGGCCCGCATTGGCGCGCCTACTACGAAGCACGCCACCGCCTCCCCTGAACACGCAGCGATGCAGCAACCCCACATCGTCGGCGTGCGCCACCACAGCCCGGCCTGCGCGCGGCTGGTGGCCGAGCGCATCCGCACGCTGCGCCCGGCGTACGTGCTGATCGAAGGCCCGGCCGATTTCAACGAGCGCCTCGACGAGCTGTATCTGCCGCACCGCCTGCCGGTGGCGATCTACAGCTACCTTTCGGGCGACCAGACGCACCGCGGTTCGTGGTCGCCCTTCGCCGAGCATTCGCCCGAGTGGCAGGCGCTGCAGGTGGCGCGCGAGGTCGGCGCCGCCGTGCGTTTCATCGACTTGCCGGCCTGGCACGACGCCTTCTCGCGCATGGAGAACCGCTATGCCGACGTGGCCGACCACGAGCACGAGGAGCGCGCCGAGGCCTACGAACGCGCGCTGACCGAGAAGCTCTCCGTGCAGGGCCGCGACGCGCTGTGGGATCACCTGTTCGAGGACGGCTGCGACGCGGCCGAACTGTCGCGACGGCTCTCGACCTACTTCGACAACCTGCGCGGCGAAGACCGCGGCTCGCAGGGCAACCAGGCGCGCGAAGCCATGATGGCGCGCTGGATCGCCTGGGCGATGGCGCAGCCGGGCGAGCCGGGCCGGGCTCAGGCGCTTGTGGTGTGCGGCGGCTATCACGCGCCGGCGCTGGCGCGGCTGTGGCAGGGCCTGCCCGCCGGGCTGCCCGAAACGCCGCAGCCCTCGCACGAGTCCGCCGGCGACGAAGAAGAGTCCGGAGCCCCTCTGCGCTTCGGCTCCTACCTCGTGCCCTACACCTTCAAGCGCCTCGACGCCTTCGCGGGCTATGCCTCGGGCATGCCCTCCCCGGCCTACTACCAGTGGATGTGGGACCACGGCCCCGAGGGCGCCGCGCACCGCGCGCTGCAGCACGTGATGCAGCGCCTGCGCGACAAGAAGCTTCCTGCCTCCACCGCCGACCTGATGGCCGTGCACCTGCGCGCCCAGGGACTCGCACGGCTGCGCGGGCACGACAAGCCGCTGCGCTCCGACTGGCTCGACGCGCTGGCCGGCGCGCTGGTGAAGGACGCGCTCGACGCCCCGCTGCCCTGGACCTACCGCGGCGCAATCCGCCCCGGCACCGATCCCGTGCTGGTGCAGGCGATGGACGTGCTGGCCGGCGACACCGTCGGCCTGCTCGCGCCCGGCACGCCGCAACCGCCGCTGGTGGCCGCCGTGCAGGCCGAGCTGGCGGCGCACGGCATCGCGCTGCGCGGCCAGCTCAAGCTCGACCTGCTGGCCGAAGCCGATCGCGCGAAGAGCCGCGTGCTGCATCGCCTTGCGATCCTGCGGCTGCCCGGCGTGCGTCGCACGCAGGGGCCGAAGCTCGCGATGTCGGGCGAGCGCACCGAACTCTGGTCGCTGGGCGAGCCGCTGGAGCAGCAGGCCGCGTTGATCGAAGCCGGCGCCTGGGGTGCAAGCCTGCACGACGCGGCGCGCGCCCGGCTCGAAGACGACCTGCGCCAGGCACAGGGCCGGATCGGCCCGCTGGCCGACGGCCTCAACCAGGCCGCCTGGGCGGGACTGTCGGCGCTCAGCGAGGCGCTGTTGCGCGAACTGCGCGGCGCGATTGCCGGCGAGCCGCGCTTCGAGGCGCTGGGCCCTGCCCTGTCGGTGCTGCACACGCTGCTGCGCCACGGCCAGATGCTGGGCATGGCCGACGCACCGGTGCTGCGCGTGGTGATCGAGTCGGGCTTCGACCGCGCGCTGTGGCTGCTGGAGCCGCCCGCCGCCATCGGGCCGGCCGACATGCAGGCGCACCTCGAAGGGCATCTCGCGCTGCGGCGGATCGTGGCCGACGTGCTGGCCCATGCGCAGGACAACGCGCACGATGCGCACGCGCCGTCGCTGCTCGACGTGGAGCCGGCCCGCGCGCTTGCCGTGTGGCAGCGCAAGGCCGCCGACGCCAGTGCGGCTCCCGTGAGCCGAGGCGCGGCGCTGGGCGCGTCGCTGAGCCTTGCGGGCCGCTTCGCAGATGCGCAAACGCACGAAGACCACGGCGATCACGGTGTACGCGAGGCCATGCAGCTGCTGCACTCGCTGCCCGCCCCCGTGCTCGGCGATGCGCTCACCGGGCTGCTGGCACTGGCGCGCGAGACGCTGGCGTCCGAGCCAGCCTTCGTCGCCGGCATGGACCGCACCGTGCAGGCGCTGGACAACGCCGACTTCGTGCGCGCGATGCCCAGCCTGCGCGCGGCCTTCGCCTGGCTTCCGCCGCAGGAGCGCGGGCTGCTGGCCGACCAGGTGCTGACGCTGCACGACGCCACGCATCTCTCGCGCTGTGCGCTCACGGCTCACCATGCCTGCGAGGCTGCGCCCGAACAGCTGGCCGAGGCGCGCCGGGTGGAAGACGCGGTGCTCGCTCGCCTCGCCGCCTGGGGCGTGACGCTCGAAGACTCAAGAGAAGAAGGCCCCCGTCCATGAGCCTCGACATTCCCGATCCGCTGCAGCGCTGGCGCCTGCTGCTGGGCGATCCGGCCGAATCCGCCTGCGGCAGCCTGAGCGCCGAAGCGCAGGCCGCCGATGCCGCGCTCGACTGGCTCTACGGCCGCGACAGCGATCGCGCGAGCCGAGGCGAACGCAGCGCCGGCCTTGGCCCGTCTGCGCTGAGCACGCCGGACTGGATCAACACCATCCACACGCTCTTCCCGAAGGAAGTGATCGAGCGGCTGGAGCAGGACGCCGTCGAGCGCTACGGCATCGACGAGGTGGTGACGAACCTCGAAGTGCTGGAGCGCATCGAGCCCTCCGAATCGCTGCTGCGCGCGGTGCTGCATACCAAGCACCTGATGAACCCCGAGGTGCTGGCGGCCGCGCGCAAGCTGGTGGCCGAGGTGGTGCGCCGCATCATGGAAAAGCTCGCGACCCAGGTGCGCCAGGCCTTCAGCGGCAGTCGCGACCGGCGCCGCCGCTCGCGCATGAAGGTGGCGCGCAATTTCGACTTCAGGCAGACGCTGGCGGCCAACCTGCATCGCTACGACCCGCAGCGGCGCAAGCTCTACGTGGAACGGCCGGTCTTCATCAGCCGCACGAAGCGGCATGCGGAGCCATGGGACATCATTCTGCTGATCGACCAGAGCGGCTCGATGGTCGACTCGGTGATTCACAGCGCGGTGATGGCCGCCTGCCTGTGGCAGCTGCCCGGCATGCGCACGCGGCTCGTGGCCTTCGACACGGCGGTGGTCGACCTGACCGCCGACGTGTCAGACCCGGTCGAGCTGCTGATGAAGGTGCAGCTCGGCGGTGGCACCGACATCGCGAAGGCGGTGGCGTACGCGCAGTCGCTGGTCGCCAACCCCTCGAAGAGCATCGTGGTGCTGGTGAGCGACTTCTACGAAGGCGGCAGCGAGCATGAGCTGGTGCGGCGCGTGAAGGCGCTGGTCGAATCTGGCGCGAAGGTGCTGGGGCTGGCCGCGCTCGATTCGAAGGCCGAGCCGAACTACGACCGCGGGATGGCGGCGCGGCTGGTGCGCGAAGGCGCGCAGATCGGCGCCATGACACCGGGCCAGCTCGCCGGCTGGCTGGCCGAAAAGGTGCAGGGATGAGCGTCGACATCGCATTGCGCGCCGACCTGCTCGAGCTCACGCCCGAGGCGCTGACGGCGCTGGCCAACGCCGGCTTCGTCAAACGTGCGCAGAAGGACGTGGCGGCCGGCCTGCTGCCGAAACTCGAAACCGGCGCCGATGGAGTCGTGCAGGCGCAGTTCGACGACGGCGTGCGCACCAGTCTTCCGCCGGGACGCACGCTGCGCGACGCGCAGTGCAGTTGCCCGGCAAGCGGCATGTGCCGGCACCGGGTAATGCTGGTGCTGGCCTACCAGGCGCAGGCTGCATCGGCAAAGGCCGATGCGCCGGCTGCGCCCGAGGAAGCTTCGACCGAGCCGGAAGGCGCATGGAGCCCCGCGCAGTTCGACGATGCCGCGCTGGCCACGAGCCTCGCACCCTCCGTGCTCGAGCAGGCGAACAAGCTCGCCGCCGCGCGCCCGGTGGTCGGCGTGCAGGCCTGGCGCAGTGCCAGCGCGCCGCCCACGGCACGCTTGCCGATGTGCAGCGTGCGCTTCTTTTCGCGCAGCTCGCTCGTTCATGCGCGCTGCGATTGCAAGCAGGGCAGCGGCTGCGCGCATGTGGTGATCGCGGTGTGGGCATTCCGGCAGGCCGGGTCACTCGCGCCGGGTTCGGCGGAGGTGATGGTCGAGGTGCAGCCGTCGGCATCTGCGGGCGCGGATGCGACGGACACCGCGCCGCAAACCGCTGGAGCGATGCAGGGCGAGGCCGCGCTTGCGCTGCGCGCGCAGATCGATGCCCTGCTGCTGTCGCTCTGGCTCGACGGTTCGAGCCAGCCGCTGATGGCGCTGGCCGCCCGCTTCGAAGCCGTGCGCAGCCAGGCACGCGAACTGGGCTGGAACTGGATCGACGACGCGCTCGACGAACTCTGGCAGCTGCTGCAGGCCCAGCAGACGCGCAGCAGCCGCTTCGAGCCGCTGCGGCTGGTGCGCGTGCTGACCGAACTGTGGGCGCGGCTGCAGGCGGCGGCGCATGCCGGGAGGCCGCAGCAGGCGGGCTCGGCGCGGCCCGCGCTGCCGGCGAGCCAGATCCTCGGCATCGGCGTGAAGGGCGAGGTTGCGCTCGACCATCTGCGGCTGGTGTCGCTCGGCGCCGAACTCTGGTCCGACGAGACGGCCGAGGGAGCGAACATTCTTTTTGCCGACCCCGACACGCAGAACGTGACCGTGCTGGAGCGCCAGTGGTCGCGCGAGGCCGATGCCGCGGCCGGCGGTGCGGCGCCAAACCTGCTGAACCGGCGCGTCGCGGGCTTCCCGCTGCGGCAGCTGGCGAGCGGGCAGGGCATCACCAAGACCGCGACGCGGCGGGCCAACGGGCTGGTCGACATCACGGCCGGCGCGCGGCAGACGGGCGTGCTGCCGCTGTCGCCGAAGTCCTGGGACGACCTGGTCGTGCCACTGCGGCAGGACAGCGTGGCGGGGTTGGTGGCGCATCTGCGCGAGGCGCAGCCCGATTTCGTGCGCCCCCGGCAGGCTGCGAGCGGCGCGTCGGCCGGCGCGTCGGGGCAGCTGCATGTGGTGGCCTTCGAGCGCATGGAGACGGTGTCTTGCCACTGGGACGCGGCAGCGCAGGTGCTGCATGCACGGCTGGGGCAGGCGACGCCAGAGGACGAAGCCGCGACGGAAGATGGCGCGAGCACGGACGATGCATGCCTGCACCTGGCATTGCCGCATCGCTCGGTCGCACCCGGCGCCATCGACGCGCTGGCCCGCACGCTCGCCGGCGAACACGGCGCGCTGCGCGCAGTGGCAGGCACGGTGCACCTGCAGGGCGACCGTGCCGTCATGCAACCGCTGAGCCTGCTGACGGCACAACGCGCCGTGGTGCTGCAGGTGGAGGCCGCCGCGCCTCAGCCACTAGGTCTGCAGAGCGACGCAGAAGAAGCACCCGCCCTGACCGCACTGGCCGGCGACACGCTGGAGCTTCTGGCGCTGTGGCTGCGCCAGGGCCTGCGCCATCAGGGCGGCGGCGCGCTGTCGCGGGCCCAGGCGCAAGTGCAGCGCCTGAAGCAGGCCGGACTGGGTCGAAGCGCGACGCTGCTCGCGGCCGTGCTCGAGAGCCTGCGATCGGCGCAACGGCCGGCATTGGTGGCGCAGCTCGCGATGCTGGGCTTGCTCATGCAGGGCGTGTCGCACTCTGCTTCGGAATGAAAAAACCCCTGAGCCGGTTCAGGACTCAGGGGTTCTTCGAATGGTGCCGCTTGTCGGAATCGAACTGACGACCTTCCGCTTACAAGGCGCACCACGTAATCAGAGGTGTTGCAATTCAGGATCCCAGGGCGATCACGTCACCCGTTGCATTTCACATCTAGGGGTGTTGCGATTGATTTGAAGCTGGTGCCGAGTGTCCGAATCGAACGGACGACCTACCGCTTACCGTACCACTTCGGCTTTCGCCGCCATATCGTTCGTGGTCTGGACTATCCCTTAGCCCTGGCTACCGCTTTAGGCTCCCCCCGTCTAGTCTCTACACCTTCCCTTTCGGGCTTGGCTCGGGATTGGCTTGGCCACTGGTGGCTTTAGCTTTCCCCGAATTTGAGGGGCTCTACTCCCGCCGTTTCCAGCGGGGCACTCGTACTGCCTGCGTTTACGAACCAGGCAGATTCAAGGCGGTTGCTCTACCAACTGAGCTAACCCGGCATTCAAATCTTGCTTTCAAGTATAGCTTGGCTACCCGTCACTCTCGGGCGTGGATCTTGGCTCACGGGCACCGCCGATCGGTATGACCTGAGCGCCCGGAGGGATCGCGCCAGTCGCGTTCAACGACTGAGCAATTGGTTGATAGTCGCTCCAGAACTTCTGCAGGGCCTGCATCCCGCCGTGTTGCATCACGGCCCTCACGCATGCAGCGTGGGAAGCGACGAGATTCTGAACTTGCTGCTTCAGCTCCTTGATCTCTGCCGACTTCGCGTCGAGTTGCTCAGCCAGCCCCGCGGCTTTCTGCACGCTGGGACCTGAGCGAACGCTTCGGGCATCGTTCTGCCGCTGCTGATAGATGCCGATCAGTTCGGCCCTATGTTTGTGGCGCGTAAAAGCAGACGCGTCTTTGAGCGACGAGTGCCGTCTTGCAATCTCTCTCGCCGTGATGTCAACGTCTGACGCCAGCAGGGCACAGAGGATCTGGGTAAGTTCCTCGTGGGAAGGATCAACCGTGACCCTCATGACAGCACATCCTCGCGCGGCCGCGAATGGTCAATGTCGCCGCCGAATACGAGTGTTCTTGGCGCCGCACAGAGCGCCGCGTCAACACCAGCCAGCAAAGTATCGGCGTGGGCAATTTGATTGCGGCGGCCGACCGTCTTGGCCGGCTTTGACGCCGCAGCAGCGCGCATCACCGCGAGCTGATCGCGAAGCGATTGCAAGGTAATGGTGTGCTCGGGAAGTCCGCTTGCTGCGAAGTGCTTGCATTTGTCGAAGCACTTCAGATGCCTTGCACAGGGGTTCATCGAGAAGCTGTTCACGCAGAAACCATAGGGTGTCACGTGGAAACCATCGGAACTGGCGGCCAGGTAGCGGTAAGCCGCTTCATCGCCGGCTGCTGCTTGAATGCTTTTAAAGCTCTGAGCAATATGACTGGTCGGAACCATGCCGCCGACCACCATCTTGGCGATCAACTCCTGCGGGCTCCCAGGCTTGATCACATCTGCTGCGACGCTCGGGATGCGAACAAACTCAAGCTTCTCAGCAAGTGAGCGGTGATCGTACTCATAGCTCTGTGCAACAGTTGGCCGGCCGAACTGCTGGGTGATGACCGTGTCCGGTACTCCCAGCCTGAAGAGTTCGGTGTTCATGAGGTGTCGCAGCGAATGCGGTTTGACCGACATCCATTCGTTGGCAGCGTCACCGTATCGCACGAAGAACGACGAACTGAGGCGATTCTTCTGCAGGCCCAGCGCCAAGTACATCGAGTTTGGAGATAGCGTCGTGACCGCGTGATCGTCGAGCACTGTCATGGGGACGTTTCGCTGGCTGCCCGACTTTAGGAAGAGAAGATCTGCCGCGATCAATTTGTGCCCGGCGGTCGTCTTAAATGTTCTGGCATCGGATCCCTCAGGAAGCACTCCGCCTTCATGTTGACCGGCTAGGACACGTCTCAAGCCGGCTGTCGCAACTTGCACCTCCGTCACCGCCAGGGCCACGGCGGCTTGGAACCGGTTTGGCACCCATTGCTCGTCTTCGACAAGAAGGTCTGGTGCTGTTTCTTCCCTCTTTTCCCCGAAGTACCGCAGGCGTAGCGTTCGAGAAACACCGCCAACATCCCCGGCAGGCACCCCTGAGACAACGTCAAGATGATCCTCCCAACGAAGGCAGTCTGCTGGGAGCAACAGGACTTCCATCAGGCGCAGCCCCGTGAGGATCATGATCCGCGTCGCATGAAATCGGATGAGATCGTTATGGGTCTGCGGCACCGCCTGGAACACGATTCGGGCGAGCTCATACAGAGACTCTCGATCGGGCAACCGATCTTCCTTGCTGCGATCCAGCAAGGAGGCATGTAGTCCGTTCCAATTCTCCGCCCTGACTTCCGGCGCGATTAACGGGCAGGACGACGACAGCAAATGCTCGTTTACGACTCGTGCGAACCTCCTGATGTGCCTTTCTCCTCGGATGCCGAACAGATTAAGGGCTATAAATCTTTCCAGGTCGGCTGATCCCATCTCCCAGGGAGCCTTGCAAATCGCGGAAAACAGGGCTTTGATGAGACGTGCAAGGTCGGCGATCGTTTTGGGATCGCCCCCATCTCGACATTCGCTGACTGCTAACGCTCTGACGAAGCTCCGAACCTCGGCTTCCAGTACAGCGCTTGATGGCAGCGAGGCCTCGGCCCACCCTGCCGCCCGCGCCGCCGCTCGCACGACATCATTGACGGCGAAAGACCCAAGAGCGAACGAATAGCGAGCATGGCTGTCCGTGAGCGTTCTCAAGTCCCATTCAGTGCCCGGGCTTGGATCACCAGCCTCGTCATATACGATCTCCCACACCGCCCCTTTGGACTGGGCAAATACCTGTGCGTCTTCGACAAAACGGAGATATGCGGCGGGCGCGGCGGACCGGTGGCGGAAATGACTTAGAAGATCAGACATTGCTCTCAGCCTCGATCGACTTGGCCAGCTGTATCGCTTGCTGAGCGCCCGACAAAGCCGTCGTCAACTGCATGAAGGCAGGGCTTTCTTGGGCCTTGCTGTCATCAAGGTAGACCTGCACCTGCTCGCGCATGCCCGCAATCGCTTCCTCGTGCGGTTGGACCTGTGCCACAGGCAGAAATCGCCGACATCCATAGCATGAGGTAACTGGGTTGTAGGTACATCCTGATTGGCCTCCGCGACAGAGTCCAATCCCCGCGATCAACCGGGCGCCGACAATACCTCCAATCTGTTGGTCTTCATCTGCCTCCTCAAGCTGCTTGACAGAGATGAAGGAGCCCCTGGAGATAGCAACGATGTTCTCGTAGAGCTTGGACGCCCCCAGCGCTTTGTTGATCAACTCGCCCTGCTGCCGACTAGCGCGAAGATAGGTAGTCGCAGCATTGATGGTTGAATGCCCGAGGAAGCCTTGGATGCTTTTACGAGCATGGCCCGCGTCGGCAAGACTCTGCGCTGAGGTGTGCCGCAGGTAGTTCGCCGTGAAATTGACCTTGTGGCCCCGCGCTTTGCACGCCTGTTTCAGGCTCTTCCACAGCGCGTCCGCCGACGTCGACAAGAACAATCGATTTCGCCCGGCGGCGATCGCTGCAAGCCGCAGCCTGTTCACCAGTGATACCCACTCCGGTTTGACAATCCGAACCAACTCCTCCGGCTCTGCGCCAGCTGCTTGCTTGGCAGCATGAAATGACACGACAAGCACGAGATCTCCGGCCGCGTCCCTAAACGGCTCAGGCACGTGCTCAAGCCTCACGGCCAGCAACTGGACAGGGCGCATGCCGTGTTGGAACATCAACGCAAGCGCAGACATCCCCTCAAGCACTTCTTCTGGTAGATCCACAGTTATCGCGGCATCGTCCAGCGTGCTGACGATGTTGGCTTGCGTGCTGGCCGGAATCAGCTTTTCTCTGCGCTTGAGCTTTCCTCTTTGAGCCAACAGAACACTTTGAGCTCGGGTGCTTAGTGAGGTGACTAAGTGATGGTGTATAGGCGTCCAACTGCCAAGGCGCGCCTTGGTCACCAACTTCAGAAGGGTCTTTCCAGCCTTGGCGGTGTCAACGTCCAAGACTTCAGCATCCCAGACGACTCGAACTGCGTCGGGACCCTGCTCGAGCAGATTTGAGTAGATGCCCCATCGGTTGATGAGAGAACGCGTGAACTTGGTGATCGTCGCGCCAGCTGCATCGGTTTGGGTGAGGATGATCAGCTTTCGCTGGAGCAGGCCTACCTCTCCCTCAGCAAATCGGAATTGCTCTTGCCGACCGCGCACCGGTATGGCCCAAGTGCCATCACTCAAATGCAACGTCGCACTCACCTCGGCGTACTTGTCGTAGACGCTCATCGAATTCGGGCAGTCGGGCCATCGCCATTTCAAGACACCACCGGGCTTGACCTCGGGAACCACCGCAGTGACCACATGTTCCACTGCGCTCATTTCTGCAGTCCTCGCAAACCCAGTACTTGCTTGTCAAACAGGTCATTCCAGGTACGAAGCAAGTCGTCCTGAATCGCAGATCTTGCGTATAGCTCCGGCATCTCGGACTCGATCGCCCACCCGAAGAACGCGCGCATCCGCTGGAGCGCCAGTTCTTTGTCACGCTCTTTTGCCAAGAAGCTTGGGTAGCGCGCGGTAGCGCAGGTGTGGCGCAAGTCGTGAGGGGAGATATGTTTCTTCCCTCCTGATCGGACTCGAAACCGCTCACGCGAATCTTCGGACAATGCCGCTGTCCAATCCTCGAAAATCTTCGTCACCGATTCCGCGGAGAGAGCGGTTCCCCTAAGCGAAGTAATCAAGTAAGCGGTCCTATCTTCTCCGCCCCCACGGACGTCATTGACGTAGTACTCATAAAGCGCAGCCAGGTCATTCGATATAGGGACTTGCCGATGTGATGCTTCGGTCTTGATGCTCGGCCGCGTCGCCCGCTCATCGTCTTCTTCGGTGCTCGTCACATCCAGCCAATACGTGAGCTGCCCGGTCTTGTGATCCACATCGTGCTTCAGGGAATCCAGCACCAGCAGAAGCATTTCGCCTCGCCTAAGGCCGCCAAGCAGCAGCAAGTGCAAGACAAGCCAATTCCTAAACCTGACGCCCGGATCCTCGAAAGGATTCCTGTCGCTATCTGGATGTGCAACCTGCAGAAGCTCCGCCAAAACTGAGTCTGGCAGGGCACGGACAAACCGGAACTTACCGCGGCTTGGACGACGAATCTTTCCGACCGATTCAAGGTAGGCGTCGACGCTTTCCCAGGCTGGCGAGCGCGTGAGAAGTTGCGTGACCAGGCCTTTGAGAAAAATGCGCACGGTTCCCCACCGAACAACGGTGGCATTCGTGACAGCGGTGTCCTGAGTAAGCTCGAGGTAGAAGTCGCTGACCATGGAAAGCACGGCGTCAGCCCTGTTTTCGCCAAGCGCCCGGTCCAACGAATGCGCGCCGTACCGACGGTCGCACATCTCATAGAACCAGCCAATGTGGCGCAGGCTTGCCCTCAGTGTCACGTCTCGGTTCCCGCGTACAGCGAGCGTCGCAAGCCACACGGTGACCCAAAAGCGGGGGAGGCCAGTGCTCGGTTGAACCAAGGCTACGCCCGGGCGCCCAGGGACGGAAACAATCATGGAGCGCCCCTAGAGGCCAAGGCCGACAAGCCGCGCAGAGGCCTGTTTGAAACTCAGGCGCTCCAGGTGCATCACCAGGTCGACTGCGCCTCCGCCCCCTTTGGCATTCCTGGTATCCCAGAATTTCGGTCCAGTCAGGAGCAATTCGAAATCTTGGCCGCCGACGGTTGCATGCCACCTGGTCGACAGGGCGGACGTAGCAGGCACGTAGGCAGCGTCCAGTTTGGCGTGCGCGGCCAACGCCGCGAGCACCCGTGCCGCGTCCAGAGAGCGCCAACGCTCCAGCGTAAAGTTATCCACAGCCTTCATCCTCCCCCAGACCCCCTCCTGCTACTCGCCTTTGACAAGGCAGCTCAGAACAGCCAAACACCCCAAAGCGGGGCGCATCATAGCGCTGGGAAAGGTCTCAAAGGCAACAGGCGCTCAATTACGTAGTAAAGGCGGGTGCTCTACCAATTGAGCTAAAGCGGCGGAATTCCAGTGCGTGATTCTAGCCAGTGGTGCCGGGGTGCCCGGCCGCCGTCACCTGCTACTTGATGCGCTTGAGCGAAGGCCTTGCGCCGCCCCCGGCCGGCGGGCGCGGCGGCTCGTCGACCGGATCGGCGGGCGAGCCTGCGTCGACCGTTTCGTCGGCGTCTTCGCCCGTCACCAGGTGGACGATCTTGCCGGCATCGCCTTCGGCGCCGCGCGAGGCGTCACGCAAAGGCATGCGGGCCGGACCCTGGGGCGAAGAAGGCGCGGCAGGGGCCTGGCCATCGTCGTGATCCGCGGGAACCGACGGTGCCGGCGCGGGAAACGCCATGCCCTGCCCGTTCTCGCGCGCGTAGATGGCGATCACGCGCCCCACCGGCACGCTGATTTCACGCGCCGTGCCCGCGAAACGGGCCTTGAACTCGATGAAGTCGTTGCCGAGCTTGAGCGAACTGGTCGCGTCGAAGCTGATGTTGAGCACGATCTCGCCGTTCTTCACGTACTCGCGCGGCACCTGGACGGTGTCGTCGACCTGCACCGCGACATAGGGCGTGAACCCGTTGTCGGTGCACCATTCGTACAGCGCCCGGATGAGGTACGGGCGGGTGGAGGACGACTCGAGCGCGTTGATCATGAAAGACAGCGAAAAGCGAAGAAAGCAGGCACGAAGCTTACTTACTTTCGCATGACCTTTTCAGATGGGGTCAGTGCCTCGATGTAGGCCGGGCGCGAGAAGATGCGCTCTGCGTACTTCAGCAGCGGTGCCGCGTTCTTGCTCAGGTCGATGCCGTAGTAGTCGAGGCGCCACAGCAGCGGCGCGATGGCCACGTCGAGCATCGAGAAGTTGTCGCCCAGCATGTACTTGTTCTTGAGGAACACGGGCGCCAGCTGCGTGAGGCGGTCGCGGATGTGCGAGCGGGCCTTTTCCAGCGCCTTCTCGTTGCCCTTGGTGGTGCGGTTCTCGAGCGTCGAGACGTGCACGAAGAGTTCCTTCTCGAAGTTGAGCAGGAACAGGCGCACGCGGGCGCGGTCGACCGGGTCGCCGGGCATCAGCTGGGGATGCGGGAAGCGCTCGTCGATGTACTCGTTGATGATGTTCGACTCGTACAGGATCAGGTCGCGCTCGACCAGGATCGGCACCTGGCCGTACGGGTTCATCACGCTGATGTCTTCGGGCTTGTTGTAGAGATCGACGTCGCGGATCTCGAAGTCCATGCCCTTTTCGAACAACACGAAGCGGCAGCGGTGGGAAAAGGGGCAGGTCGTTCCTGAATACAAGACCATCATGGCAAGAGACTCCTAAAAATCAAAAAGAGTGGGTCGCGTTGGCAACCCACTCTGTGGGACCGGATGCCACGAGGGTATCCGGTCGGCGTGGACGGAACTACTTGACGTCTTTCCAGTACGAGGCGTTCAACCTCCACACGAACACCACCGACATGGCCAGGAACAGCAGCACCCAGACGCCGATGCGGATTCGGGTGTTCTGTGCCGGTTCGGCCATCCATTGCAGGTAGCTCACCAGGTCGCCGACAGCCGCATCGTATTGCACGGGCGTCAGGGTGCCTGGCGTGACCTGCTCCCACTTGCCCGTGAACACATCGGCTTCATGGCCATGCTGCTCGACCTTGGCATAGACCGGGCGGCGCTCGCCTTGCAGTTCCCACAGGGGGTTCGGCATGGCAACGCTGGGGAACACGAGGTTGTTCCAGCCGGTGGCCTTGGTTTCGTCGCGGTAGTAGGTGCGGAGGTACGTGTAGAGGTAGTCGGCGCCGGTGCCGCCGTGGCCGGCGCGCGAGCGGGCGACCAGCGTCAGGTCGGGCGGCGTGGTGCCGAACCAGTCCTTGGCCTGTCGCGCGTCGATGTTGGCCTTCATGGTTTCGCCGACCTTGTCGGTCGTGAACAGAAGGTTGTCCTTGATCTGCTGCTCGGTGATGCCGATGTCCTGCAGGCGGTTGTAGCGCATGAAGGCGGCGGAGTGGCAGTTCAGGCAGTAGTTGACGAACAGCTTGGCGCCGTTCTGCAGGGCTGCCACGTCGGTCGTCTTGTTGGGAGCCTTGTCCCACGCGACGCCCTCGGACTCGGCCGATGCCGCCGCGGAGAAGGTCAGGCCCAGAGCCAGCCCCAGGACCGCGAGCCAGCCGGAAATGCTTTTCTTCATCGTGTTTCTCTCAGCTCTCTTGCGCTTCTGGTTGTCTCAATGGGCGGCGAAGACCACGCGCTCGGGCACGGTCTTGAACTCACCCTTGCGGCTCCACCACGGCATCAGCAGGAAGAAGCCGAAGTACACGAGCGTCCCGATCTGCGAGATGGTCTGCGCGATGTCCAGCTTGAACGAGCCGATGGCCAGCTCGCCCCAGACGCCGGGAGGCTGGATGCCCAGGTAGCCCAGGATCAGGAAGAAGAACACGAAGAGGCCGTACACGTACTTGTGCCAGCCCGGACGGTAGCGGATCGACTTGACTTCGCTGTGGTCGAGCCACGGCAGGAAGAACAGGATGATGACCGAGCCGCCCATGACGACCACGCCCCAGAACTTGGCGTCGAAGGTCTTGAGCAGGAAGATGGCCACGAGCGCCACGACGAGGCCGGCGATCTTCAGGCCCATGCCCGACTTGCCCTTGAAGAGGTTCCAGAGGGCGGCCGCGGCGATGATCAGCGAGAACACGTTGACCATGTCGTCGGTGGTCGCGCGCAGCATCGAATAGAACGGCGTGAAGTACCACACCGGGGCGATGTGGTTCGGCGTCTTCAGCGAATCGGCCGGGATGAAGTTGTTGTACTCGAGGAAGTACCCGCCGGCTTCAGGGGCGAAGAAGATCACCGCCGAGAAGATCGTGAGGAACACCACCACGCCGAAGATGTCGTGCACGGTGTAGTACGGATGCGACGGAATGCCGTCCAGCGGATGGCCGTCGGGGCCGCGCTTGGCCTTGATCTCGATGCCGTCGGGGTTGTTCGAACCCACTTCGTGCAGAGCGATCAGGTGGGCGACCACCAGGCCGAGCAGCACCAGCGGCACGGCGATCACGTGGAAGCTGAAGAAGCGGTTCAGCGTGGCGTCGCTCACCACGTAGTCGCCGCGGATCAGCAGGGCCAGGTCGGGGCCGATGAACGGGATGGCGGCGAACAGGTTCACGATCACCTGGGCGCCCCAGTAGGACATCTGGCCCCAGGGCAGCAGGTAGCCCATGAAGGCCTCGGCCATCAGGCACAGGAAGATCGCGCAGCCGAACACCCAGATCAGCTCGCGCGGCTTGCGGTAGCTGCCGTACATGAGGCCGCGGAACATGTGCAGGTACACCACGATGAAGAACGCCGAGGCGCCCGTCGAGTGGATGTAGCGAATGAGCCAGCCCCACGGCACGTCGCGCATGATGTACTCGACCGATGCGAACGCCTGGTTCGCGTCGGGCTTGTAGTGCATGACGAGGAAGATGCCGGTGACGATCTGGATCACCAGCACCAGCATTGCCAGCGAGCCGAAGATGTACCAGAAGTTGAAGTTCTTCGGCGCGTAGTACTTGCCCCACTGGTCGTTCCACAGCTTGCTGAGCGGGAAGCGGTTGTCGACCCAGTTCAGCAGCTTCTCGCTGGCCGGTGCGTTGGGGGAAATCTCGTGGAATTCAGCCATGTTCTTCTTCCGCCTCAGGCCTTCTTGGAGTCTTCACCGATCAGGAGCTTGGTGTCCGACAGGTACATGTGCGGCGGCACCGGCAGGTTGTCGGGCGCTGGCTTGTTCTTGAAGACCCGGCCGGCCAGGTCGAAAGTGGAACCGTGGCAGGGGCAGAGGAAGCCGCCTTCCCAGTCGTTCGGCAGCGAGGGCTGCGGACCGGCCTGGAAGCGGTCGGTCGGCGAGCAGCCCAGGTGGGTGCAGATGCCGACCACGACCAGCACGTCGGGCTTGATCGAGCGGTGCTCGTTCTGCGCGTACTTGGGGGTGAATTCGTCGGGGTGACGCTTGGAGAGGGGGTCGGCCAGCTGGCCGTCCAGCTTGGGAAGTTCGGCGATCTGCGCGGGGGTGCGCTTGAGGATCCAGACCGGCTTGCCCCGCCATTCGACGGTGATCTTCTCGCCGACCTTGAGCGCCGAGATATCGACCTCGACCGCAGCGCCGGCAGCCTTGGCCTTCTCGGAAGGCTGGAAGGTGCTCACAAAGGGGATGGCGGTGGCCACGCCACCCGCCACGCCGGCACAGCTTGATGCAATCAGCCAAGTCCGCTTGCTGGTGTCGATCCGGCTCGAGCCGGAGTTCATGTCACTCATGGGGGGATCCTCTTGTCTTCTTCGCTGGAGCAGGAGTCAACCCGCGATTGTAGCGGGGCGCTAAAGGGATATTCAATGGCTGCCATGCGCGTGGCCGGCGAACGACGGCAAGGCGCGCCGCATTCGCGGGCGCCCGCCGGGGGCGACAGGGGGCTGTCGCCGCGGGGACTTCAGTTCAGAAGACCGTGCTGCATCGCCTCGTGGACCGCCTGGGTCCGCGACTTGACGGAGAGCTTGCGATAGATGCTCTTCGCGTGGAACTCGATGGTATTGACCGAAAGGTACACCGCCTCGGCGATCTGCCGGTTGCTCCAGCCCTGCGCGATCAGGCGCAGCACCTTGAGTTCGCGGGGCGACAGGAGCCCCTGCGGCAGCCTGGAGTCGGATGCCTCCTGCTGATGGAGCTGCTGCTGTTGTTGTTGCGGTGCCTGCCCCTGGACACGAATGGCCTCGATCGTGCGCGCCTTCGCGGAAGCGGCGATCGAACCGAGGATGCGCCGCGCGATGCGCGAGTCCATCGGCGAGCCGCCGCGCTCGATGGAGCGCAGCAGATAGGCAAGCTCCGCATCATCTGCCTCGGTCAGCAGATAACCGATGGCGCCGGCGGCGATGGCGGCATTCACCAGTTGCTGGTCGTCGGCCGCCGACATGCCGACGCTCTCTATGCGCGGATAGGCCTGGCGCGTGTGCTGGAGCACCGCGACGCCGTCGTTGCCCGGCAGGCGCATGTCGACCAGCACGAGGTCATAGGGCAAGGCGGCCAACAAGTTGAATGCCTCGGCACGCCCCGACGCGACCACCACGCGGCGATGCGGCGCGAGATCGCAGAGGATGCGCCGCATGCGGTCGGCACAGATGGCATCGTCCGCGACGATCAGCGCGGCATGGAAGACGCCGCCGTACAACTGCGCGGCCGAAGGCACCGGCCTCGCGGCGGTGTATTGGATGTTCATTTCCATGTCCGCTCTCCTGCCTCCGCGCAGCGGACTTGATCAGTCCCGCATGCGTTGCCGATGCCCAAGAAAAAATTGATCACGCGACGTCCTCCGGCTCTCTGGCTACCCTGTGGGCAGCATCGAAATGTTGTCTTTCGTTTCAGATACCGCAGGAACGATGCCCACGCGGGCGAACATCGGCCACGCACGCCGCTTCAGTGCGTGTAGTACTTTGATTTCGTTGAGGAAATTGCCTCGAACGGCTTGAAAAGCAGGGGCTCGCGCAGGCCCTCGAAGGGCCGTTTTTGCGTCGTTGTTACGTGCGAGTTACCGCGCGTGTTACGTAGCACCGCGCCACACGAAACGCGCCCTCAATCGCGTATCGAAACGTCACCACGCGATTTGCGCGATGCCCGCGAAGCCGCATGTGCATTGGTTTCGCGGGCCATGCATGCATCTGTCGATGCTTCGACGACCTGCATGCATACATCCAGAACTACGGATCCCGGTGATGTTCAGCGATGACCTCGATTCCTAGCATCGGTTGCATTGGGTAACTCGATGAAACCCAACCCTGCTTCCATGGCGACGAGGGCGCCTGGAAGACCAGAAATGGCAACTGATTCTCCAAGGAAGAAAGTCCAAATGACTACATCCCAGCGTCCCAGCGTTCGCTCTTTCATTGTTCGCCGTCCAGGCGTGAGCCAGCTTCTCGCTACGGTGCTCCTGAGCGCCGGATATGTGATGACGCTGCCTGTCGCACACGCCCAGGTCACCATCGGTGGCCAGGAAGTCAATGCCGGCAACGTCGGCGGCAACAACAACAACGGCAACAACAGCGGCGTCCTAGTCGCAACCAACAACGGCATAAGCACCAACGCAATCACCGCAGGCACAGTCTCGGCAACCAGCGTCACCGCAACGCGCGTAACCACCACCAGCCTGAGCGCGACCTCGGCAACAGCCACCAGCCTGACTTCCACCAGCATCAGCACGACCTCCCTCACCGCAGGTACCGTGTCGGCAGGCAGCATCAGTGCAGGCACCGTGTCCTCAGGCAGCGTAAGCGCGGGCACCGTGTCCGCCACCAGTATCAGCACCGCCACGCTCACCGCAGGCACCGTGTCCGCAGGCAGCATCACCGCAGGTACCGTGTCCGCTGCCAACGTCAGCGCCGGCACCGTAACCGCTGGCTCAGGCACCATCACCAGCCTGACCTCCACCAGCATCAGCACGGCCACCCTCACGGCAGGCACTGTCTCCGCAGGCAGCATCACCGCGGGTACCGTGTCCGCTGCCAACGTCAGCGCCGGCACCGTGACTGCAGGCTCCGGCACCGTCACCAGCCTGACCTCCACCAGCATCAGCACGGCTACCCTCACGGCAGGCACCGTGTCCGCAGGCAGCATCACCGCAGGTACCGTGTCCGCTACCAACGTCAGCGCCGGCACCGTGACCGCTGGCTCCGGCACCGTCACCAGCCTGACCTCCACCAGCATCAGCACCGCCACGCTCACTGCAGGCACCGTCTCCGCGGGCAGCATCAGCGCAGCTACCCTCACGGCAGGCACTGTGTCCGCAGGCAGCGTCAGCGCGGGTACCGTGTCCGCCACCAACGTCAGCGCCGGCACCGTGACCGCTGGCTCCGGCACCGTGACCAGCCTGACCTCCACCAGCATCAGCACGGCGACCCTGACTGCAGGCACCGTGTCCGCAGGCAGCGTCAGCGCCACGAACGTCTCGGCCACCAACGGCACGATCAACAACCTGGCCACGACCACCATCCCGGCCGCCAACGGCACGATCAATACGCTGAGCGCGACCAGCATCACGTCCAGCACGGTCAGCGCGGGCAACGTGACCACCGGCAACCTGTCGTCGGGCAACGGCACGATCCAGTCGCTGACGTCGATCAACATCATGGCGACCGGCATCACC